>Ga0209096_1001157_pt1 | contig 30368 bp, 28 predicted proteins | sample AD_UKC034_MetaG_FD_184407 | JGI IMG/M metagenome (GOLD analysis project Ga0209096, IMG submission 184407) | Active sludge microbial communities of municipal wastewater-treating anaerobic digesters from USA - AD_UKC034_MetaG (SPAdes) (version 2) | ecosystem: Engineered > Bioreactor > Anaerobic >... | reverse complement strand
ATTGGTTATATAACCCTTCCATCCGTCCCATTTTTCATCATCCTCAATTGACTGCCGATTTATCGTAACCGTTACATTATCCGATATCTCTAAAAATTTATTGTAGCCGCGCCTGTTGATGTTCTCTTTTGTTAATTTTCCACTTTTATAGGCTTTTTCAAGACGTTTTATACCTTTATCCCTGTTATATTTGTCCTTCTTAGCTCTTTTCTCAGAATAACCTACAATTAATCGCACGCCGTCCTTTCCACATTCATTAAATTCTCCATCATGCTTTTCCAATGATAAAATCCATCTTTTGACAGCTTCTATTTCATTCTTGTTTCTTGCCCCGATAATGTATTTGTAGCCCCCTGACTCCAAAAGCGCTACGTTTTGTTTATTCATTAAACCCGAATCAGCTATAATCACAAAATCATCCAAATTAAATCGCTTGACAAAATCCTCCACAATCGGGAGCATGGTTCGCCCTTCGTACTGCGAACCGTTGAAAATTGAATAAGAAAGCGGATATCTGTCTTTGCTTACCAAAAGTCCTAAAACCCTTGTGGCTGGGCGTATTTGCCGTCCTTAGAAAAACCCCTCTCACGAAGCTCATCCACATCGTCTGTTTCAAAATAAAGAGTCGTGACATCGTAAAACATCAAACCAATATTACCACCCAAAATCTTTTTTGTATGTTCTACATTGATTCGTTGAATCTCTTCCTGTTGGGTATTGTATAATTTATCCAAATAATGGTAAATCTTGTGTAACTGTACATCTTCATCAAAATAGGATTGTAAGTAATCCACCATAGCTGATTTACTCATCGGTTGGCTCAAAAGGGCTACAACTAAATGCCTCAAAATATCATCTTCTATTGCATTAAATCCAATAGCTTGATATGCCTGATCTAATATCAGCCGAGTGCCGTTGAGTAGAATGTTTTCTATGTTGGAGATAAGATATTCTGTAACTTGTTTCTCTTCGACTTCCTGATCATATCGCTCAAAAATATCCTGCTCTCCTAAATGTATTGAAATCCATTTATGCCCCTCTAAAATGAATTTTTCTATTTCATATTTATCTGCACTTACGCCAATAGTTTTTAGTTCTCTATAAACACCTTTCCTCTTTTCAGCTACAACGACACTTGTAGTTCCTGAACGATTTTTTTCTTACGTACAAACATGCGTAAATCTAACACTTTCCCCTCTTGCGTCACACAAATAGGTGACGCAAAAAACACAAATATCTCATTATATAATTGTTACAAAAATAACCTCTAAAATGTGTCGAAGTCAGGAGATCAATGTATTTTTAATTTGCTGGAAAGAAAATCAAGAGAAACTACCTACCCAATCAATGAAAGATGAATGTCAGACCCTACTCATTGAATCTTGTCTTTAGAAGAGATTCAGCGGTTGCTTTTGGTTTCATCGATAAGCTTCAACATCTATGCATCAAAAATGATGGCGTATAGATTTGGACAGTTGAAAAAATGAAGGAATCGTTAATCTCTGGGTTTATACTATACCCATGAGGATAGAATATATCTCACGACAGATCCAAGAATCGAGTGCTGCGTATTTCAATTGTGCTTCGGTAAGGATTGAATTTTCCCAGTTGCTTGTTTGCTGACTTTTTTTGAGCCTTACTTTTAGGAAAATAGCGGTTAATTTTCTCGCTCCAATATTTTGAAAACCAAGTTGTGGACATAATTGATTGAGGTCGACCATGCCGGCAGGCGAAAATTTCTGGTGGAGTGTAAGTTCGGGAAGATCATTTTCGAGGGCTAAGCCTACTTTTATGATGTTTTCGTCGCTTATAAACGAGCGCAATAAAGGTGGAAACCCCAGTTTATTGAGCCGAAACAGAAAGGTTTTTCGAGCGCCGGCAACTTGCATAAGGGCCGGTTTATGGTTTTCTCCCTTATGAAAATTCGGACGTGTTTCGGTATCGAAACCTACATAACCCCATGAATAGATTTCTTCCAAAGCCTGACTTAGATTTCTTAATCGTTCTATGACTACGATTTCTCCTTGATATTCAGCCACAGGTAAGACCGATATTTCATTTTCTTCTATTTTCATCGGAAGATGAGCCACTCTTTCTTTCATCCTTTCCAGATCCTTCATTGAAAATACTATCAGGCCTCTTTGCATTTCCCTTGGATTAAAAATTGAATATCAAGCGCAGATTGACCAAACGTGGTGTAAGGTAATTAGGTATGGCATATCTTCTGCCATTGACATCGGAAATCCATGAATAGGAAACTGTGTTATTGAATTGCAAAAGATTAAACACTTCGGCGGTAATCCAAATAGATTTGAAATACTGAAGAAATCCTGGTGCATTGGAAGCTTCGCTTTTGAGGAGTTTCGAAAAACCAATATCGACTCTTCTATAGGAAGGAGTGCGGTAAATATGCTGATAACGGGGCGATTTTGGAGCTCCAAAGGGAAGTCCTGTGCCAAAAACCAGATTCAAATGCATCTTGTAGGTGGGATTATTGGGAAGGTAATCCTGAAAAAACAGATTAAAGCTTACTCTTTGATCGGAAGGACGAGGTAAATAACCTGGCTCAATTTTTATACTATCAACGGCTCTGGTATCGGTAGTAAATCCTGGAATAATTTTTTCACCTGCCTGATTATAATATTCCCAATAATAGTCGTCTTCAATATCTTCCATCGTTTTCATCAGAGAAAGGCTTGCCCATGATTCTATTCCCTTTACGAATTCACCATTTACCTTCAAATCGATTCCTGCTGCGTATCCATGCGCATTGTTCTTCGCATAGTAGCGGATTCTTACATTGTCGATGTCGTAGGGAATAAGATGATCGAAATACTTGTAATAAGCTTCGGCAACGAATTTAAAATTTCGACTCCATGCTTTAAAGTTCAAATCGGCACCTGCCACAACCTGAACAGATTTCTGAGCCTTTACATCTGTATGAATGATTCCCTGATAATCGCGCAGTTCCCTATAAAATGGAGGTTGATAAAAATATCCCGTCGAAATTCGAAAGATGATGTCTTTTTTCCAGTTGGGTGTTATGGAAAGCGTGGCTCTTGGGCTAAATAACCATTGATGATTGAGGTCCCAATATTGAGACCTTATTCCTGCAGTAAGTGAAAACTTCGTACTGTCGGAAATGAAGTTCCATGAACGCTGAAAATAAGCAGATAAACGGTTAGAATTCAGTGTATTTTTTGAATAAAGATATTCGTTCATGGGAATTTGGAGGGGAGGTTGAATTTGAGGGTGGGTATAACCTACCGAATCGATGGTAAGTGGGAGGGCAAAGCCTGCCGAATCGATCAAAGTCCATTCGTTGAGTTTATCTTTGATGCTTTCGTGTTGATATTTTACACCCCAGTTCATGTAATTATTATTGGGCAGCAGAAAAGTTCCCTTATGCTCAAATGAGGCTACGGTGGCTTCGAGGCGGTTGCGAGCGTGATTGAGGTAAGTACCTACTCCACGTTCTTCGACCACTTTGCCTGAGCCTCCATTGGTTTGGTCTGTTTCCAAATCACCTATCCAGTATTGTGCTAAAATGTCGTAAGTTTCTGTTTCAACGGTTCTGAATGCCGAGGTAATGAATTTCAGCCGTAAAGGATCGCAGGGTTTCCATGTAGCCGTAATGGCTCCCATGCCATTCACAAACTTGTCGTCTTCCTGACCTTCGAAAAAGACCCTCAAACGATAGGCTTCCTGAATGGTACCAAATGATGTTTCACGATCATGAGGTACTAAGCGGAAAAGATTGATGGAAAAGTTACCCAGTGCCGAAATTTCGAGACGTGGATGGAGGTTATAGTTCACATTAGCTTGTACATCGGTGAAGGAGGGTTTGTAATCTCCTTTGGTTTGCTGAGAAGAAAGAATATACTGGTTGGTTTTTTGACGAACACCCAGCAAATAGTTCAATTTCTTGTTTTTCGAGATGCCTTCTATCTGAAATGAGCCGCCCAGCAGGCTCAAGGAAGCGCTGCCTCCAAACTGTGCAGGTTTTTTATATTGTATGTCGAGCACCGACGACATCTTATCGCCATATTTGGCTTCGAAACCACCCGCCGAAAATAAGATAGAAGATACAAGGTCGGGGTTGAGAAAACTCAATCCTTCCTGCTGCCCCGAACGTATGAGGAAAGGCCTATAAATTTCAACATCATTCACATAAACAAGGTTTTCGTCGTAATTGCCTCCTCTTACCGAGTATTGCGAACTCAATTCATTACTGGAAGTTACGCCCGGCATCGTCTTAATGAGAGCTTCAATTCCGCCGCCAAGGGTAGGAATGGTAGTTGCCGCTTTTGGATCGATGCGGGTAAGGCTTGATGAACGAATTTGATGATCTTCGATAGAAACGGGAGAAAGTAAGGTGTTTTGAATCTCCAACGTGCGACGAATAGTGATTTTTTCACCTTGATGAAGATGGAGAGGAATGCGTTCGGTTTTGAAACCTATGAATGAAACTATCAGATTCACCTCGATTTCGGCCGGAACCCGTAATTGAAAAAAGCCGTTCCTGTCAGTCGAAGTCCCGCCAGGTAATCCTTCTATAGAGATATTTACGAGTTCGAGGGGTTCTCCATGCTGATTCGATATATAGCCCGAAACCTGAGCCATTGGCTTTTTCTGACTGAAAAGTGTATACGAGGTTAAAACAATACTGATAAACAGGATAAATATTCGAAAATCAGCAATAAATAAAGGCTTCGTTTTCAATTTCAGTTTCTGTTGAAAATAGGTTTGCGAGAGGCCAAAATTAAAAGTTTGGCAATTAGTTGCCAAACCTTTCATCTTTAAACGGCTTAGTTGATAAAAAAGTACACATTGGTAAACAAAATAAAAAGTCGCCGAATTTTACAGCGACTTTTTTGCAATTCACTATTTTTCTTGTTTTCTTTATTCAACCACGATGATTCCTTTGCGGCTGGCATCCTTTAAGGCAGCATAAATACCCTTCTTATGAATGGTACGTATCCCAGCAGCCGAAACTTTCAGAGTTATCCACGCATCTTCTTCGGGTACGTAAAATTTTTTCGATTGCAGATTGGAATAAAATTTTCGTTTGGTTTTATGATTGGAGTGGGAAACCTTATTCCCTACAATTACCTGTTTTCCTGTAATTTCACATATTCTAGCCATAATTCGATCTTTAAAAGATTCTACTCTTTAATTGGGAGTGCAAATTTCGGTAAAATTTTCGAATAAAAAAGATTTAGAGCAGAATTTTTTTTAAAGTATGCAAAATCAAGGATAGATGAGCATAAGGCGAATCAAGTTGAGGGCAGACAGGGCAGTACGTTGAATATTCTGCATCCGTTGGTTGCCAAAGTGGAATACTTCCGATTTGCAGGTTTGTGCATCTGCCACGGCTATCCAAACATATCCCACGGGTTTTTGGGGTGTTCCTCCATCGGGGCCAGCAATGCCACTCACAGCGATGCTAAAATCACTTTGCAACAATCGACGCGCATTTATAGCCATGGCTTCCACCACCTGCTGGCTTACTGCTCCATATTCCTTTAAAAGATTTTCGTCAACCTGGAGAATTTCAGCCTTAATTTCATTGGAATAGGCTACTACACCGCCTTTGAAATAATCCGAACTTCCCGGAATGCTGGTGATCAGATGAGAAATATATCCTCCTGTGCAGCTTTCGGCCGTGCATAAGGTTTTCTCTTTTTGTTTCAGAATATCGCCTACAACTTTTTCGAGAGGTTCATCATCGAAACCATAAATATATTCGGGTATAATCTTTTCGAGCTCTTCTACTTTTTGCATCACGGCATTTTGAACAATTTCGGGATGGCTGCCCTTAGCCGATAACCTTAACCTGACAAGCCCAGGCGAAGGTAAATAAGCCAGTTTGATAAAAGAAGGCAGTTCCGTTTCCCATGTATGTATTTTCTCGGCAAGGAAAGCCTCGCCAATTCCTGTAGTCATAATCGTTTTATGGAAGATAAATTGCAGGCCGCTCAACTTTTTCAGTTCCGGAAGTACCGATTGCTGCATAATGGCTTTCATTTCGTAGGGTACACCCGGCAACGAAAACAAATGTTTCCCATCTTTGGTGAACCACATTCCTCGGGCAGTTCCCATTGAATTGGGGAAATTGATGGCATTTTCGGGCAACATGGCTTGCTGTCGGTTGAACTCGTTCACCTCAAGATTACGATCGCTGAAAAATTTCTCCACGTCTTTATAAGCTTCTTCGTCAAACAGCAAATGCGTTTGGAAATAATCACAAAGCACCTGTTTGGTTTTATCGTCGCTTGTGGGGCCCAGCCCCCCCGTCATAACAATTACATCGACTCGCTGGAAACTATCGTCGACGGCTCGAATGATTTCATCTGCCTGGTCGGCTATACTTATCATGCGACATACGTCTATACCAATCAAATTCAATTCGTTAGCTATCCATGCCGAATTCGTGTCGATGATCTGACCTATCAATATTTCATCGCCTATGGTAATAATTTCTGCTTTCATGGTTCATTATAATTCGATGTGCAAATTTATATCTACAATGCTTTATCATATTGCTGTTTTTCACTAAACAAGTCAATCCTCCCATTCATTTCTGTTGTGTCGGATCTTGGTCATTAAATGGATACATTTTTTCTTTACTTATGCAAATTTTATAGTTTTGCACCTGACTGATTAATTGAATCCTGCCAATCGAGAAAGGAATCGTGTAATACTTTAAGAGGCTGAAAGTTTATGTTTACATTGTTTAAAAAGGAAATCAATGCTTTCTTCAATTCCATCATCGGCTACATTGTTTTAGCCGTCTTTCTGGTGGTGAATGGCTTGTTTTTATGGGTATTTCCGCTCGATTTCAATATTCTTGATTTTGGTTATGCCAATATGGATGGCTTATTCATTTTGACACCCTTTGTCTTTCTATTCCTGATTCCGGCTATTACCATGCGTACATTTGCCGATGAGAAAAGCAAGGGCACCATCGAAACCTTATTTACAAAACCGCTTACGGACATGCAAATTATTTTAGCAAAATATTTTGCAAGTTTCTTATTAGTTGTTCTTTCCCTTTTGCCCACACTTATCTATTTCTTTTCGGTATATCAGCTGGGTATGCCCAGGGGCAATTTGGATAGTGGAGCCATCTGGGGTTCCTATATTGGTTTATTGTTTTTAGGTGCATCTTTTACGGCAATTGGCGTATTTTCATCGAGCATCACCGACAATCAAATTATTGCCTTTATAGTCGGGGCTGGTTTATGTGCATTTGTCTACCTTGGTTTCGAGTTTATCTATGGTTTGGCTTTGTTTGGGAAAATCGATTTATTTATCAAATCTCTGGGTATGAATGCTCATTATGCTTCGATGAGCCGAGGTGTCATCGATACTCGTGATGTAATCTATTTTTTCAGTGTAATCGTAATTTTTTTACTTCTTACGCAATTTGTTCTTGAACGTCGAAAATGGAAATAATCTTATGGATGAACAGAAGAATATACGTCCAAGCTGGGACGAATATTTCATAGAAGTTGCCAATACGGTAGCTAATCGGGCTACTTGCGACAGAGGCCGTTCGGGATGTGTCATCGTACGCGACAAACAAATTCTGGTTACAGGTTATGTAGGCTCACCTGTAGGTTTTCCTCATTGCGATGAAGTGGGACATTTATTGAAGAAGGTCATCCATGAAGATGGAACGATAACAACTCATTGCATGCGTACAGTACACGCCGAACAGAATGCAATTGCCCAGGCAGCCCGACGCGGAATAGCCCTCGAAGGCGGAACCATTTATTGCCGGATGACCCCTTGCCGGACTTGTGCCATGCTTATCATTAACTGTGGCATAAAAAGAGTGGTTTGCGAAAAAAAATACCACACTGGTCAGGAAAGTGAAGAAATGTTTGCTAAGGCAGGCATCAAACTGGATTATGTGAGCACTGAACTTATGAAATATGACAACCAAAGAGACGAATAATTATTAAAGAATTTTGTATGAAAGAATCGATCGTAATTTTGACGGGGGGAGGCCCTGCTCCGGGGGTTAATACTGTAATTGGAACAGTAAGTAAAGTTTTTTTAAAGTCGGGCTATCATGTCATAGGAATACACGAAGGCTATAAAACCTTGTTTTCGGATGAACCTAATATCACCGATATTGAGTTCCGACTGGCCGACAACATTTACAAAACGGGTGGATCATTTTTGCAAATGAGCCGCTACAAGCCTAAAGAAGAAGAATTCAATACCCGTTTTTTCACAAAACATAATGTAAAACTGCTGGTAACCATAGGAGGCGACGACACGGCCTCGACGGCCAATAAAATTTCGATGTTTCTTCAAGAAAACCGCCTCGATGTAAAAAACATACATGTTCCTAAGACCATTGACAATGATTTGCCACTTCCGGAAGGGCAAACCACTTTTGGTTATGAATCGGCCAAGGAAGAAGGAGTGAGGCTGGCTACCACGGTTTATGAAGATGCCCGCACTAGCGGAAACTGGTTCATCGTGTCGGCCATGGGCCGTGAAGCCGGACATTTGGCTTTCGGCATTGGAGCCTCATGTCATTATCCTATGATTATCATTCCCGAGATGTTCAATAAAACCGAGATAACTATCGATAAAATTCTGCGTTTGATTATCTCAGCCATGATAAAACGTAAACTACTAGGCATATCTTACGGTGGGGCTATCATTAGCGAAGGTGTGTTTCATTTCCTGAGCGACGAAGAAATTTTGAGCACAGGCATCAATTTTACTTTCGATGAACATGGCCATCCTGAACTGGGCAATGTAAGCAAGGCACATATCTTTAATCTATTGCTCCAGCAAAGGCTTCGCCAGTTGAATATTTCCATCAAGAGCCGCCCTGTAGAGCTGGGTTACGAATTGCGATGCGTTCGGCCTATAGGCTTCGATCTTATGTATTGCAATCTTTTAGGAATTGGAGTTAAACGACTGTTTGATCAGGGTTATTCGGGTTGTATGGTCACTTGCGATGCAAAAGGTGACATCTCTCCACTATTTCTGAAAGATGTAGCCGATGAAAATGGAAAAGTAAAACCTCGCCTGGTAAATATCGAATCGGAAAAGGTAAAAATGGTTTTCGAATGGAACACCCAATACATCGAGCCTGAAGATTATAAAGAAGCTCAAAAGTATTTACCCAACCCTGAAATATATGATTTTAAAAAAATTCTCCATTGGGATTGATCATCTGTTTTTAAATGTATGCTTGAAATTCACGATTTAAAATCTCATAGATGAAAGGAATTATTTTAGCTGGCGGCTCGGGTACGAGGCTTCATCCGCTTACATTGGCCCTGAGTAAGCAATTGATGCCTGTTTATGATAAACCCATGATCTATTATCCATTATCCGTATTGATGATGGCCGACATCAGGGAAATTCTCATCATTTCCACTCCTAATGATTTACCCAATTTCGAGCGATTGTTGGGCGATGGTTCTCAGATAGGATGCCGGTTTTCGTATGCCGTTCAGGAAATACCTAATGGTTTGGCACAGGCTTTTGTCATTGGAGAAAAATTTATCGAGTCCGATAAGGTTTGCCTCATTTTAGGCGATAATATTTTTTATGGACGAGGGTTACAAGAACTGCTTTTAGCTTCCAACGATCCTGAAGGAGGGATAGTTTTTGCCTATCATGTAAGCGATCCCGAGCGGTATGGTGTAGTAGAGTTCGATGAGAATTTCAAGGCCATCAGCATCGAAGAAAAACCTAAGGTACCACGCTCAAACTATGCTGTGCCAGGTTTGTATTTTTACGATAATTCTGTAGTGAAAATAGCTAAGAATATAAAACCAAGTGCACGGGGAGAATATGAAATTACAGATGTAAACCGCCATTATCTCGTGAAAGGCAAATTAAAGGTAGGTTTGCTAAGCCGCGGTATTGCATGGCTCGATACAGGGACATTCGAATCGCTGACTCAGGCTTCTCAGTTTGTCGAAGTAATCCAAAATCGCCAAGGTCTATTGATAGGAAGTATCGAAGAAGTGGCTTACCGTCGCGGATTTATCACTAAAGATCAACTCCTTGAGTTAGCCGAACCTCTGCTCAAAAGCGGTTATGGACGATATTTACAACGAATTGCTGAAACCGAATAAAACTCAAAATCAACTAAAATGGACACGGAGATCAAGAGTATAGAACAAATACATGAACTCATCAATAAGGAAATCGAAAGTCTCCCCTTTAGCGGTTACCCTTCTAACCTTTATGATCCCATTGCTTATATGATGCATCAGAATGGTAAAAGGCTCAGACCTGCTCTGGCTTTAATTGCCTGCAATATGTTCGGCGGAGATTTGAAAAAAATTCTACGACCGGCCATAGGAATCGAGATCTTTCACAATTTTACATTAGTACACGATGATATCATGGACCAGTCGCCTATACGACGAAATCATGAAACCGTGTATAGGAAATGGGGTACTAATGTTGCCATTCTTGTGGGTGATACCATGTTTGCTCTTGCTTATGAATTTCTGATCCAAACCGATGAAGGCTTTTTAGGTGAAATTTTGCGGCTGTTCAATAAAACGGCTATCCAAGTATGCGAAGGCCAGCAACTCGATATCGAATTCGAAAACCGAACCGATGTGAGCATAGACGAGTATATCGAGATGATACGGGAAAAAACCGCAGTACTGCTTGGTACTTCACTGATGACTGGAGCTATAGTGGCCAGAACCCCAAAACAACAGGCCGAACAGCTTTATCAGATGGGAATAAAAATGGGTTTAGCCTTTCAGCTAATGGACGATATCCTAGATTGTTATGCTCAACAGGATAAGTTCGGGAAAAGTATCGGTAATGATATTATGACCAATAAGCGCACATATTTGTTTCTGCAAGCTTATCAAAAAGCCAATCCATCCCAACGCATCGAACTGGATGAATGTTTCGGAAACAATACCATGCCCGCCGATGAAAAAATATCGAGAGTAAAACATATTTATGATGATTTAAAAGTGGGTGATGATGGTTATGCCTTGGCCGATGGATATTTTAGCGACGCCCTTCGCCTGCTCGATGAATTGCCAGTTGAAGACAATAGAAAAATTGGATTGAAAACACTTATCGAGCGTTTAGCTGTCCGTCAGGTCTGAGTGGTCAAGCTCTTCGAGCATAAGATGCAAATCTTCCCATTCTGTCATTAAGCGTTCTGACTTTTTTTTCAGATAATCATATCTGTTGAAGAAATCTTTACTGTTGATGGTATCCTGATATTGAGCAGGGTTGGCAAGTTTGTGTTCCATCTCGGCCAACTCGTTATCGGTTTGAAAAACCGCCTCTTCACATTTTTCGATCTCTGAAATAATTTTTCTCCTTTTACGCTCGTGTGCTTTTCGTTTTTCGTATTCTATCTTATTCTGGCTTTGCTGTAGGATTTGATTATTTTGGATGATTTTATTTTCAGTATCGAGCTCACGGAGAGTATCAATTTGGCGGGCCGAGAGGAAATCATAGATATCGCCCAGATATTCATTAATATGATGTTGTTTGAATTCGATAACTCTATGGGTGAGTCCCTGTAAAAAATCCCTGTCGTGCGAAACAATGATCATGGAACCAGAATAATCCAGCAAGGCAGCTTTCAAAATATCTTTCGAAAGCATGTCGAGGTGGTTGGTGGGTTCATCTAAAACAAGGAGATTTACGGGTTCGAGAAGCAGTTTAGCCAAGGCAAGTCGGGCTTTCTCGCCTCCTGAAAGCACCTCGACTTTTTTTTCGATGGCTTCTCCACTAAACAAAAAGCTCCCCAATATAGATTTCAACCTTGTTCTTATTTCACCCTTTGCCGTTTCGTCTAAGGTCTCGTAAACGGTTTTGTTCAGATCGAGCAGTTCCGATTGATTTTGGGCATAATAGCCAATTTTAACATTGTATCCCAGGCGAAAAATACCTTCATAATCGAGGCCTGCCGCAATGATTTTCGATAAGGTGGATTTCCCTTCCCCATTTCTTCCCACAAAAGCCACTTTTTCGCCTTTCACAAGGGTAAAATCGATATTTTGAAGCACAACTTTGTTGTCGTACTTTTTACTGAGATTTTTTATTTCTACAACGATTTTGCCACTTGAAGGAGGAGGCGGAAAACGGAAATGAATACTGGATCGATCAAGGCCGTCGATCTCTATTTTATCCATTTTTTCGAGCAACTTGATGCGCGACTGCACCTGACGAGCCTTGGTAGCCTTATAACGAAAACGCTCGATAAACCTTTCGATTTGAGCAATTTGCCTCTGTTGATTTTCATAGGCTGCAAGCTGTTGTTCAAGCTGTTCTTCTCTTATTACGATATATTCCGAATAGCTCGATTTAAAATCATAAATTTTTCCCTGACTGATTTCGATGGTGCGATGGGTTACATTATCGAGGAAAGCCCTATCGTGCGAAACCACTACAAGAGCCCCCTGAAAGTTTTGTATCCATTCTTCGAGCCACGTAATTGCTTCGATGTCGAGGTGGTTGGTGGGTTCATCGAGAAGAATGACCGAAGGATTACGCAGAAGAATTTTGGCCAGTTCGACTCTCATTTGCCAGCCACTACTAAAAGTATTCACAGGCCGCTGAAAATCTTCTTCCAGAAATCCCAAGCCCTTAAGGACTCTTTCGGTTTCCCCCTTCATGGCGTTTCCACCCAAAAGGTTGAACAAATGATTGCTTTCTTCAAAACGCTGAATGAGACGACTGTATGACTCCGATTCATAATCCGTGCACACCGTCAACTGGTCTGTAAGTTGGTCGATTTCTACCTTGAGTTTCAATATGTGGTCGAAAGCTGTTTGGGCTTCTTCAATCACAGTTCGCTCTGATTCGATGGTCATATCTTGAGGTAGATGGCCAATACTCGTGTTCTGAGAATAGATGATCTGACCATTATCGGGTGAAATTTCCCGCTTGATTATTTTTAAGAGAGTCGATTTGCCCGCCCCATTCTTTCCTACCAGACCAATTCGGTCATGATCTGCAATGATAAAGGAAATATCATCCAGCAGGTTTTCACCGGTAAAATGAATAGAGATGTGGTTGAGCGAAATCATCAATTAGACAGAAAATAATAACTTTTTGAAAACGAGAGCGGAACAGGATTTTCTCGATGTTCCGCCCTTTTATGTGATCCATGGGTTTTGCGACCCCGGAGGGATTCAAACCCCCGACTTTCAGAACCGGAATCTGACGTTCTATTCAGCTGAACTACGGGGCCATTTTCTTGTGCAAAATTACATCTTAACCTTGTTGAGTGCAAATAAGGTAATGGATATGAAAAGATTCTTCCTTCCCTAATATTCTGTAGCCAACATCCTTTCCCCTAACATAGCTCTAATCTCGGAGAGAAATTGATGAAAAATTATCACATTGAATTAAATAATAAGCTTGACTTCAACAGCTATAAAGAAAAATCTCGTCAAACTCATGAAAGGCAATTTTGGAGTAGTTGGCCAAGTCAATAAGGGTTTAATTCCTTTTATAATACCTTAAAGAAAGGATGAAATCAAAAACAAAGGTTAAGACCTATATGATATCACCGAAAATTTCGAAAAAACTCATGATAATGTGACGAACCGACAATCAGGAAGAGGCATTCCTCAATCAAATATTCTGCCTGAAAATTCAGCTTAGTCGATTAACATTTTAACTACCGTGGATGATTTGCTAAAACGCAAGGCGACGATGACGCTCATACTCAAAATAAGTTACCGTGCCGAGGCGATCATGAAGCGCAGAATGGCAGTGGAAAAAATTAGGTAAAAACCTTACTTTCTCTATTGACCTCATAATGCCCGAAATGTATGGTTTCGAAGCTGCCAGAATCATCAATGAAATTATAAGAGCATGCAAGGAGGAGAAAAAGGTCAGAATCAATTCTGTTACAAGCCATTGCTACGAAAAAAGACAAGTAAAAAAGTCTGAATTCAGGAAGTGAGAATTATATGGGTAATATTTTAGAACCTTCTAATCTGCAATGAATTATTGAGGATATTCCGGAACGAGATCATAAGTTATGAATGTTATAAACGCCATAAGCCGGAACAAAATGACTGAGGTTAATCACACAGCTCAAACCTAACAATAAGCCAAATCCCATTAACAACAATCCTATAATGCGATTGGTCCATGTTATAACTTTTGAATTGAGTTTGATACTGATTTTATCGGCAATGAAACATTTGAGCAAATCTGTCGCAAGGGTCATAGAAAGCGTACCAGCAAAAAAATAGTAAACAGCATAACTACCTGCTCCATAAGCCGAATTCGTACTTACTACCGCGGTAATCCATAAAAACCAGACGCCCGGATTGCTGATATTTAGAATAAATCCCTTCAAAATGTAAATCGCTGGTCCTGGAATTTTGAGGTTGATGGGCGGACCATCATTCTCCTCCTCTGGCACGACGTTGGCATGTCGGGTAAAAGTCCATAAGCCAAAAACTATTAGAACAATTCCACCTAAAATCTTGAAAAACACATTTTGATCGAGTTCCTGCGTAAAAATCTTCGAAAATCCTGCAAGACATAAGGTTAGTACACTAACATCACTTAAAAAAATCCCCAAAGCAATAAATAACCCAGCCTTTAGTCCCCTGTTCAGGCTGGTTTGCAACAAAACAAATAAGGCAGGCCCCATCAAAAAAGCCAGGGTTATCCCTAATGTAACACCTTGAAAATAAAACGACATACCCTATGATACCACTTTTATCCTTAATTGGTGAAAACAACAACGAATTTGCCAATCAGATATTTTATAGTCATTCAATAAGTATTACTCCCAAAATTCATCTTTTATTTCTTGGGTTATCCGTTCTCATACTAATGTTGTCAGTATCTCCTAACTTATACAATTGCAATTCATTTTTCAGACATCAAAAGCAATCTTCTGTAAATAATAAATTCTTAAAAATTCCACAGAATCCTCTTTTATGTTTTCTTTCCTTCATGTATGCGAATGGAAGGAAAAATTTCACAATACCCAGAGATATCCACAATTTCAAATAAGCTGTTTCCAAATTTGGATGAAAAATATTGCTCGAGAATTTAAAAAAATTATAATCACCTGATAAACAATTTTTTATCACTTCGACTATGTGTCTATTTGAGATTTGAACAATTCCCCAACACCAAAGGCGTTATGTGTTATAATCCAAATATTATAAATCGTTACCATATATGATTAGAAAGCACCTCAGATTTTCTCTGTTTCTAATGATATTCTTTATTTTATGCCTTTCTTTTACGGGTTGTAAAAGGCCCTTGGTAAAGGAGCATGTTTTTACCAACCAAACCTGGCAAAAATTCGATACGATTGTTTTCAATATTCCATCTTCGGGTGACAATAAACCCTATAATATAAGGCTTTTTATTCATTACCTCGGTGCCTTCCCTACATTCGATCTTCCGATTGTAGCTATCATGCAATCTCCCACGGGCGAAGAAAGATTCTTTACAAAAAGAATTTGGTTGAAGTCGCTCGATGGCAAACCAAAGGGGGTCGAGGCCGATGATCATTTTGTTCTGGAACAGGTATTATGGCATGAATTTGTTTTCAAAGAAAAAGGTGTATATCGCTTGATTATCGAAAGCGACCATCCTAATTATCAGGTAGAAGGGATTATTTCGGTGAAGATTGAAATACTGCCCGGAGCTTTAGAACCTCCCAAGCCCCAACCCGGAAATTTTAACAGCTTATGATTTCTTCCGAAAAAATAATAGCTCGACCAATACGATAAGCAGGGTGGTTACGAATGCACTGGCTAAGGAACGTACTAAAATTTTACCCAACTCGTCGAAACAAAAAACTTCGAGAAAAAAAAGAATAAAGTGGAGAACAAAGGTTAAAATCAGAGTAAAAACAAAAAATCTCTGAAACCCAAAATCATCAATGGAAGGCTCGGTATTTTCGTCGAATTCGCGACGAGGAAAAATCAAATCGATACTGAAAGGACGAATAAAGGCTACTAATACCGATGCGGCAGCATTTATCCCCGGACTGCTTTGAAAAATATCCAGGGTAGTTCCCAGCACAAAGGCCAGAACGAGCAAAAGCCAGCGGGGTGTATTAAGCGGTAGTTTCAAAAGAAAAAGAATATAAATAAGTGGGTGGATATAAAATCCAAAATTTAGATGGTCGAATATGGCCAGTTGAATGAAGACAAGAACCAGAAAACGTAATATATGTTTGATATAAGTTTTCATAATGAGCTTACTGAATCATTCCTGCTCCAATGGTCTCATTGGTATTATCGTCGATCAGGATAAAGCTTCCTGTGCTGCGAATTTGGGAGTATTTATCGAAAACCATGGGTCGAGATGTTTTGAGGGTAAATCTTCCAATCTCATTCATCTTCAATTCCTCTTGTGAATTTTCTTCGGATAAAGTATGAAAATTTATTTTATAGTGCTGGGCAATAATCTTGCATTTAGCCTCCCATGTGCTTTGCCGAATAGTGTATAGCTGATTCAGTTTCATAGGTATCATATTGAACCAACATATCATAACCTCGAGAATAGAGGAAGTTTGGGGTAGTTGCTCGGGTTGGCAGATGAAGCAGCCCCTATCGAGATCGAGATCATCTTTGAGCGTAAGTGCCACCGAAAGCGGAGCATAAGCTTCTTCGAGAAAGTTTTCGCCTAAATGAACAGAGGTTACCTCCGACAACATGTACGATGGCATAATCATAACTTTATCACCTTTTCTGATAGTACCAGATTCTATTCTTCCGGCGTACCCACGGTAATCATGAAATTCATCGAGCATAGGCCGGATGACATACTGCACAGGAACTCTCAAGGGCCCCCGATGAGAATGATTGTATATGGGAATAGCTTCCAAGGTTTGCATCAGGGTTTGACCGGAATACCAGGGGGTGTTGGCAGAAGGTTTTACTACATTGTCTCCCTTTAGTGCACTGATGGGGATAAAAATCAGGTTAGCAACAGGTAATTTCTGGCTGATACGTATTATTTCTTCTTGAATCAGGAAATAAGGCTCAGACGAATAATTTACCAGGTCCATCTTATTGATGCATACGATTATGCTTTTTATACCCAGAAGGTAGGCGATATAGTAATGTCGGAGAGTTTGTTCGGTGATGCCATTTCTGGCATCGACGAGTATAACGGCAGCATTAGCGGTTGATGCTCCTGTTACCATGTTGCGTGTATATTGTATATGGCCTGGTGTATCGGCTATGATGAATTTGTGTTTGGGGGTATAAAAATAACGATAAGCTACATCAATAGTAATTCCTTGTTGGCGTTCGGATCGCAGACCATCAGTAAAGAGAGCCAAATCGAGGTAATGATCGCCTTTCTGGTTGCTAACATTTTTAACGGCTTCCAGCTGATCTTCGAAAATAGATTTACTGTCGTATAATAAGCGCCCTATGAGAGTACTTTTCCCATCATCTACACTGCCTGCCGTCGTAAAACGAAGCAGTTCCATGTCAAGATACATATCTTTCTTTAAGTGTTCCATAGCGTAAAATTAAAAATAGCCCTCGCGTTTTCGGTCTTCCATGGCAGCATCCGAACGCTTGTCGTCCCAGCGTGAGCCTCTTTCGGTAACTCTCGAAGAGGCAATCTCTGAGATAATATCCTCCAAACTACTGGCTTTCGACAGGGAAAGCCCCGTACAGGTAATATCACCAATAGTGCGGCAGCGAACTTCACGTTCTTCGACCCGTTCGTCGGGTTTCAGTTTCATAAATGGCGCATAGGCCAACCAAACTCCATCACGACAAAAAACTTTTCTTTTATGCGTAAAATATAAACTGGGCATTTCTATTCTCTCGTAATAAATATACTGCCACACATCCAATTCAGTCCAATTGCTGATGGGGAAAACCCTGAAATGTTCACCCAAATGTTTTTTCCCATTGAAGATATTCCAAAGCTCGGGTCGTTGATTTTTTGGATCCCATTGGCCAAACTCATCGCGATGTGAAAAAACGCGTTCCTTGGCTCGGGCTTTTTCTTCGTCACGGCGCCCCCCTCCTATGGCAGCGTCAATTTTATATTCCTCGATGGTTTCCAGTAGGGTAACGGTTTGAAGCACATTGCGACTGGCATTATAACCTGTTTCTTCCTTAACCTTTCCATTGTCAATGGTTTCCTGCACTGACCCAACAATCAAACGAACACCCGTTTTTTTTACAAGGGCATCCCTATATTCTATTGTTTCGTGAAAATTATGTCCCGTGTCGATATGCAGAAGAGGAAAAGGCAGAGGAGCCGGCCAGAAGGCTTTATAAGCAAGATGGACTACAACGATAGAGTCTTTCCCACCTGAAAAAAGGATCACAGGTCTTTCGAATTGAGCAGCAACTTCGCGAATGATATAGATGGCTTCAGCTTCGAGCTCCCTCAAATGATTCATCTTAATTGTAAATAAGGCCTTATATTCTCCCATAATAAAATTTCGTATGCAAATTTACGAAACCAAAAGGCTTCAAAAGTATATGATGATTCAGAAATGGGTTATAGGTAATTTTAAAGACAAGAGATTGGAAGAAATGCCAATGCCTGAACATGGTTAGCCGTTAAAGACAAATCTAATTTTTTTGGATGTAGAGGCCCTCGAAGCCTCCATCTTATCATTCCCATCCAAAATCTATTTCTATCATAAAATGCCTTGTAAATCAATTCTATAGCTAAAGTCGGAAAACTTCCCCAAAGGTCTATTTCACTCATTATCAACACTCCAAACGCACCACGCCGATCAAGGTAATCCTTCGTTCAGCTCAGAATGATGTCTTCAACAGGTCCATTGAAAAAATGATTCAATGGCTGTAAGGCTTTGAATATTTCTAATACTTTATCAGGAAAATCTGATTCAATAATTTCTTCGTCAGAAAGCAGGCGAGCCACCGTAAAATGTTTATTCTTTAAAATTTCTATATCTGCAAAATTTTCTGGAAATCCTTTGGGTGGCCGCTTTGTTCTACCCATATCGCTGAATCCTTCGAAATACTTACGAAAGGTGGAATTTCGTAAAATTTGTTCAAAAGCATCGTGATTATATAAAATTTCTTGGCGAGCTGCCTTCAGAATATCAGTCGGAGGATTGTATAAACCTCCTCCTGCCATACATGCAGTTGGTTCTAAATGCAAGTAATAGCCAGCATAATGACTTTTTTTGCCCCCGCGCGCAATATAAATGCCCGCAAATGTTTTATAAGGCGATTTATCCTGCCTGAACCTTATGTCTCTATGAATCCGGAATAAACAATCGAGAGGCTTTAAATTTCCGATAGATGGATCAAAAGAATGAACATTTCGAATCAATTCCTTTGTGAGGTTTTCCAAGGTCTCTTTTACTTTTTCGTACCATTGTCGGTTTTGCACAAACCATTCCCTATTATTGTTGCCTTTTATTTCTCTGAAAAAATCGAGCAAAGAGGCCAGTTCAGACGAATTTACCATTTTCTGTAAATTTTTACAAAATTAGACGCTTCTTGTTGGTGAAACATAACATACTCGACAGAATTAAATCGCATTTATTATCAATTTTTATTGTTTTACAAAGTTTCCATATATTAGAGCTTTGAAATTTATCAAGGTCAAACCGCAAGGAAAGGAGTTAAATTGGCTACGAATAAATACTATGGGTAGTAATCTACAATAGCATCAACCAATGAAAAGAAATTTCAGGTATGTGTTTTTATTGTTATTGATATTGCCATCGAGCCTGCTATCGCAAGGATGGGAAGGTATAAATGGTACTGCAGCAGCAAGCATGGATATTAGCGGAGTAAGTTATCCGGGAGAGTGGTCAGGATTTTCAAATCCGGCGGGTTTGGCGTTCATTTCGAAAGCTTATGCCAGCCTTTCCTTTGAAAATCGTTTCCAGATGAAGGAATTGACATTGAAAGGTGTAAGTATTGGCATGCCAGCGCTTGGCGGTGTTGCTGCTCTTTCGGGAGTCCATTTCGGAAATTCTCTCTATAGCGAACAACGTTATAATCTTGCATATTCCAAAAGGCTTGGTTCTGCTTTTTATTCGGGAATCTCAATAGATTATTGTATGCTATCGCAGGGCAATGGATATGGAAATGCTAGCGGCCTAACCTTTGGACTGGGTCTTTTGACTGGTTTAAACGAAAACCTGATGTTGGGAGCTTATGTGTTTAATCCTGTAAAGATTCGTCTTTCTAAAAATATTCAGTCTGAAGTTCCTGTTATGATGAAGTTGGGATTGCTTTATTCTTTCACCAGAGAGCTGATTGCTACGGCCGAAGTGGTAAAAAATTCCGAGTGTAAAGCTGCTGTGCAATTGGGAGTGGAATACAATGCTTTCGGAACTTTTGCCTTTAGAGCTGGAGTTTCCTCATGGCCTGGTTCTTTCGCCTTTGGCATTGGCTATCATCCTAAACATTTGAAGTTGGATGTGGGTGCAGGCTTTCACCCCGATCTTGGTCTATGTCCTCAGGCTGGATTGATTTACAGTTTTTAATCCAATCTCAATCCATTCATCATGAGCAGGAAATTAAAATTCATATACTTCTGGCTTCTTATGATGATGCAGCCCATTCTTCATGCTCAGCACCCTGATACCCTCACGAGGAATCTGGAATATCAAATCGAATGGTTTATAGAGAATACCGAGATCGAATTGGATTTTAGCGAGCTTACCGAAGAAATCGAAAAACTTGTAGCTAATCCTGTCAATATAAATAGCCGTGATCGTGAGGAATTACGACGTCTTTTTTTCTTGAATGAAGTACAAATTCAGAGCATTTTGGCTTATACAGCCAATTATGGAGATTTTGTGAGTATCTACGAGCTGAAAGCCCTTCAAGGATTTGACCCTACTGTGATCAGAAAAATAATTCCTTTCATAAAGATTGCACCTTTTGAAGAGAGACGACTTCAACTGAGAGATGCGATAACCAGAGGAGAGCATTCTATTTTGATGCGTTACCAGCGAATCCTTGAAAAACAGGAAGGATATTTACCTGTTAGTGACAGTTTGTTAGAAATAAAACACAATGCGCGATATCTGGGAAGTCCAGATAAGATTTTACTGAAATATGGCTATGATTACCGGAGTCAGATACGGTGGGGATTTCTGGCCGAAAAAGATGCCGGAGAAGAATTTTTTCGAGGAACACAAAAACAAGGTTTCGATTTTTATTCAGCTTACATCTATGGCCGGGATCTCGGGAAAATTCACAAGATGGTCGTGGGAGATTTTCATGCCACCTTTGGACAGGGTTTGGTGATGTGGAGCGGTTTGTCATTCGGGAAGTCAGGAATTACAGGTGGTATGCCTCATACTGCCCGGGGTCTTACTCCAAGCACCTCATCCAATGAAATTTATTATTTGAGAGGTGGAGGAATTACGTTAGGACTGGGCAATTTCGAGATAAGTACTCTGGCTTCACGTATTGCCCTCGATGCGAGTACATCGGTACTGGATACGTTAGAGCCATCTGAAATCATCGAGGGACTTCGAACTACTGGCCTGCACCGCACAATATCTGAAGTGGATCTTAGTAAAAACATACATCTTACTACTCTTGGAGGAAATATCAGTTATACTGGAAATATTTTCAAGGCCGGTTTTACAATTGCATCGGAAAATTTCGATAAGGCATTCAATTATCAAACAGGCCTTTACAATTTATTTCAGCAACCCAGAAAATCACAATTCACCATAGGGACTGATGTTTGCATATATTTACGCGATTTTGTTCTACAAGGCGAAATTGCCAGAGACGTGGAAGGGCACTTAGCGGGAATTTTCAACGCTAATTTTCAGCCTGATCCACGACTCACATTGGCGTTCATATACCGAAATTATGACAAGGCTTTCCAAAACTATCACAGCAATGCTTTTAGCGAAAATTCGGGTGTATATAATGAACAGGGAGTATACATAGGATTTAGGGCATCTGTAGCCAAACAACTTGAATTGACAGGCTATGCCGACTATTTCCTTTTCCCATGGTTCAAGTATCGGGTCGATGGCCCTTCGAAGGGAAGGGAATATTTCATTAGAATGGATTTATTAATGGGCGAAAAAACCAGAGCTTATCTCCGCTACAGATTCGAGCAAAAAGAAATTAATACGAAAGAGGAAAACCGAAAACTTAATACACTTTCCCCTCGTAAATATCACAACGTAAGAATGCATTTCGATTATCAACCCATTGAAGAATGGAAGTTTGCCTCCCGAGCAGAAGCCATTTTCAATTACACTTTGGAAGGAAATTCAAGAATGGGATTTCTTATTTATCAGGATGTTACCTGGCAACCTTTCCGACTTCCCATTTCCATCTCGGGTAGATATGCTCTCTTCGACACGGAAACTTACGACGAGCGTTTGTATGCTTATGAACATGACATGCTATACAGCTTCTCCATTCCGGCTTATTATTATAAAGGACAGAGAATCTATTTGATTTTGAAATATTCCCTCTATAAGAACCTTAACTTTTGGTTGCGTTTTGCTTCATCCATTTATTGGAATAAGGATGAAATTGGCACGGGTCTTGAAATTATTCATGGAAACACTCGAAGCGAAATCAAAGCCCAGCTTATCTGGAAATTTTAGTCATTTATCAGAGCGTGAAATAAACTTTTTTGAAAGCCGTTGATATATTTATCGGGCTAATGATTTGTGAAGGCTTTGTGCTACAATAATAAAATATTTTCCCTTCATTATAAATGGAGATAGTTTATGGATAAAGTCAAGATACTATGGGTGGATGATGAAATTGATCTGTTGAAGGCTCATGTCATATTTTTAGAACAGAAGGGCTATGAGGTGCATACTTCCAACAATGGCAACGAAGCTTTGGATATGATGCGCAATGTACCTTACGACATTGTTTTTCTTGATGAGAATATGCCGGGACTCACGGGTCTGGAAACGCTCGAAATCATCAAGCAAATCAATCCCAACCTTGCCGTGGTGATGATTACCAAAAGCGAAGAAGAAAGCATAATGGAAGAAGCCATTGGAAGTAACATCTCTGATTACCTCATTAAGCCCGTAAAACCCAATCAGATTCTATTATCCATCAAAAAAAATCTTGAAAAGAAAGACTTGGTAAGTCAAAAGACCTCAACGGCTTATCAGCAGGCTTTTAGCGAAATAGGTATGGAAATAAGTAGTTCGCTCGATTTTGAAGGTTGGATGGAGATTTATCGCCGAATCATCAATTGGGAGCTTCGTCTACAAACTACTCGTGATGAAGGCATGGCGGAGGTTCTGAGAATGCAGAAAGAAGAAGCAAATCAAGTGTTTTCTCGTTTTTACGAAACAAATTATCCTGTGTGGTTAACCGGCAAATCAACCAGCAAACCTGTTCTTTCGCATACGCTTATTAGGCAGAAACTCTTCCCTCTTCTGGAACACGGCTCTCCACTTTTCTTCATATTGATCGATAATTTACGATATGATCAATGGAAAACCATTCAGCCTGTAATTGAAGAATTTTACAGAGTGGAACGTGATGAGCTATACTACAGTATTATTCCCACCACTACACAATTTGCCCGTAATGCCTTATTTTCAGGACTTTTACCATCCGAAATCGAAAAAAAATATCCTAAATGGTGGCTCAACGACTGGGAAGAAGGCACCAAAAATCAATATGAGGAAGAGCTTTTCGGTGAGCTGCTCAAACGATTCGGTCGCGATGTCAAGTTTTCGTTTAATAAAATCCTTAATCTGTCGGCTGGACGCAAACTCGTGGATAATCTCCCTAATCTCCTTTCCAATCGCTTGAATATCATTATTTACAATTTTGTAGATATGCTTTCTCATGCCCGTACCGAAATGGAAATTATACGTGAACTTGCCAACGATGAACCCGCTTACCGCTCCCTCACTCTTTCATGGTTCCAACATTCTCCCCTCCACGATATTCTGAGATTCTTATCCATGAAAAAAATCGACGTGGCCATCACTACAGATCATGGTTCTATCAGGGTTCAAAATGCTGTTAAAGTAGTGGGCGACAGGGAAACCAATACCAATCTGCGATTCAAAGCTGGAAAAAATTTGAATTTCAATAAAAAAGAATGCTTTTATATGCGCAATCCTGCAGAAATTTTCCTCCCTCGCCAAAATGTGAGCACTTCCTATATATTCGCACGAAGCAGCGATTTTTTTGCCTATCCTAACAACTATAATTATTTCGCCAATTATTACCGCAATACTTTCCAGCATGGCGGTATATCGCTCGAGGAAATTCTTGTGCCTTTCGTATATCTCAAGGCAAAATAAAGAGGGTAAGAAATGATTCAAAAGAGTTTTTCTATTCGCTTCGAATTATTTTTAAGACGGCAACATAATTTTTATGTATATTTACGAAAACTTTCAAGGTGACTACCTTATTTCTTAAATTCTAAACGTTTATCTCAAACCTTTTGAATATGAATAAGATTGCTCATTATGTTTCATTTTCAGTTTTGTTTTTACTGACCTCAACCATGTTAAAAAGTCAACAAACTATTCAGCTCACGCCTCCCGATCTTATCAGGGGTCTTCCCGCCATGAAAACCTTATCGCTTAGGGCTTCTGCAACCGAATTCGATACGACCATGCTTTCGTTGAAGGATATATCCGATCTATTGTGGGCTGCCAATGGCATAAACCGGCCAACGTCGGGCAAACGCACTGCCCCTTCGGCTATGAATGCCCAGGATATCGACATTTATTCCTTTATGAAATCGGGAGTATATCTGTACGATGCAGGGAAACATGCACTTCAGCTTGTGGTAACAGGCGATCACAGACGTTTGTTCCAACGCGACGAAAAGTCACCTGCTCCACCTGTAATTCTGCTACTTGTTTCCGATGTCTCTCGGTTCAGGGCTGGAGAAGATTCATTAAAAATGATTTGGGGCGCAATGGACGCAGGTATTGTTTCAGAGAATATTTCGATGTTTTGTGCCTCAGAAAACCTGGCTACCCGTCCTCGAGCCAGTATGAATCAGAAAAAACTAAGAGAACTGCTCAACTTGAAAGATTCTCAATACCCTATGCTGAATCATCCTGTATCTTATAAAAAGAATCGGACGAATTAATTCAGAATATCGCCACTAAACTCTCCCTGATTCATAGCTTTCCGAACAAAATTTCTGTGTAAAGGCCGTTCCTACATAAAATTTGATTATTTAGGGCGAATTGGAGGATGGTGAGTAGAATGTGGAACGAAATGAAAATGACAAATAAAGGAGTTGAGTGAAAAGCGAAAAAGCATTTCACGGTGAGTGATTTATGAAGCAGCTTAGGTCTTTTCGTATTACCTATTCACTGATCATTTGAAATACCAAAGGATAATTATCATATTCGCCTTCTCGCCCATTCTACCTTCTTGCAGTAATTTTATTTTCCAGTGAATAAATCTTATTCGTTTTAAGGTCTGCAAAACATTGCTAATGAATGAATAAAATCTTGGTGATCAGTTTTTCGCTTCCATCTTCGTTAGAAACAAAAACCAGATAAACTCCGCTTTGCACTCTTCGGCCATCGAAATCGCGGCCATTCCATACGGCTTGTGTTCCGGCGGCTACGGTATGATAAACTAGCTTTCCGCTGATAGTAGTAATTTTTACATCGGCATTCTGCGGAAGTCCTGAAATTCCAATAGGTCCATCATAAGATGGACGTACGGGATTTGGGAAAGCATAAACCTCATCAGAAGGAGGCCCAGGTGAAGGGCTGTCGCCTCTAAAGCCAACGATTCCCAAAGAAGTTCCAATAAATACTTCCCCATCTTTGCCTATGGCGATGTCGGCTACCGAATTGGAAAGCAATGGACTGTTATCTTCGGTAAAATGATAAATCTGTTGGGTGCCATCGGTCGAAAGCAAGAAAACGCCTGCTTTATCGGTTCCTATCCATTTGCGATTGGCTCCATCTATGGCAATTGCGGTAACCGATTCATTCTCGAGTAAATATTGAACATAGCCATCCTGTTCGACCAATATGCGCTGGGCATCGAAATTATAGCCCGAAAATACGGCATCGGGATTGTAAAAAACAGCTACACCAGCATCCGTACCAATCCAGATTTCTCCATCGAGGTCAACAGCAATGGAAAGAACCATATTTCCAGGAATAGCACCTTCGCCTGTGGCGGAACCCAAAATTTTATAAGGTTTACCCTGAGTAAGGGTTTCATTGAATACGAGTAGAGAGTGTTCTTTGCGCATCAATACCCATTTTTGGTCGTAATCATCGATGACCATTTTACCGATATCGATACCGCTGGCATTCCCTCCCAAATTATAAGGCTGCCACGAACCATCTGGCTTGCGGCAATGCAATATAGACGAAGACCCACTATTGGCGACCCACAGGTTATTTTTGCTATCGAAAGCCAAACCACTGATAAAGACATTGTTGAGAGCAGCTACAAATCCTTCCAATGAACTGTTGTACTGGTTGTGAACCCCTATCAGTTCTCTATTATTGAATTCCATTAAACCCTTTCCCCATGAACCTGCATAAACATGCTTCGGATTGGAAGGATCGATGGCCAAACAAACCATATCGTATATACTATCGAAGGCTTTTACATTGGAACTGTTGAAGTTATACCATATCCCATCCGAGTAGTTATACAATCCATCTTTCATGTAAAGATTTTCCCAAGTACTTTTTCGGCCGCCACTGGCAACCCATAACTCATTTTCTTTCATTTTCATTTCATACACATTGGCCGAATAAGGGCCATTGGGTGAATAGGTCTCGCCATGCCATCCTTCGCCCCAAGTCTTCACCAACCCTAATGAATTATCGGCTATCCACAGATATCCCTCCTTGTCGAAGCAACCGGCACGTGGATGCAATATCAACCCCGAAGGATTAAACGAAGCCAACAAAAATTTCATCCCTTTGTCATATACATGCAATGTCCCTTCGAAACTCAATATAACCTTCCCCTCCGAAATTCCCATCCGGTAACAGTTGGGATAATTATATACATTGAGCTTCGACCATCGATCAGTAGAATAATTATACACAAATACCGTATCGTCGATAAAAGTAGGGTTCTGATTGTTGGCCAATAAATAACCATCAAAATATTGAATGGCATTATACACACCATTAGGAACCGGGATACTGGTCAATTTTTCCCATGAACCATAATAGGCCAGAAAAGGATTGCTTTTTTCGGCCCGATATATTCCCATCTGGGTGGCTGCATAAAAATAAATATCGTCAGCAGTTAAATCGTAAACATTGATTTGCGAACCATCAGGTCCAATATACCAGGTATCATTGATCTCTTCTTTTACCATATCTACCACCACTATTCCGAACCCACACGAAAGATAGGCAAATTTACCATACAGACTAACTTTATTGATGGTTTTGTTGCCAAGAATAGGTTTTCGTTTAATATCACCAATATTCAGAACGCTGCCACTTTTCACCAAATCGAGATTTGTATTCAAATAAGCCACCACAAGAGTTTGATATTCGTTGCTATAAGCAATATCGACGATATTTGCGTCGGAAAGCCCATTCACTTTATTGAGTCTTTCCAAACTGTTGTAATCTGGGTTATAATAAAAAATACTATACGGGGTAGCACAATAGACATTTTTACCGTCATAAGCGATGGATAAGCCTTTTTGGTAAGGCAAATGGTCGCGCCATTCATATATGGCCATTTGTGCTTTCGAATTGGATTTCAACAGGAAGCATAAAAACAAGAATAGTAGGTATTGCCTTTTTTTCATCATTTGAATCAAAGAATAATTGATTTTTTTTAACGAGCTGCAAAGTTCATTGAAAAACGAACATTTCTATTTTTATTGCATTTTAGTTTGGGCGAGAAGTTTCATACAATTGAATTCTTTCCTTCAAACTTTCGAGAAATTCCAACAATGGCGTCTCACCGTAATAAACCTCTTTTTTATAGATAATTACAGGGTAAAGAATAGAGATATTAGATTTACCAGCTTGACGCGTAGCCGCCTGGTACATGATGGTTCTGTTTTCTTCCATTTCCAGGTTAAGATAGATAAAGTCTATGCCATTGGTTTGGAGAAAATTCTCTGTGGTAACACATCTTCCGCATCCCTGGTTCGAAAATAAAACAGGCATCAGGTCGGAAAGAGAATCAGCCTGTGGGAGACTCAAGACGAGAGAATCGTTAATAGACACATCGATTTGAGCCATCATCGAGGTGCTTATAAAAAACAGAAGAAACTTCGGAATAGTCAATTTGTTCATGGCATTGAGAATCTATTCGGGTTTGCGAAGATAGTAAACCTCCTTAACTTGCTTTATTTCGAACTGAAATATTGGCTGAATTGGCCTAACATTTCGAATTCTCAATGTTTTAAAAGCCTTACTTTTGCAGTTTAAACATACAAGACGAAGGAAAAGATGGTCGAAACGGACAAAAGGCTTCAAGTTTTCAACACCTTAACTCGACAGAAAGAATTTTTCGAGCCACTCAATCCCCCTCATGTGGGAATGTACGTTTGTGGGCCTACGGTTTATGGAGATGCTCACTTAGGGCATGCCAGACCCGCTGTAACTTTCGATATGATTTACAGATATTTGAATTTTCTTGGATACAAGACCAGATATGTTAGAAACATTACTGATGTAGGTCATCTCGAAAATGATGCCGATGAAGGAGAAGACAAGGTAGAGAGAAAAGCGCGTTTAGAGCAGCTCGAACCTATGGAAGTTGCTCAGTATTATTCCAACCGTTATCACTATAACATGGACCAGCTGAATGTGCTGAGGCCCAGTATCGAACCCTTAGCTAGCGGACACATCATCGAACAGCAGGAATTGGTGAAAAAAATACTCTCTAATGGATATGCATACGAGATAAATGGCTCGATCTATTTCGACGTAGAGAAATATAGCAAGGATTATCATTATGGGGAGCTTTCGGGACGCAAGTTAGAGGAGATGATTCCATTTACAAGAGAGTTGGAAGGAAAATCAGAAAAGCGAAGTCCTTATGATTTTGCCTTGTGGAAAAAGGCACAACCCACGCACATTATGCGCTGGCCATCACCGTGGAGCGAAGGTTTCCCTGGCTGGCATCTCGAGTGCAGCGCCATGGGAAGTAAATATTTGGGCAAAGTTTTCGATATTCATGGCGGCGGTATGGACCTGATTTTTCCACATCATGAAGCCGAAATTGCCCAAAGTATCGCCGCTCATGGACATCAACCCGTCAAATACTGGCTGCACAACAACATGGTAACCATCAATGGCCAAAAAATGGGCAAATCACTCGGAAATTTCATCACGCTCAACGAAATTTTCGCTGGCAATCACCCACAGCTCGAGAAAGCCTACAGCCCCATGATTATCCGCTTTTTCATCCTGCAAGCTCACTATCGTTCTACACTCGACTTTTCCAACGATGCCCTTCAGGCGGCCGAAAAAGCCTTAAAACGCCTGTTGGAAGCCTATCATCAAATCGATAAAATACCCGCAGCCGAAACATCCAGCGTAAATATACATGAAATCAGGCAAGCATGCTTCGACGGAATGAACGACGATTTTAACTCCTCCATCGTTCTGGCCAATCTATTCGAAGCCGTCAAAATGATCAACAATACCCTTATTGGAACTGAAACCCTTACCCAAGACGATATCGGGCTACTGAAAAAAACCTTCGACGATTTTCTCTTTGAGATTTTAGGACTTGCCAATGAAAGCTCTTCCGATAATTCTAATCTGGTGAATGAATTGATAAATTTTTTACTCGAGCTGCGCGAAGAAGCTAGAAATAGAAAAGATTGGTCCACCAGTGACCGCATCCGAAACCGTTTGCTCAAAATGGGCATAGAAGTGAAAGATACAAAAGATGGGCCTATATGGAAGATTCTATAATACGGTCACGTATAAACGATACATCCACAAAAAATAAATTTTAAATGCAAACCTAAATTAATTTCGTTGTTTATTGCGGGTTTCAAATCGGTAATAAATTCAAGAATTGATGATCACATAGATGGATGGGGTTTAAATATTCCAAAATACAATCGGATTAATCATTTTTTCAACCAAATTATCGTGACCACATTATTTGGAATGATAAAGAATATCAACGAATAAAAGAATCACTACTGACCGACAAAAAAATTGAATAAAATGAAGGAGGGACAAAACCGAAGTTTCATCCCCCAATTGTAAATTTATGTAGTAAACCTAAATTAACAACCATGGGCAAAGATATAACAAAAAATTTAGTCGATCAGCCAATCTTCAAACAGTTAATAAAAATGCTGCCGCGCGAACGGTTCGATTTGTTAGTTAAAGAATATGGCAGAGATCGCTACTACAAGACTTTTTTTCGTGGGATGAATTAATTGTGATGCTTTTCGGGATATTCTCCCGTTGTGATTCA
>Ga0209096_1001148_pt1 | contig 30535 bp, 29 predicted proteins | sample AD_UKC034_MetaG_FD_184407 | JGI IMG/M metagenome (GOLD analysis project Ga0209096, IMG submission 184407) | Active sludge microbial communities of municipal wastewater-treating anaerobic digesters from USA - AD_UKC034_MetaG (SPAdes) (version 2) | ecosystem: Engineered > Bioreactor > Anaerobic >... | reverse complement strand
ACCTTTCCTGATATTGAATTTTATACTGATATGTACAGTTTTATTCGCACAGGAAAGGTTTTATTATTTGTATGACGGATGGGAAATAAATTGTATAAAGAACTATGAAAGTAAGCTTTTGTCGTTAGGGTTAGATTTCCATCCATCAACAGATTGGTATATACCGCATTTTAATTCTATAGATAATGATGGTTACTCTTCTGATTCTTACACATACATCAATGATACAATAGATGGGATCCTATCATATCGAGCTCATTCATATATTTTAAATGAAAATATTTTATATTTTGTCGGTTCTGTTTTAAATGAAAATAAGAATTACAGTTTATCTTCAGCTTTTCTAAAGCTTGATCTTCAAAATGAAATATGTGATACAATTATTATTTATGACAATTGCTTTAATTCTGAATCAATAAATTATTTAATCGATACTATTCTTAATGGCTTTGCTATTTCTGGAAATTATGTTTACTCAACGAATAATTATTTTCCAATGCTGATCTTTACAGATTTAACCGGAAATGCTTTAAATGTAAAAAAATATGATTTCTTGCCTGTGAGTTCAACACGACGCGGAGTTTTCCCTTACCAACTTCTCAAGCTCCCTGACGGAGGCTACATATTAAGTTGTGAAGATGCAATAGGGCAATATATGTATCAGCAGCAAAGAGCTTGGTTTTTAAGATTAGACAGTCAAGGCAACGAATTGTGGCGACGGGCAACTTCAACAACTGATACAATGTGTTACAGACCATTTGCTTTCCTTACGCAAAACGATTATTATATAATTACCTGGAGCGATCCTTTTTTATATGAAGAAGTTCTCAATCCTGACCTGACTATGTGGCTGGCAAAAATGAGTGATAATGGTATTATTTCAGGAAGACATAAAATAAGTGATGACATCGAAGGTTTTCCTCTTAAAATGTTCTATGTAAACGATTATCATCAGGATAGTTTCGGTAATATTTTCATTATGGGAGAAATGACATATCCATACAATGGCTTTCTTATAAAAATAAACCCACAAGGACATGCTGTGTGGTTTCGCGAGTACGAGTGTTTCCCTGAAAACGATGCTGAAGGAGACTGGACAAAACTCTACGGTTTAACTCCCACTCCAGACGGTGGTTTTATTATGGGAGGCGAATACATGAGTCCGGACAGTGAAATGTTCCCCGGAGGCATTCAAAAAAGTCTTGCAATAAAAGTTGATTCCTGTGGTTGTCTCGAAGAGGGTTGTAACCCACTTTGCAATGTTAGCATTGGGCAGCAGTTTATTACTGCAGAAAATACCGTAATTTACCCGAACCCTGCAACTGATTTTATAAATATTGAATTAAGTACTTTTGCAAAAACCGTAAATATTCAGGTATTTGATGCCGAAGGCTGTTTATGGATAAATACTGTTGAGAATAGTGAACTTAACAATCCCGCTAAGTTTAGCCTCGATGTTTCGGGGCTTGCTGCGGGCAGTTATGTCGTAAACATTTGGGCTGATGGCAAATTGTTTTGGGGGAAGTTTGTAAAAGTGTGAGAAATATTAATTCTTACAGTTGTAAAATAAAACAAATATGATAAAACCTTTCATGATATTAAATTTTATACTGATAAGCACAGTCATATTCTCACAGGAAAGGTTTTATTATTTGTATGATGGATGGACAATAAATAAAATAGAACTGATAAATAATGATTATTATTCATTTGGATTGTCTTCTGAGGAAGCTTCTTATGGATACTCTATACAATTCAATATTTTTGATAATTTTGGAAGTGTTACAAACTCATTTATATACTCAATAGATGAAAATTCCGGATTCTCAATAAGCAGGTCAGGATCTTATCTTATAAAAGGAGACACTGTTCTAATAGTGGGTACTTATGTTAATAGCACTAAATCCAATTTTCTATCTTCAATATTTATTAAATATAGTTTAGATAATCATGAGTTGATAGACACTTGTGATTATCGTAATATTTTGGGGTATAGCATGGGATACCTGATAGATAGTGTTGATAATCATTTTGTTATGGTTTCAGACTATGATGCAGATTCGAAAAATTCTTTTCCTGTTATTTTATTTATAACGGCGACAGGAGATACATTGTCTACAAAGCGTTACGCATTTCTCCCATTAAACTCCATTAGAAGGAGAGTTTTCCCTTACCAACTTCTCAAGCTCCCTGACGGAGGCTACATATTAAGTTGTGAAGATGCAATAGGGCAATATATGTATCAGCAGCAAAGAGCTTGGTTTTTAAGATTAGACAGTCAAGGCAACGAATTGTGGCGACGGGCAACTTCAACAACTGATACAATGTGTTACAGACCATTTGCTTTCCTTACGCAAAACGATTATTATATAATTACCTGGAGCGATCCTTTTTTATATGAAGAAGTTCTCAATCCTGACCTGACTATGTGGCTGGCAAAAATGAGTGATAATGGTATTATTTCAGGAAGACATAAAATAAGTGATGACATCGAAGGTTTTCCTCTTAAAATGTTCTATGTAAACGATTATCATCAGGATAGTTTCGGTAATATTTTCATTATGGGAGAAATGACATATCCATACAATGGCTTTCTTATAAAAATAAACCCACAAGGACATGCTGTGTGGTTTCGCGAGTACGAGTGTTTCCCTGAAAACGATGCTGAAGGAGACTGGACAAAACTCTACGGTTTAACTCCCACTCCAGACGGTGGTTTTATTATGGGAGGCGAATACATGAGTCCGGACAGTGAAATGTTCCCCGGAGGCATTCAAAAAAGTCTTGCAATAAAAGTTGATTCCTGTGGTTGTCTCGAAGAGGGTTGTAATTCGCTTTGTAACGTAAATATCGGACAGCAGTTTATTACTGCACAAAATGTCGTAATTTACCCAAACCCAGCAACAGATTTTGTAAATATTGAATTAAACACTTTTGCAAAAACCGTAAACGTTCAGGTATTTGATGCCGAAGGCTGTTTATGGATAAATACTATTGAGAATAGTGAACTTAACAATCCCGCTAAGTTTAGCCTCGATGTTTCGGGGCTTGCTGCAGGCAGTTATGTCGTAAACATTTGGGCTGATGGCAAATTGTTTTGGGGGAAGTTTGTGAAGGTGTAGTAAAAAAAAACATAAAACTATAGTTACTTTATTTCAAAATATTTAAAACCACTCATAAAAGTATTATAAATTATTTTCTTTTGCTATCCCTAAATATTATTTAATTTTGCAGAAAAATTATTATGTCAGATACATATTTCGCTCACGAAACGGCAGTAATTGATAATGGTTGTAAAATAGGACCGGGAACAAAAATCTGGCACTTCACACATATCATGTCTGATAGTATAATAGGAGAAAACTGTAATATAGGACAGAATGTTGTTGTTTCACCTGATGTCGTTCTTGGGAAAAATGTCAAGGTTCAAAATAATGTTTCGATTTATACCGGAGTAATTTGTGAGGATGATGTGTTTCTAGGACCTTCAATGGTTTTCACAAACGTCATAAATCCAAGAAGTGCTGTTAATCGTAAAAATGAATATCTCAAAACATTGGTAAAAAAGGGAGCAACAATTGGGGCAAATGCAACAATTGTTTGTGGTCATGATATTGGTCGCTTTGCATTTATCGGAGCCGGGGCTGTAGTTACAAAAGAAGTACCTGATTATGCTTTGGTAGTTGGAAATCCGGCACGTCATATTGGTTGGATGAGTGAATACGGACATCGTCTTGATTTTGATTCAGAAGGAATAGCAATTTGTCCTGAAAGTAAAGAGAAGTATCAATTGAAAAACAATAAAGTAATAAAACTATAAAACTATGTCAAAATTAAATTTTGCGTTGGTTGGTGTTGGTGGTTACATTGCAGTAAGACACGTTAAAGCGATAAAAGAAACCGGCAATAATTTAGTCGCAACTTTAGATCCGTTCGATAGTGTGGGATTTCTTGATGCACATTTCCCGGATGCAGATTATTTTCATGAATTTGAAAGATTTGACCGTCATATTTACAAATTGCGAAATACGGAGAAAAAAATTGATTATGTAAGTATCTGTTCACCCAATTATTTGCACGATTCTCATATACGTTTTGCCTTACGAAACGGAGCTAATGCAATTTGTGAAAAGCCTCTGGTATTAAATCCCTGGAATATAGATGCTTTAAGCGAAATTGAAAAAGAATCAGGCAAAAAAATCTATAATATTCTGCAACTTCGTTTGCATCAATCAATTATCAATCTCAAAAACAAGATTGAAAATGGTCCCAAGGATAAGATATATGATATTGATTTGGTTTATATAACATCACGAGGTAAATGGTACCACTATTCATGGAAAGGCGATGTTCAGAAGTCAGGTGGGATTGCAACAAATATAGGTGTCCATTTCTTTGATATGTTAAGCTGGATATTCGGCAATGTACAATCAAGTGTGGTTCATGTAAATCAAAATGATAAGGCTGCAGGATTTCTACAACTTGAAAGAGCAAGAGTTCGTTGGGTACTGTCCATTGACGAAAACCTTCTTCCCGAAGATATTAAAGCTAAAGGACAAAGAACTTACCGCTCAATTAAATTAGAAAATGAAGAAATTGAGTTTAGTGACGGATTTACCGATTTACACACTGATAGTTACAGACATATACTGTCGGGAAAGGGTTTCGGACTTAATGAAGCCCGAAATTCTATAGATATGGTGTATAATATCAGGAACTCTGAAGCAATAGGCTTAAAAGGTGATTATCATCCATTATTAAAAAATAGAATATAACAATTAGATATATGTACAATTCAATAATTAACAAAGAAAAGAAAATCTCAGTAATAGGACTGGGATACGTAGGATTACCAATTGCTCTTGAGTTTGCTAAAAAGGTAAAAGTTGTCGGCTTTGACATCAAGCCTGAAAGGGTAGAAATGATGAAACAACGCATTGACCCAAGTGCAGAATTAGAACCAGAAGCTTTTGATGGTACAGATATTTTATTTACTTCAAATCCTGAAGATTTAAAACAATGTCATTTTCATATTATTGCTGTTCCAACTCCTATTGACGAACATAAGCTTCCTGACCTTACGCCGGTGTTAAAAGCCAGCGAAACAGTAGGTAAAATTCTAAAAAAAGGTGATTATGTAGTTTATGAATCAACAGTGTATCCCGGATGCACAGAAGAAGATTGCATACCGGTACTTGAAAAGATGTCAGGATTAAAATTTGTCCGTGATTTCAAGGTTGGTTTTTCACCTGAAAGAATAAATCCCGGAGATAAATTACACACTCTGACAACAATTGTTAAAGTCACATCAGGTTGCGACAAAGAATCTGCTGAAGAAATAGCAAAGGTTTACGAAATTGTAGTTAAAGCAGGCGTTCATCGTGCCAGTTGCATTAAAGTTGCCGAGGCCGCAAAAATCATTGAAAATACCCAAAGAGATGTCAATATTGCGTTGATGAATGAATTATCAATCATTTTTAACATTATGGGAATCAACACATTTGAGGTTTTGGAAGCAGCAGGAACGAAGTGGAATTTCCTCAAATTTTCTCCCGGTCTTGTCGGCGGACACTGTATAGGTGTTGACCCATATTATTTACTTCATAAAGCAAACCAACTTGGATATCATGCACAAATAATCGGTTCGGGAAGATCTATTAACGACAGCATGGGAAAATATGTTGCCGATAACGTAGTTAAACTTATAATTTCGAAAGAGAAAGAAATTACAAAATCAAGAGTTTTGTTGATGGGAATGACATTTAAAGAAGATGTTACAGACATCAGGAATTCGCGTGTAATTGATATAGTGCACGAACTGGCTAAATTTAGGGTTAAAGTTGATGTGCTCGATCCTTTTGCAGACAAGCACGAAGTTAAAGAAGAATACGGCGTTGAAATGATTGATAATCCTGAAGGAAAATATGATGCAGTGATAGTTGCAGTAAACCACGCACCGTATGTCAAACTTGATGAAAGTTATTTTAAAGAAATTACAAAAGAAAACGGGATTTTTATTGATATAAAAGGTGCCTTTAAAAACAAAATAAAGGATTTAACTTATTGGAGTTTGTAATATCTCACTCTTTAATTAAACCAGACCCTTAAACATTAAAGTAAAATTACTGTTAATTATATAATAATAATAATGAATATTACAAAAGAAAATATTGAGTCAATACTAAAATCGGTTATATATCCGGAAACCGGTAATGATATAGTGAGCGAAGGAATTGTTGAAAATATTGAAATAAAAGGCAATTCTATTACCATTAGTCTTGCATTTTCAAAAGCAACAGATCCATTTATGAATTCTGTTAAACGTTCTGTTAAAACAGTGATAGAACAAGAGTTTGGGACAGGCATAGTATTAGATTTGTTGACTAAAATCAAGCCACAGGAAAAAGCAAAAAAACCAAGAAACGGAGGTCTGTCGGATATACATAATATCATTGCCATTGCAAGTGGTAAGGGTGGTGTAGGCAAATCAACAATTACAGTCAATTTGGCTGTTTCTTTAGCTCAAAAAGGCTATAAGGTTGCAGTAATAGATGCTGATATTTTTGGTCCCAGTATTCCAAAGATGTTTGGCGTAGAAAACATCAAGCCTTCTGGTGTTGTTGAAAACGAACAGGAACTGATCTTACCTATAGAAAAATATGGAGTAAAAATGCTCTCGGTAGGTTTTTTTGTTGATCCTTCGAATGCAACAATCTGGAGAGGGCCTATGGCTTCGGGAGTTTTAAAACAACTCATTTTTCATACTAAATGGGGCGAATTGGATTATTTATTATTTGATATGCCTCCCGGCACAAGTGATATACATCTCACATTGGTACAAACTGTTGCTGTTACGGGTGCTGTAATAGTAAGCACACCTCAAGATGTTGCTGTTGCTGATGCTCGCAAAGGATTAGCAATGTTCAAAGCCGATGGTATTGAAGTCCCTGTTTTGGGAATAGCAGAAAATATGTCATGGTTTACACCGGAAGAATTACCTGAGAATAAATACTACATTTTCGGCAAAGGTGGGGTTGCAAAGCTATCCCAAGAAACCGGAACAAAAATATTGGCTCAAATACCTATTGTTCAATCTATTTGTGAAAGTGGAGATTCGGGAGAACCTATTGCCATACAAACAGGTTCACTAGTTCATAAGGCTTTTTCGGATTTTGCAGATAATTTTGTTGAAGCAGTAAATCATAGAAACAATACATTACCCCCAACAAAACAAGTAATCGTTAACTAATAATAAATTAAATATATGGAAGAAATATTAAAAAAAATAGAGACATCAATAGATGAGGTAAGACCATATTTACAGGCAGATGGTGGTGATATAACTCTTGTAGAAGTAACAGAAGATTATGTAGTTAAAGTTAAATTGTTAGGTGCTTGTGGCTCCTGCCCTTTTAGTATTCAAACTCTTAAACTTGGTGTTGAAGATAAATTAAAAAGAGATGTTCCTGAAGTTAAGGAAGTAGTTGCTGTTTAATTTTGCTATATCATTTACTTAAACTTAAAATATTAACCTAATTTGGAAAATCTTCGAGATATAGAATATTTTCCTGAATACGACAATCTGGAATTTATTGCTTCTCAGGTTGTAGAGGGGTTTATAACCGGTTTACACAAAAGTCCTTTCCACGGTTTCTCAGTAGAATTTGCAGAACACAGGCTCTATAACAAAGGCGAAAGCACTAAACATATCGACTGGAAGCTTTTTGCACGTTCAGAGAAGCTTTTTGTAAAACGATACGAAGAAGAAACAAATTTAAGAGGTCAGATATTTCTTGACATCTCTTCGTCAATGCTTTTTCCATACGAAAGCAAAGGATTTAACAAGTTAAGATTTTCAATATATTGTGCGGCTTCTCTTATATATTTATTACGCCGTCAACGTGATGCTGTAGGACTATCTACGTATGATGATGAATTGAGATTTCATTCAAATGCAAGATCATCAGAAGTGCATATTCAAGTTCTCTACAACGAATTAAGAAAATATCTCGACCCTAAGAGCATAGGCTTAAAGAAACAAACCAACATCCCCGAACTTTTACACAATTTATCGGAAATTATACATAAACGATCTTTGGTAATAATCTTTAGTGATATGTTTGCAGGTAATGATGAAGATAGCGAAAAACTTTTCTCGGCATTACAGCACCTAAAATACAATAAACATGAAGTTATAATTTTTCATGTTACTGATAAAAAATTCGAACAAGAATTCGCCTTTACTAATCGACCCTATAAGTTCGTTGACCTTGAAACAGGACAAGTATTAAAGTTAAACCCAAACGAGATTCGTGAAACATATATTGACAGAACAAACAAACTTGTAAAACAACTAAATGACAGATGTGGTCAGTATATGATTGATATTGTGGAAGCAGATATAAATAAAGGTTTCGATGAAGTTCTAAAACCATATTTGCTTAAAAGGGCGAAGTATTATTAAAACCGACTTCATTATTTAGCAATAGAAATTTGATTTTAATAATAAAGGGTTACAATGTATCTCAAAGTTTTTTAACCACAGAGCGATGCAGTGAGTTTAACCGAACTGGACGCAGCGAGCCGCAGAGTTTTGTTTTTGGCCACTAAGTCACTAAAACACTTTCACTTTTTTAAACAAGGGATAATATTCCGGCATAGCACCAAAACCTGCGTAAAAATTTGCGACACCGGGAATTGCAGAGCCTTCAAAATCTAGATAAGCAAACTTTCCACAATAATTTTCAATAATATAATTAACTAGTAATGACATAGACTGCAATTGTTTACCATCCTTTGATGAGACGGGAGAAAGATAATATATCTTCGATTTGAAAAATACTACAAACACTGCCGCGACAATAACTCCTTCATAAAATGCTGCCAGAATTTTACCCGATCCGTTTTCGATAGATTGCAGAATTAGTTCATTCAGTAATTTTAGCATTTGATTATTGAAAATATCGGAAGCATTATCAGATAAAAATTTGATGTAAGTATCAGCATCTATTTCAGAAATTTGCTGATTATATGCCTGTGCCTTTTTAATATTTCTTAAGCAATTTTTTTTGAATGAAGACCTAATTATCTCAATATTAGAATTCAGATTTAACACAAAATTAGGCCTTAATTTTTCAGAATTAAACTTAAAAACATTTGAAGTGTTCAATTGAATATTTGAATACTTATAAGGGATAGCCTTAATAAACGACAGAAAAATTTTCTCAGACAAATCGGATTTTGCAAATATTCCCAGCTGCTGGCAAAAATATGGTTGAATAAGATACTTAATTCCGTATTTTAGCTTATTGGGTAAAGGCATTACAAATTCATAATCATCAGCCATGAGTAAAGACCAATTTGGAGAAACTATATCCAGATACCATGACATAGCATAAACTGTTCCTGCCTTGGATTTTAGAATACATGCATCATATTCCTTAAAACTTATCTGATTATGTTCTAATAGTTCTATTTTCATACGATATATTAATGCAAATATGAGATTTTTATTTCATTAATAAATAACTTAAAAGAAAAGATATTACAATTGGAAACTAGCACTCACTCCCTTAGAATATAAATATGTATAAAAAAACATATTATTAAACATCATAATAACATATTTTATAACATTTTTATCGCTTCTATCATATAGTACTTTAGCACAAATTTTTTAAAGTGGAAATTTTTCTCACTCCATATTTTGCATTATTTCTAATAATGATTGTTGGTCTTTTAATTGGCAACATAAAATTTAAAGGAATTGGTCTTGACATATCAGCAATTTTGTTTGTCGCTATGGCATTTGGATATTTTGGTTTAAAAATACCGAGTGACTTAAAAAATATAGGATTAGTTTTATTTATTTTCACTATAGGTTTTCAGGCAGGTCCATCATTTTTCGAGACATTTAAACGTGATGGTAAAAATCTGGTAATATTAACAACAATAATAGTTTTTTCGGGGGCGATAATTACAGTTTTATGTGCACTTGCATTCGGATTTAATTCAGCGCTGGCAGGGGGGTTATTTACGGGAGGAATTACAAGTACACCGGGTCTTGCAGCATTGTCTGAATTGTCTGATTCGGGCGATTCGATAATTGGATATGGAGTTGCTTATCCTTTTGGAGTTATTGGCGTCGTGCTTTTTGTAAAATTATTCCCCAGAATTTTTGGAATGGATATTAAAAAAGCTGAAGCAAATTTTGAAAAAGAAGTATCAGAAAAATTCCCTCAGATTTTAAACAGGAATTTTATTGTTGAAAATCCGGAAGTTATTGGAAAAACTATTAGTGATTTGCATTTTAGACAGGTTACAGGAGCAAATATTTCGCGAGTATTACAAAACGGGACAGCTTTCACACCTCACCCAGACACAATCTTACATAGTGGATCTATTATAAAAGCAGTCGGAACCGAAGTCTCTTTGGCAAAAGTACGAGAGATGATTGGTAAGCAGACAGAACTTGGTATTGCATTAAATCAGAATTACGATGTTAGATTTATTATTGTAACCAACAAAAAGGTTCTTGACAAATCGATTGACGAATTACACTTGCAAAGCAAATACAATATAATTGTAACTCGTATCAGAAGAAGCGGGGTTGATTTTTCGGCTACCTCTAATATACATTTGCAATTTGGCGATAAAATAAAAGTCGCAGGTACCAAAGATGACATAAAAAAACTTACAGCCGAACTTGGAGATGAAGCAAATAAGCTCTACGAAGCAAATTATATTCCTGTTGCAATAGGGATTGTATTAGGAGTTTTACTAGGACAATTAAATCTCAAAATAGGAAAATTCGATTTATCACTTGGTTTGACCGGTGGGGTTATGGCAGTTGCTATTGTACTAAGCAGGATAAGAAAAGTTGGTCCTGTAGTTTTTTCTTTAACCTCTGCTGCTAATCAGATTTTAAGGCAAATTGGTTTGATTCTCTTTTTAGTTTCTGTAGGTACCGAAGCAGGTTCGGGTATATTGGCAACGCTGGAAAGCGAAGGTCTAAATATGTTTTTGGCTGGAGTATTAATTACCTTATGCCCTATGATTATAGGTGTAGTTATCGCTAAGTATTTTCTAAAAATGAATGTTCTCAAGCTATTAGGTGGAATTACGGGAGGTATGACGAGCACACCCGGATTAGCCTCTGCAGGTTCAATGACAAAAACAAATGCTCCGGGAATTGCTTATGCTACAATTTATCCTATTGCAATGGTGTTGGTAATAATCTGTGTGCAGATTATTTATGTTGTTCTTTAATAAAGATAGAAATTTATTTTTTACCAACACTTTGACAGTTTTGTCATGATTTTTGCCACCTCGCCCTTGCTCGGTGTCCGCAAAAATACACGCCAAAACCACTACTCAATATATTTCTTTTAGGCTCATCTTGACAAAGTTCAGGGCAAAGGCACTCATCCATTCTTCTTTGTAATCTCGTTTAAATAGCCGGCTAATAATTCTGTTTGGGTTTTTACATTGAATCTCTCAAATCCGAAAGATTCGACTTTATTATTATCTGATTTATACTTTTCAAATATTTGTAGTATAAAATCATATAAAGATTTGTGGTCATTATATTCAAAAGTTCTGCCCGAGTTTGTTTGTTTTATTATTCCTGCAACATCGCTGTCAGTTGGTCCCAAACAAAGAATGGGCCGTTTGGCTCTTAAATTTTCGAATAATTTTCCAGGTATTCTTCCCTTTGCATTATCGGCAATATTCAATGGCAATAGTAATAATTGAGCTTTCTCGGTTAGTTTTATTGCATCAGGGCGTGAAATATTTCCTAATGCCAAATAGTTCTCATCCAATCCTTCTCTTTTGATTAACTCTACAATTGCATAATCAACAGTTCCGGCAAATTTAAGTTTAAGTTTTTTGCCAAACTCGGGGTTCTCTCTTTTTATGTCCCCCAATATTTTAATAAGAGTGTCGGGACGCCTGTCATAGCCAAGTTGCCCTGCATGAACTATGCTAAATTCCTCATCCAAAGGTTCTGATTCATGGGCAAAATCATCCTCATCATAACCCCAGTAAAGTACATCAACATTCTGTGCTCCTATTTTTTCTATATCTGTTTTCCAACAAGGACTTACAATAGTAGTTTTCTTTGCTGTTTCAAATGCCTCTTTTTCAAGTTTGTGATGTAATCTATCTGCTCTTTTTCCTATTTTAAGCATTTCGTAATAATCAACCTGTGTCCATGGATCCTGAAAATCCATAAGCCATGGAATTCCGGTAGCCTTTGATAACCGACAACCAATAACAGTATTTGTATGAGGAGGTCCGTCTGTAAAAATTGCATCAACAGTGTTTTTTGCCAAGTATTTTTTCAGATATCTTAAAGATGGCTTTATCCAAAAACATCTGGCATCTGGGATAAAAAAATTACCTCTGATCCAAATAGCAAAATTATCAATTTTACTTAGCTTTCTATCCCTAACATATACAGGGTTTGCCTGATCTGAATTCTTTCTTCCGGAAAGTTTTTTAAACAAATCGAAAGGCTCAAATATTTTGTGCTTTAGAATGGTGATATTTTCGGGAATATGGCTAAAATTGGTTTCATCAAAGTATGGATATTGAGCCTCAAGCGGAGCATAAACAACCGGTTCCCAGCCGAACTCCCTCAGATATTTCACAAACTTAAGACAGCGGTGAACTCCAATCCCCCCAGATGGTGGCCAGTAATATGTTATTATCAAGACTTTTTTCATTTAACCACTAACTTAAGCTCCATTTTAGTCAAGCCACTATATTTTACCTTATACAACCTGTTTATTCCGAAACATTTGTTATAGGATTCCATTCTATTTCATGATTCCAGTTGCTTCTTACTTCATATTCTGCAGGCATATAATAGACAGGTTCGGGTTGTAATTTTTGGCTATAATCGCCTGTATCCCAACGATTATTTGCATTTATATCTTCGATAGCTCTTATTTTATAGTTTGCAGGCTTTAAATATTCAAATTTTGCAATACCGTTTACTCCCACAACTTCTGCGACTACTTTATCACTTAATAATAATTGAATTATAAAATTTCTCTCATCACTAATGAGAGAAATTTGCAAATTGCCATATTCTGAAGAGGATCCTGTTGAAAAGCTATATGTTTCTGCCGAATTTTTCAGTCCATAGATATCTGTAGCAAAATCATTTCCTGCAATCAATCGGTAATCAGATTTTTCGAGAATATTGGCATATACTACTAATCTCATAGGCGACACACTATCAACCATAATTTTAAATAGTATAGGAATAAATACAGAATCAGATTTTAACTCAAACCACATTTTGGTTTCATCAAAATCTTTAACCGGATGGTTACAATTAATATATAAAGGCAAATGAGGTTCTTTGCGGGAGTTAATATTTAGCTTAAATACAGAATCTTTTTCAGAACTTTCCGGCCTTCTAAAAACTAAAGTATCTGTTCGCAAAGTATCTAAATAAACAGGGTCAACATAAGAACAAAAAATATTAACTAATTCCGAATTGATAATCTCGTTATTACTTAGCCAAATTTTAACAGTATCGGGATTTTCATTGCAAATCATTATTGCTTCATCATCACCGTAAACAGAAACTTTAAAACTTTCGGTTTGTTTCGAATTAAAAGCAAACTCCAGATATTCCGGTTTTGTCCTTTTATAATAACTTATAAATTGAGCTTGTTTATTTTCGGTAAACAATAATAATTCTACCTTATCGGGATATTTTACAAATTTTGCTTCTACAGTGTCGTTTGGTTGAACCTTTTTAACTCCGGGAATGAAAACCGAATCAATAAAAGCAATACTCTCTCCGGGAATATCAAAGTTGAAGTTGAAATTATTGTCTTTTAATGCGTATATCTTATATTGATTTTCTTTTACAAAAGGTATCAGGAATCTACCATTTTCATCAACTTTTGTAATATATGCAGGATTTAGCGAATTAATTGATGTGTCAGACAAGTTGTTATGTAAAATAACCCAAACTTCCTTTACTGAAGATTTTGTAAAAGCGTCCAAAACAGTCCCCGAAAACATTAAAGAATCTATTATTTCTCCGGTCGAAAAAGCATACACAAAACTATTTAGTGAATTATTTTCATTATTATCAGCAATAGCATCATTAAAATTAAAACTATAAGTTGTGTTTGGTTGAAGTTTTTCGGGATTAAGGCTAATTTTAATTCCTTTTCCCTTTATTACAATATTTGGGTCTTCCTCAATAGGTGGGGAAATTATTAATTTCTGACTTAGGCTATTCAGTTTAACATATTCATCAAATTCAATATAAATTTTACTTTCGGCAAAATTAACCGACCCGTTATCAGGTGTCGATTTCTTCATAACAGGAGGTTTCGTGTCTTTTGGTCCTCCGGTAATAGCAACTTGTTTTGCACAGGCAAAAATCAACAATAAAACTAATGGTAGAATTAAGAATTTTATTTTATCAGATAATCTCATCAATTAATATATTGTACAAAAATGCAAAATTTATCGTGATAACGGGAACAAATTTTAGAAAATTGTTTCAAAATTAAAATACCACCCTAATTCACTTTCATCAAAGACTTCGGTTTTTTTCGGTTTATGTCTAAATGCTGGAGCCGGGATTCCATTACCAAAATTATAATCACCCGTAAAAACCCTTGCTTCATCCCACAATCCCGCATCAATAAATGACTGAAGCGTTTTCAGACCACCTTCAACCACAATAGATTGAATTTGTTCATCGTATAATTTCTCAAGTACTTGAGAAATTATATTAGTTTTAAAATTAATTTTTACAAATGTCAAATTGCCGTCTGCCAAATATTTTAAAGAATTAAAAACAATTGTTTCTGCTTCGTTGTTAAATATCTTGAAACTTTTGTCTAAAGATAAATTTCTATCAATAGTAATTCTTACCGGATTTCGTCCAAACCAATTTCTTGCTGTCAGTTGTGGATTATCGAGCAAAACCGTATTTGTTCCAACCATAAAAGCATCTTCTTCGGTTCTCCATTTGTGAACTAAAGTCCTGCAATAATCATTTGTAATCCACAATGCTTTAGGTTCCTTCCCCACTTCTCGCATTTGATCAATAAAGCCGTCTTTGGTCTGTGCCCATTTTAAGATTACATAAGGACGCTTCTTCAGATGAAAAGTATAAAACCTTTTATTCAATTCAATACATTCTTTTTCCAGCACACCTGTAATCACATCTCTTCCGGCAATTTTGAGTTTCTGTATTCCTTTTCCGGCAACTTGAAAATACGGATCAATGCTGCCAACTACTATTTTGGGGATATTTTCACGAACAATCATATCTGCACAGGAAGGGGTTTTACCGAAATGAGCACATGGTTCCAGCGAAACATAAATTGTCGATTCCTTTAATAAACTCTTATCCTTAACTGAATTAACTGCATTTACTTCAGCATGTGCTTCACCCCATTTTCTGTGATATCCTTCACCAATAATAGTATCATTGTACACTATAACAGAGCCAACCATGGGATTTGGAGAAACATTGCCCAATCCTTTTCGTGCAAGCTCAATGCAACGTCTGATATATTTTTCGTGAGTTCCTGTCATCAAATACAAATTTAAGTAAACATATTACAAATTACAACTTGACTACTGCATTACAATACAAAAGTAAGATTAAATTTGAAAGCCCAATTTTCAATTGGTTTAGTTCTTGAATACGGTCCATAACGATAATACACGCCTAATCCATAGCCCTGAAAACTTAATTTGAGAATATTGTTTATTTGTATCCCTGATTCAAAATATCCTTTATTCATTTTCTTTGCAAACTGTGTATCTGTTTGATTTCCAATCAGTGAATTATCGCCCCAGCCTGCAGCAGTAACAAGAACAAGTTTGGGTGTCCATTTTTTTGTCTTAAATAATAAACTCCCGAAATCATGCCTGATAAAAACAGAGGTAAACCTGTCGGATACAAATTCATTGATACGCATTGTATTAAAACTGTTATCTATATTTAACCATGAATACGAACCCTGACTATAATATAAATATGAATAAGGGACATCTCCGAAAGCCATTCCCCCAACCGCAGTCAGATATGTGTCTCCAAAATGTAACCACTGTATCTTTTTGGTTATCATTGCTTCTGTCTTAAGATATTCATTAGACGCCTCAAGAAAATTTAAACCTCTAATGACATTAAAATAGAGAATAGGATGTTTTGTTCCCATACTTAGCCTGTTTCCGCGAGGCGTTTGTAGAAATTTCTCCTTATATGCATATCTAAAATAAATTCCAAATTCCGAATTGTGAAAATGTAGCGGCATATTACCTTCGAAATCATATCTATTAGGGTTTATAATGTTCTTTTCCGTATAATTAAATCGAAAATCTGTGTTAAGATATTTTAAGCTTGAGAATTTAAAAGAAGCATAATATTTAATTACAGAGTCCAATTCGGATAAAAAGAAATCGCGTAAAGATTGGTTTGCAAAAATATTTATATCCCGATTAAATGTATGGTCATCGCTATATTCCAAATCTCTTTTATAGCCAAATTTTAAAATTGTCGAAGATGTTTTATTTAATATAAAATCTATATTTCCTCCATATTTCCATGCTTTGTCGCGAAACCCATAAGCAAAATATCCTCCTACAGACATCCATTTCAACATTTTACTATTTGTTGACAACCCAAGACCAAGTCTGTACCCTTCATATTGATTGTACCACAATATTGTAGAAGGATTAAAATTTATAAACTTCCATGGAATATAACCGGTGGCTATAAGTTCAATTATTTCCATTTTTTGGTCCAGATTTATCTCCTTTCCAATGCTATCAACAACCTGATAAGTTTTAATATCTTTATCGGTGAGCTTTTCATACCTGTACAAAGCCCAAAACAAGGAATCTTTTTTATGAGCATCATCTCTTACAATTACATCAAGTTGATTAAATTCGTTACGTTTATAATCCGGATTAAGGCTTATATCACTGATATAACTTTTACCTACGCCTACTAAAGGTAAGGTTAATGAATCTTCCGAGACCTGCATCATATCCAGAATAATATCGGTATTCAACTGCACAGGGAACCATTGAACCGAGTCAATAAGTTCATATTTCTGTTGTATATTAATATTAAATGCGCTTGTAGGATTATAAGGCTTAGCACTCACATTTTGTACAGCATACCCTCTTGAGTTTATATGTAAAACCCCCTGTAAGCCTTCAAAATTTTTACCTTTTAAGGGTCTGTATGAGATAATAAAAATAGTATCCGCAGATTCGTTATACATTGTATCTTCAATCTGGAAAAAATATTTCGAGGTACTGCCTCTGCTTATCGGACTAAGATATTTTTTGTCCATCAGACTAATAAAATCCTTATAAAATGAAAAAGATTGAAATTGTGTTGTAAGCAATGTAAATCCCGGATTTTGCAAACCTGACATTCTATGGGCTAATACCTCTTCTTTATTATTATCCGGATATCTAAAACGTCTCTCGGTAACAGACTCTGTAATAAAAATATGTTGAGACTCGAAAAATTCTCTCATAGTTTGTCCATCATTTGTGGTATCCGTATCGGGTTTGTCGGTTACTGTTGCTGAATCTTTCTTTTCAGGCAATACACTCATATCAATAGTAAAATACATCTTATTGTATGAGATATAAGAAAATGACCTCATTTTTTCGGGATTATTCTTATCAGTATTTGAAATCACTTCATTTATAATTCTGTGAGCCGGATTTACACCCGGTAATACTACAATTTCATCCAGATAATATGCATTTGCTTCAAGCAAAATTTCAATATATCTTTTGTCCGAAATTTCTTCTTTACTTATAATTTTTGAATTATATCCCAGATAAGAAATTTTCAGAAATTCGATTTTATCATAAGAATCAATAGTAAAATAACCATCAAGGTCGGTGGTAGTGCCAAGATTTTTGGAATTATATACAATATTGACAAAAGCAAGAGGTTCAGAGGTTTTGGAGTCGGTAATCCTACCTGCAAATTTTGCTTGGGAAAAGCCCAGTATTCCCGTAAAAACAAATAAAAAAATCAGTAAACCTTTAAGTTGGTTCATTATTCGTACATTCCCGTTTTTAATCTTATGATTTCCTGATCTGTAAGAAATCTCCAACGCCCACGTGGAAGATTAAGTTTTGTCAATCCGGCAAAATAAACCCTGTCAAGTCTCTTTACATTATATCCGAAATGCTCCATAATTCTTCTTACTATTCTATTGCGTCCCGAATGTAACTCAATGCCGACTTCTGTTTTTAGGTTGTCAACATAATTAATAGAATCAACAATAATAGGTCCGTCATCTAATTCGATCCCTTTTGCAATTTCATCAAAATGTTCGCGCATAATTGGTTTATCAACCTCTACATGGTATATCTTCTTTTTATTATATGATGGATGCGTTAATTTTTTTGTTAATTCGCCATCATTTGTCAACAACAACAAACCTGTGGTATTTCTGTCAAGACGTCCAACCGGGTAAACCCTTTCGTCACAGGCATTTTTTATCAAATCCATAACTGTCCGCCTACCTTCCGGATCATCAAGAGTTGTTACATAGTCTTTAGGCTTATTTAATAATAAATAAATCTTCTTTTCCGGATTGATTTTTTCATCATTAAATTTCACCTCATCGCCCGGCATTACTTTAGTACCCAACTCTGTTACAATCTTACCATTAATACTAACCAGTCCTGTTGCGATAAATGTATCGGCTTCACGCCTCGAACAAATACCTGCATTCGCGATATACTTATTCAAACGTATCCCTTCTTGTAATTTACTTGTGGACTTTTGAGCTTTTTTTGTTATTATCTTTACATTTTTATCCAGCTTTTTAAACTTAAGCGATTTTGTTTCTATACCTCGTATCTCATCAGCATTAAAATCTTCTTTATCTGATTTTGTCTTAAGCTTTTTAACAGGTTTAGATTTTTTTTCACCGGCTTTCTTCTTCTTGACATAATCTGGTGCATCGTAATATTTAGAAGCCTTATCTAACTTTTTCCCATAAGTTTTGTCTTTCTTACTGGAACTGTTCGCGTCTCTTCTATTGTCTGAACCAGTTGTTTTATTATATGATTTTTTGTCGTCTTTTTTCATTTCATTTTTTTTTGCACATTTTTTCCAAAGATACGAAAAATGAAAATCTAAAACTGTGTAAACCTTATATTAATTACTTAAATAATACTTAAAATTATATTATTGAAATCATTACCTAAACTCTCTTCTCCTTACTATTGTCCGATAAGTAAGATATGCAGGCCATAACAGATTTTGAGAAAAATTGTGAATCATTTATCATCAGTAATTTCCCCATAACTAGATAATATAAAAATAAACGATAGTCATAATTTAAAAAAAAGCTATTATATTTTAATTTTTTAACAAATCTCTTACAAAATTTTCTAAATTTGTTTTCGAAAAGATAATAGTTAAAATTTAAAATTTGTACCATGAAAAATTTTACTCCTTTTATTTTAATAGCTTTATTAGCCTTAGTCTCTACCGGCTGTAAAAAAGTGTCAAACTCAAAAAAAGTAGCTGAAAAGTTTTATACAACTCTTACTGAACATAATTACGAAAATATTCTTCCTCTATTGTCAGATGAGGTCAGAGAAAAAAAGTCGGATAAAAAATGGAAGGAAGTTTTCAATCTTCGCGACAATTACTGGGGCACCGTAAAATCTTATGACAATACTTTTTCTGAGATAAAGCAGACTGCTATTGGAACAGTAGTTGAATTAAGATATAAGGTTGAAAACACTAACGGAACAACTTACGAACTTTTAAGATTCAAAGAAGAAAACGGTGAAATGAAAATGATATTTTACAGTTACTCTGATAATCCTGATTACATTACAACTTCAACAGAAGATTATGAAGAACCTATTGCCGTTAAATCATTCCCAACACAGGAAAAGACAATTCAAAATTTTTATAATTTGTTTAAATTGCAGAAATATGAAGAAATGTTAGTACTATTTTCTGATGATGCTAAACAAGAACATGCCTTAGATGGGTTAGAAGAATTGATGATAGAGAAAACTGATTATTATGGTGAAATTAGTAAATCTGAAAAATATTTTTCAGACACTTTAGAGTTTGATTCTGAAATGTTTTACATCATTATTTATAAATTAACTTATAAATCGGGAAAGATAAATTATGAGAAGTTTGAGTTTTCGTGCGATAATCAACCAGATAAGATTAATTACTACAGAATTGGTGAAGACCCTGATAAAATGTAATAACCGAAATTAATAATTTTTACAATACTACAATTAGCAATAAAGGCTTTCAAAATCGAAAGCCTTTATTTATATATTGGTTCTGTGCTTCGGACCCGAATAAAAGGCCCTACTATCTTTTGGTCGGTGTTAAATTTACATCATTCCACCCATACCGCCCATACCACCCATACCCGGGTTACCCATTGGTGTAGGATTCTCTTCAGGAATATCTGCAATTACACATTCTGTGGTCAACAACATCCCAGCTATGCTAGCTGCATTTTCTAAAGCAATTCGGGCAACTTTGGTAGGATCAATAACACCTGAATCATACAAGTTCTCATATACATCTGTGCGTGCATTATATCCAAAATCATTTTTGCCTTCTTTAACTTTCTGAACAACAACGGAACCTTCTTTTCCGGAGTTTTCAACAATAAGACGCAATGGCTCTTCAAGAGCTCTTAGAACTATTGAAATACCAATAGTTTCGTCTTCGTTTTCTCCTTTTAGATCTTTAATTTTTTCCATTGCTCTCAGATAAGCAACGCCTCCACCCGGAATTATACCTTCTTCAACAGCCGCTCTTGTAGCAGAAAGAGCATCTTCGTATCTGTCTTTCTTTTCTTTCATTTCAACTTCTGTAGTTGCTCCAACATAAATAACAGCAACACCACCTGCTAATTTTGCCAATCTTTCCTGAAGTTTCTCACGATCGTAATCACTTGTTGTGATTTCCATTTGCTTTTTAATTTGAGCAACTCTAGCCTGAATTTGTTCTTTGCTTCCGGCACCATCAACAATAGTTGTATTTTCTTTGTCAATGACAACCTTTTCTGCTCTACCAAGTTGAGAAATATTAGCGTTTTCAAGTTTTAACCCTTTTTCTTCGGTTATAACTTCACCACCTGTAAGAATTGCAATATCCTGAAGCATTTCTTTTCTTCTGTCGCCAAAACCGGGAGCTTTAACAGCAGCAATTTTCAATGTACCTCTTAAACGATTAACTACTAAAGTAGCTAAAGCTTCACCTTCAACTTCTTCAGAAATTATCAACAATGTCCTGCCTTCTTGTGCAACAGGTTCTAAAACCGGCATCAAATCTTTCATTGAAGATATTTTCTTATCTGTAATCAGAATATATGGAGAGTCTAGAACTGCTTCCATTTTCTCTGGGTCTGTAATAAAATAAGGAGAAATATATCCTCTGTCGAACTGCATACCTTCAACAACTTTCACTTCTGTTGCAGTACCTTTAGCCTCTTCAATTGTTATTACTCCTTCTTTTTTAACTTTCTCCATAGCAAGAGCAATATCTTTTCCAATCTGGACCTCATTATTTGCCGAAATCATTGCAACTTGCTCAATTTTACTAATATCATTACCTACGTTTTGACTCATTTTCTTTAATTCGGCAACAATTTGAATAACCGCTTTATCTATTCCACGTTTTAAATCCATTGGATTTGCACCGGCAGTTACATTTTTTAATCCGACATTTACAATTGATTGAGCCAAAACGGTAGCAGTTGTAGTACCATCACCTGCATCATCATTTGTCTTGGAGGCAACTTCTTTAACCATCTGAGCGCCCATGTTCATGAAAGGATCTTTCAGTTCAATTTCTTTTGCAACTGTTACTCCATCTTTTGTTATTTGTGGAGCCCCAAATTTTTTATCAATTACGACATTTCTTCCTTTTGGTCCTAAGGTAACCTTTACTGCATCTGCAAGAGCGTCAACACCTTTTTTCAATAAATCTCTTGACTCTATATTGAATTTAATTTCTTTAGCCATATTAATTTAATTTTTACTATTTAACAATTATTCTTCAACCACTAACAAAATATCATTCTGATTCATAATAAGATAATCAGAATTATCAATTTTGATTTCAGTTCCACTGTATTTACCATATAAAACAATGTCACCTACTTTCACTTCCATTTTCTCATCTTTTTTTGGATTGCCAATAGCTACAATCTTACCACGCTGTGGTTTTTCTTGAGCAGAATCCGGAATAATGATACCACTTGATGTTTTTTGTTCAGCAGCTTGAGGCTGTATCAGTACTTTACCTGACATTGGTCTTCCAATATTTGCCATAATCAATTCTTTTTAAGTTAAACATTTAATATTACGCAGCCCAAATTACTAAAACTATGCCATGGGCTTAAACCTGACAAAAATTCAATTTCGACTATATTCTAAAGATTATTATCTGCCAGATTGTCGCTATCTGACAAATTTAAAATTTTGCCCCAAATAAAAAGCATTTTCACCCAAAGCTTCTTCTATTCTTAGTAATTGATTGTATTTAGCAACCCTGTCTGTTCTTGACAAAGATCCTGTTTTTATCATTCCGGTATTTAAAGCTACAGCAAGATCGGCAATAAAAACATCTTCTGTTTCACCTGACCTGTGACTAATTACCGAAGTGTATGAATTTGAGTGTGCAAAGTTAACTGTTTCTAGAGTTTCGGAAACTGTTCCAATCTGATTTAATTTAACAAGAATGGAGTTTCCAACATTTTCTTTAATACCTCTTGCCAGACGTACGGGATTTGTCACAAAAATATCATCACCTACAATCTGAATTTTCTTTCCAAGTTTTTCAGTCAATAGCTTCCACCCATTCCAATCGTCCTGAGCTAACCCGTCTTCAATAGAAATAATCGGATATTTTTTTACCCAATTAATCCAATATTGTACAAGTTCTTCGGATGACATTTTTTTGCCATTTGATTTAAAAACATAAATTCCTTTGTCTTCATCATAGAATTCTGAAGCAGCAGGATCAATAGCGATATATGCATCTCTACCCGGTTTGTATCCGGCTTTTTCAATAGCTTTTAGAACTAGCTCAACGGCATCTTCATTATTTTTAAGATTTGGAGCAAAGCCACCTTCATCGCCTACATTAGTTGAATAGCCGGCTGCCTGTAAAACAATCTTAAGATTATGAAATATTTCTGAGCCCATTCTAATAGCTTCGCTAAATGTTGGAGCCCCAACAGGCATAATCATAAAATCCTGGATATCAATTAGATTGTCAGCATGCTGACCTCCATTAAGTATATTCATCATTGGAATTGGCAGTGTTCTAGCATTTACACCACCTAAATAATTATATAATGCCAACCCGTGCTCCTGACTAGCAGCTTGAGCGCAGGCCATAGAAACTGCAAGAATTGCATTTGCTCCCAAATCGGATTTATTTGATGACCCGTCTAGTTTTATCATAGCTCTGTCTATAGCCATCTGGTCATCAACGTAAAAGCCTTTTAAAGTCTCGTTTATTGTGTTTTCAATATTATAAATCGCCTGGAGAACGCCTTTTCCAAGATATCTGTTTAAATCTTTGTCTCTAATTTCAACAGCTTCATGTACCCCAACTGATGATCCGCTAGGTACAGCGGCCCTACCTAATACTCCTTGTGTTGTATATACTTCAACTTCTACAGTAGGATAACCCCTTGAGTCCAAAATCTGTCTTGCATGAATATTTGCTATTTGTCCCATATTTTTTTTATTCAAAAATAAAAAAAGGGGATAATATATAATCCCCTTTTTAAAAATAAATTTATAATAATATTATTCTTTATTATCTTCTGTAGTTTCTCCTTCCGAAGCTTTTTCGTCAACATCGGTAATTTCAGTGTTTTCAGCCTTTACTTCCGGAGTCTCCTCAACAACATCTTCCACTACTTCTTCAGCAATCGGTTTTGCTTCAGCAATTGGTTCTATTTCAGCAACAGCTACAGGCTTTGAACTTTTTTCGGTTTTAGCAGTTTCGGTTATAGAAGCCGTTGCTTTTGTTTTAGCACGTGAACGACGACTTGTTTTTTTCTTCGAATCCTTTGCTTCAAGCATAGCTTCGTTATAGTCAACAAACTCAATAATACACATATCTGCATTATCTCCTAAACGAGATTCAGTGCGTAATATTCTAGTATAGCCACCTGGTCTGTCACCTACTTTGACGATTACATCACGAAATAATTCAGCAACAGCTTCTTTGTTTTCCAAGTAGCTAAAAACAATCCTTCTGCTGTGAGTAGTATCATCTTTGGCTTTTGTTACCAATGGTTCGATGTACATTTTCAAAGCTTTGGCTTTTGCAACTGTTGTATTTATTCTTTTATGAAGTATTAATGAAGAAGCCATATTGGAAAGTAATGCTTTCCTATGTGAACTTGTTCTGCCTAGGTGATTAAATTTTTTATTATGTCTCATCTCTTTCTAAATTATTCCTTGTCCAACTTATATTTTGCTGTATCCATACCGAAATTCAAGTTTTTAATATCAAGAAGATTTTCTAATTCGGTAAGTGATTTTTTACCAAAATTTCTGAATTTCAATAAATCTGTTTTGTTGAATTGTACCAAATCTCCAAGAGTTTCAACTTCAGCTGCCTTCAGACAGTTAAGTGCTCTCACGGATAAATCAAGATCAACCAACTTGGTTTTAAGAAGCTGTCTCATTCTCAGAACTTCCTCATCGAATTCATCGCTATCATGTTTTTCGTCACTATCAAGAGTAATCTTTTCGTCCGAGAACAACATAAAGTGATGAATAAGAATTTTTGCTGCTTCTTTCAATGCATCTTTAGGATGAATAGAACCATCTGTATCTATTTCCAATAGTAATTTTTCGTAGTCAGTTTTTTGCTCCACACGCATATTTTCGATAAAATATTTGACATTACGAATTGGAGTAAAAACAGAGCCAATCGGAATAACCCCAATGATATCATCAATTGGTTTATTTTCTTCCGGTGGAACATATCCTCTACCTTTAATAATTGTAAGATCCATTTTAAGTGTTACTTTTGAATCCATTCTGCAAATAAGCAAATCTGGGTTCAAAATTTTAAAACCGGAAAGAAATTTACCAATGTCACCGGCTCTAAACTCATCTTGTCCTACAACAACGATACTTACATTTTCATGATTCATATCTTCAATCTGTTGCTTAAACCTAATCTGTTTAAGCTGAAGAATTATTTCCGTTACATCTTCCATAACACCGGGAATGGTTGAGAATTCGTGATCAACTCCTTCGATTTTAACTGAAGAAATTGCAAATCCTTCCAAAGAAGAAAGTAATATCCTTCTTAATGCATTACCAACTGTAATTCCATATCCTGGCTCAAGTGGACGAAATTCAAATTTTCCATGAAAATCATCAGCCTCAAGCATTATTACTTTATCGGGTTTTTGAAATGCTAAAATTGCCATTTATTTATTTTTTATTTTGAATACAATTCGACTATTAACTGCTCTTTAATATTTTCCGGAATATCTTCACGCTCCGGAATAGACATAAACTTGCCTGCCATAACGTCTGCATCCCATTCTATCCATGGATATTTGCTATGATTAAAACCGCTTAAAGTATTAGTTATTAATTCAAGTGATTTTGATTTTTCGCGAACACCAATTATTTCACCAGGCTTAACAGTATAAGAAGGAATATTGCACAATTTACCATCAACCAAAATATGACGATGTGAAACTAACTGGCGTGCAGCAGCTCTTGTAGGAGCAACACCAAGTCTGAATACTACATTGTCTAATCTTGATTCAAGTAATTGAAGCAAAACAATACCTGTCACACCTTTGCTTCTTGTAGCTTTCTCAAAAGTGTTGCGGAATTGTCTCTCTAAAATTCCATAGGTGTACTTAGCTTTTTGTTTTTCTTTAAGCTGAATACCATACTCAGAAGTTTTTCTTCTTTTTTTGCTCAAACCATGCATTCCGGGAGGATAGTTCTTTTTTTCCAATACTCTATCCGGTCCAAAAATAGGTTCTCCAAATTTTCTCGCAATTTTAGTTTGCGGTCCTCTATATCTTGCCATTTCTTATTAATTATAAAATCAATATTATACTCTTCTTCTCTTTGGTGGTCTGCATCCATTATGTGGTAAAGGAGTAACGTCAACTATTTCCGTTACTTCAATTCCCATATTGTGCAAAGATCTGACAGCAGATTCACGACCAGCGCCCGGTCCTTTAACAAATGCTTTTACTTTACGTAAACCTAAATCAAAAGCAGTCTTTCCACAATCTTCTGCAGCCATTTGACCTGCATAAGGGGTGTTCTTTTTTGAACCTCTAAACCCATTCTTTCCTGATGAAGACCATGATATTACCTGACCTTCATTGTTTGTCAATGTAACAATAATGTTATTAAACGATGTGTGAATGTGAGCCTGTCCTGTGGCTTCAACTTTAACTACACGTTTTTTTGTAACTCTTGCTTTATTAGCCATATCTCAATTATTTCTTTTTGTTGGCAATAGTTTTCTTTTTACCTCTGCGGGTTCTTGCATTGTTCTTAGTATGCTGACCTCTTAAAGGCAACCCGATACGATGTCTTATACCACGATAACATCCGATATCTTGTAACCGTTTAATGTTCAGTTGAACTTCGGAACGCAATTCTCCTTCAAGTCTGAATTTACCGACAGCTTGACGTATTAAGGCTATCTGATCGTCATTCCAGTCTTTTGATTTGATATTACGATCAACACCGGCCTCTTCTAAAATTTTTGTAGCTCTGCTACGACCAATTCCATAGATGTAGGTAAGCGCTATCTCGCCACGCTTATTATTAGGAATGTCTACACCTGCTATTCTTGCCATATTCTTATATTTGTTTAATTACTAATTACTATCCTTGACGTTGCTTAAACTTTGGATTTTTTTTATTAATCACATAAATCCTTCCTTTACGCTTGACGATAATGCAATCGTCACTTCTTTTCTTTACTGATGTTCTTACTTTCATTTCTTTATAATGTTTTTATTTATATCTATATGTTATTCTTCCTTTAGTTAAATCGTATGGTGACATTTCAAGTCTTACTTTATCACCCGGTAAAATTCTAATATAATGCATCCGCATTTTACCCGAAATGTGAGCAATGATAACATGCCCATTCTCGAGTTCTACACGAAACATTGCATTTGATAATGCTTCTATTATCGTTCCATCTAATTCTATTGATGGTTGTTTTGCCATAAGATTAACTATTCAATTTCTTTTTTAAAACTTCTTCTATTATACTAAAATCTGATAAAATCTCTGCTTTATCCTTTCTCACTGCAACCGTATGCTCAAAATGAGCTGAAGGTTTTCCATCCGATGTTTTAATTGTCCAATTATCTCTTTCCTGAAAAATCTCTTTTCGTCCTAAGTTTATCATTGGTTCAATTGCAATGGTCATAAGTTCACGGAGCTTCACACCCTTTCCGCTTCTTCCATAATTTGGAATCTCCGGATCTTCATGGAGTTGTTTTCCTATTCCGTGTCCTACAAGTTCTCTAACTACAGAATAGCCATGAGATTCAGCATGTGCTTGAATCGCATTACCTATATCTCCTGTGGTGTTTCCAGCAATTGCCTTTTCAATGCCTCTGTACAAACACTCTTTTGTACATTGTAACAAAGCTTTAACTTTAGGCTTTACCTCTCCAACCTCAAATGTATAACAGGAATCTCCGTTATAACCATTTAAAACGGCCCCACAATCAACTGAAACAATATCTCCGTTTTTCAGTAAATATCCCGAAGGTATTCCATGTACAACAACATCGTTTACCGAAACGCACAAGGAGTTTGGAAACCCATTGTAATGTAAAAAACCGGGAATTCCTCCATTATCTCTAATGAATTGTTCAGCCAATTTGTCGAGAAACAAAGTCGAAACGCCCTCTTTAATCTCACCAGCAAGCATCGCATGTGTTCTTGAAACTAACAAATTGCTCTGCCTGATCAGTTCAACCTCTTCCTCTGTTTTAATAAATATCATCAAAGAACATTTTTACTATATTGCAGAAGACGAACCTCTGCCTTTTATTCTTCCACTTTTTGTCAATCCATCATAGTGACGCATTAACAAGTGACTTTCTATCTGCTGTAAAGTATCTAACACAACTCCCACTAAAATTAACAATGAAGTCCCTCCAAAAAACTGTGCAAACTGACCATTAATTCCAACCATTCTTGCTAATGCTGGCATAATTGCAATAAATGCTAAAAAGATAGAACCAGGCAGTGTTATCTTAGACATAATAGAATCTAAAAATTCTACTGTCTTTTTGCCAGGTTTAATACCCGGGATAAAACCCCCATTTTTCTTCATATCCTCTGCCATTTGTTGAGGATTAATCGTTACAGCAGTATAAAAATAAGTGAATATTATAATTAATAATGCAAATGTAAAGTTATACCAAAAACCAGTGTAATTGGCAAACGCTGCTGCAAAAGCACCCATACTCTCTCCACCAAAGCCGGCTAACATCATCGGCACAAACATCAAAGCCTGAGCAAATATAATTGGCATAACACCAGCTGCATTTATTTTAAGCGGAATATATTGACGAACGCCGCCATATTGTTTATTCCCAACAACTCTCTTTGCATATTGAACAGGGATTCTTCTTACAGCCTGTACCAAAGCAATTGACACCATAAATATAACAAACAAAGCTATGATTTCTAAAACCAAGAGTAGAAGTCCTCCACCAACTTCTTCGAATCTGATAACAGCTTCACCAAAGAATGCATAAGGTAATCTTGCTATAATACCAATCATAATAATCAACGAAATTCCATTTCCGATTCCACGATCAGTAATTTTCTCGCCCAACCACATTACAAACATGGTGCCTGCAGTTAAAATTAAGACAGATGATATTGTAAAGAATGTCCCTGTAAGCACGAAAGCATCCGGTGGTAATTGTGCATGTAAATTAGCAACGTAAGTTGGAGCTTGCAATAACAAAATACCTATTGTCAGATATCGTGTAATTTGATTCATTTTCTTTCTTCCGCTTTCTCCCTCACGCTGCAATCTCTGGAAATAAGGAACTGCTATACCTAACAACTGCACCACAATACTTGCAGATATGTAAGGCATGATACCCAAAGCAAAAATAGATGCATTTGAGAATGCTCCTCCAGAAAACATATCTAACAAACTTAACACACCCTCTGAGGTTTGTTTCTGAAGACCTGCTAATTCGTTAGGATTGATACCCGGCAACACTACATGTGCTCCCAATCTGTAAATAACAATATATCCAAGTGTAAGAAGAATTCTCGTCCTGAGATCTTCTATCTTAAAAATATTCTTTATTGTATCAAAAAATCTTTTCATTTTTAAATTTTTTCGATGGTTCCACCTACTGCTTCAATTTTTGCCATTGCGGACTTAGAAAATGCATGAGCTTTAACTGTAATCTTCGATTTTAAATCTCCATTTCCCAATATTTTAACCAAATCTCTCTTTGAAACAAGTCCATTTTCAACAAGAACATTTACATCAATCAGATCATATTTTTTGTTTTCAATTAAAATCTGCAATGTTGAAACATTAATGCCCTTATATTCTACTCTGTTTCTATTTTTAAAACCAAATTTAGGAGATGTTCTTTGCAAAGGCATTTGTCCACCTTCAAATCCAATTTTACTTTTATATCCTGATCTGGATTTGGCACCTTTATGACCTCTTGTTGAAGTTCCGCCTCTTCCAGAGCCCTGACCTCTACCAATTCTTTTTCTGCTTTTGACAGAACCTTCTGCTGGTGTTAAGCAACTTAAATCCATAATGTGTCTATTTATAATTATTAAATTTCTTCTACTTTAACTAAATGATGTAACTTCTCAACCATACCTAAAATCTGTGGTGTGGCTTCATGCTCAACAGGATTGTTCATTTTTTTAATCCCCAGAGCTAAAAGAGTATTTTTCTGCCTCTTTGTACTACCAATATTACTTTTTATTTGTGTAATTCTGATTTTTGTCATAACCGAGTTTTTAACCGTTAAATACTTTGTCCAAATTAACCTGTCTTTGATATGCAACCGAATTTGCATCTCTAAGCTCAATAAGAGCATTAACAGTAGCTTTTACCAAATTGTGAGGATTTGAAGATCCTTTTGATTTTGCAAGTATATCTGTTATTCCTGCACTTTCAAGAACAGCACGCATAGCACCACCTGCTTTTACTCCGGTTCCCGAAGCTGCCGGTTTTAGCCACACTTTAGCACCACCATATTTTGCAGTTTGTTCATGAGGAATAGTTCCTTTAAAAACCGGTACTTTTACAAGATTCTTTTTTGCATCTTCTACACCATATCTATAGAATTTCGGACTTAATGAAGCCCGAAATTCTATAGATATGGTGTATAATATCAGGAACTCTGAAGCAATAGGCTTAAAAGGTGATTATCATCCATTATTAAAAAATAGAATATAACAATTAGATATATGT
>Ga0209096_1001146_pt1 | contig 30543 bp, 4 predicted proteins | sample AD_UKC034_MetaG_FD_184407 | JGI IMG/M metagenome (GOLD analysis project Ga0209096, IMG submission 184407) | Active sludge microbial communities of municipal wastewater-treating anaerobic digesters from USA - AD_UKC034_MetaG (SPAdes) (version 2) | ecosystem: Engineered > Bioreactor > Anaerobic >... | reverse complement strand
ATGCAGCCGCATTCGCCAGCACACTGACCCCTTTGGCCAGGAACAGCCCCTTATCGAGCACCTTCACCTCTGTCGGCGTCACTTCAACGATCCCCGCCAGGTCCTGCACGAATTGCTCTTCAGGCGAGACTGTCATTGTCTGAGCGAACACCGTAGCGACGGCTGCGGGCCGTGGAGTCAGCTCAACCGGATACTTGTCATACGGCATGATTTCTTCGATGAGGTCCTTGGTATTAACGACCCCCAGCTTGCCGAAGATAAGCTTGAACTCTTCATACAGCGCGCTGTCGATCTTGTCGGCAACGTTCTCCGGCAGGTTCCACAGCTCGCTCTTGAACGGCGCGGACAGCTCTTTGACCAGGTCCTTGAACTTGCCTTTAAGTTCTTTCGGCAGGTTCGAAGAATCGCCAAGGATATCGGCAACGACCGTCTTGCGATCCTTGCCCGGCTGCGCCATCGCCGCATCCCAGAACGCCTGGTATTTATCCTTGAACTTCTGCTCATTGGCCATTTACGCTTCCAGCCACTGCGCCATCTTCTCAGCCAGCTCCGGATACTCCTGCGCAACGATCGAGAACACGATCTTCTGATACTCGGTGGCTAAATGGACTTCGCCCACATCGCCGTCGCGCATCTTGTCAAAATCGTGCTTTGCCAGCGTCGAAGCTCCGTGCTGCACGAAAACAGCAACGCCGATCTTATCAGCATGCCTCACGTGACGCTCGTAGATACCGAAGTCAACCGTTCCGCCCAGGCCGTGCATTGCTCCGGTCTGAAGGCTGATCTTGCTGTGCGCAACCAATCCTTCGGCACGCGCAAGTTTCAGGATCGACTGGCTCAAGGTAATGCTTCCCAATACCGTGCTCGGGAAGTCCTTATGCACCTTATTATCGATGTGACGCTCCTCGATACCGATGGAAGTGGATTGCGTAAGCCCCATTTCCTTTTCCAGTTTCCTGATCGTGCGGATATCGTTCATTGTCGCTTCGATGCTCAGCTTGTGCATTTGAGGATACAGCTCCGTCGCCAAACGATTGATCTTGGCCACTACATCGGCCTGCGCCAGGAAGTCCTTATCCTCAATGTCGCCCATTTCGATCTCATCGACCAATCTGCGGCGCAAAGATCCCATTGCTTTGTCGTCATTTTCGATACCCTTTAAAAGCTCGGGATGCTTTGCCTGATACTGGGCTACGAGTTCGCCTTCGATCTTGATGATCTCCGCCAAAGCATCCTCGTCTACCAGCGTCGAAGGATCAAGATCGATGTTATACTGCCCGGCAATGATACCTTCGCGGAACAGTTTGTTGCGCGCATCGATCTCTTTCTGCCGCTCCTCCCCGCCTTTTTTGTATTTATCCTTGTCTATCTGATTGTGGTCCTGCTGCACGAACAAAAGACCCGTCCATCCTTCTGCGATCGCTGCAAGGCCCGTGATCGCCACGATCTCTGCTGAGTCCTGCGCTGAATACCGCATCTCGCTCCTGGCGACTTCCGTCTTGATAACACCGACATTCTCTTCCTTCGCGACCCTGAACATCGGCCTGAAGCTCATAAAAACGGTCGAGCGGCCGTTCACCGCAGGAACCGTGATGTTCTTCCATTTGCCCTGCTGCTTTGCCATGTAGAATTCATGGTCTGACGCTGCTTTGATGCCGAATTGAGGCAATATTTCAAGCACGATCCGCTTCGCTGCCGTCTTAACGTCAGCGCTCGGGCTCAATGCAGCCGCATTCGCCAGCACACTGACCCCTTTGGCCAGGAACAGCCCCTTATCGAGCACCTTCACCTCTGTCGGCGTCACTTCAACGATCCCCGCCAGGTCCTGCACGAATTGCGCCTGCGCCTGCGCTTCAATAGTTAAAGCCGCTTTTTGCAAAACCGGAAGCCCTTTTAATTCCTCCTCTAATGCCGCTTTTGTATTCTCTAAATACGCTTTCGCCGGCATGCCGGGGTTCTTGATAACGGTAGGCTTTTCCCCTTCTTTCTTAGCTGCGATAATAGTGTCGGGAGATACCTTGATCGCCTCATCTGTTTTATCCGTTTCAAAACCTTTCACTACAATGCCGTTGGCGCCAAATGCGGCATACGCGCCCGCGCCGCCGAATTTCGGCGCCATGCCGAAATCCAGCTGCACGATGCTGAACCTGTTGTCCTTCGCATCCGTGGAGATAACCGGAGCCTTGACCTTGTTCACCGGGTTGTGGCCCATAGCCCAGATGCGCACGCCCAGCTTGGAGACAACCGCCGCGATCTTGCCAAGCAGATCCTTTACATTCTTGGGTTTGGCTATGGTCGTTGCATCCGCATACCAGCTGTTGACCAGATCCAAAGCATCCCTCATGGAGCCGGTGTCGGTCGCTTCTTTTATTTCATCAGAGAGAAGCTTCAGGACGTCGAATATCGCCTTTCCTTTATATTCCTTGTCCTTATAGGTGATGACGACATCATCGCCTTTGATCGGAAGCAGGCCGTGCGTGAGCATATCGCCGTAGGGAGTGCGCAAGCCAAGGTTGAAATTATTTTTGTAGAAAGCGGCGAGATCCTGGAGCTTCGCGCTCTGAATATAATTCTCCTGCGTAACCTCCTGCCCCTTAAAAATATCCCTATCCTTGACGATCATCGGATCGTTATTGTTCGCGTCCTTGATCATGGCGTTCAATTCGGTGATGACCGACGTGCCCCAATCCTTGTGGCTGGACCAGTCCTTTGCCCACCATTCAACGCTCGCGTACGCCTGATTATTGATCGCTTCAAAGACGCTATAATACCACTTCCCTTCATCTAAAGCTTTCTGTAACCTTGATTCCAACTGAGGGATAATCATTTCCGTAACGGCAATGGCTTCATACCATACGCTTATTTCTTCTCCGTCAGCCCCCAGGCTGCTGCGCGCCTCTTTCCCTTTGATCAGTTGCTGTTGCAAATCCTTCCACCAGACGACTGAGGTTTTTCCTAAGCCATTCAACCCTACGAATGGATCAGGAACATCGATACGCGCAAAATGGCCGATAAAATGCTCCATGGCGTCCAGCTGCGCGGAATCCCACTTCTTGGCGTCGCTGTATTTCTTGTATTGTTCGATGTAGGATGTGCGGATCTTTGCCGCATTGCCGTCCAACGCCTCTTTCTGGAACTTTTCCTGGTCGGCATTGTATTCAGCCAGGCGCTCCGTCCACCAGTTCAACGCTTGAGGCGTATCAAAATGCCGGGATTCGCTGACACGATGCGTCTTAATCAACAGCTCTGCCCTCTCGTTGCCGTAGAAATTGTAACCTTTATACCAGGGCAGATGAAGGCCCGCCAGGTTCAAGAACGCCCACAGGTCATGGTTGCCGCTCACATAAAATACTCTGTCCGGAGCTGTTTGCAGTAATTCGCGCGCGACGTTAAAACACGCAAGGCCTGATTTGCCTCTGTCCAGAAGATCACCGTTCAGAAGAATGGAGCCTTTGATCGTCTTGAGCGACAGCCCCTGGTCCTGCAGCTGCTTTTCAATGGAAACGCCCGCGACGAGTTTTCCCTGGAATCCGACCAGCTCGGCCAATGCATCGCTTAAAAGCGCGAGAAACCTGTCAATACCGCCGTGGTAATCGGAGATCACCACGATCTTGGGCAGGATGCCTGTTCCGGGCTTGGCTAATTCTTTGTTGATCTCCTGCAATAAGGCCTCGATCTGCGCCGCGCGTTCCTGCGGGTCCGATTGATAGATAAACCCTATTTTATTCAATATCGAGGCTTTGTTGATATCCTGGACGAACCCCTGCAAGGGAGCGAGCATGGGGCCCGCGATCTCTGCCTCGGTAGCGCGGAAATTTGAAAATGTCTGCGGCTGCAGATTCAACGCTTTTGCAGTCGTGAGTAATTCAACCAGCCCCCCGTCTTTGTTGCCGATGTCGGTGAGCACGTCCGTCCGCTCAATCGCGCGCTTCGGTTTCAACATCGTGCCCGAGGCAAAAGCCGACTGGGATAACCCCATGTTTGAACAGAATGTTATGATGACCGCTACACAGATCCCCTGGCGCATTTTTTTATAGAGCCACATCGTATTCCCCCTGTTTGTGTTCCGTTTATCCAATTTATTCATCGCTTTCATCTATATAATAATCATTATCCTGATCTTCCCGTTCGCCCCTGAGCACGGAGAAATAAAGGCTTGAATCCGTCTGTTGGGTGATGACCGGCGCGACCACTGCATACGAATACCCGCGATCCTTGAGCATTCGCGTCACGCCCGGGGTATGAAATCCTCCGGTGATCAGAACCACCATTTTCTCTCCTGATTCGTCGAGTTTCTTATCCAGGTTCTTGATGAACGATTCTTCCCTCGCCAGGCCGAGCCGGTAGAACTGCTCAAAAGCCTCCATGTTGTCATCGATCGCCGGCGAGGCATCCACCCGGGTGGAAATGCCGTAGCGCCTGCAATTGTCGTTAAGGAAGTTGACCCAGGATCCGGTGGCAAATACGGAACGGTCCCCGGTGAAAACTTCGTATTCCTGAGGCGTCAGTTCCAGTTTTAGAAATCCGTTCAGGACGCCGAGCGCCTGAGATATCTTTGTCAGATGCCTTTCGTCGTTATTGACAAACAGTTTATCGCGAAGCGCGTCCTGCAGCGCGTCGATCTCGGCGATCAGGCTGACCGCGTCAATATCCTTTGCCATGTTGATATAGCCGATATATCCGGCAAGCTGCGGATAATCCCGCGCGAGATCGATCCGCTTCTCTGCCTTTGCCTTTAAATAGGAATAATATTCGCGGGCCGTCATTTTCTGGTCCTTGAACTCCTGGGTCCGTGCGATAAGTTCCTTTACATTGTTGTCATCGAGCTGTTTGGCAAGCTCTTTGATGAATATATTGCGCTGCGCCTCCGCTGTCTTGAAATCGATCTCTTTTTCCATGCGCGCGCTGTCGACAAAAGCAATCAGATGCGCAGCGCTTGCCAGGTCCACGTTTAAGTTCCCCGCGGTCTCCTTTAAATACGCGCAATACTCGGATAACGTGACCGCTTTTTGTTCGTAATCACGGCGCTTTTGCTCAAAGGCTTTGAGCTGTTCGTTATATATATAAGGAATGAGCTCATCCACCGCAGCCTTGAAACGTTCCGCATCTTGCGATGCCTGGTCGCGCGCTTCTTCAAGTTTAAGAAATGAGTCCAGATTAGCGTCATAGAGCTCTTCGTCTTCGATCCCGTAGAGCTCGATCTGATGCTCTGAGATGATGTCGAAATATTCTTCGCCCGAGATCTTGCCCATGCGCAGATATTTGTCCGCGACCGCTTCCCTGGTCTTCTTATCCGCGTATGCCCGCAGGAACGAAAGGCTGACGTCCCCGCTGCCGCCTTCGACCATGATCAGCTTGAGATTGCGTTCGGTAACGAGATAATCGAGGATCTGGACAAGATTCTTCTGAGCTTCGTAGTTGCAGTGCGCGTCCTGGATCTGGATGACAGTCCGCCCGGCAGCGGGAGCCGAAGGGCCGGGTTCGAATACTTCCTTGATGTTACCTATTTGAGCCGGGATCTTTAATTCATTAAGAGGAACGCTGGAGGAAAATGCTAAGGCGGGAAAAACAAATAAGCCAATGACCGTTAATAGTAGGATGTCTTGACGAAAGCTGCCTTGCTTCATCGTGCCTCCTAATAAAAATAAAAGCCACGCTTTCTCTGGTCAACATAGGATCAGAGAACCGTGGCATTGTTCTTATTTTTCCAAGGACTTATTAAATTTTAATGTAAACGTTTTCAAAAGTCCTTATATAAAAGTATATCAAACACTTAACTAATGTCAAGTAAAATATTTAAATTATATCTATCCGAGGCAAGAAAGTATCTCCTTAAGCTCAGGTGCAGTAGAAATAGCCCTCTCTTCTTCTAATTTAAGAATGCCTGTAATACAGGTCGTAACCGCTCGCATCTGTTCAGCAGCTTCCCGACGATTCACGCAGCAGCTAACATACTCCTTAAGTTCCTGATATGGCATGCGACCGTCAGATAAAATTTTCTGGATATCGGACCATTGTTTATCAAGATCCTGCATGCTCGCCATGCTTTGCCTATGCATTCCGATTTCCGACGCATCCGCAGGATCGACGACTGAGGGCAATATACGGAAATCTATACCTCCCAAAGTTTTACCTCCGTCTTTTCCCCGAGGCGCTGTTTCTCCCATATAAAGACCCTTAAGGCCGGCAGCAGTATAATATAAGACTAAACGTTTAGCATATGAACGATCCGGCCCTTGGATAGAATACATTCGTGCCGTGAATATTTTCGATTCCAAACCCTGTGCTGCCGATCGAAGGTCTAGCACTGCGCCTGTTCCTAATAAAACCCCGGCAATACCAGCCGGCCCCTTATTGCTTTGTTGCTCAAGGAACTTCTTTGCCGTTAAGAGCGGGAGAGAGATACCACTGGATATATTCCCGAATTTCCCGAAATCAGCCACTACTCGCTGTTCCTGAAGCTTGAATATCTTATTGGCGCATTCCTGCAACGAAGCATTATCGTTTTCGAGCGCTGCCCGCCGGGCCTGAGCTTCCAGAGCCGTCACAGCATTTTGGGAAGGCGGATTGTTCTTTGAGACGGGAATTCCGCCGTCTTTCAATGCCGGGGTTACGACCATGCGAGCATCCAGGCCGGATAAAGGATCGGATTTCCAGTTCACCGTAATGTCAAGAATATAGGGCCATAAATAGATCAATTCGCCGTCGCTTCTAATCTGGTCTGACGCGGTCTTGCTTATCTCGGAAAAATACGGATCCTGCAGATCTTGCGGTATTGCCGGAGCGATCATTTCCTGTCCATCGTCAGGCAGGGTTTTGATAACGAGAAACCTGCCGGGTTCTATCTCAAGCAATTCCTCCGCTGCCCACTGGTCCCGGGAAATCATGCCCGACATTTCAAGTTCCTTCCACACCACCACATCGCGGGCATCAACATCAGCCTGCACTGCGCGCCAGACGATCCGGTCCCCTGAAACTTTGAGACGGTACATATAATTGCCCTGCACGGCCCGGAAGCGGAAATCCTTCTGTTCCTGCGCATCTTCCGGCTTATAAAGCCTATTCAAGAAAAAGCTGTTGGCATAATGAACCTGGATAAGGTCCATGTCCATGATCTGCTTTTCTAAACTCTTGATTTCCTGTTCGTCGCCGCGAGCACGGGCGACGTCCAGATCTGCTTGTTTCTGGCCGCGCTGTCTTCCTAATTCAGTTGCAAGCCTAGCCCTGATCTGCCTTTGCTTAAGTAATTGTTCTCTCTGATCCGCATTCAATACAAATGTATCGGCAACATCTATGTAGTGTTTGCCGAGCAGACGCATGCGTTCGCGATACATATCTTCCGGATGCAACCCTTCATTTTCTGCGAGATCATCATAATAGTTCGACACCGCCGTTTCATAGAAATACCTGGCAGCGCCGCCGACCAGTTCGGTAAAGTCCTGCTCTGATATGATATATAACCTTTCTCCGATCGACCGCTGCTGGCCGCCGATCACCGGACTATAGGCCATCGCAACTCGCTTTTGCCATACCGGCGCCTGTACCCCCCAATGATACGGAGGTTCTTCCAGCCGCAGTTTTCTTCCGGTTGAAGGCGTCGGGATGAGATTGCTCAGGGCCGCGCGGTTAAAAATAACATTTACATGGGCCGCAAATGCCTTTACTCCGCCCATGACCAGCGCCATCTGGTCAGTATGCTGCAGATTCTTTGCCAGTTTGACAAGATTGCCCAGATATCGGATAAACTGAGAAAGAGCGCCTGTATCTTGATCAAAACCGAACGGATGCGCCGAATATGCGATTGTCTTGCGCTTCATCTCGTCCCTGGCTACCGCTTCGATAATAGGCTCGGCCATAGTGCCCCGCAGGTCATTCTTGATGATCGAAAGCTTGGCGTCTTCGACGGTGCGGCCGACGATCCGCGCCGCCCTGAGCGTATTAACGGGCAGAATATCGTATGCGGCTGCCGCTGTCTTGACCGCCGCCTCTTTCTTCTCGATCCGGGGCATGTAATAAACCGAATCGTTGTACGTGACGCTATTCGCCTGCGGATCCATCAAGGATTGATACCTCTGATGCGTCAGCTTCAGTTCCGTTCCAAGCCCTGCGTCCTGCCGGACATTGCCGACGATCTTATCCAAATATTGATCCTCGAGCTTTTTGATCTGCTCCATCGCCTGCGGGATAAGGCCGGCGTTATCCTCAGTATGATAGCCGAAATATTTAATTTCAATGTCCCGTACGCGGTCAGCCAGCGCACTGTCGGCGAGAACCTCATACAGCCGGGACTCGGCATCGATCGTTTTGCCGAGGCGCCGGCCGACTTCAACCATCATATCATGTATGAGCGTATCGCGTTTTGCCATTCTTTGCGCCGTAACTTTCTGCCGTTCCTCTGCGGTGAGCGTATATGTTTCGGGCGGCGCGTCGTCATCGACATTCATGATCACCGGTTCGCCTTTACCAAGAAGCACGGTATGGTTCCGAACGCCGGAGATATGTTGAAATGCGTTCGCGTCAAGATACGCGAACATCTTGTCCGTATCGATGACGCCGTTTTTAAGCACGTTTCTTGATTGCAAAATCTGCTCTATGACAGCATCCTTCCCTGATTCGATCACGCCTTCAAACACTGTTTTTAATTTCTGCGCATACATGCTCTTGATCCCTCGCAGGGCATTTTTGTTGTCCAGATGCACGATATGAACGCCGTACTGGCCGCTCAGCCTGCTCAAATTATCTCTGTTGAGCGCCAATACTGCGGCGTCGAGTTTATCGGAATCATCGATAACGATAACATCCGCGCGCATGCCGAAGATCTTCCAATTTTCAAACTCAGATTCCAGCTGGGTCTTCAATGCCTCAGGGCGCATGAATGTCGCAATAAAAAGCGTATCCACCGGCGTCTTTTCAACCTCGAATACCCGTTGGCCTAATGAACCGGCGCGATAAATGACAGCTGCGGGATCCCAATAGGTAAATACCTGACCCGAACGGGCGGTAAAAACCGCGTCGGCGATCGTCGCGGCCATTTTTGCTTTTGTCTGATCCACGGAGGATTTCAACTCTTCAAAAAACACGCCATTACCGCGGGTCATATCGACCTTGATCAAATGCTCCAATCCTTCCTGTGTTACTCCCAACGCAAGCCCTTTTTCGGCAGCCAGATACTGCAGCTTATATTCATCATAAACATAATATCTTCCGTCGGGCAATTGCACTGCGTTCACAACCACGCCTTCAATCTGCCTTAATCCCCACAATACTGTGCGCAACCGGGAGATCTTTTCCCTCAGTATCTTCATATCGCCGCGCCCGTCTATCACAACGGCGGATCTTAAACCAGTAATCACCTGCATGACATCCTTATTGTCATATATTTCAAAAAGAACCCGCGCATCCGCGCCCTGCACTTCAGTTGCGATCCTCAATCCGCGGCTGACCGCTGTAACCAGGTCATGCGTGCGCACAAAATCGATAAGCTCTTGTTGCTGCTGAGCGTCCAATGCAAGGTCGAATTCACGGACCATTTCCGGAACCTGTTGCTCCAGCCTGTCGTTCAGATGTACCTCAAACCACTCGACTATCCCGGCAGTATTCTGATCCGCATTCCGGATCTCTCCGAGTATTCTCTGCCTCGTGTCAGGCTCAAAATTCCTCAAGTACGCTAACGCGTATAGCCAATGAAACCCATATCCAAATTTTCCATCAACAAGATTATCGACAAGGCCCGGCAAAGCCAGGAATGCTTGAGCTTGATACGACAGATCTGCCGTATCCTGAATCCTGGGCCAGTTCGGCATGTAGAGATGCTTTGCCGCGACCCGGGATAGCGCAAGCGGAACCTGTCCCTTCATGCCGTAATCTTCCAAAGCGCTCTCTTTCGCGGCTATGATCTGGCTTCGAGTAAAAGCGCTCATTTCTTCCTTCAGCTTTTCCAAAGACATCGGATTTTCGCCGACAACCCCGGACCACCAGATATCTTTGCCCGTTTGCTCGACACCGAGCTGAAAGCGAAACCTCAGCTTTCCTTTATGCGGATGGAAAACGTCAAACACCATCTCGTTATCTCCGACCTCGACGATCCCGTCATCGATCACGTTGAAAAGAAAACCGTTTGTGCCGACGACCTTGTTGATCTTGCTGTGCTGGATGACCACATGATCAATGTCTGCTTCTTCGATAGCAGCATTGATCAAAACGCTGTCGACGACACGGCCCGAATGGGCGTGGGAATCCTTCATGACAGAATGATCGACAACACCCTCGGTGACCACGGATAAGCCTAAAAACTCCCTGATGACCTTGCCGTCCTGCGTATCGCTTAAAAGTTTACGCAGACTATTGACGTAATTCATATTGGTGCCGAAATCGAACTGCGGAACATCTGCCTTGGTGCCGAGGCCGACGCTGGCAATCAATCCTTCTTCACCGTATTTTGCAACGAGTTTTTGCTTAATGGGATCGACTTTGTCCCATACATACTCAGCCTGCTTCCTCTTGCCGGCATCCCCCTTCGAAAACTCATATATAAAAGTCTGCCTATCCTTCGCCAGCCACGCCTGCCATACCTCGTCAGAATTGAAAAAACCGGTTTTTGCCTCCAATTCGGGCCGGAACGCATCAAAAAGCATTTCGATCACTTCCGCGCTGAGCGCAAAACTTCCCATATTCCAGCGGATCGTTACGTCATGGCCCGCAGAGGCAAGCGCGTCGATCTTTTTTCTGATCGCGTCGTAATCACGGGTATCGTCGAAACCGATAACCTTATAACCGTCTTTGATGACCTGCCAGCCGTAACTCCTGGCATCCTCGGGAGTGAACTGGTCGGCAGGGTAATCAATGCCGAACAGCAACACCTGGTGTTTTTGACTCAATATTTCAAGATCCTGCTGGAGCGTATCCGATGCGGGAAATATCGCCTGGTCTCCCCAGGTGACAAAAACCTTGCCGGGGATTGCCATACCCTGGGCCTGTTTGATAGCCGCATCCATAATGGACATACCGGGAAGGATCTCTATGAGGGGCTTATTGTTCATTGTCCTGGCATGGAACAGGCGCGTGGCGTCTCCGGCGGTATGTACCAGAATCGCCGATTTACCGCGTTTTAATTCATCAAGAAAGTTTGTGCCCGCTCTCTCCCGCAATGTATTCAGGAATTCTTCAAGGCAATTGACCGTGCCCATGCCATTGCCGTCCTTGGCAGGCCATTGCGGCGCGGTGGGGATATTGAATGTTCCGTGTTTGAAGATATCGCTTCCTGAGGCATGAAAATAGCGTTGTTCCACCTCATCCCGCTCAACTTTCGTCATCAGCCCGGTCGTAATATAATCAAACCCTCCGGAAACTTTTCCGGCCACGATGTCCTTGACCCGCCGCACGTAATCCAGCGCGCCGCCGTCCTTCAGATCCTCCAGTATTTGAGGCAGGATCCGTTCCAGGCCGATCTTCGCTGTTGCCTCTGCCTCATCCTGAGAACCTGCGGTAGCATAACATCTGAATTCAGGAGCATTCCCCGACGCGCGGAAATGAAGCACCCGCGTGTCGGCAAACTGGATCCTGACCCCGTCCAGCATGTTCATTGCCGTAATGGCGCCGAATGCGCCGAAGTACGCCTGTTCGAGCCGGGCTTTCTTTACCATTAATCCCGTCATCGCGGAATCGGTATCTGAAAAAGTACGCGTCGATGTTCCATCCTTATACGAGATCCTGAGGCGGCCGGGCAGAAAAACAACTTCTTCGACATTTTTGTCCTGAGGGGACAACACATCGATGATCTTTGCGCTCTCTCTTTTGAACTCTTCCATATCCGGAAATTGTGTGAATTTCTTGAGGTCTGCGTGCTTAAACCGGGGAGGAAGACCGTCTACGAACGCCGAAACTTTCTGATCCTGTTCTGCCGCGGATAAAAGAACGCTGACAATGGGAAGAACGGCGTCCCTGGTGGGCAGCTTGCTGAATCTTTTTCCGTATAATTCAAGATCGCTTTGTAACAAAAATCCGCCGTTACCTTCCCAGCTTACCACCCGCTCAAACCCTTTCGCATCCTGCATCGCCTTGACTACATGCGGGGATCCGATCTGCGTTTTTACAACCTGTGTCCGGCCGGACAAGGCTTCATAAATAGCGTCGTTAGAACTGATTGTAACCGCGGCGAAATCGGCTTTTAAATATTGAGACACAAGTATACCCAACAGATCGCCCCATATAAACCGCCCTTTTTCATCAAATACGCCCGGCCGGTCGGAATCACCGTCCATGAATATAACCGCAAATGGATTGTATTGAGTTATCCATTCACGCACGTTGACAGCCAGCTCAGGAGAAATAACTTCAGTATCGACAGGTATAAACGCATCTTCGCTTCGTGCAACCTCTATAACCTCCGCGCCCAGATATTCCAGGACCTCCTTGAGAATATCCCGGCCGACTGCAGAATGCTGATAAAGCACGATCCTTTTCCCTTGTAAGCCGCCTTGAGGGAACACATCCGTATACCGTTTCACGTATTCTGATCGCGCGGCGACATCAACGGCAGACAAAGAAGGCGCCGTCTTAAACATGTCATTCTGGTCAAACAACGAATCCCTGCTTTCTGCTTTAGCGTATTCTTCAGACCTGACCGCCTCAATAGCTGCTTTTATGCCCGCCTCATCGGATTTCAGAACTTCCCCCATTGTTTTATTCGCCTTTATCCCGTTTCGGTCGTCAGCAATATGGCTGCCCGTCACCATGATGCTGGGGGATTTCCGTGAAAAAGCGTACAACGCCACTGCCGGCGACGGAATAAGCCCGCAATTTACCGCAATGAAACCTTCGTCTTCAACCGCACGGGCGACCGCTCTCATGATCCTATCGGTGCTGGATCGATAATCCCCTGCGATGTATACCCTGACATCCCGTTCGCCCTTGATTCCGCCTTCGTTCGGCTCCACGCCCTGAAGCCATCTCAGGTATCCTTTGACATTGATATAACATTCCAGGTCCGTCATGTATTTGACCAGGTCGCGGATACCGCTGGTGCCCATGCCGAGCGCCTTGCGATCCCCACCGTCCATTGCAGTGTTTCCGCGAATAACCCCCGGGACCGTGGGACGATACTGGTAATGCAAAAGGTCTTTCGTCAGGGCCCCCGGTAAAGGCTTATTGGCCATACTCCCCGCTGCCGCATTCGCTTCAAGAGCATTTGCCACTCCAGAACCCAGAAGCATCCCGCCCGAGAAATATTGCCTTATCGTCAGGCCGGCATAACTATGGACCGTTTCCTGAATATTATATTCACCCTTGGAAAACGAACGCCGATACGCTTCAAAATAAGATTCTTTCGACCACGGGATGTTTGAAGCCAGATCATGTGTATCGCAGCTATCGATCTTTTTGGAATACGGATCTTCCGACCCGGCGGCCCTGTGCCGTCGTTTGAACCATTGCGCCAGTATAAGAGCATAGTATACCTGGCGCAGGTCCGCGTATTTGCGCGACGAATTGACTTCACGGGTCAAAAGAGGCAGAATATCCTGCCTGATCAATGCCGAGGAATAGTCGTTTAACACGTTCGTGCGGGGGTCGGTCATGCCTTGCGAAGTGGAGTTTTGTATATAGTCTTGCTCAAGCATGACTTTCAAGGTGGCTTTGTAGATATACGCATTATTCCCGGATTGGCGGATAATGATCTCTCCGGGAACGATCCACGGCCTCGTATGGGTAGGGACATTTATTTCCTCGCCGCCGAACAATTCTTCCGCCCTGGTATAAATATGATTCCAGTATTGCCTGCCTTGAGCGGTACGCGGAGAAACGAAACCCGCCATATCTTTCTTAAGCTGAAGATCGGCTTCAAGCATAACTTTGCCCAGATCGGTGTTCTCCAAGGAGGGATCGATGATCCGTTCCGGGGAATCCGGCCTCAAATTCACCCAAAAAGACGTATCGGGAAGCCGCAACCCGACCTGAAAGTAATCCGATATTTTCTTCGCGTTTTTTTCAATTTCGCCAATTTCAAACTCGCGAATGTCGCCCTGATCCAGATAGAAATCCATTTGACTGCGCGCCTGGTCAAAAGAAAGACAGCGTAACTGCATAGGCCTGAACTTATCAGGCGCGACATAGCCGCTGATGTACGAAGGGATCGGGAAAGGCCCGGAGACCTGCGCTAATCCAGCCTGTTGCAGCGCCATCGATATAATGATCGCCGATATAATTGCTTTCTTTGCAATTTTCTGAATCATCATCGCTCCTCGTTAAAGATTTCTAAATATTTTTTTAATGTGATTATTAAGGACAAACAAAAAAACCACAACCCGATTGACCTGAGTCAATCAGACCGTGGCAGGAGGTTTTATATTTATTAGGAAAAGTATAACCCACAACATGCCGATTTTCAAGTAAAACTTTATGGATTCTCCACTTACCGCAAATATGCTATGATCTCCTTTAAATCAGGGGAACTCAAAACTGCGGCATTTTCTTCCATCTCCAACATGTTCATGACAAAATCCCTTATCTCGCATTGCTGGAAATAACAATCACCGCGGGCATTCACGGCTGCGATGAACTCTTTGAGTTTTTTATAGGGAAACGGCCCTTCCTGAATTTCGTTCAATAACGCGTTCCACTGTTCGGATAAGCGCCCGGGACTCATGCGCAGGAATGCAACCGGAGGACAAAAAGCGTCCGACGCCACGGTTACAGGATAGGCCGACGCTGCAAGCGCCCTGAAATCGATACCGGCGTATTTTTTCACATCCGTGCCCGGCATATTCTTTTCCTGATTCCGGCTTTCCTGAGCAAAACGGACAAGCTCGATATTCGTCATTCCTGCAAGAGGAATGGAATACGCGGCGCCGTTGGTTACCAGGGCTTCAAACGGCAGAATTGCGCCGTTATCGAGATAGACCCAAACGCTTAAATCGGATCTCGCTGCCGTTGCCGCCAGATGATTGCGGCGTTTAACTTCGATCTTCACCGGATGTTCGCCCGGCTGCAGCGCAGCCGCAATTTGCCGAATGTGCTGCGGGTCGAAAAACTCTCCCGCTTCAGTCTGCCACACATCATCTTTTATCGATTGCGCGGCTTCTGTATCATAAATAAAATCTGAAACTTCGACCGGCAACCGCGCGAACGCGTCTTCCGCAGCCTCGCCGCCGTCCGCAAGGACGTTTTCCAATTCTTTCTGGAACAGTGAATCTATAAAACCAAGAGAATCCTTGGATCTACCGGTGCCCCGGTCGATGCTCGTAACTAAGCCCAAAAGCGACGATTCTATAACACGCACCCCTTGATCGCGCAGATACTCAACGCCTGTGCGGCCGGGATCGTCAATAAGCCCTCTGCTGCGTTTTGCCATATCTGCGGCGCCTGAAGCTTCGCGCTTGTCGACATCCACCTCCTCGTAAAGCTTCCTGGCAAATTTTTCTGCGTATGCCGAGACTGTTTCGATTGACGCCGGGTCATGAGAAAGGACCCACTCATACCGATCGCTCACTTTCTCAGGGACAGAGATATTCCGATCGACAATATAAGCATCAAGGACCCTTTTAAAGACCTCCAGGCCGGCACGAGTGATAATTCCGGCATGTTCAGCGAGAGCATTTGATATGTTCTCCCGGACACTATTGCGCATATCCGTGATCCCCTGCTCTTTCAAAAGCACCTGGTAATCGATCCTGTTGCCTAAAATCGCAACGCCGAACAAATCGCTGAATCTCAATTTCTGATCACGCCCCTTATTGATCGCCCGCTCTATCTTCTCCACCATCTCCATAAAAGTCATCTGAGAGGTTTCATTATCCTGGTTGGCATTGAATACAAAGATGGTCACCGCGCCGCGTTTTTTGGCCCGCTCGAGCTCTTCGACAATGCCCTCGCACATATCATGCGCAATAAGCGACGTGAAAAAACTACCCGGACCGGCAATAAGAAACTTATCCGTCCTGCGTATCATCGCCATTGCCTCCGGATTCGTCCGATCCCTGGTTATGATCTTATCGGGAGCGATCTTATACATCTTTCTGCCGGACACAGGGTCGATATACTGGTCTGAAAACCCAAAATCGACGATCTTCGAAAGATTGACGGTCTCGGTGATATACGTCTGCATAGCGATAAACCTGGGCACGAACATAACGTCTTCGGCAGGCTTTCCCCCGAACAAAAGTCCCTTTTCCTGGGATTTCTTATTGTTCCCGGTCTCATCATACCAGTTCCCCGGACTATCGCTGAGAACACGCAACGATGGTTGTCCCTCGCGAACAATAAACGTCTCATCTCCGGAAATATTCTCGTTAACGGTCCATGTATCAGCGTTGAGATCGAATTGCGCGGCGCCATCACGATCGACCATAATCTGTAGAATATCCTGCCCTTGAATGACAAGCGAATCGCCGGCGCTCAAAGTAAAATGCCTCCAGTCATACGCTTTCTGCAAAGGCCCGGACTGTTCGCCGTTCAATATAAACGTCAATCCCTCGGCGGTACTCAGATCAAGCCCCAATTCCAGCGTGTTTCCTGCCCGATGAAAACGGATTCTGCGTTGTATCTTTTTATCGCGGAGCTGTTCCTTCCATGCAAACACATTGTCCTCATATTGAGCATACAGTACCGTGGGCTCTGCGCTGGACAGACTAACCGTGCCTTCGCTAATACCCACAGCCTGAGCCAAACGGTTGACGGCAGTCTGATATTCTGCCATTTTTCCCGCAGTCAAAGCATTTTCTCCCTGGTTGGCACGCGCAGGGATTTTAACCAGAAGCCCTTCGTCATACATTGCCGCTATAAGCAGCAGATTACGAATGCTGTGAGATCTATCAATAAGCGCATCCATAGTGAACAAGGGTTTTCCGCTTATATCGGTGATTTCGCTGTCAATAATGCGCGCAAGGTTGAAAAGATTCACGCTGTACTGCAGGAAATCATTGCTCTGGCGCAAATTCTGATGCCGGGCCGCGTTCACTAAAACCCGCAGTTGCTCTTCCGGCACATCGATCTCGCCCTTGGCTATTTGATGCAGATGGTTTCCCCCTTTATAGCGTAATTCAAGATTATCGCCGATGCCGATCATTTTGAACTGGGATAGAATATGATCAAATGCTTCCCGAGCGCTGTCATGCTGACTGCTTAAAAGATACTCTAAAGCGGTTTCGAACATATCATCCCGCGACCTGGCCAATCGCAAGGCCTCAACGATGACTTCTTCGAGCTTCGCTAAATCCCTGTTTGTTTTTGGATCATGCAATACCCTGCTGCCCTGTTCGCCAATAACCTTGAGGCCAAGATACCCGTTTTTAATTCTTCCGCTGTCGTCAAGAACGGTAAAAACCTTGTCGGCGGTCAGGAAACTATTAAAAAGCGCGTTGACCTGATCTCCCACGGGAGGCGTGATGCCATATCCGTTGGCCTCCAGCATATCTATAAGCGTCTTGGTAGCGCCGCCGTCATCGACATTCGTGAGCAGAGAATTGATCCCTGCGAGGACCTGACCGCGCGCCTGCTTGACCCGTTTTATAATAGGAATGAGAAACCGTGAACCTGCCCCCCCGGAGAAAATAAGACCCTCGATTGCGCTGTCCGCAGACAAAGAAACAGGGATTTGGGGCTCTCCCGTCTCCCGGGCAAACATTCCCGTTAAAACCTGCTTCACAACAGCGGGATTTGAAAAATTATTACCCAGCGATATGTTCAATTCCCGCTCTACGTTCTGCTCATCTCCGTAGATCTTCTCAAGATTATCAATATTCTTTTTTAGATCCCTGGACCCGGTTTCTTTGAACTGCCCGACCATCCCCCCATCCGCAGCTGCAAAAACTGCCTCACTACCGTCAAATCCGTTGAGCGGCAACTGGATTCTGCTGACCGTCGAATCAAATAACCCCCGAGTATTAACGACCGTTACATGAGCTTCGTTCATAGGCATAAAAATACCGCCGCTGACATATTGCCGTATTTCTATTCCGCCCTTCGTCTGTATACGATCTTCCCGTTGATATTCGCCATCCAAGAATGATTTGCGATATGCATTGTAATATGCTTCCTTGGACCAGGATGCCCTCGATGTCAACCCGCTTAAATCCTGCGCATCGATTTTGGACGCTATCGGCATTGAGGAAGAACCCCGATATTTTGCCTTAAACCACTGGGATAAGATCAAAGAATAATACACCTGCCGCAACGCAGCGTACTGCGGGGCTGAATTTACTTTTCCGGTAAGCGCGGGCAATATTAATTGCCTGACCAGACTCGCGGAATATTCGTTCAACGCTTCGACCTTTGGATCGCCGGAACTCTGCCAATCAACATGTTTCAGATAATCCTTTTCCAGCATGACCTTCAAGGTAGCTTTATAAACATACGCGAAATCGCCGGATAGACCGACGATTATTTCTCCCGGCACAATCCAGGGACGGGTTACCGTCGGTATTTGCGTATCCTGCCCTGCAAAAAGCTCTGAGGATCTTTGATAAAGACGCTGCCAGTATTCTCTTCCGAGAACGGTGTCGGGCGACGTGAGCATCGCCAGATCCTTTTTAAGGTTCAGATCCGCTTCAAGCATAATCTTTCCTATATCGGTCTGCTCGATCAAAGGATCCATGATCCTATCCGGATCATCAGGACGCAGATTTACCCAAAATTTGTCATCGGGGACTGACAATCCTATCATGAAATATTTAAGCAGTTCTACGGCCGTTTCCCGCAGCCCGTCGAGCGGGATCGAAATATGGCCGCCTTTGTCTACAGCAAGATCGAATAAACGGCGGGATGTGTCAAAAGACAGAGAACGCAGATGTACGGGCCTAATGTTTTCTGCCGAATGATATTTATCAAGATATGCCGGAACAGGCGATAACCCCGCTACCTGGGCAAAAACTGGTTGGTTGAGAATTATTGATACCGAAAGCACTAGTGAAAATATTTTCTTCATTATTTTTTGCCTCCTTAAATTAAAAAACCACAAACCCTCATGAGAAATCATGAGGAATCCGTGGCCTTAAAAATCGTTCAGCTTATTGTGCAAATATTACCGAAGTATTTATAAGAAAAGTATACTTCCTCACAGGGATTTGTCAATGAATAGTTAAAAACTTTTTAAAACTATTTTTTATGTTTATTTCTAATTATACTTAGGCATAGAATTGAAATACGGAGTTATTGCTTACAATATTTTCAAGATTTGAGATAAAGCCGCTATCAATATGATTAATTGAAGCGGCGACTAACTGCGCATTAAACAAATTTACGCTGCAGAGATCAGGATCCCCCGCCATACATTTCTTCAGTCTTTCCCAGCTCAACAATATAGGAATCGCATGCGAAGGACGCCCTTTTGACGCATCATATTTATTCGCAAATAATCTGGATATCTTTTTTCCGCCGTCCATGCGCGCGCGCCCGCTGCCGTGCGGTTCTTTTTCGAATATAGTCAGTTCATACGGAAAAACTTCTATGAAAACGCTTCTGCTCTGGACCGTCAATCCGCATCTCGCCCCGAGGTCAGCGATGTCAACGCCTTTGCGGGTTAGGTCAGCAAGAAAATCATGGATCGCCAGCACTCCGCTTGGCTTTAGAATGCGCGCAGATTCCTGCAGCAACGCCTCCGGCCTGACCATCATCTGCCGGACAGGCGGGTCACCGAAAAGAATCACTCCAAAAGACGTTACAAAGGTTACCAGGTCAGCATGGTTATCTTCCATCATTCGCAACGATTCCAGCGCGTCGCCGTAAAAAAACCGCGCATACTTTTCCTGCCGGTAGTCTTTTGCGTCGATAATGACCATATGCTCTGTTTTAAAGCCGAGCCGCTTAGCCAGGTAAACAGAGCCGGCGCCTCTGCCCGCGCCTATGTCCACATACACCGCTCCCTGCCGTGGTTCAAAACCGCGGTATTCGAGTTCTTCGCTCAAGGTAACATATTCCTGGATTTTGCGGCCCTGGCGTATTGCCCGCCGCATATTCCGCGCAGGCTCGTAGTCCCTGAGGATGACGCGGCTTTTTGAGCCGCCGTCCTTGAAATCATCCAGCGTTGCCTGCCTGTTTGACGCGCGCCTGGCGAAAAGTTTATCGCAGCTCCTTTCTAAATTCCGCCAGCCGTTCACGTATATCTGGTGATACGGCGTTTCGAACCTGCCGTCAGCCAACGTATCGCTTATCTTCCAATCATCTATGCTATTGCTTCCAAACGTGGTATGGGCAAGCCCGCGCAGATCGTCCCATCCGGCAGCAGCGATTACGAGCGCATCGACTTTGCCCTGACGATACATATACATAGCAGCGGAAACGTCCACCACGATGTGCAGTCCGGAAACTGCGAAATATGTCATCTCATGCTCGTTATGCTTGAACATGGGCTCCCCGATGCTTGCCTTGAGGGGATTGCGTGGATCGAGCGACTCTCCCCGCAGCACATGGAATCGGACATCGCTGCCGAGCACTTCACCGAGCGCATAGGCAAGAAGCCGCGCATTGACCTTGCATAAACCATCGCCCCAATACGCATGCCTCCTGTGGAAACGGTTTACTGCCGCAGCGATCGCATCGAGCATATTCTCGTTGTCGGATATCGATCCGATGATACCGAGCGCAACCGCATGCCTCTGGCTGCCTTGCGCTACCGTTCTTGTAATGATCCTGACGCCGCCGTCTGACAACTGATTCAGCTCTTCCAACCGACGCTTCAACCTTGCGCCGTCAACCCGCGGGACCCGGTTCAGCAAAAGGAAGATCGGAATGAACAATGGTAAAGCTAAAAAGGGATTAATATGGTAATATGTCAAGAACCCTGCTACAGGAAACCATATTGCCGCCAGGAATATAAATACCGTCTTCTTGACGTCGCGAGAATATGTGCGTTCCACCTTTTCGACGGTAAGCTCCGGATTCTCAACGAGGCCCGGATACCCGAACAGCAGGCCTTCCTTGACATGCAGCGGCTTGCGGGAGATGACATAGGTGTGGTGGATCGGCACTGAATAGCCGGTCTCTATTATCTGGAATCCGCTCTTGCGTAATAGCCCTTCATAAACGACCTGGAAATGGCCGAAATCATGGGGGGTCATGATCAGTATCCCGTCAGGCTTGAGTATGCGCCGCGCTTCCATGATATCCAGCTCGGAGAAACCTACCACCATGAAATCGACGCTGTTGTCCGGCAGTTGTATATTCGCGGCGATACCGGTCTTATATTCCCTTCTGCCTACGCCTGCCACGCGCGAGAACTTTTCGTTCAACCAGGCCACCCGCTCGTCCATATCATAACCGATAAAGGTATAACCTTTCCTGCCGAGCCCACGCTGGGCCAGCGGATGCATAAGATTGCAACCCAGGTTCAGCACCCTCACGGTGCGCGAATCCTTGCCCTGGATCTTGGCCATTGCCTCGATCATCCTGTTGACGTGTATCGCGGTGAGGAAACTGAAATTAAGTATCAGCGCCGGCACCCAGAACAAAGCCATCGCGCGCCTGTCCTGGAGCTGCTTCTTGTGGCCTGCGACCCCGTGCTCGAAATCGATCATGAACGTGCCGAGTTTCGCTTCGAATTCTTTGCCAAGCCTGGTGACAAGGAACGCCTCCAGGACCTTTTGCTTTTCCTCGCCCTCATGACGCAACTGCCGCAGCAGGGCTACGACTATTGCGGCGTTTTCCCAGATATCCTCGTCCTGCGGCCTCGTGTCCAGCAAGGCGATGATCTCCTGAATGTCTCCGGCAACCGTATCCCCGAGGCCCTCTTCCGCGACATACGCCTTGATCAGACTGTAGGCCTTGGATATCAACAGCTGTTGCCTTTCGGAAAGCGACAGCTGTTTCTTCCCGCCATCCGTTCGCTGCGCCTTCTCAGACAGAGAGAGGTTTTTGCTTTTCAGCCAGGATTCTGCTCGCGCTTTGATGATCGCCGATTCCTGAGCGTCTGCAGCCACGGTCTCCAGGACGGCAAAGGCGTCAACAGTTGCGATCCTTCCCAGCGCATCCACCGCTTTAAACCTGACATGGCAGGATTTATCAGCGAGGGCTTCTTTAAGATATGGCACGGCAACAGGATCGCCGATCCTGCCCAGGCCCCGCGCCGCTACTGCCCGAATGCGCGAACTTGAATCGTCACGCACGCCGGCGCTGTCCTGGAAATGCAGGAATCCGATAAAAGCCTCCCGCGCCCTGATCCGTTCTTCTCCCAGCTGGCCTTTCTCCGCAAACTCGTTCAACTTCATAAGCAGGTCAACCACCAGCCTGTGACATATAGCCGAAGGCAGCCTGTCCAGGGTAGCGGCCGCGTTCCTGTATGGGTTTGCGTCGATCCCTCCGTCGTAATGGCGTGTGACGTCATCTGGCTCCTGTGCGGCATTAAAGGCCTGGTAGGCCTTGTGGGAGGCGCGCACCGCTTCGCGAAACGAGCGTTTCTCCATGCGCCGCGCGCCATGCTTGCGGAACGGCACCGCCACGATCACTTCCGTGTCTGTGCCGGAAAAAACAGGCGGCGCATCAATGACATTATCCCAGTCAAAAGAAGACGGAAATCCCATGCGCATGAATTGCGTGAAATAAAAGAACCTGTTGTTCCTGAAACCGCGGCCAAAACCTCCGAAATAGCGCGGGTCTCCTCTTTTCGACTCACTTTTCTGCGCGTGAACGCCTGCGCCGGTATCTCTGGTCCGGATGGCCAAGCCGTCTTGATCTTCCGGCCCGGACGGTTCAATGGTTACCGTGACAACGCCCGGATCTGTCTTTAATGACCCGTTGCGGTCTATGGAGGAAATAAAAGCGTCCCAGGAGTTCTTGATCTTTTCTGCGGCAATCATAGAAATCAGGAATTTGTCCATGATATTAAGATCAAATCCGGACACGACTGCAAAGGCAGATTGATACAGGACACTGCTTTCAAAATCTGCTTTACCCTGCGCCGTGGCTTGGTGATTAAAAACGCGGATGTCGACCCTCGGGTAATCTTGACGGCAGCTTCGGCTTTTCAGGAAAAGGCGTTTGACCATCCTGATCTGCTGGATGTATGACGTCCATAAGTATTTTTTTCTGTGCTCAATCCCGGCGGGACGGATCGCTTCGCGCGCCCTGTCCAGAGCCATGACCAGGCCCTGCTCGATCAGCAGGAGCATAAAACTCGCCTCCAGCACAAAAAATCCTACGCAGTCTATGGCGCACGATCTCTTTCCTCCGTCTGATTTTTGACTTTCATGCGTCGCTATATTCTTCCGGCACGCACTGCACAGCCGCACACTCTGCGGAATCGGATACATAACGCACGCCTCCCGACCGCAGTGAGACAGCCCCAGCGTATGGCCCAGTTCATGCGTGCACCGCATGGTGACCTTCCAGTTATCGCATGCGCCATGCCAGAACATATCGTAGATCGATACGATCGCGACATTCCCCTGGGCGGCACCGAAGCTAAAAATATCCTCGGAGGTAATAACCAAATATCTATTTGCCTGAATATCCTGTCTGCGGTCTAATTTAATTTCAAGAGGCAGCTCCCGTTCAACCGCGAGCAATGTGCAATACAATTCAATTACTTCCGGTAAAAACAAGAACACGCAGCATTCCATACTACGGCCGCCATCAAGAACGCATTCGCGCAAGCCCTCCATTTCAGGGTCATAAATAGAACTCCCCCCTTGGATAACAAGCCTTTTGATCCAAGATTCTTCGTTTTCATGATCCAGGTATATAGCAAGCGGCTCGCCCCGGCCATGGGCCATTTTCCTGGCCGTGCATTCAAGCTGCGCGCAGCTGACAAAAATGCTGCAATTGCCGATCTTGATCTCGCTATCGCCTTTTTCCAGATATCTTCTGGTCCTAAAGCCAAAGAATGAAAATACCCGTCTGATCTCGGGCGGAGAAAAGTCGTTCGTGCGTATTTTATACGCCGCTTTCTTTTTCCACAACCACTCAAACGCCCGTCGCTCGATAAAAACCGTGCCTTTATATCTTTCTTCTGCAATTTCAGGTTCGATCAACTCCCGGACTGAATTGTCTAAAATAGAAACATCGTTATCTAATCCCACCAACTCCTGTCCCAACGCTTTGATTGAAGCACGCGTCTTATCGGTGTCGACCACCTCTTTTCTGATCATATCTTGAATTGAATAACCGAAACAGCCTTCTATGGGAACGGAGTAATCCTTTTTCGTGTTCGTATCCTTTTTCATCCTCGCTTGCGCCTTTCCCTCTTTTTTCAGATATAGAGTAGTCTGCAATACATCTTCCTCGAAATTTGTCACGCCATCGCTGAAGAAACCGTATAGAAACCCGCGCTCGCCTGTACCGGTGAGCCTCCCCCGTATCCAGCTGTTGCTGATGACGGTATCAGCCGGGATAATCGCAGTATTTCCGGGCAAAGCAACGATCTCCACGATGGAGTCGTCGATAACGGCGCGGTCGCCTATCGTGAATGTCACCCCCTGCGGAATTTTGATCTTTGAATTCCTGATTAGGAAATTTACTCCGGCACCGGGGATATGGTCTATGGCTGCGGAGTGATACATCTGCCAGATGTCTGCCGGGGAATTGAGATTATCGACCCGATCAGGCATCCCGAGTACAAAAGGAAGCATCTTTTGCTTTACGGTGCGGGATATTTGCCAGGCGTTTTCCCATGCCTGTTCTGAATGCTCTGCTTTTCCGGAAGCATTCTGCCATTGGGCATAGGTTAAAACCGACGGCCGGACCAGGTAGAGCCACCAGGATATCACATCATTGCGGATATCCGAGCCCGGCATTAAGATCAACTCTTCCATCAGTCCGTACAAACCACTCATGCCTTCTTTACGGACGGCCCAAATGCCGGAAAACGGGGGATCGGCAAGCGTTTCCTGGTCCTTAAAACCCAGGACAACCAACATTGCTTCTTGAGGTATCTCCTGTTCAAAACCAGGACTATCCCCGGCCACACGGCAATCAGTAGGAGATCCGACGAACCATTCTCCGTCCGGCAATTTTTCTGCGAATGCCAGCGCGCTTTTATACGCGATCTCCTTAAGCCTTTGCCCCATCACCCGCACATCGCCCTTACTGCCGGATACGATACCGAGCAACCCCTGCCGCATTGCCTTTCCCGCGTTACTGATAAAGATGACGTTGTCGCCTCTATGCTGCACTTCGGCGACAAGATCGGCAATCGGTACTTGATTTGACCTGGTTTCTTCGCGAAGGATAAACCGCCTTCCTCCATCCTGAGCATCTTTTCTCCAGTTATCTTCAAGGGACTCCGGAGTAAAGATGGATGCAAAAACTTTTTCATAATAACGCGCTATCTGCGGAGAGAACTCTTTGATGGTCAGCAAGGTAAAGATGTGGAACGGATGTCGTTGGGCTTTGGCAATGACGCGCAGCGCTTCGCCCCGGTCAACTGTCAGATCATTGCAGTCCATCAGGAACCAGTTCCCGCTCGCATCCCTGGCAGTATCCATGAGAACATTGTAAACATCGGTGTTAAAATACCCACGGTTCCACAATGATTTCTGCAAGGCAAAAGCCGCGTCTATCATCAGTTCCGCTTCCTCAAGGTCGCCGTTCTTCGCCGCTGCGCGCAGCAGTGTTTCCAGCGAAGATTGCGCTTTATCCTGAATGAATGCCGGCCCCTTATACAACCTGCCTTTGATGACTCCTGAAAAATCAGGGATGAAGACCGTATTGCCGGATAAACCGCTTAAGCCCGGGTCAAGATCTGCTGCGGTCCATGGCTGCTCCCTGCGGAATATATTCGCCAGACTGAGGATTGCACTCCTAAGGGCGGAATTATTTTGTATCGTCTTCACTGCCTTAAATCCCGAATCAAAGCTAATTATCCATGCGAATAACGCGCCTGTAAGCGCTCTGGCTTTTCCGGAAACTACTGCCCCGGTATCCGAGGCCGTTTTTCTCGCGATGCCGTGTCTGGGCAGCTTAATGACTTTCCCCGGCAAGGAACAAGTCTCGTAAACCTTAAAGGTCTTGCCCTCTCCGATAAGCTCAAGCGATGCCTTGGTCTTATCAATAAATATCTTTCTCTGCCGGAACATACCTATGACCATATGCGCTGCTTCGATGAACCTTGAGGGTTCGCGCCTGTCCCAGAGATAAATCACAGGGACTTCAATGATAGGCAGTCCCAGATCATGGATGCGTACGAGCAGATGCGTGTCAAAAGACGGCCAGTAATCAAAATCCCGGTCAAAGCCGCTCGCGCTGTCATAAGGCAATATTTTTTTCAGGGCCGATGCCGGGTAGCATTTCAACGGGACCTGCGTGTCTTTAAGATAGGATATGCGCGACAGGATGATATTGCGGATCCGGCGGTAGACGGAGGAACCGGCTTTTCTTTTCACGCCGCGCTTAAGCAGTGTCCCCGGCACCATCTTTGAGCCGATCGCAGTGGCATCACTGTCAAGGGAAGCCCCGAGGACTATGCCCTCCAGGGTAAGGTCGATTGCCGGCTTGGCATGGCAGTATACGACGTAATCGCAGCCGTCCTCGACGGCTTTATACATGCCGTAGACTACTCCATAGCCGAATCTTCCCTCGCCATCCACCGGCAATTCGTAGAACTTTATCCTGCCCTGGCCAAAAAATTCCCTGTATTCGTTCTCCAAAAGCCCTTTCCAGGCAAAGGCCGGAGTATCGGCGTAGCTTTCCTCGTGCACGACGATCAACTCCCAATCAACCAGGCTGTTCATAGAGTAAAGACGGTCAAGCTGGTCAATCCGTTCTTTCAGGTAATCAAATCTGGCGTGATCTTCCGGCCTGTACAGGACCAGCACGGTGCCGACTTTGAGCGGAGTCTTGATATCCCGTATCCGGGAGATGGATTGCTGCATAAGGCCTATTGCCTCCGGCGCTTCGGGTTTGTAAGCCGGATCGATCCCGAAAACGTCTCTGCCTCCTTTCCGGGCCACCGCCGTTACGCTCAGTTCGTAAGCGCCAACCTGCCAGCGGCGCAGCTGTTCCCGTTGTCCCCATACCCGTCTGTAAAACTCCAAAGCATACGAGGGTGAGACCGTTGACAATGCCTCGGAATGATGCATACAAACTCCGACCTCCTGCACCTTTTTCCCCAGCAGATTTGCCTTGGAAATAAGCAAATCGGTAAAGGTAAAGAAATAATCTGAATCTTTCTCAAAGGCATAATCCTTATCCACCGGCAGGACGGCTTCAAGCGTTTCCCGGGAAAACGCCTTAAAGGCATTATGTGTGTCCCTGATTCCGCCTACGGGAAGGACTGCCCGTACGAACGCATTGAGCACGACGCTGAACCAGAAATAAAGCCTCTCCAGATAAAGCACTGACTGCTTTGTCCTGTTAGAGCCGCAAACCATATCCGCCTGTCCGGTCATGACAGGCTGCAGGATCAGCCCTTCCAGCCCGCAGTGGGTATCCAGGTCGAGATTGGTGTAGACGATAAAGTCCGCTCCGTTATCGAGCGCCCTTCTCATGCCGAGCGTCAGCGCCGAACCCTGTATGCCCTGCAATGACTCTTTCAATTTCGCATCGGCCTCGATGATCTGAATCCTGTCCTGATAGCCGGGGTACTCTTCGGCAAGGATGTCGGCGATTATATCGCAGGTCTTGCGGCTGGTCAGTCCGTCTTTAAACTTCCGGTCATCTCCGTCCTGGACATAGATCAGTTCCCACGTGATGGCGGAGTTCAGAGAGAAAAGCTCTTCAAGCTGCCTGATCTTCTGCCTGAACGCATCTTCAGCAGCGGGGTGGTCGTTTGATTTCAGCACCGCGATATGGCCGCCGTATACGCCGATGACCGTGGTAACTTTGATGCTTTCTGAAAAAACGAGGGAATAAATATTCAAAAATGACCGGATCATCAAGGCCCCTTCCGCAATCACCGTCGGCCCCGTTAATAAAGTTTCCAAGAACGCGGCCATTTCCTGGGCGTCGGGACGCTTCAATACCGCTGAGCAGACCGTGGAAAAAACAAGGTACCTTCTTTTCTTGAACTCGACCGGACTGAATTCGGGCCGGTCATAGAGCGCTTCGAAAAAAAGCAGCTTCAGATTCGCTTCCGCAAAGGAAAGTTCCGCATCGACGAACAGGCTTTTGATCAGGGCTGTTTTTCTTTCCTCTGTACGCTCTCGCAAAAGATCAAAGATGAGCGCCCTGCTGTCCGAGTAAATCTTTTTGCTCAAGAGCCTAAAAGCGGGATCAGCGTCCTGCCTTTGGATGAACTCCAGAGCCTCAGCCACTGACCGCTCGTCTTTGAGCGGATGATTGACCTTTCCCTGCTCAAAAAAGGCGCCCGTTTTTAATTCCTCGATATGAGAGGCGTCGCCGGTAATGACTTCCAGCCAAAGGCCGGTCTGTTCCTGGGTATCGAGGTAGGGCCGCAGACCGTATTCAGGCAGATAGGCAAGCAAGGCGTCGATCACGTAAAAATTCGACATTTTGTTCAGGAACATCGAGCTCAAATCAATGCCTTTATGCCCGTCCCCGTGCAGAACAAAACCCGCTACCAGCTTATTCTCGCCGGTCACACGATCGATTACCCAACGTTCGCTCCTGCCCAAACCAAGCGTATCTCCCAGCACCTCTACAACCATCTTATACCCTTGAGCGGTCATGCTCAGGCATAAGGCTGTCCGCTTGACATCCACGGACTCATACGTCAGTTTAGTCAGATCATCGACGTTGAAGTTCATCATGTACTTTGCTCCGCGATCCTTGAAATAGCAAAGCGGTGATTTCTGAATCGCGATCTTTGTGCCGGTTTTATCCATATAGAAAGCCGTTTGCGGATAAACCGTCTGCATTAGGGTATACCCATGGCCGACCGGTTTGCGTTTTAAGACGTTTTTCACCAGATTTTTACCTTGGAGCAAATAACCGTAGAATGTTGGTTGAAAAATAAAGAGCATGTTTTCATTGCTGTAACCGAAAAAGTCCGCGCCGAGAATCTCTTCAATGATATCATCGCCAGTAATGTCATTGATGTGGATAATGAACTTGGCGCTCCTGATAACCTTCTCGGCCGATAGACCGTTATCCTTTGCCAGCTGTTCAAGACACAGCCGGTATTGGATTAATTCGCGGTTGCCCAGGTACAACCGTGCCGTCAGGGAATCCGAAGGATCAGCATCAGGCGCCCTGAAGAAAAACTTGGCCTTTCCCTGAAGTTTATTATTCAGCCGCGATCCTGAACCTGCAAACAGGAACTGGGCGATGATCGCGCCGTTAAGGATCTGTTGTGCTGCCCTTTGCTCCCATGCGGAGTATGATGCGGTCTCGCTGAACGCCTCCAGCGACTCTGCTTCAGCGGGATTTACTCCGTTGGGATAGGAATTTTCAGCTTCAAGTTTCTCAAGGGAAGTTGAAAAGCCTGTCCTTTCAATTAGTTCCTTGATCTTGCGTTCCTGAAACCGTTCATATGCCATCGGCGAAGAATACGCAAACGCCCTCTCCCATCTCTGGAGCATATTGAGACGGTGCACCTGTCTGACGCTGGGAAACTCCATTGTCATGAGGAGGTCGATTTCTTCTTCCAGACTACTGGGATTTTTACCGGCGACCGCGGCAGCATGTTGCCTGAGAACCGTGCGTCTCCTGATATTTTGAAAACCCTGCAACATTGATGCCACCATAAATCTGTTGAACTGAGCACTGCGCGCCCTGTCCAGAGCCATGACCAGGCCCTGCTCGATCAGCAGGAGCATAAAACTCGCCTCCAGCAGGATATATCCCGCGCATTCTACGAGAAATGATCTTGTCCCTCCGTCAAAACAAGACGATGCCTGGGCTCTTGCCGCCGGCAATCCGTTAAAAACTCGAGCATCGAGAATCCGCTGAAAATGGCCCGCATCTCCAATCCAACGAGCATTATCAAGGAATAAACTACGGATAAAGACCGATCGGGCGATTTCAGAAGGCGTAAACTCACTATATATAACTTGTCCTTCGCCGCCGTCAGCGTACCCGCAATCTTTCAATAACCTCTTTGTTTTTTCGGTCTTCAAGCCGTTCCTTCTCGGCCGTCTTACCCCGTCGAACGGTTGATCAACGGAATTGGGCACGATGAGCTCGGCAGGCAATTGATTCTCCCGGGCTATTTCCCTGCCCAGTTCGAACCTGCTCATATACGTGTTTCCCCCGATATGATAAATGCCGCGCGCCCCGCAGAAGATCAAGCCATAGACAGCCCTGGTAACCTCTGCTACGGAAATATGGTTGGAATACATATCGTGAAACAAAGATAAAGGCTTCTTGTCGTTCAAGGACCCGAAGATCATTGCGTAAAGGCGGGAACCTTCTCCGACGATGATGGTCGACCTGACGATCAAATAGTCCTCGAGAGTCTCCTGCACGATCCTTTCCGAGGCGACTTTCTGGCGGCCGTATTCATTTACCGGACTCGTTGCATCTTCTTCGGAGTTCGGACCGTTCTCCTCCCCGCCGAACACCGATTCCGAAGAGATGAAGACATGGAGCGCTGCGTTATCCCTTGAGGCTTCCGCAATATTTCTCGTCCCCATGACGTTTATCGCCCGCGCTTCCTCGGGATGCCGCTCGCAATAAGAAGGCGAGGCGATGTAGGCGGTTTGGACGACCACGGCCGGCCGGAGG
>Ga0209096_1001129_pt1 | contig 30864 bp, 42 predicted proteins | sample AD_UKC034_MetaG_FD_184407 | JGI IMG/M metagenome (GOLD analysis project Ga0209096, IMG submission 184407) | Active sludge microbial communities of municipal wastewater-treating anaerobic digesters from USA - AD_UKC034_MetaG (SPAdes) (version 2) | ecosystem: Engineered > Bioreactor > Anaerobic >... | reverse complement strand
ACAGAATAGGCTATAAATTCTCTTGATATAAAATTATCAATTAAATCTGAATAAATATTATCTTTACTTAAAATACTTTTTTCATCATCTTCTGATATATTATCTTTTGATATGCTTGCTTTGTATTCTTGATTATATACTATTGAGTTAGATAATATAATTTTTTCTTGTATGTAATTACAAATTATCTTATTGATAGTTATTAGTAATTCTACAATATATATTATATCTTTTTCCGGAATTTTATATGATACTTGATTGCCAATAGCTTCTTTTAATGCTGTTGATATACTACCTATTTCTCCGGATTTTATTTGATTCAATAAAGTTTTTTCTGCATCATAAAACACTTGTGTCTTATCAATTACTTTTGATGATTGGACAGTTGAACGACTTTGTAAATATATGTCTTTCAAATTATATATTCTATTTTCTGCATTGTAAATCATAGGTGAGTAGAGAAGTTTCTTGATTCATAACCTAAATAAATATTGTGAAAATTCTCCATTTCTGTATCATATGGAACAATACATTTTACCCATATAGCGGCTGTAGCCCCGCTTGCTATGTTTCCTACAGATAACTCTGCTCCAGCAGAACCATAGACACCAGGAACGCCGCCATCATTTAATGCTAAATAATGATCTTCCTCATCGATAGTACTTGAATCAAAAACATTATATATAGATACAGTGATATTGCTTGCATTTGCGCCTTCTGATCTTAGATATAATTTCTGTTCCATTGTTCTGTCTCCTGCTGTAGTTGAATTTCCGGCAGCAGATAACTTTTCAAATAAATATTCTCCAGATGAAATAACTAATGTTGTATCTCCAATAGAAGGTGCCGTAACTAATGATACAGTAGAACCTGTTATAGTATAATCGGTTGTTTCTGTCATCAATAATCCCCAATTATAAGTATCATTATATCTTCTTACATGTATAGGTGTACCATCACATACTATTGTTTTTTCGCCAGCAGTGGTTGTATTTGTAATAAGCTCTCCTACAATTGATCTTAGCGAAGAAGTACAACTTGCATTAGAATATATATTTATCATTGTATTGCTCCCAAAATTTTACAAATTAAAAGAATTAATTACTTTCCGTGTTTCTTCTATCTGTTTACTAAAAGAATGTTCCTCTGCAAATTTTCTATATAATTCTGGTGTATAACTTGAATCAATAATCATTTTAGCGCCTTCGTCTATAGTATTAAACAAATATTCTTTCGGATAAAATTCTTCTGCATAATAAAAATTATGTATAACAGGCTTTAATCCTTTTGCAAAAGCCTCTAATATTGCCATACCGTATGCTTCGTGCCCGCTTGTTGATAAGAAAATACTCTTATATTCTAGCCACTCATTTACATTATCTGAATGATTCTCATAAAATACATTGTTTTCTAAGCCTAATTTTGTAATCATCATTCTAAAATAGTTGTATAATCTTCCATCTTGTATCTGACCTTTCCAGAAAAATTTATAGTCTTTATCTTCTTTTATAACTTTATGTGCTATTTGCAAAAATAAATCTGGTTGCTTTGTACCATTAAAATTTCCTACAAAAGCAACATTTTTATTTTTAGGTTGATTTCTAAATGTAAATTTATCTAAATTGATACCATTATTAATAATTACATGATCGCCAACAGGATAATTATTTTTAACTATGTCCGCTATAAAATCCGCTGCAAATATAACCTTATTCACGTTCTTCCAATTAAGTTGTTTTAACACGGGTAAATAGGCTTCGTAGCTTAAAATACGCATAATAGTTGGTTTATTAATGCCTTCATTAGCACAAGCAATAGAAATATCATTTCCCCATTCTAACCAAATAATATCTCCATAATTTAATGCTTTTTTTATTTCATCTGTTGACTGGGGTGTAATTAATTTGGTTGTATACTCTTTACTAAATGCTTCTCGTATAGGTTTTACAAAATGTTCCAATCCAACTTGGCAAATAAATACAAGTCTTTTTTTAATAGGAGAAAGTTCTATTCCTTTTTTATATAGTCTATCATAATCTAATATACTTAAATCAACTTTTTTATCCTTATATAATTCCATTAGTTCTCCCCAAATTTTCTGTATGTTTTCATCACATACTTGTGATATAATTGTTCTTAATAATGTATCTAAATAATTTCCTGTATCATAATGAGGATTGAGATTATTTAATTTTTTCAAATGTAGTTTTGCTTTTTCTATGTCTCCAGATTTTAAGTACAAAGAAGCAGCTACAACATCTGCGATTCCTTCATATTTTCTGCCTGCCGCAGTAAATATAAAATCAGTATTATCTATAAATTTATAAAATAACTCTATTTCATAAATACCTGCTATAATATAATTTTGTGCTAAAAGAATTAAAGCTGCCCCTAAATAAGCATCAGCACATGTAGGATACATACTCTTTGCTTTTCTAAAGCACGTATCAGCTAATTCAAATTCTTTTGTTTCTGCTAACATCATACCATACAAAGTAAAATATTCATAAGCCAATGCTGGTAGTTCATTTGATTCTAAAAATTCTTTTGCAAGAGAATAACCAAAATCTCTTGCTTCTTTTAGTTTCTTTCCAATAAGCATAGACTTAAATAGTTGTACTTGAAAATATTTTTTGTTTGTACCAGTATATTTATCAATTTCTTGTCTAAGTAATGTAGCTGTTCTATTATATTTTTTTTCTCTTAATTCATCTGTCCACGCATAACCGTAGTGGTTTAATAGCCCTTCTATTTTTTCCGGTTTTCCTTTATAAACAGATTGATTGTGTACTACACCACTATAAGAAATATTTCCTCTTTTGAATAATCTTGCTTGTACAATTGTATCATATAATGTTTTTTCTAAATCTAAAAAATTAGCTGTTGTCAATGAATAAACGTCTTTATCTAAAGTCATATTGTTTATATTATTTACAGCTTCTTCTGATAATTCTTCATCTGCGTCTAATATAAAAATATAGTCTTGTGTGCATTTTGAAATAGAGTAGTTTCTTGCTTCCGAAAAATTGTTATTCCATTTAAAATGATGAAGTTTTACTTTATTATTGCTTTTAATAAAATCTTTTATAATTTCAACTGTTCCGTCTGTACTTCCTGTATCTGTTACAATAACTTCTGAACTAAATTTTATAGCAGATTCTAATGATCTTAAAATATTATCTTTTTCGTCTTTTACAATCATACATGTACTAATACTATTCATTGATGCCTCCGATTTTTTAATAAAGTATCATGCGGCCATAAAGACCGCATGAATTTTGAATATTAAGATAATTTCTTCCAAACAACAGCGCTTGCGGATCGTACTTTAACAACCTCATAAATAGCCATAGACGCTGCTGTACAGTCATTAACATACCATTTTGAGCCTAAAGGAGCCACATTTGTTGACGAAGGCGCGGTTGCCTTATCCGTAAGCATTTGTGCCGGATCAGCGTAAACAGCAACACCTCTCCATACGGCTGCACCACTAGCGTTATCCGTGCAAACAAATAAAGAAGTGGTTTTTCCAGTAGCTAAAGTAGTAGCGCTAACTACAAATAAACTCCCTTTAGGCAAGTCATCGTCTGATACAGTAGGATAAGTTCTGTTATCAACATCAGATTGTACAATAGCATTAGGATCAGCAACAAGAGGAACACCTCTCCACACGCTTGTATATACAGGTGTTGCAGCAGTAGTAGCCGATACGTCAAGCAACACATATAAAGAGTTTATTTTTCCGGTTGCAAGCGTGGTGGCGTTAACTAAATAGGTGCTTCCAACAGCATAATCTTCCCCTAAAGTAGACGCTGGGGAAGTTCTGTTATTAACAGATGTTTTTGGTAAAAGACCTTCTTCATTCAGGTCGTCAACGGTAATATACGGTTTTGCATATAAATTGATACCCATATCGTTTCTCCTTATACTTTACGTAAAGTAAAATAGCTTTATCATATAATTATAGACGTAAAATAGACATAATTTATTTCACTTACCTTCAAGCCAATTATTACTTAAATTTACTTCTGCTATTAGAGGTACTCTAAATGTTGGGTATATATTTTCTAATATTTGTTTTACTTCATCCGCTCGCGGATTTTTTCTGCTTACTTCTATAACAACTTCATCATGTACCTGTAAAAGTATATCAAATCCAGCATTATTAAGTTTTATCATAGCCCATTTCATCAAGTCTGCCGCAGAACCCTGTATTTTTGTGTTTATACTTTTTCTTAACACACTAAAATATGCTTTTTGTCTTTCTTCTGTGGTGCCTTCTTTTAATTCTGGGAAATACCTTTTTCGCCCAAAAATTGTTTTAACAAAACCATCGTTAACTGCATTTTTCTGTACAAACTGAATATATTTTTTAACACTTGGAAATTGTTCAAAATACTTGGTAATAAGTTTTTCTGCTTCTGACTTAGATACCTTTATTTGTTCTGCTAAACTATTAGCCCCCATACCATAAAGAAGCCCAAAATTTATTGACTTAGCCTTAAAACGCACCTCTGGATATTTGTCTTTTACTTCTTCAATAGGGCAATCTAATTTGAACATTCCGTGTGCTGTAGCACTATGTAAATCATGCCCACTATTAAAATAATGAATCATTTTTACATCTTTAGAAAAATGTGCTAAGACTCTTAATTCTATCTGAGAATAATCTGCAACAATAAATATTTTATCTTTACTTCTTGGTATAAAAATAGACCTATATTCAATCTCATCATGTGCCGGTAAATTTTGTAAATTTGGTTTGCTGGAAGAAAATCTACCTGTTTCAGTACCCGCTTGATTAAATTGACCTTTTAAAATACCTTTATTCTTTTCTATTTCCGGTAGTAAATTTTCAACATAGGTTGAAAATAATTTATATTTTTTCCTATATTCTAACAGCTTTTTAATCCATGGGTCTTTTAAATTAGAAAGTGTTTTTATATCCGTATTTTCAACCTCTATACCTTTTAATAATAAAAATTCTTTTATTTGTTTTGGAGAATTTAAAGATAATTTTTTACCTTTTTCTGGTGTATATAAGTTGCTCATTTTATCTAATAGATCATTCTCCAAAGTTACAATTTGTACCATTAAAGTATCTTTTATAGAATTTAATTTATCTAAGTCTACAGCAATACCAGAATTTTCCATTTTTACAAGTAAATCTATTATAGGAAGTTCTATTTTTTCATAGTCTTTTCTTAGTGGCTCATCTAAAAGTGGTATAAAATAATCATATAAATTCATTGTATTTATAACATCATCCATAGCATAATCCGCAAGAATTTCTAAGGGTACTTCGTCTGTTCTTTTTTTCATCCCGATTTCTTTCAATGTCTTGGCTTCTTTATTAAACAGTTCTTTTGTAAGCTGTTTTAGTCCTATGCTTTTATACTTTCCACTCCCGCATAACCACGCCATAATCATGGTATCTTCATAATTAACTGTCTTTATTCCGTAGTTTAAGAATACTTGCATATCAAATTTGGCGTTATGAAATATTTTTTTGTATTTTTGATTTTCTAAAAACTCTTTACAGAAATTTATAACCTTATCTATTCGTAACTTATCAGTAGATAAGTAATAGGCGTTCTCTCCATTATATAAAGAAACACCTATTAAACTTTTATCTTCTATAGATATTGTTTCTGTATCAACCGCCATTAGTTCTTTTACTTCTATCTGTGATAATTCTTCTACAATAATTTTCATAATTATCTCTTTTCTAAAGAAGTAAGCATATCATATGTTTTTTTGTTTTTTTCTTCTTCCGAAAAAGTTTCCCATGTATCTTTGTATTCTTCCTTTAGCTTTCTTCTGATTTTTTTAACAGATGAAGAATCAAAATTTATGAGTATCTCTTTTATGGAATTGTGTTTCTTTTTCATAATCTACCTCTTTTCTATTATATTCCAGTTTAAGCATTCTGGATCTATCTCTATTTTCTTGTTTGGTAAAAAAGCCCGAAGGCTTGCGCTTACGCGCCTTGTAACGCGAGGCATAAAGCCCCGTCTCTCCTCGACAATGTTATAATGCCTTTTTGCGAACCAATCACTTGCGTACCTTCCTTACTTACAATCGCATGTTTAGACTGGTTCGACAGAGCAGCCGGCTGGAGAAGCACCTGCTGGTGTCATGAGCAAAATAACGTAGGTTTCGAAAACCTTAGTCTGGTCCCGCTTTGTAATTGGATTTGTTGCAACTTATCCATGGTTGGGGCGGGACTAATTTAATTACAATTTATAGATATTTTTTATCCATTCTGGTAAATTACACAACATTTGTTCGGCTATTTTTCTTGTCTCTTTTTGTGTATGTTTATCTAGTCTTTCTTCTAATAAATGATATAAATTTCTCATATCTATTCTAAAGAAAAACTTTGTTTCTGTGCTTAATGGCACAATCATACGAGCATCTTCTTTGTTATATCCGAGCTCTATTAATTTTTCATAGCTTGTATTTATATCCATATATAGCTGTTCTATAAAATCTATTCCTCCGAAAGTTTTCGGTGTCATGATTGTAGGCTTTGTGTAACGTAGACTTTTTTCTGTCGGTGTTGCTGTTCTGTATCTAAATAATTGCCTCGCAACAAAAATTTCTGTTTCTATATAAAATATAAATTGTACATATTCAAATATAGAAAAGTGTTTCATTTCCCATAATTTTGATAATGATGGTTTTCCCTTGAAATCATGGCATACAGACACTATTTTCTGTAATTCTTCTTCGCCTATATTTACATTATATAATTCTACCATTTTTATTTCCTTGAATAACAAAGAAGAAGTAAACAATAACCAATTATATCCTTTGTTGTATCAACTATTGATTCATTTACTTCTGTTGTTTCTTTTTCTTTTATATTATAATATCTATTTATTTTATCATTAAGCCTTACTATTATACCAAACTTTCCAAATTCTTTTAAATTTATTTCACCATAATCTTTATTTTTTGCAATTACAAGTTCTCCAACTTCTTCCAGAAAATTTTCTGATTTTTGAAAATAGTTAAGCAAAAAAATTGCTGTTTTAATATATATTCTTTTAAAAAACCTAAAAAATTTATAGCTAGTTATTGCTTTTTTTAATAACAGCATACTTAAATCAATGTATGCTTCTTCTTGTAAACCATTTCCAAATTGTATTTTATAATCTAAAATTTCATTGATAAGATCATTTATTCGTTTTTCCATTAGTCCTCCTCATCTTTTAATATATAAAGCATAGATATTATAGCACGTTGTAAGGCTCTTTTGCAATACCCCTTACTCTTAAATTCTTGTAAATATTTCTTTAATGGTTTTTTACAATACACTTCTTCTGACTTTTCCCATAATATATCAAACACTTCTAAATAGTCATAATCACCAGATAGATAAATAATACTCAAACAAAGAGGCTCTAGTAAAAACGTTTTATTGTTTGTAACCATATAAAAATTTACTCCTTGGTCTAACGCTTCTACTAGAGCAGAAAGTTCTATATCTTCTTCATATAAGCTTATAAACATTTCTTCGATGTCTGATTTCAAGTCTAAGTTTTTCATAATAGAATTTATTCCTTTATTTATTTAATTCATACCTCTGTCTTTTTGGGCTTTCATAATTTTTCCTTAACTTATTCCAGCTACTAATAGGTACAAGGTATCCAACTATTCTTAGGAAACTATCTGCTTTTTCTTTTCCGCATATAGGGCATTTATTTCCAAAAAAAGAATGCTGTTCTTCACACACATTTATTTCTGAATTAAATGCAAAATAAACTACACCTGATTTTGCAACCATATTTACTAATTCCCAATATAAATCCTTATCACTAATCTGATTACCCAAATTTATATGTAAAATAGCTCCGCCTTGTACTTTCTTATCGAATAAAGAAGAGCATTTTATTCTATCTGTCAAAAGATTCTTTGAAATTAGTGGCAGCCATTGATTAGAGTATAGTATATAGTTTGTATTATATACAATTTTGTCTTTGCTTGCTAATGTAGCACATGCCTTTTCTCCTGGAATTTGTTCAACATTAAATGTAAATCCATATTTTTCAAACCCTGTTTCTATCATAGAGTTTATTTTGTTCATTAACTTGTCTACAAATTCAATTCCTTTTTCAGTATAATTTTCGTCTTTTATATATTCTTCGGAAGCCGTCTCTGTGCCTTCATAAACACCTGTAATTCCTATTGTGCCATATTGCCTACTAAGATTTATAAGTCCGCATGTATACAGCGGCAGAATACCCTGTGCTATACGTTCTTTAATTGTTTCCCTAATAACATAAAGGGATTTTTGAACAATTTCAACACGTTCTTCTAATATCTCAAAAAAATCTCTGCCTGTTTTTTTAGACTCTAAGGCTATATTTGGAATATTTATTGTAATAACTTTAAAACTACCAATATCTAAATCTGTGCCACCTATAGAATTTACCATACCTGTTAGTTTGTTATTTGATTCTATAGTTTTAGTTGATGACTGTAGTCTGCAACAACTCGCTAAAGAATCTACTGACGAAGAAGCATAAATATTTATGTCTTGCCATTTTGTATTATGATCAGTTATAAATCTTGCGAAATCTTTATCCATAAATTCATTATCTTTATATAATAAAGAAGCCGTTAATACTGGGAAAGTAAACATCTGGACGCTTCTTTCTGTTTTAATCCAGCTTAAAAATCTTTTTTGTAAGTCTATAATATCTTCTATATGATCTACTATTTCTGTTCCGTCTGGGTATTTCTTTCCAGTAAATAAGTTTTCTAAATAATATCTATCCATAAGTGTAAAATTAGTAAATGCCGCTTGGTTTGTTCTAACTGGTTGATTAAGTGAATAAATTAAAATTTGAAAATATTGGTTAAGTAAATCATTGTCTTTAGGAAATTCCATTTCTTTTCTTACAAAATAATTCATCCATACAAATGTGTCTGGTAAGCCTACTGCACCGCTCGATTGATTTGCGGCAAACATTACTAATTGAATAATATGTTGTATAAATGTAGATAAATGCTTTGCTGGTTTTGAATTAACTGTTTTAATAAATGTAAGACCATTTTTTATAATGTATTCAAGAGAATAAGCATAGCAGTATGGAACCACTGTTGCACTATGTAAATCATGAACATATAATGCACCCGAAATTTCACCTTCTAAAAAGTTATTTGCTGATTTTAACCCAAAATTCTTATTTATTGCTTTCCATATGAGATATAAAGCATTTAATCTTGTAAATGGTTTGTATACCTCATTAAAATAGGTACTCGCATTATTATGTCTTACATTTGCATTAGCATCTACAGAATCATTGTCTAAAAAATCACTTCCTTTTTTAAAAAAACTTTTATTATACTTAGGAAGGTCTAACTGCCATCCTATCCCTTCCAAATTAAAAATTTCATCTCCGTATTTAATTTTAAGTTCATTTAACTTTGTTTCAAAATCTTGGTTGTAAGAAAATTTAATTTCCATCTAAGTCTCCTATTGTCAATAATTTTTGGTTTTCGCTAGCCAAAAATTCGCCTGTACTTCTCTTTCCACTATCAAATTTTCCAACTTTTATATATGTTGCATACATTATATAAGACGTTAAATTTTGTTTATATATTTCATCTAAAGTTCTTCCTGTAAAGATAAGTTGCTCTATATTATATTTTTTATTTATTTTTTCTGTTAAATATTTTAGTGTGTTTCTGTTATAAGGAGCTAATGGTTCACCCCCCATATAAGTGATACCAATAAATTCCTTGGAAGTAAAAGAAAGTAAATCACTAACCATTTTATCCACATGATCAAACAACTCTTCATCACTATAAATTCTACCATAGTTTTTATCCCAAAGTTGCTTGTTATGGCATCCTTCACATTTTGGCTCGATATCACACCCAGAAAAATATATGTCTATACTTATCTTATTTGGAAAATTTAATGTTGTCATGTCAATGTATGCAATACTACTCATAAAACCAGTCCATTTTATTATGCTTAAAAAATCTAAATAATGCCTGGGCTAATGCCTCTATATATTTTTCTTTCAATGAAATCCCCGCCGAATCAAGCAACGTATGTACTAATTCATGTAGAAATACAACTTTCATTAAATCTTTATTTTCTATTTTGCTATTTATTCTAATTTCCAACTTAAACGGGTCTGCTTCTCCGGAAATTTCCATGCTATCATCATCAGAAAACATATCACATATAACTGTTTTGTAGATCAAATCTCCTACGTTAATTTGTTTTGGCAGCAATGTATTCGTCTCTTTTTTTTCTTATATATTTTTTTATAATTGGAAATACTGTATCTAATCTCATTACATATCCAGCATAAAATTTGTATATACCTTGTTCTATTTTATTTACATTGTTTTTATTTAAATTTATTGTTTTTTTAATACTTTCTATACCAAAATTTTCTTCTTCATTTTTTGGAACAAGCAAGCAATAATCTATTGTAGAAAATGGCCTATGAAATACTAGTATTCCGTGTTTTCTTTCATAGAGCATCTCACCATCAAGCTGTGTTAGCCACCGCTTAAAATAATATGTTTGACAATTTTTGCACTCTACAACAAAAGGAAAATTTTTATCTTCTGCATACACATCTCCTTTAATATTTAATCCACCGGAATTTGGTACACGAAAAAACTGTATGGATAGATTTATATTAAATTTTTTAGAGATAAATCTTTCATATGTTTTACCTTTTATCTGTGAATTTATTCTTCCCATTTTTTTAGCTGCCTTCTGGATATTTCTCTGCTTACCGCTTTTACGCCATACTCATAGCTATCTTTTAAGCTTGTAAGATATTCAACTTTTGCTTTTGCCGATTGCAATAGCACAAAAAGCTCTGCTATTTCAGGGTAATTGTTTGTAATAATGCTTTTATCTTTAATTGTTTTTGATGTAGATTCTACATATCTCTTATTAAAAGCGATTTGATAGTTCGTTTCTGCTTCTATTTTATTTACTGTAGCAGAACCTAAAATTTCCAAAAAGTAACAAAACCAACCAGTAAATATAGCATGAATATCACCTAACTCTTTATCAGAAATACCTGTAAGATTTTCTATAAGATCAAATATGTTTTCTATTTTTTTATTTGGTTTAGACGGTATTTGCAATTCTTTTGAAAGCACAAATTTTTCTACTTCATTAGCAATAGAATTATTTATAAACATACTTTAACAAGGTTCGAAAGTACAGACTAAATTTTTTAATGCACTTACGGGTGAATAGTACTCTCCAACCCCATTACAACTAAATTCAGTTTCTGTTTTAAAGACAAAAACACTATAACCCTCTTCGCTCTCTTCGTCTTTCATAATGGCTAAATAATTTCTATTATGATGCCATTTGCCTGTATCTGTATCTTCTTCTCCAAAATTTGCAGTAAATAATTTGCCTACTTCTAACTCTACAAAACCATTTTTACCATTAAATTGAAGTACCATTCTAATCACCTCTTATAAATTTTTTCGTTCTTTAATTGCTCATGAAGACTGTCCATATTAAAAATATCGGAAGTAAAATATTCTCCTTCTTTTATAATTCTATCAGAATTGCATATACAATCGTATTTGCAGCTGTTGCAATTGGCTTGAGTATCTCCAGATAAAAATAAATTATTTTCTATGGCTGTTCTTATAACATTTATTATACTTAATGTTTCTTCTATATCTTTTTTGTTATACTTAACAAAAAATTCTTTTATTTCCTGCGTGTTTGAGTTAATATATACTATTATTCCATCGCATTTTTCTTCATTCTGATAAATATGAATTTGTTTAATATGTGACATAAGCGGTTCTTTTAATTTGGAAAATGAAAAATGATTCATTGTCTTAAACTCTAAAATATATTTATCTTTAGTGTTTATAACACCATCTATAAATCCTTTATATCTATATTCATAGTTAATTATTGGTTTTTCTAATTCTATTTCAACCCCAGAATTTTTAATATATCTTCCATAAAGTTCATGGGCTGCTGTTCCGTTGTTAAATATACGGAATAACTTTGGGTTTGACTTAACAAAAAATAAGTTTTTCTCTTCTACTTGATCTAATAATGTTTTTTGAATTACAGAATATAAAAAATCAAATTGTAATTTTCTTAGGCATGTACCACCTATACTTGACGGATGAAAGAAAAAAGGTGTAGAAACATGCAAGTCATTTAATTTTTCAGCATAGATACCATTATTAACAAGACTTTCTATATTAGGTATGTCTAATATCTTGTCTAGTATCATTTACCCGTACTTCCAAAACCATTTGAGTTTCTTTCTGATTTTTCTATATCCTCTTTGTTGTATTCTTTAACTTCTATATCAGATAAAAATGGAACAATAATAAGCTGTGCAATTCTGTCGCCTTTGTTTATTACAAAAGGCACTTCATTCATATTATGAATAACAACCCCTATTTCACCAGTATATCCGGGGTCAATAATACCACCGCCTATAATAAGTCCTTTAGCCGATAGTCCACTTCTTCCTTTTACAATTCCAACATTATTTTTTTCTAATGAAATATATGTTCCTGTTTTTACTACCACGGTTTCAAAAGGTTTTAACAGCACCCCATTTTTAGATTTAAGATCAAAACCAGCATCAGAATCATACTTTTTGTATGGTTTACAATTTTCTTCATAATACAATACCATTATATCCCTCCTCAAGCTCTAAAAACAAGTCTTCTCTTAATAATATAAATCTTCCATATCCCTGAAATTCAATAGACATTAAAGGAAATTTATGTTTATTTATTGCTTCTCTTCTTATTTTTTCTAATACTGCTTTTTTAATTATAAAACTATTCTTTTCTGTTGTTTTGCATTCTATAAGATACTTAGATGTTTCAACATCACCTTTATCAAATTTTAATGCCCCAGAAGCAAGTGTTGTTCTTCCTTCAAATGCTTTGGCAACAGCTTTTTCTTGTCTTTTACTATCCTGCATATGCTTTTTTAACCTTATCAATAAAGTTTTTGTATACATCTGGATTTGATTCTATGTACTCTAAAAATTCTGCCTTGCCATGAAACTTCTGTTCGTCATAATTAATCCACGATCCGTCGGAAATTATATTTTTAAGTTGTGCTAATTCAATAATTCTTTCTTTATCATTAAAAGTACCCGCTGGTTGAATCCCATCCATAATAAATAAATTAAAATCTCCTTCTTTAAGTGGGGCGCCTACCTTACTTTTTTCTATAGAAAAATGTACTTCTTGATAACCCTTGTCTTTATATCGTTTCTTTTTACGTAGCTCTATTCTCATTCCAGCATAATATTTAAGTCCTCTTCCACCCGGTGTTGTTTCTCTATCGCCATATAAAGCCATTGTGTCTCTTAATTGGTTAATACATAAAATTAGTGGTTCTGGAGAAAGTTCTGTACTATTTAATTGACTAGTCCATATTCTCATGGCTTTATTGATTATTCTTGCTTTAATAGCCATTTGTGCATCTTCTGCTGAATCTTCCTTTTCTTTTTTGGGGGATAAAGCGTCAATAGAATCTATAATAATCAAATGGAATAAATTTTTGTTTAGACACTCTGTAACATAATCTACACCATCTTCTCCATTTATTGGTTGATAAACATAAACGTTTTCTAAATCAACGCCTAATTTACCAACCCACTTTGCATCAAAAGATTTCTCTGCATCTACAATAACACATTTCAATTCTTTAGCTTGCGCTTTTTTAATTAACTGATAAGATAACCAACTTTTTCCAGAACTTTCTCTTCCGTACAATTCTATTATTTTTCCGAAAGGAAAACCTTTAGCAAGAATATCAAAAGAATCTATCCCAGTCTCTAACCATTCTTGTGGTTTTATATCCATACCAGTAATAATTTTACCTTTAAATTTTTCTTTTAAAGTTGCTATATCTGCCTTTTTTGTCATAATAACCTACTTTCTAAAAAGGTACAGAATCTTCACTTTCATCATCAGATACTAATAATTCCTCGTCAAATTCTTCTTTATTAACTTTTTTTTCTAAAAGACCCGAAGAAAATTGACTTTCTGCTTTCTTTTCAATATAGCTTGTTAAGAATTTAAAGTAATCATCGTCTTTCGAGTTTTCATAATCAATATCAGTATAATTTTTAATTATTTTCGTATCTTCTTCATTTAATTTTCCGATTTTAGGGAAAAATTGATAGCTTGTAGATTGCCCGCCACCTGTTCTTGATACTTTAATATCTACTTCTGTTAGATCGCTTATTTCTGCATTTTCAGGAAAATTTTTCAATGAGTCTAATATAGCTTTTCCAACTGTATAAAGTTTTACACTTCCTTTAATAGATTCGTTCTTACTACTTGTACTTGGTTTTTCGTAAATTAAAAATGATCCAGAGTACATCTTTTTTTCGCCTTGTTTGCATAGAGGGCATGTATTATCATTTGTACAATAGAATGATTTAAACTTATTTCCAACCTTAATAACATGACGATAGAATAATGCTGGTTCTTTTGTTAGAAATCTTATTGTTCTTGAAGAATCTGGCATAAGAAAAAAATCCCAAATTGTAAAGCTATTTTCGGAAGCTTCTTTCTTGTTTTTTTCATACTCATTCCAACCTTTTCCAAATTCCATGATTATCCTCCTATTTGTATTTTTTTGATAATTCAACTAATTGCTTATCCAATTCTTTTGCAAGTTCTTCTTTTAGATCATCAAAAGTTTTTTCTTCATATGTTTCTTTCCATAGGTCAACCCTAAGACTTTCATAATTTCCTAAATTAACTGTTAAACCAATACTCAGCCCAATTTTTGTTTTTTCTCTCTCTTGATGCGAATTTTCTACCATTTCATTCTCCTTTCAATATTTTTTCTGCTTGCGATGGCAAAAAATTAAAATAAAAAGTTCCTTTATGATATATAATAGGGAGTCTAATTTCTTTTAAATCTTGTTTTTTTCTTTCTACCATTACTTTTAATTTATCTTCTTTTGATAAATTGTCTAATTCAACAGCCATAAATTTAATTCCTTTCTCTTCAAGCAGTTTTTCTGTTCTCTCACAAAAACTACATCCATTACTTATGAGTAAATAGGTACTATTATTTGATAATTCTGGATACACTATGTGTCACCATCCTCTGTATTATATCATAAAAAATCTGATGTGTCAAGTAAAATCTTCGTCTTTTAATCCAGAAAAAATATCAATTTTTTTCCACTCATTAAGAATATAATTATAATATTTCTCTGGGTATCGTTTTTGTGGGTACTTACTTCTAAATTTTGCAATAGCATCTATAATACCTTCTAGTTGTTGAAAGCAATATAGTCTTTTTTGAGTTTTACCCCTGCTTCTGAGTGGCGTTTTAGGTATAACACCTATTTTTTCAAGATGTAAAAGACTCTCCTTTGTTTTGCCTAATAACTTTGCAAATTCAGTTATGCCATATAATTTTACTTCTTTACCGTTTATCTCAAAGAATGGCATCTTCATCACCTTCGTCTATAATTTTATTGCTACCCATTATATCACACAAAAATAATTCTTTATTATTAATTACTTTATCATTTTCACTCAATAAATATACACTTAATCCAAAATCAGAATAGACTGTTAGCCTATTTTGAAGAAGTTTCATACTTTTAATATCTGGGTCTTTAAAATCAATAATAATATATTTTTTATCTCTTGACGCGGATATTATTTTGTTTAGTGTCTCTATTATTATACTATTTGAATTTTCGTTTGGGTGTGGTAATACTAAAAAAACAGAGTCTACAAATTCCATGTTGAATGATTTTCTAAAAAATGTATAGTCTGTTATATACACATGAGAATCTGGAGATATATAATCTTTTAATGCACTTCCTTTTAGCACCGAAATAGATAAAGATTTATCTTTCGTATATATTAAGTTTCTTAGCCTCATTTTATGGGCTGCAATACTTGTAATAATAACTGGTTTTTTTCCACTATAAATTAAATTTAATGTGGTGTCTACAATTATTTTATTTCTTTTTCTATTTTTTGAGTAAGAAACAATTGCTCCACCCAATGTGGAAATAGGCGAGTTTAATTTCATATCTTTTCTATTTTCTAGGCCTTTTCTAATTAAATATACATCTGGCAATGTTTCTTTTTCTGCTTTTATATCTATAAATTCTCCTATATGATAATTCAATAATTTTTCCATTCCATCATATCTTGTATTTCTTGATGATAGACCTATTCTTATTCTAGCCGGAAAAAATTGCAAAACTTCATGCAACCTTTTTATAGGAAATCTATCACAATCATCTATAATAACTACATCAAAAGACTCAAAAAAACCTCCCTTTGAAAAATAATCATTTGAAAGAATCTTTGTCATGTTTTTTTGTAATCCATTAAAACTTGCAATAATAATATTATGATTATTACACATTTCTCTGCTTACCGGAGTAACAATGCCTGGGATATTTTCTGTATAGTTCAATATTTTATCTTTCCATGAATCAATAAGTTCACTTCTATTAGCTATAATAATTGTTCTTCTACTCAATTCGGCTATCCCAGCTACAACAGCAGCATCTCTTCCATCTGTTTTTGGCATGTTAATAATGCAACTTTTTCTTTCTTTAATTGTTTCTAAAACTTTATTTTGAGAATCATATAATGTGCCTAAAAATTTTATTTTTCTTGGGTTATCCCATACAGTTCTATCTTCTATAATTTCTTTTGTGTTTAGCGGATAATTTCTTGGCACTATAAGATCAGATTTTTTTATAATACTATACCACAGTCTTACTTCGTGGTCTTTCTTTTTATCTTTAGCGCTTTTTTTATCTGGTACAAAGAATATATTAGACATGCTTGTTAAATCATTTTTTATTTCTTCAAGATACTTCATGTCTATATGCAACATTGAATCAATATACATTATGTGCCTCCATATAATATTTTGAAAAAGGCAAAATATTAATATCCAAATTTGTTAGTTCTCCAAAATCTTTTATATTATATGGATATTTTATTATTTTAACCTTTGCGAATTTATGTGTTAGCTGCTTTCCGTATTCTATATTAGAACTTTTTCCAACGCGATCATTGTCAAAACCTAATATTATTTCTGGGAATCTTAATAATAAATATTCTTGATGCTCGTTAATAAAAGCGCCCATAACCCCAACAACATTTTTAATTCCTAACTGGTGTGCTTTTAATACATCTATTAAACCTTCTACAACATAAATTGGTTCTTCAAAACTAACCTTGTCCTCATTATATAATATTTTTTTAGAAAAATGCTGGTATTTTGGCTCCTTATATATATGACGTATACTATAACCAATAAATTCTTTCATATAATTATAAATAGGGAAAATAATTCCATTTCTTATTTTATCATAACCTAGTCCAAAAAAATTGGCTGTTTCTTGTGTAACTCCCCTGCTTTCCATATAGCTATGATCATAATTATTTTTATAAAAAAGATAATCATAATAATACTTTACTCCTAGTTTTTTATCCTGATGCTTATATTCTAATCTACAAGCTATATCGCTTGCGGATATTTTTGGTTCTAAAAAAGGTCTTCCTAATAAATTTAATAGTGTTTGTACATTCCCTTTTCTTCCGCAAGAAAAACAAATCCATAATCCATCATAGCTTATTGAAAAAGACGGGTGTGTGTCAGAATGAAAAGGGCAATGGCACATGAAATTATCATTTGAAAATTTTTCTACTTCTATACCTAATTCTTTTAGAAAGCTATGTGTTATCATCGCAAATCTCTTCTTCGTCATCAAAGCTGTCAAAAGAGACTTCGGAAAATTCCATACTATCAAAATTCCATGAAATATCGAAATTACCAACATCACCAGAACGATCCGCTATAACCGCAACATTTAATAATCCACCATTTTTTAAATCTGGGTTTTGGTATAGAGCGGTCATAGAATCACAAACTTGTATTATAATATCAGAATAACCAAGAGATTTGTAAGATATATCATTTTTCTTTGTGCTTACTTGCCTATTTAATTGTGTAGAACCAAAAACACATACATTATTCTTTCTTGCTATATCTGCTAAATCAATAGCTATATTACCTACTTTTTGCCATGTATCCGAATTTTTGTTTCCATCATCAAATAAATAAAAGCTATCTACAAAAACTATATCTGGTTTATATTTTAGTATCTTATTTAAAATTCCATATACTGTGCCGCTCCTTTCAATATTATCATTCGCTAAAAATATAAATTTATTATTTCTTGCTAAAAATTCTTTTTTATCAGCTACTAAACTTTCTATGTTTTCATCCGTTAATATCTTTCTTCTTATGTTTGCATAGGGGATTTTAGAGTGTATAGAGTCAAATCTCTCTTGAAGTATGTGCGGCGGCATTTCTTTTGAAATAAATACTATGTTTGCACCATCCATATAGAAATCATGTGCTAACTGTAACATAAACATTGTTTTTCCTACTTTTGCTCTGCCCGCAATTATATGCAGTTCCTGCGGTTTAAAACCACCAATTAGTTTGTTATATGTTTCATACTTCGTCATATATCCAGATGGTAACTTACTTTGCATTGCGTTTTTATAATACTCTATTTGTGTTAGACTATCTATAGATAAGTCTAAAAGTTTTTTGCTTTCTGTATTTCTTATAGCTGATTGGAGTATATTTATTGTTTTTTCTAAATCTTCTTCAACAAAATCTGTTGCTTCCATCATTGCTTTTTTTACTATTGTTGTATTGTATATATCAATTAACCGTTCTACATAAAATTCCATTTTTTCCGGCGATTCTTCTATAATAAAATTTGGGAAATACTGAATAATTGTTTCTATGTCTGGTATTTTTTTATACTCATAATAGAAATCAACAATAAATTTATATATATTTTGAAACTCTCCAAAATGGTATGATTCTACATCTTCCGGAAGTTTGTTGATATTAAGTATTTTTGATATAAGTTTTTGCTCGATCAAATTTTCACCCTCGCCATTTCATAGTTTTTTATCTCTTCAATAGTATAGCATAAAACGGACTGTTTGTAAAGGGCATGAATATTTGGGTCTTTTACATAGAACTTAACATTTGGTAAATTTATATAGCTAAAAAAGGAATCTTCTTCATCCAACATTCTTATTGGAAAATCATATTTTTCTATTACTTTTGAAATAATTCTTTTTGTCTTGTTGTTATTAAAAAATATAAATATGTCTAAATTAAGTTTTTCTGATAAAAAGAATGTAAAATTAAATAAAGTATTAAAATCTACTTTCTTACCTTCAATAAAAAAATTTGCATCTAAGACAATAGATGGATAAAATCCAGTTTCTATATCATAATTCAATCAGAATCACCTTACTTATTGTCAATAGATGTTTTATTTTCTTGTGCAGACTGTGATTCTAATATCTTTTCTGAGTCTTGTTTTAATTCAGAATAAAAACTTTCATTCCCGATTTTTTTCTCATCTTTTGGCAGTTCTACTTCTACAGGAAAATCTTCTCCGAGAAGGCTTATTATATCATCAATGTTATCCTGATTTTCTCCAAGAGCTTCAAGAGCCATTCGTTTAGTTATCATTCCGAGCGCTTTTTTGTGTTCTATAAGAGTCATTGTATTTACTTCATCAACCGGGAACGGTGACGGGTAGCTAAGTTTAAATTTTGGTGTGTCACTTAATTCTAGTACTCCTTTTGCATCTAATATCAGAAGTATCTTCCAAATAACTTCTTCTATTGCCGGCGACATAAGTATTTTCTTTCTTCCGGCTTTTTGAATAAGAGGATAGTATAGCATTTTCATAGCAGCAGAAGAAGTGTTACTAATACTTAAACTTTTGCCTCTGGCAATTTCTGGTATATCTGCTAATTCCCAAACTTTATTATCTAAATCTCTTATAAATGTATTTATAGCTTCCAAGTCTGTTTCCATACTTAAATTTTCTACGCGAGAATCTTTTGGTAAACCAGACCAGACACGTTTTGCCGATCTAACAAGGTCTTGTCTTTTAACACCAAACATCAGGGTTACAGGGCTTCCGTGATAGTCTATAATTTCTGATAAATCTCTCATCTTTGCTATAATTTCTTTATTCAAAGTAAAAATGTCATCAAAATCGGAAAGACCAAAGTAACTTTTTGTGTTTCTTATATTCGGGATATGTGTTATTAAAAACTCTCCTGTCGGATTCGGAACAGTCATTACAATATGATCGTTTCTGTATACTTCTACACGATCTTTATAATGAACTTCTGTCATATATTCTCCACGTAAATCTGTAAATTCTACAACAAAAAAATCAACGGTTTCCTTATCAAAATCATTGACACGCGGGTATACATTAGATGGGTTTAATACAGTTATTTTTACTTGCCCGTTTTTTATTCCATATCTCTTCAAAAAAGGGTTATTTTCTTCCATCTCTTCAAACCCAATTTTTATATAACAATCACCATAAATAGAGGTATTTGATCCAATGTCATAGCATATTCCAGCAAAATTATTATACTGAAACACTAAATCCACGTCTTTCTGATATTTTTTGCTTTCATCTAAAAAAATTGGCTTTACACCGGTTTCACCAAATAAAAACCATAGGGTTGTAGTTACTACTTTTCTTAAATTATTTACAGCTATATCCTCTTCGTATTTGTTTGTTAGTCTATTCCAGAAAACTCCTCTATATGCTAACCAAAAAATATCCCACTTTGCTTTCCTGTTCATGTAATCAATATCATTTCTCATAATAGATAAAAAATTTGAATTATCCATAATTTCCTCCAAACTAATATAAACCTTCAAATGATTCTATTGAGTTATTGTCTATTTCATTGTTCATACATAAAACAGCTAACATTAAAGAGTTTATGTAGTCATCATGTTCTATTCTCTGTTTGCTTTTCAAAGATTCTACAAGCATAAAATTTTTACGCTGTACCCATAAGGATGCAAAACAATCTTTTTTAAACCTTTTATATTCTTTTGAATTTTGTACAGAATAAGACGATGGAATAATAAGAAATCCGGCGTCTATAGTTGAATCTAATTGCATATAGCCAAAAGCCTTTGATTTGTCCGAATAAACAAACCTATCTATATAAATTCCTGTATTGCAATAATAACTTTCAAATTCATCTGCAACAGCTTCACCAATTCCTGTACTATCTAATAAAATAGTTGCAATATGATAGTTGCTCAAAAATTCTGTTATTTTAATTCGTTGCTCTGTATAGTTCATGTCGTCTAATTGAAGCCAACGTAGCACTTGAAACTTTGTTTCTTCTTTTATTGTAACTTTTTTAAGTACAGTTACAACTGTGCTATCTAATTTTTTTCCCAAATCTATACCGGCAACAATAAGTGAATCTGGGTTTTTGTCATAGAAAACATAGTCTAAATTATAATCTAATATTCCTTGCAATCTTTCTTTGTTAATAAATAAAGACTTCTCGTGTCCCCAAATCAAGTTGTAACCCCTATCAAAAGCATTTCTACTTATTCTTCCTTCTTCCACGTCTTTTAGCCTCTGCGCAACATATTTTTTATAGCGCGGATTAAATTCTTGTACATGCTTATAATCAAATTCAAAATGCTTTCTTTCATCAGAAACTCTATTAGATGCTATTGTATTAGAAAATAAACACTCACCTTCTCCAGCAACACCAACTAATGTTATGGTTGCGTTTGTTGCTGATCCCATAGGATAAACATTTTCTGTTACTTCTTCTTCATTAGGTATTTTTTGTGCTTCATCTATAACAATAAAATCATACGTATAAGAAAATAAGTTTTTTGATAGCAACGAATGGTTTCTTATTACCGAACCGTTTGTAAGCTGAATTGGGTTTTTTGATTTTAATTCTGTACTAATTGAAGCATCACTTAAAAATGGTTTTGCTTCGTCTCTTTCTAAAGAATCTGAAACTCTTGAAAATAGTGTTTTAGATACAGTTTTTTCTGGCGCAAATATTCCAACTTTAAATCCTTTTTCAAAATGCCCCAATTCTTCTTTATACAGCTTTGCTAGCTTAGGCAATAGAATGGCTAATGCTTTTATAACAATAGCTATACTTTCTGTTTTTCCAGCCTGCCGAGCAATTTCTACAGTAAAAACGGATCCTTTGTTTAATAAAATATCTATAATAATTTCTCTAGCAATCTCTACTTGATATGGATAAAGTTTTATATTGTCAAACATCTCTCCAAAAGTTATAATTTTTTCTGCAATAAATTCTGTATCAAATTCTTTTACTTTAGTGCTATTTACTTCTTCTTCCACAAGTAACTCATAATCTACTTTTTCTTTAGTTTTACTTTTTTCTTTTTCATCTAAAAGACTCTTTACTCCTTCTTTACCTATTAAAATTGGCATCTAAATCTCCTATCTAAGGTGTACGAAGTATCTCAAACAAAGGTGTTGAATCATCATCTATGTCCGATAGCAACTCATATATAGCATCTCCGTAAACCTCTTTTATATTTTTTAAGTCTAAATTAGAATTTATCATTGTTCCTTTATTTGCATTTATTCTGAACCTAATAAAATTTTCTAGTGTTTCACCAGAAAATTCTTTCTTTTTATACTCTCTGCCGAAGTCATCTAAAACTAAAAAATCTTGATTTTTTACAAAATCATAAAAATCCCTATCATTAAAAAATAAGTCATAAAAAGTGTATACTGGTATAAAATAAAAAGCTGTTTTATTACATTTAAGAATATATTTAAGTAATGCGATAGATAAGGCTGTTTTACCGCTTCTATAATCACCAGATAAAAATATTCCTTTTCCTTTTTTGTACAATGAATGACTACCATAATTCTTTAATTTTTTAATAAGCGAATCCCATTCCGGTAAACCATACTGCTCAAAGCTCTTAAATGATATGTTCCAATATCTTTCTGGTATGAATCTGCTTTCATAGACTGATTTTATTATTCTACTGTTCATCTGAAACCCCAAGTTTTTTAAGTCTTTTGAGCGCGTTCCCACTTTCTTGAACAGGTTGCTTTTTACTTGATTTAATATATCCGGTATAAATGCTATTAAAATATGCACAAAAAGCCGGTAAGGTTACTGTATCCAAACCATATAGTTCAAAGTTGTCTAAAGCATATTTATAAGCATTTTTTATTGTGCCTAAATTTATTTTTTCGCCTGTTGATGGATTTTCTGAATTTTTAATTAATTTCTTTAGACATGCCATTTGTTTGTAAATTTCTGTTGTTTCTGAGAAATTGAATTTTTCATAAAATAAAATATTCATTTCCCTTAGTAAGCTAACAATAGGTACATCCTCTGGTGTTTTGTCTAAATTGGAATATCTTCCAATAAACTCACTACCTTTTTTTGCAACTTTTGGTTTATTTTCTTTTTCTTCTGGGCTTTTATCCATAAACCATCTCACCTCGTTTCCTTCCAATGTCCCTAAAATTATTTTGTACTGATCTTCCTCTGATTTAATTTTTGATACTTTAATTAAATTTAATTCTATTAAACTTTTTAGATGATTTATCATTTGTTCTTTTGTAATATTGAACATCTTAGCTAAATTGTTTAAGGATATTTTTATGTAAATAAAATTATTTTTTGTTTGCTGGCTATCAAGCCATAATTTTTTTAATACCACATAAAAAACATATAACTTTTTTTCTATAAGAGCCTTGTATAATGAACTATTTACCGCTTGCATAATTCCCTCCATACAGTCTAAATATAATTTCTCCCCTTCTACATTCCCAAGTTCCTAATACAAGCCTATCTTTTATAAATTTTATTAAATTTGCTTTTTCCAAATTTTTTATATCATCATTAGATAAGATAGTATCAAAAAATTCCGGCACTAAAAATCCTGAACTCCTTAAAAAAAGTATTTGTGAATCATTGGTTTCTAAAAAACACCGAGAAAATAGAAACATTAACGTATTATAATTACTCTCAAAAATTCTATTTTCATTTCCAGACCCAATAATAGCCGATTCAAAAAAATTCATTTATTGACACCTCTTTAGTCATTTGCTGTATTATAGCACAAAAATTTTGATGTGTCAATACCCAAAAATCAGCTAATTATTTTTTATCTGAGTCAAGATAAAATTTATATAATTTAAAAAGTTCTTGTATACCTTCCCAAAGAATAGTGTGTTTTCTCCACAAATCATCCATTTTATCTGTTCCGGGGTATGTTTTACTTATTTTTTTAAGTATTTTTTGGGAATGTTTCATAGCTTTCAAAATTTTTTGCTCATAAATAAAACATGTGGAATCAACCAAAATAATCACCACTTTAGTTTAAATCTAATAATTTTTATTCAAAAAAGTTTAACCAACAGTATAAAGACGTAAAATAAATCTTGTTTATTTCAAAACATCTTTATAGCTATTATTATACCAATTCTGAAATACAGTCTGCAAGCCTGTTATAGAGAACGTTCGTTTTAAGGCTATTTACAGCCCCTGTGAGCGTTTTACATACCGTTTAGGTATAATTTACCACAAAGCATATTAAAACGCCTCACGGAGGCTGTGAGGTACCTTAAAACGGAAATAAAAGTATCTATCTCATGTCAACATTCTATCTGTAAAAAATTCATAGAAAATTATCTTAAAAATTTTACCAAAATAAAAATAATTTTTCCAGAAATGAAATAAAGTCACTCTGTTTTACGTCTATATTTTTATAAAAACATGTTCTTTGAAAATTTAATAGTCAAAAATTGACTATAATGCCAAAAGATAAAAATAAACTATAAGTTTAACCAACAGTAGATTTATAGAAATAAATGCAACTATTAGTTGAAAAATTCTTCAAGCTACTATAAGTAATAAAGAACTATATATATATATATATATATTATTTATATATTATTTATTATTTATTATTTATATATTATTTATTATTTATATATTATTTATTATTTATATATTATTTATTATTTATATATTATTTATTATTTATATATTATTTATTATTTATATATTATTTATATTGTTTTTATTAATAATAAAAAAGAAAATCACTTTTTTATTATGCAAAAATTTTCCAAAACCGAAAATTTTATGCACTGAGAATACTCTAAGACTAAGAAGATAAAAACATTTTTAACCAAAATGGTAATACAAATAAATAAACATTTTATGTTTTCATACTTTTGTTAGAAACATTTTCTATTTTACCATTTCAGCAAATTTTGCTGTGTTAGAAATAATTTAACTTTTTTATTAAATAAAATTTGAAAAATTTGGAGGATATACATGTTAAAAATTGAAGAAACAAAAGAACAATCAAATGGGGATTCCTTGGAGAGAAGTGAAACTTCTAATGGTTCCGAAATTCAACCTACGGTTGATACTTCCAAGAAAAAAAAGACAGTAACAACTACAGAAAAACAAGAAAATGTGTCTAAAGACACTACTGAAAAGGTTTCAGAAGTTAAACCTACGGTTTCATTAGAACAATTTAAAGGTTTGGAACAATTAAATATTCAAAAATCAAAAGAAATTGAGGAATTAAAAAAATCATTAGAAGTTGTTTCACAGAAATTTTCTCAAATTACAGAAGTTTTTTCGCCTAAAAAAGAACTTTCTCCGGAGGAGAAAATGAAACTTACGACTGACGAAGTCAGTAAGAAGACAGACGATGTTGTGAAACAACTACAAGAAATGCAAAATGAGTTAAATAAAACAAAGTTAGAGCTTTTCAAAGAAAAGCATTTATCCACCTTTGGTGGAAAAGTAATTCCAGAACTTATCAAAGGAAACACAGAAGATGAAATTGTTGAATCAACAAAACAATCGAATTTAATTTATGAAAAAATTTTGAAAGAAGTTGAAGAGAAATTACGTCTTAGTAATGCTGAGGAAAAATCTAAAACTAAATTGCCCGGAAATAAAGTACCTGCAACAGAAAGAAACCCTCTTATTGAGGACAATGCAAAGAAAATAAGCGGAATGTCTTTAGATGACTATGAAAAGAACAGATCTGAAATTATGAAACTTTTGAAAAATTATGTTTAATTGTTTGTGTTAAATTTTAAGGAGAAATAATTATGTCAATGAATACCGCGAGTTATGAAAATTCTGGTACTGGTTATGTTCCACTTGATGACGTTATAAAAGAAGTTTTATCTAAGGAAATACTTCGTGCGGCGATGCCTGAAACCGTATTTTTACAGGCCGCTGTACAGAAAGAGGATTTGAACAGAGAAGCAGGGCTTCAAATTGATATGGTAAAGTTTGGTGCTTTGGAAAAAGGCGGAGCATTAAGTGAACATATTCCTATTCCGACAAACAACCTTGAGTCTAGCACCGTATCTATTACTGTTGGAGAAAGAGGTAATGCTGTTGCGGCATCTAACCTTCTTATTCAAGCTGGAAGAGTGGATATTCTTATGGAAGCAGCAACCGCTTTAGGAGAAGACGCCGGTCTTGTTTTGGATACCGAAGTAAGAGATTCTTTCTACGACAGTTCTAATACTTTATTTGCTGGTACTGGAAGCACTCAGCAATCCCATGTAGAAGCGTCTGATATTTTGACTTATGAAATGATCGATACTATCATTGAAAGAGCGGCCAGACTTCATTCTAGACCGTTTATTGCTCCTAACGGAGAAAGATATTACGTTATGTTTATTCACCCCAGACATTTTACGCAACTCAAACGGCAAGTAACTGACAATATGGAAAGATTTAACAGATTGACTTATGTTAAAGATTATCCTGCTGGCAGACCTGTTTGGAGAGGCGAAATTGCTCAAATTGACAATATTAAACTGATTTCTACCCCGCTTGTTAAACAAGCTATTGATGCAACAGAAACTTGGTCTTATGATGCCACACTCACTGGTACAACCGGTTCTGATACGTTGCTTACTGCTGTATTTTCTGGATACAACGGTGTTGGTTTTGCTGTACGCGAACCGCTCTCTTTCAGAGAAAATGGTGTTGAAGATTTTGGACGTATTAGAAAATTGGCATGGTACTCTATTTGGGGTAGCGGACTTGTTAATGAAGAATCCACGATGCTTATTTATACGGGTTCTGACGTAACTGCTTCTACGTAATAAAATTTTGCCCCCTTAAATGGGGGCTATTCCTTTAGAGGTGTAAATGAATGAAAGATTTACTGAAAACAGAAAATAGTATAGAAAAATCTAAACCAACAAAATCAGAGTTAGTTAATTTAAGCAAAAAAGAAATTAAAGAAAGTATAAAAGTTGAATTTCTAAAAGACACTAAAAATTTTATTGGAGATACAATCATTAGTGGAAAAATTGGGGAAATAAAGGATATTCCTTATTCTGCTTATCTTGTACTTGTTAAGAATAAAAAAGTGAGAAAAGTATAATATGAACTGGTATAATGCTGTTGTTCCATATATTGGAAAATGGGCTGTAGATAGCGATTTAACTGTTGATTATATTGAGTCTGTTGTTAAAAATATTTGTGATTCAAACGGTGTAAGTTATTATAACACACTTAATTCAGACAAAGCATTTATAATTTATGAATCAGTTGCACAAATATTTATGATTTTATCTACAAAATACGCAGACAGTTATCCGCTACCTTTAGCTATAGGAATTACAGCAGACAGAAGTAAAATAACAAAAAATTTACTTGAAATTGCAAGTACATGGCAAAAAAGAGCGGATGAAGAAAGAAAGAATCTTTCTACAAGTATTACAATTACAAGATTAGAAAGATTATCAGATTTTTCGGACGAAGAATTTCGTTTATCAACTCCTATTATAACTATTCAATCTTTGTTAAATAATAAAATACGTATTATTTGGGACTTAGAAGAATCAACATATTTTGTAAAATATGAGCTATATTTAGACTCGGAATTGATTTATACTTCCGAAAACAGATATTTGAATTATTATGATATAGATGAAACAACTGGCACAATAGAGCTTAGAAAATATTCATCAGATGAAGTGTATAGTTTTGCGGAGCTAACACTATGACAGATTTGAATGAATTAAATGAAGTTTTAGTTATTTCTTCAATAGAAAAAACTTTATCTGAAAAAATATTTGATGACTACAGCACACTAATAGACAATAGTGAGCAGTATTTTAATTTATATAGAAACACCGGAGAAAGAGATATACAAAACAGGCTAAAAAATATCTATGAACTAATACAAACCGGGCAAGGTTATTTTGTACTTAAAGGCGTTATCACAGAGTATGGAAAGGGAAATTTGCAGCAAGTCCAACAATCTTACTTGTTAACAAATATAGAACCAATTTTACAAGACAGAATAGAATTTTCTGGTGTAGCTTACGAAGTTATTAAAATACTTACATTTGGTTCCATAAAACAAGTATTTTTGGAAGAGGTCAAACGTGGTTAGGGTAAATATTTATTCTTCTGTTGTAAAGAAAAATTTTAAGAATCTTGATAAAGTTGTTACTCTTATTACACAAATGGCGGCAGAAGAATGCGTAGAAAGAGCCAAAGACATTGTTCATGTAGATACAGGTGCCTTAAAAGAAAGTATTGGAGTGCGTTCTATTAAAGACACAAAACATGGGCAAAGTTATATTGTTGCTGCTGGTGGATTAGGTACAACATTAAATTTTTCTGAACAAGATTATGCTGCTTATCATGAATTTGGCGGGAGATGGTTTAATGGTAAACCTACACCACGTGTTTTGTATATGTCTAAAGCATTAGAATCTATGAAACGTGATGACTATTTTGGAGTTACTTTTGTAAATTTGGCTAAAAGGTATATTAAGCAACATGGAGGAAATTATCCCTTATGATTGATTCTTTTTCTGGGTTTTCCGTAAATGCCAAAAATGAGCTAATTGAATATTTAACAGACTATTTGCCGGAAATAGAAGTTCGTGACCCAACAGCCGACGATGAATATACATTAGACGGAACTGATTATAAAGTGTGTATTGTAAGAATAAACACATGGAAAGACCCACAACATGTTTCTATTAAAGGGAATGTTGCTATAGAATTAGTTTATAGCACAGCTTCTGAAATAGAAGAAGATTCGGCAACAATAAGAGAATTGCTTATGTATGATTATGTAAATGGTGAAAGAATAAGTAAAGTTTTTACGTCTAAAGAATACAACGGAGTTAAATATATTTTTTGGATGGATTTTTCTAATGATTATGATACACAGTATTATCCAGAAGTAAAAGAATATAGACGAATACAAACTTTTGAATTTATTGCAACAATAGTTCATGTGTAAAATTTTAAGGAGAATTTATTATGGCGACTAATGTTCAAAATGTAGATTCAATAACTTTAGGAAACGGAATATTATATGTAGGAACGGCAACTGGTAGGAATGTTGGTTTGTTGCTAAATGATGTTACTTTTAATTATACGGTAGACATGCTTCGTTTGGAAGCCGGTATTCCTATTATGCTTGTTAAACAGGCAAAAAGGCAAGAGACAGCGACACTCACCGCGGAATTGTGTGAAATTACACCAGACAATTTACAGCTGATGATGGGTATTTCAAGTGATTATGTGAGTACCGTTTCTGGTACTTCTACGACTCGTATTACGTTCGGAGGCGCGCCTGGCGGACTTCCGGAGGTTCCTATTACGTTTGTACATACCAGACCCGACGGAAATACTATTACTATTTTCTTTAACAAAGCCCAGACTTCTGGTAGTTTGGATTTTGCGTTTACTGATGGTTCTTGGATTTCAACAGAAGTAACTTTTGAAGCTGTTGCTGATGCTTCTGCCGCAACCGGCGCACAGCTTGGCTATCTGGAAATTACTAAATAACGCTGAATAATTTACGCGGGGCTAACTGCCCCGCTATTATAAAATTGGAGGGAAAATTTAATGAAAGCATTGGATTTTGGAGAAGAACTTAATACACTAATTCCGGCTGAGGTAGAAATTTTAATTGGAAAATCAAGAGAAAAGGCACGAAAGATTACTCTTTACCCCTATTCTTTATCTGATTTAAGACGAGTATCAATGATGGTTGAGAAACTTGTAGGACTTCTTTTTAAGAAAGAAAAAAAAGAAACAGACAAAGAAGATTCTATTGAAGATTTTGTACAAAACAATCTTGATAAAGTTGCAAGAATTATTTCTGTTGCAACCTTTTCTCCTGATGCTGGAAAATACACAGAAGAAGAACTTAATAAAAAAACTAATGAAATTATGGAAGAGCTTACTCTTAAACAGATGATTTTTGGATTCCAGAAAGTTATGGAGGTAAATGACACAAGTTTTTTAGTGAGCGGAGTAATGAATCTGGTGAAAGGAATTTCTCAACCTCTAGCAGAGACAACAAGCAAGAAGAAAAGCTAACATGGTCTACAATATTTGAATTATTCAGTACAAGCTATGGATGGACTCCTTCGGAAATATATTCATTAACACTTCCACAGATATTTGAGTATGTATCTGCAATGAACAGAAGACTAATAAGAGAAGTTGATACAGCAGGAAATAAAGGAAATGCAAAAAAATCTGGAAGTAGATATGTCAAAGAAGAATCGCTTCCGGGTGGAGGAAGAAAAAGAATTATAGATGGCTCAAACATACCTATATCTCAGCTAGAAAAAATGGGCTATGGCCGTAAAAAGATAGGTTAGAATTACAGACTTATACAAATATTATTAAAATGGCCATTGGTTATGTTACAATAAGCAGGTGTTTGTATGGACTTCGGGACTGTATTTGTTGAGTTTAGGTCTAATGTAGATAAATTTACAAGAGAACTTAGGCAAGTTGGATTCCAATTAAATGTTATGGAATCTCTTGCCAAAAATCAAGAGCAAGTATGGAGAGCGGTTGCAACAACCGCTTTCTATTTTTCTAGAAAAATGACAGATGGTATGCTTGGTTTGGCAGAAGCCGCCGGTGAAG
>Ga0209096_1001127_pt1 | contig 30910 bp, 20 predicted proteins | sample AD_UKC034_MetaG_FD_184407 | JGI IMG/M metagenome (GOLD analysis project Ga0209096, IMG submission 184407) | Active sludge microbial communities of municipal wastewater-treating anaerobic digesters from USA - AD_UKC034_MetaG (SPAdes) (version 2) | ecosystem: Engineered > Bioreactor > Anaerobic >... | reverse complement strand
GTTTACCTCGGGGTGGGCGCGGAATCTAGCGGTCAATAAACTTCAGGGGAATCGGAAAATCATCGCCAGCTTGCGGGAAAAGGGCGCTCCGGAGGCGATGATCAAAGAAGCTCTGGACACGGCAAGACAGGAGCTTTCCGAGGAAAAGGCCGTTGAGAGATTCATCCAAAAAAAGAAAGCCGCGAAGCAAACCCCGGATTTGGACAGGAAAGAAAAGCAGAGAATATTTCAAAGCTTAATGGGACGAGGGTTTCCGCCGGACCTGATTTTAAACAAACTGCAAAAGCAAGGAGAGGAAAAGACAGATGGTGAAAACGGGGAATGAGATTCGGGAAAGTTTTATTCAATTTTTTGAAGGCAAGGGACACACCCAAGTGGCAAGTTCATCGCTCATTCCCCGCGATGACCCCACATTGCTCTTCACCAACGCAGGCATGGTGCAGTTTAAAAACGCTTTCCTGGGACTGGAAAATCGCGGCTACACGCGGGCCGTCTCCTGCCAGAAATGCGCACGCGCCGGTGGAAAGCACAACGACCTGGAAAACGTCGGCCTGACCGCGCGCCATCATACGTTTTTCGAAATGCTGGGTAATTTTTCCTTCGGCGATTATTTTAAGGAAGAAGCCATTTCGTGGGCATGGGAGTATCTGATTGACGTGGTCGGCCTGCCCAAAGATAAACTTTGGGTCACCATTTTTGAAAACGATGACGAGGCGTTTCAAATCTGGCATGAAAAGATGAAGGTACCGAAAGAGCGCATTGTACGCATGGGAGAAAAGAGCAATTTCTGGATGATGGGAGAAACCGGCCCCTGCGGCCCCTGCTCGGAAATCCTCTACGATCAGGGAGAAGGCACAGGCTGCGGCCGTCCCGATTGCGATGTAAACTGCGACTGCGATCGGCACCTGGAAATCTGGAACAATGTCTTCACGCAATTCGACCGAGACGAAAGCGGAAAACTCACCCCTCTGCCCAAACCCAACATTGATACCGGCATGGGACTGGAGCGATTGGCGGCTGTGATTCAGGGCGTCAAGAGCAATTACGACACGGATCTTTTCCAGCCCATTATCCGTTTCGTGGAAAAAATATCCGGAAAAACCTATAAAGAAAACGAGGACAACGACATTTCCATCCGGGTCATCGCGGATCACAGCCGCGCCGTGACCTTTTTAATCGGCGACGGAATCATGCCGTCAAACGAAGGAAGGGGTTATGTTCTTCGCCGGATTCTCCGCCGCGCCGCCCGCCACGGAAAAATGCTCGGCATCGGCAAACCTTTTTTAAATGAAGCCGCCCTGGTGGTCATCGACATGATGAAAAACACCTATCCGGATCTGGCCGACAAAGCCTCTTACATCGCCAAAATGATCCTCAACGAAGAGCAGCGATTCATGGAAACTCTCGATGCCGGACTGCGTATCTTGCAGGAGGAAACCTCCGCGCTGAAAGCCGCCGGGAAATCCGTCCTGCCCGGAGCTCAGGTATTCAAGCTTTACGATACGTTCGGTTTTCCGACAGATTTGACGGCGGATATCATCAAGCGCGATGGTTTGATTCTGGATCAGGAAGGCTTTGAAGATGAAATGGAACGGCAGCGCGAACGGGCTCGCGTTGCCTGGAAAGGCAGCGGCGAAGAGGCCGTGGCCGAATGCTATTTGAAAATATCCAGTGGTGGAGTGGCAACCGACTTTTGCGGATATGACGGCCTGGCCCAAAACGATGCAAACGTATCCGCCATCTTTTTGGACGGACAAGCAGCTGAAAGCGCAAGGGAAGGGCAGAAAGCGGAAATCGTTCTGGATAAAACGCCGTTTTACGGAGAATCAGGCGGGCAGGCCGGAGACACGGGCTATCTGGAAGGACAGGATTTTCATTTTATTGTGGAGGAGACGAAAAAACCTCTTGATAAATTCTTTGTCCACAAAGGCTTTGTTCGCTCAGGTGAAATTCGCATCGGCGCAAAAGCCAGGCCGGTTGTCGATTCAGAAAGAAGAAAGGCCATTGCCGCCAACCACTCCGGAACTCATCTTTTGCAAGCCGCTCTGAAAGCGGTTCTGGGAGATCACATCAAACAGTCCGGGTCGCTTGTCAACGCCTCGCGCCTGCGTTTCGACTTTACGCATTTTTCAAAAATCAGCGAGGAAGAAGTGCTTCGGGTGGAAACCATCGTCAACGACATGATCCGTAAGAATCTTTCCGTTCAGACGGACGTTTGCGCTCTGGAAGACGCTTTGAAAACCGGCGCGACGGCCGTTTTTGACGAAAAATACGGCGCGACGGTGCGAATCGTAAAAATGGGCGACATGAGTATGGAACTGTGCGGCGGCACGCACGTCGATCGAACCGGCGACATCGGACTGTTCAAAATCACTCATGAATCGGCGATTGCAGCAGGCGTGCGGCGAATCGAGGCCGTGACCGGCCGGGAATCGGTAGCCCATGTCCAGCAGACGGAAGAAGAATTAAAACGCACCGCTTTGTTGTTCAAGGCCGGCGTATCCGAAGTTTACGAGCGCACAGAAAAAATGCTCAAGAATATCAGAGACCTGGAAAAAGAAGTCGAAACCCTCAAGGGAAAACTGGCCGCCAGGGATTCCGGTGATTTGATCAGCCGCGCCAAAGAAATCAACGGCGTGAAAACGCTGGCTGCGGAAGTGGCAATTTCGGATGCCAAAACCCTGCGTGATTTCGCAGACAAACTGCGCGATAAACTCGGGTCCGGCGTTATTTTGCTGGGAAGCCAATCCGAAGACAAGGCCCTTTTGCTATGTATGGTAACAAAGGACCTTACGGACAGGTTCCATGCCGGCAACATCGTCAAGGAACTCGCTCCGATTGTCGGAGGCAAGGGAGGAGGCCGTCCGGACATGGCTCAGGCCGGGGGAACAAATCCCCAAAATTTGGGCAAAATCTTTTCCGAACTGGAAAAGATACTATTAAAATAAGGTCTTATATTGACAACATGAACGATCTCTACAAGCGCTTGCGAGACAAGCTTGAAAATATGGCAACCGGGTACCCGACTACCTCTAGCGGAGTCGAGCTTAAAATCCTTCAGCAGCTGTTTACCGAGGAAGAAGCCGATTTATTTCTTCAAATGGAAAACGGTCCGCAAACAGCGAGCCAGACGGCCGCGCGTCTTGGCGCCGATGCTGCTGAAATGGCAAAAAGACTGGAAGAAATGGCGCGAAAAGGGCTGATCTTCCGGCTGACAAAAGAGAACGAAATTTGTTATTTTCCCGTTCCTTTTGTCGTCGGCATCTATGAATTCCAGTTAAACCATTTAACCCGGCCTTTGCTCAAAGACATTTCCCGCTATTATCTTGAAGGATTGGGCGCCTCGTTTCATGCGCGAAAAACACCGCATCAGCGGTCCATCCCCATCAATGCCGAAATCGTCGCCGACGATCCCATCGCTCCGTACGATGACGCATTCGCCATCATCAAGAGCAAATCCCGCATTGCCGTCGCCGAATGCTTCTGCCGTAAAGCCGTGCAGCTTTATGGAAAAACCTGCCCTCATCCCCTGGAAACCTGCCTGCAATTCGACAGTTTCGCCGATTACTACGTGGAAAACGGCATGGCCCGCTACATCAACACGGATGAGGCTTTGGCAATCCTAAAAACCAGTGAGGCGGAAGGCCTTGTGATCCACATTCTGAATTCCCAAAACGTGGAAGCCATGTGCTGCTGCTGTTCCTGTTGCTGCGGCATGCTGATTTCTCTCAAGCTTTTTCCCGCTCCGGCCTTATCGTTGAAAAGCAATTACCTGTGCCGGTTTGAAAAATCCCTGTGCACCCATTGCGGAATTTGCATAGAACGCTGCACCGTCGGCGCGTTTGAAATGAAGGAAGAAGAAATTCTGTTTAACGAGCATCGCTGCATTGGCTGCGGTCTTTGCGTGACCACATGCCCTTCCACCGCGTTGAAACTGGAACGAAAACCGGAAAACAAACGATACACGCCCCCGCAAAACATTTATGAAGCGTTTGACATCATGAGCCGGGAAAAAAGAACCAGCGAAGCCAGGTCCGACTGATCCGAAAGAACCCATTCTGCCAGCCTTGGGGCATCTTCCCTGGCCAGACGATCCAACCACTCAAGAAGTTGTTTTCTCTCGTCTTCCAGCAATTTCAAACGGGCGACTTCCGGCTTTGCTCGCTCCAGCGTTCCTCGATCTTTTATCTCCACGCGCTTTCTATATCCTTGAAATATCATACAAAGTATTTGAGATTTCAAGGATGAGCTGCTAAAATAAAGCCATGAAGATTATCGAAAGACCTTTAGACCGCGATGCTTTATCCAGACTGATGACTATTTTCCCCGTGATAGCCATTTTAGGCCCCAGGCAATGCGGTAAAACAACACTGGCGCGAACCCTTCAATCCGATCACTATTTTGATCTGGAAAACCCGCAAGACGCCTCTGTTCTGGACCAGCCCCAGCTTGCGCTCGAAGATTTGGAGGGGGTGACGGTCATTGACGAAATTCAACGCAAGCCGGATTTGTTTCCCCTCCTAAGGTATCTGGTCGATCAAACGAAAAAACAAAAATTCGTCATTCTCGGGAGCGCTTCTGGTGATCTGATCCGCCAGAGTTCAGAGACGCTGGCCGGCCGCATCGGATATCATTATCTGGGAGGGTTCCGACTGTCCGATATTGAACCGGCAAAAGCAAAAACGCTATGGCTGCGCGGCACCTTGCCCCGTTCTTTTCTGGCCGCATCCGATGCAGACAGTTATATCTGGCGCAGTCAGTACATCACCACATTTCTTGAGCGAGACATCCCTCAGCTGGGGATCAACATCCCGGCACGAACGCTGCGCCAGTTCTGGACCATGCTCAGCCACTATCACGGCCAGATCTTCAACTATGCCGAGTTGGGAAGGTCTTTCGGAGTATCCGATATGACCATACGTAAATATTGTGACATTCTGGAAGGCACCTTCATGATCCGCATCCTCCAGCCGTGGCACGTCAATATCGGCAAAAGACTGGTGAAACACCCCAAATTTTACCTGCGCGATTCCGGGCTCTACCATGCCCTTTCCTCCATCGAAACCACAAGACAGTTAACCACATGGCCCAAATTGGGCGCTTCCTGGGAAGGATTTGCCATGGAATGCGTTTGTCGCCATCTGAATAAGCAGGATTCGGAATTATACTTCTGGAACACGCACGGTGGCGCGGAACTTGATCTCTTCTGGCAGAACAAGGGCGCAAACTGGGGCGTGGAATTCAAATATGAAGACGCGCCTCGCCTGACCCGATCCATGCAAATCGCCATGGACGATCTTCAGCTATCAAAATTATGGGTCATCTATCCGGGCAAAAAAGAATACCCGCTGGCGAAAAACATTTCCGTCCTGCCGCTGGAGATGATCATAGATCAACTGATCGTAACCGTCTGACTAACCCATCTTTCCTGTCTGATTTATTTGCGTATCGCCCACGTAAATCATCCGTCCGCCGGGGGTGTGGAAGGAGCCATAATCTTTGAAGACCTGAATTTGTTTTGTCTGTCTCTATTTCATCCGCTCGAACATCTTCTTCAGATAAACCATGCCGCCATCAGGCATAAACAACACATTCCGATCTTCCAAGTCTTCTTGTTTACAGGAAACATTCAGCAGGCTGGCAAATTGGGTTGGCGTAACAATAAAGGCATTCAACATCAGCTTTGGATCGCCCAGTCTTCTCTGGAGCACCTTTACTTCCTTGTAAAGACCGAGCTTTGGGTCGTGCAGGTTCATCTGGCGCAGCCCTTTCGGGTCGATAAAATTCAACCACTGCTCGCCGGTTTCATCGTCCACCAGCCACAGCAAAAAATCCGGGTAGAAATTGCCGGCCAGGGCAAAGCCTAATCCTTTGGCTTTGGTGTCGGCATTGCGCAACAGGTAAAGGCTGCGTTTGCCGATAATATCACGGCCAAGTGGCGATTTATAGAATGCGTCCAGGTCACGGACAAACTGCACTTCGCTTTCCGCATCAAACGCCAATGGACGCATCTTTAATGGAACAGTGCCTTCCGGATAATACAGCAAGGGATAATACAGATGGCTGTCAAAACAAATGGCGACCATCTGTCCTGCATTCCACTGGCTTGCTTCGCCCAGCTTGCCGTCATTCACCAGCACCTGAAGGGCCTTGATCTTCTTCTCGTATTCTTCGGCGCCGCCATTACCCTCGATTTCGATATGATACAGTTTAAGCAAGGTGTCATCGTCTTCTTTCACGTTTATAATGTCGTAGAACTGGCCTTCATAGGCTGTTTTTAATGACTTGTAAAAACGGTCGGTATAGTCTTGCAGCAAACGGATGAGGATATCTTCCTGCTTGACGATGTCAGCGATGGTTCGAATATTCAGCTCGGCTTGCGGAATGTAGAGCGTGTACCATTCGTTTTTCGTCATGCAGAAATCAATCAAACGTGAACGATCCAGCCGAAGGTTGCTCCAGCTTTTCTGCTGCTTGAATTCCTGCACCGCCAGATAAATCCGGTCAAAATCAAAAAGCGCCATAGTAGCCGGGTTGATTTTACCAGTTTGCCGCACATTGACAACAGGCGCTCCGCCATCCAGCTGCTTGCCTGCCGCCATGGCTTCTATTTTGGGATATAAATCCAGATCAATATGCGGAATTTTAAATTTTGGAAGTCCTGTCCTTTCATCGCAAAACTCGGCAGGCACTTCATAGAGCCACGGAAAATGCGTGCGCTTGAAGCCTTTGATTTGATTGTCTTTGTAGCCGTCTTTGAGCGCCAGTGTTTTGAGCTTGCTTTTCGGCATATTGGGGCGTGTTTCAAAATTCAGCTCGATCATTTCATCCGTGGGCGTGATGCCTTCTTCTTTGAGATATTCCTTGAAGGTGGCCATGTAGCCCGCATTTACACCAAAGATATTCAATGTTTCCAGCCGCTCCAGATGCACCCCTTTTGGCCGCAGGCCGGGCGTGCTGCGCTTGAGAGAATAATCTTTCCCCTTCAGGCGCACGCCCCGCCCGAATAACTGGATGATTTGCGAACCTTCGCCTTTGCCCATGTTGAGCAATCCCATGGTGGACACACGCCAACTGCTCCATCCTTCGGTGAATTTTCGCGAACCGATCAACACATGCAACCGGCTGTCTCTGCTATTTAGCGTCCCAAACATTGATCCGCCAAAATCATCCGCTTCTGTATCAAATAATGAAAGATTATCAGGACTTTCGGCCTCTTTGAAAAAACCGGAATCATCGCCGATATTGATCAGGCCAAACGCTTCTGCATCGCCCACACGCAGAGCCAGCTCGCCTTTGCTGCTCTTCAGATTTACTACCTTCAGCCTTTGCCGCGCCTCGGCATTGAAGAGTTTTTTCAGGATGTCGGCATAAACTTCATCGGCACTGAATTGCATCAAAGGTGTAAAGCGATCATGAAATATATTGCGGCCTTTGGCATCCAGCAAGCGCGCAGTATTGGCCATTAAGTCTGTAAGCCACAGCTTCGTTTTTGCCTCGTCATTTAAAAACCCCGCCAGGAATTTCAGCACATTTAAAATGTCCGAATCTTCCCCTGCTACGGTATTGCCGACAAACACCCACAATGGCTTTTCAATGTTGAAGTCGGTTAGCCGGTCACGGTTTGTGTTCCATAAATATTGCTGCTGATAAAAGCTAAGCAGACAGGCGGTGAAATATTGGCGGGCAATATCTTCTTGCGCGTAATCATCATCCTTCAGATTGAGAATCAAAGATTCCTTGCCATAGCCGTCTTCGTAGAAAAACTTATAGGAGTAATCAAACAGAATGCTTTTGGCATAAATTTCCCGTGTCGCCATCGTGCGCGCCTTGCGCTTTTCTTCGGCAGTCAGCGTCAACTGCTGCTTTTGAGCATCGTTCAGTTTTTTCAAATCAGACGTTTTGAACAGGACTTTCGCTTTTTCCTTTTTCCTTTTTTCTTCGGTCTGGGATACCGTCAAACCCTTCGCCACTGCCTGCCCAAAAGTTGCGGAATATTCGAAAGCAAAGCCGCCCCGCACCAGCGCTTCCCGGCGGCTCATCCAGGCGCCCGCGGCCGTGCCCGTGCCGCGATGTCCTTCATCTACCAGCACCAGATTGTTACCTTCAAAACGTTCAATCGCGAATGTCTTGACACCCTGCTCATCGCCCAGTTTGTTAATGTCAATGACCTCTATTGTTCCTTTGAAAGCTTCACTGCCTCTTTCTTCGAACAGACGGCAGAAGCCAAAACCCGAAAGCTGTAACTCCTCTAAGTGCTGGCGCGACAAGCCTTCGTTGGGCGTGAGTAAGATAATCTTGTCCGGGTAGGCGTCTTTATTTCCATTTTGGAAGTAATGCAGATACTGCCGGATATTGACGTGCAAAAGCAGCGTCTTGCCGCTGCCGGTGGCATTCCAGAAGGCCAATTTGTTCAGTTCGTCTGCATCATAGGGCTGAAAACGATGCTCGGCTTCCTGCTCATTGTTGAATGCTTTCATCGCTTCGTTGAGGCCATCGAGCAATTGCTGGCGGGAATTGAAATACCAGTCCAGATAAATCTCTGTAAATAAAAGCGAGAGATACTGGAAATACTTCATATTGAGCACAGTGCCTTCGGCCTTATTGCGCCGCTCGGTGATGGCATTCCAATGCTGCACAATGTTCAGGTCATAACAGCGCAGCGTTTGCTCGCTGATGCGATCCACTTCAAACAGGTTCCGGTGCAACTCATGGAAAAATCCGGTCTGGCCGTCCTCGTCGATGCCCTCGTGCCGATCCTCAAGCAAGCGGTTTTTCAGGGCATTCAGGGTGCCGCCTTTAAAAAAACCCATCATCCAGTGGTTCAGCACCAGTTCCTGATGAAAACTGCGTTTCTTACCTTTACTCATCCGCTTGCCCATCCTGTTCCTGCTCGGCCTGTTCTTGCAGGGCGGCGCGTTCCCGCTCCAGCTCCCGGCGCAATTCTTCTTCTGAAGGCAAGACCAGCTTGTAGCGGCTGGCAAATAATTGTTCGTTGCCGTGCAGTACCGAATAACGCACCACGGAGGCATCTTTTTGCGAACATAAAATGATGCCAACAGTAGGATTGTCGTCTTCGCCCCGCCTCAAATCGTCAAACATGCGCACATACATATCCATTTGACCGATGTCCTGATGCGTCAGTTCCCCTGTTTTCAGATCAAACAACACAAAACATTTCAGAAGATAATTATAAAACACCAGATCAATGAAAAAGTCTTTGCTTTCGGTGCTAATACGGTGCTGACGGGCGACAAAAGCAAAGCCCTTGCCCAACTCCAGCAAGAAAGCCTGTAACTTGTTCATTAAGCCTTGTTCCAGATCCGCTTCGAGTAACCTCCCGCTATCCGGAACACCGAGAAACTCAAGCAAAACCGGATCCCGGACAAATTCCCGCGGGGATGGATTGAATGGAACCAGATTCATTTTGGCTTCTGTTTCGACTGCTGCTTTATCCTGACTGGAAAGCAACCTTTCATAGTAAAGCGTATTGATTTGGCGTTCAAGGGCGCGTGAACTCCAGTTTTGTGTTGCCGATTCGTTCATATACCATTGACGTGCGGTCTGGTTTTCTACTCGCAGCAGACGGCGATAATGTGTCCAGCTCAATTCGTGACGCAGCGCGTCACAATTTGGAAAAGCTTGATAAAACAGGCGCATATAGCGCAAATTGGAAGCATCGAACCCCCGGCCAAACTCCTGCATCAGGCGCTCCGACAACTGAGAGATAAGGCATGCGCCGTAAACCGCGCGTGCCTGCCCCTGCTGCTCAAACTCTACAATATGGCGGCCAATCTCCCAACAGGTGCGCACCTGAATGACGTCCACCGAGCGGATGGCCTTATTGCGCGCATCGGCAATCAGACCTCTTAACTGACCAAGCAAAACGTCAATGTTCACGGACAGGTCATTACCTTTCATGGACCGCCTCCTGCTCTGTGCCGAAAAATCCCACGACTTGTGGGAGAAAGTCTATCTGTTTCATGATGCTTCCTCCACGGAAAACATCCGGTTCAGGAATTCCGGCTCAATCTGGCGGATTTTCAGGGTTTTGGTGATGCTGCCTTCGGCCTCCGTGCTGGTAAATACAGATGGGATGTTGTGATCGCCGTTGATATAGACCACTTCGAATTCACTGTCCGCTGGATTGATGGCCAGCTTGTCGCACAGACGGTTTAAGTTTTCGTAATCCACCTTCTCCACGTCGCGCCAGAGCACCAGCGTTTTTTCACCCGTTGGCAGCCAGCCGGTCACCAACACAAAGCCTCTTTCTCGCTGCATGTCGATATGCTTCACCCGCAAGCCGATCAGGTAGTTGAAGGTTTCCACCAGGTCAATGGTGCGTTCTTCATAAGCGCCCGCTGAATCCACAGCTACTTTTAGTTTGCAATCAAAGGGCTTGTTGAACTGTTCCACCGATAGCAGTGAGCCACGGCTTTCGATATCCAGCAGATAGCGCAGCAGGTAATCTTCTTTTGCCGGTGGCGGCAGCCTGTCGAGCAGATTTTGTTGTGCTTCACCGCGGCGCAGTTGCAGATTGTTCAGTGTGTCTTCGTAGCTTTCCAGCTTGAGGACTTTGAATGCATGGGAAATGCCGCTGCAAGTCCCCTCACCCCAACCCTCTCCCCACAGGGGCGAGGGAGCTTTTTCTCCTTCTCCCTTTTGGGGAGTAGGCCGGGTTGAGGGGATTGGTTTGCCGTCTTTCCAGTCGGCGGAATAGACGACCTTCTGAATGCGGGGCTTCATCACGGTGTCGAAGTATTCACCTTGCTCAACCAATATGTACTTTCTTTTACCTCCGTCCTTTCTATTGCAATCGACAACCGCATGACCTGTTGTCCCAGATCCTGCAAAATAATCCAAAATAAAGCCATGATCTTTTGTTGAGATGCTAACAATCAATTCATACATTGATCGCGGATGGCAATAGGGAAATTCAATGCCCATAGATGCGGTGTCTGCTTTTCCTTTTTTTGCATCTTGAATTAGAGAGGATAATTGCCGGCTTGTATTTTTAGTCAAAACAACTTTCTGTCGCGGCTGCGTTGTTTCATCTTCTCCAAATAGTATTTCACCTCGCTCGATCATTAATTTCAATGTTTCTGGGGTGCGGGAGAATCCATTCGGAGGTACGGCACAAGGCTTCTTTGTTTTTGGATGTATTAATGGTTCATGAAACTTTGGATCATCTCTGGGCTCAGGAGCCCGTAAGCTGACGCTTTGATATATGTTCCCATTGGCATCAATATAACGATATGCTTTCTCGCCCCCGCTCAGTTCAGTATTTGAGTTTAGCCAGGAAGCATATCGTTTTCGAATGGAATCAGTAACTCCACCTTCGGCGTCAATTAATTTTTTCGCTATTCTAATCATGGAAAGTACAGAGCTATTCGGCATCGATAAAGGCTTTGCGTCATCTGTGCGCCAAATGATGTACTCGTGCTGAGTTGCCACACCGGCTCCGCCATTCATTGGGTTTCTTTTATCCCAAACGATAGTTCCAGCGTTCCCAATGCCCGCTCCGTCGAAAAGAAGGTGCAGCTTTTCGTATTCGTTCTCATCAATGTGACAAACATAATGACCATCGACTGCGAGAAGTTTTAGAGAAGCTTCTAGACGGCTATCCATCAAAGAAAGCCAGCTTGAGTGTCGATAATTGTTCTTATACATAAACCCGCTTGTGTAAGTGTTGTAGGGGGGATCAATATGAATACATGCGATCTGCCTTCTATAACTTTCATTCAAGAAGTTGATGGCATGAAAGTTATCCCCATGTATCAGCAGCCCATCAAGGCTTTCATCCAAATTGTCCACCGCTGCCAGCAGCGCTTGTTTAAAGGCTGCATCAAACAGGGCGGTGTCCGCCGTCAGGTAAGGATGTTCTTTCAGATACGCTATTTTCTCCCTCTCCCCGTTGGGGAGAGGGTTGGGGTGAGGGGCAAGTTGTGGGGTAGATTCATCCAATGTCAGCAAAATTTTCTCTAACACGGCTTGGGTTTGTTGCAATACCTCGTTATTCCAAAAACGCAGCACTCTTAAGCCACGTTCAGCCAAAAAAGCGCTCCGTTCCGCATCGGATTGCTGTGCGAATAAATCATTATGCTGCCCGCCATCCAATTCGACAACCAATCCCGCCTCGACGCAAATAAAATCAACGATGTATTGTCCAACAGGATGTTGACGACGAAATTTCCAGTTACCCAACCTGCGATTGCGTAGAAAGTGCCACATCCTTGCTTCGGCATCGGTGGGGGCTTGGCGCATTTCTTTGGCGAATGCTTGTAAGATTTCGGAACGTTCTTGTTTACTGCGAGTTTTTATTTGCTTTTCTTCCTGCCCCTCACCCCGGCCCTCTCCCCGCAGGGGCGAGGGGGCTGCGCCGCCCCTCATTCCCAAACGGTTCCGCTGTTCCTGTGAGGGAGCTTCATGATCCAGCATTCCCAGATTCTCCCACTGTTCCCATTGCTTGGGGTTTCCGGCTATGACGGGATAAAGGCTTTCCGGCAAACGGTCGAGCGTAACGCAGTAGTGCACGGAAACGACAAATTTCTTTTTCAGCCAGAGTTTTTTCTGGAAATCTTCCAGTTGGGCGAGGAAGGTGATCAAATCCAGCGCAATAGCGCGCAGGGTTTGAATCAGGCGCAGGTTCTTTTCAATGTCGGCAAACTTTTCGGCATTCTGCACGTCATCGAGATGCATCACTTCGTTTTTAATGTAAAAATCCAGCTCCCGGCGCAGGAAGCCGCCTAAATCCTTATGGATAAAATAGTCCGCCGTGTTCTTGGTGGTGTAGTTGGTGAGGCATTTTTCCAGCAGAGTGCGCTCTGGATTTTTTTCGGTCGGTTCCCGCTTCGATAAAGCCGCGTGCCAGTCAAAATGCCACTCACCCCACCCTCTCCCCGACGGGGCGAGGGTTTCCAGAATCTTTTTTACCGCATCGATCACCAGCGTCTCCTGCTTGCTGCCTTTGGGCATGGCCTTGTATTCAAAGCGCAGGACGAGCTCGCCATTCTCTTCTGATATCGGCAGCAGTTCTTCTTCATATTCATCGCCCTCATCATCGGTGCGGATGCGGGTGTGCGGCTCGATCAGGACAAAACGGCGTTCCTTGTCGTTGTCCTTGCGATTATCTTTGGCTGTGTCTGCCGTGATCAAACGAAAACGCACTGTGCGTCCATCATCGAGTTTGAAGCCGTAATTGGCAAAGTTTTCGCCGCTTTTGGTGTAATACTGGTTTTTGTTCGCCCAGTGCAGCACCACTTCTTCCCCTGCATAGGGTATGGCGTAGGTGTCGCCCTTGTAACGGCGCTGGCTGATAAAGTCGCCCTTGTCGTAGTAGCGGGAGAAGAAGGTGAGCAGATGCGTGAACACGGCGTTTTCGTGCTCGGCTGTGCCTGTGCCATATTTAGCCAGTTTTTCCCGAATCTCCAGCACCTTGGGTACGTTATCGGGATTGATGCCGTCGGCGCGGTATTGCGCTTCTTTATCGTGGAGTTCTTTTTGCAAACTTTCCACATTGGCTGCGCCGGATGCTGCCAGGCTTTCGGTGACTTTGGCCTTGAGGCGATTTTCCAGATATTCGTTGATCTCAACCGCCCGGCAATTGAGGATGCGATAAACGCCAAAATCCAGTTCAGGGCGGTCAATCTGAAATATTTCTTTTAGCTTTTTAACAAGGTCATCGTATTTGCTCATGGGGTGCTCCGTTAAAAGGTTTTCGGTGTTCGGTTTTCAGTGTTCAGTCCGAAAACCGACAACTGAAAACCGAAAACTTATTCAACTGCCCATTCAATAGTGAATAGCCGTTCTGATTCTGTTTTTTGACTGAGGCGACGTTCCAGCGATTCAATCAGTTTATCTCGTTTTTCCATAATTTCATCTTCAACTTTGAATATGTCTTGCCGCTGGCGGCGCTGCTGCTTTTCCAGCTTCTGTATTTGCTGCTGAATCTCATGCTGTTCTTCGAGCGTTGTTGCCTGTCGCGCCTGACGTCGAAGCGCCTTGATCTGCTCCTTTGTGTCCGCAAGCGCTTTCTCGGCTGAGATCACCATGTCATCGGCCCATTTTTCCAGCTTTTCGCGTGCCTGGTTGAAGTGGACGCTATTTTGTTCAAGCGAACGGCTTATAATGGCCTTGTCATGCCGCTGCGCCTCGGCTTCCAGCCGTTTCCGGACTGCGGACGGGATTACCGCATCGCCTTTGACCTGACCGGAACAGATGAAGAGCTTCTCCATCGTTTCCTGGTCGAGCGAGGCGCCGGCATTGTCAAAACCGGAGAAAAGCAGGTATTCTTCACGTTCGTAGGATTCGACCACAAGGCGAGTAAGCGTGAGGTAGCCGCTCTTGCCACAGAGTAACTCGACTGCATGAATGCGCGTCAAATGATGCGTCACATCAAAGACGATCCGCGCCGATGGCGTGGCGATGTTCTTGGCGCTTTCCAAGACATGCTCACCCAGCGGATGCGAGAGGCGGTAGAGAAAGGCGTCACAGTCATCACTTACAGTTTCTGCCGCATGCGGGCGAGACTTGGAGATCAGGTGGTAACGGCCAATAGCGATCTCATTGTGGGGTGGACGTTCGAGGTCAAATGCCAGCGCTTCGTCGTCGAAACGGGCGCGTCCATCGAGCATGAAGCGGGTCAGCGACCAGAAACGCCTGCCAAAGCGATCGAGCTGTGCCTTCGCGTGGTCGAGCTGCAGTCGAAGGCGTTGGTGTACGTCCTCGTCAAAGTGTTCAAAAAGAGTCCGACGAGTGTCGTCCATGCGCGTGCGAATCTGCTCATCCATTTCCGCTTGCAGGCTGCGGAAAGCTGCATCGATTTCCGCAGGCGTCCGGCATTCCTGGTAGATGGCGAGAATGCGCTTTTCAAAATCAACACCGGATTCGATGGCGCCCAGCACTTCGTCAGAGGCGCCGAAAACGCCGCTAAAGAGACTGAACTTCTCGCCCAGCAATTCGAGAACCCGGCGGTCTGCCTCATTACGTTCGTTTAGAAAGTTGATAACGACCACATCGTGCCTTTGCCCATAACGGTGGCAGCGGCCGATACGTTGCTCTATGCGCTGCGGATTCCAGGGCAGGTCGTAATTAATAATCAGTGAGCAGAACTGCAGATTAATGCCTTCCGCGCCCGCTTCGGTAGCCAGCATGATCAAGCCTTCGTCACGAAAGTGTTCGATGAGAGCCGTGCGCATGTCCACAGCACGGGAACCAGAAGATCGTCCGGTCTCACGGTTTTTTTCAACCCAATTGTTGTAGATTTCGGTTGCTTCCGGCCCGCTATTGGCACCGTTGAAAAGCACCACCTGCCCCTTATAGCCGTTGGAATCCAGAAAGGTATTCAGGTATTCCTGGGTGCGGCGCGACTCGGTGAAGATCAATGCCTTGCGCGCTGCGCCGATTGCGGCCATTTGTTCGAAGCCGATATCCAATGCGGCAAGCAGGGTCTTTGACTTGGTGTCGGTCCCGATGCTGCGCGCCCAAGTGGCCAGCCGTTGGAGGATGTCAATCTCCTCACGAAGCTTCTGCCGGTCGATTATTGACGGTGCGCTTTCGGTTTCAGCTTCGTCAGGTTCCGCTAGGATCTCGTCAAGCAGGTCATCTTCGATTTCCTCGGATTCAATAAGTGTTTCCGTGAATGCTTCGTCGTCCTGCACCTTCTCGTCGCGCAGCGTTTCCAGGCGGATGCGCAGCGCATCCAACGTATCAGCGATGGCCAGGGAAGATGACGCCAGCAGTTTGCGCAGGATAAGTGCGATCAGGTGGCGTTGACGCTTGGGAAACGCATAGCTGTCTTCGCGCTGCAGAAAACTGGATACCGCCTCATAGAGTGCGTGTTCATTATCGCTCGGTGCGAAAGGTCTTGTGATTGGCCGCCGCTCGGTGTAGCGGATATACTCGGTTACTTGATTACGTAAGGTGCGTTTGCAGAAGTCCGAGAGACGGTTTCGCAGATCGCTTACGTTGCTGCCGACACCGGCATATTGGGATCGGAAGGAGTTGAGATCGCCAAACAAGTGCTCGTCAATAAGAGTCGAGAGGCCGTACAGTTCGGTAAGTGAGTTTTGCAGCGGCGTGGCTGTGAGCAATAATTTGCGGCAATCTTCGGTTGCCCAGCGGATACCTTGACCGACCTTGTTGCTTGGCCGATAAGCATTACGGAGTTTGTGGGCTTCGTCAATGACGACGAGATCCCAGGCAAAGCTCTTGAGTTCCTCGCGCAGGGCGTTGGCATAGTTCATAGACAGAATAAGGACGGCTTTTTCGTTTAAAGGCGCTTGCCCGTTGCGCTTAGCCACGCGATAAGCCTTTGCATCGAGTACTATCGTGGGCAGGTTGAACTTCTCCGAAAGCTCCAGCGCCCATTGCTTGCGCAGTGATGCCGGGCAGATCACCAGCAACCGGCGCTTACGTTCCGCCCAAAACTGGCAGAGAACGATGCCCGCCTCAATAGTCTTTCCGAGACCAACCTCGTCGGCCAGGATCACGCCCTTGGAGAGTGGTGATTTGAGCGCAAATAAAGCAGCCTCAATCTGGTGCGGGTTGAGATCAACTGCAGCATCAAACAGCGACATCGACAGGCGATCCATGCCGCTTGTGGCCCGACGAGTCAGGTCGTGGGCAAAATATTTGGCATGGTAAGGGGTCAGTGTCATCTGCGCATTCTAATAATAATCCATTACAAATCTTCAAATATTGATAAATTGATTGACAAGAACTTCCTTTTTGTGGACCGGAGTATATTAAGCCGGCTCTTGTGTGTCAAGAAGGTTTTCAAAGCATGATTTGTCCGCCGGTGACAGTGATTGGAAATGAATGGTTCCGGATTGCCCGTTTCCGTTTCAATTCAGAACCGGTTTCATGCCTTCCAGGCCAAAGGCCAGATGGTGGATGAAGTAGATCAGGCGCACGAAAATACTGTTGATGTCAAACTCATAATCCTGAATAAGACGGGAATCGGCAGCGTTTCTCTGAAAATGTCGGGCGCGAAGCTTTTCCAGCAGCGGACCTTTATCTTCGGTCAAACTCTTTAATATCGCAATATCTTCAGCTTTTCGGGAACCAAGGGTTTCGGCGGCCGTAATAAGCAGAAATTCCAGGCTTTCAAACAGGGAATTCATCCTTTCTCCGGCAAGCCCGGACGGACGTTTACCCATGATGTCTCCAAACTGGCGGACACCTTCTTCCAGCATGCTGATGGTTTCTGAAATGTCCGCCAATGTCTCCGCTTCCCGAGCCAGATTGGCGCAAAGCCTGCGCGCAACCAGCATATGGGTATCGGCGTCAACCGCGGCAAGCCTCCGGCCGGTTTCCGCGGTAAAAACGTCATAATCTTCTGATATAACGTCGCTTTTGTCCGGTGCAAAAAATGATGGATAGCGGGCAATGCGGTTGAACACCTCTTGTAGATTTTCGGCGGCGCGTTCCAGACCGCGATGGCTTTCTTCCATGCGGCCATCTTCCAACGTCAGAATGCGGTCGGCAACATCCAGAATGCGATTGTCATGTGTGACCATCAAAATCGCCACGCGCATTTCACGAGCCAGCCGCTGCAAAAGCTCGACCAGTTCCCGGCCGGAATTTTTATCCAAAGCGGCAGTCGGTTCGTCGGCCATAATGATGGAAGGTTCACGCACCAGCGCCCGGGCCACGGCAACGCGCTGACGCTGCCCACCGGACAGCTGGCGGGGATGCTTGTGTTCATGTCCCGCCAGTCCCACTCTTCCCAGCATGGCCATCGAGCGTGACTGCATTTCGGCGATGGACAGATCCTGCCGGTGGACCAGGCCCATTTGCACGTTTTCGCGCGCGTTAAGCGCTTCCAGCAGATTATGAGCCTGAAAAATGAACCCGATTTTGTGGCGTGCGTCCAGTTGGCGGTCTTTTGTGGCGTTTTTCAGTTCAATGCCATCCAAGACAATGCTGCCTTCCTGAATGGAACGCAACGCGCCGGCCAGCGTCAGCAAGGTGGTTTTTCCCGAGCCGGAAGGTCCCATAATAATCGCAATTTCGCCGGGATAGAAATCCACATTGACCTGATGCAAAACCTTCAGGCGCACATCGCCGCTGCCGAAGGTGTGCGATAAATCATTTACGGTAATCAGGGCTTTCTCATGTGGCGCGGCATTCGTGGACATGGTTTTCTGGCTCAACATTAAAAGATATCGGCCGGGTCAACGCTACGCAGGCGTTTTGTGGCCAGTAATCCCGCGCTCAGACACATGAACGCGGACAGGAAAAAAACAATCAGGGTGCCGGACAGGGTGATCTGCGTGGGCAGTCCGGCGGAAGCATCGGCCACGGCAAAGAGCAATGCGGAAACCAGCATTCCGGGAAGAAAACCGATGAAAAGCAAAATCATGGATTCCGCAATGATGAATTTGATGAAAAACCCCTGCCCGAGGCCGATGGCCTTCAGCGTGGCGTATTCTTTTAAATGATCATTGATATCGGTATAAAGAATTTGATAGACAATGACCGCACCGACAAACATTGCCAGGATCATGCCGGCCATAACGATGAATCCTACCGGTGTGTTATTCTGCCAGTAGGTCTGTTCGCGACGAATCAGCTCGTCACGGGTCAAAACTTCCACATCTTCGGGCAGAACCTTTTGCAGACGGCGAGCGGCTTCCTCCGCATTCGCGCCTCTCGCCAGACGGATCAGGCCAAGATTAATGGTTCCGGAAGGCAGTCCGGTCAGACGCTGATACGTTTCCATCCCTACAACCGCGTGACCATAGGCCGCCAGTGTCTGGCCCATGCTGAAAATACCGTCCACGCGGATACGCTGGCCGTTGATTTCCGTTTCAACTTTTCCATCCCGGGTAAATAACCTTCCGATATCACCGCAGTCCGGTGTGGAGCCGGTATCAAACAAGACATTTTCAGCATTTGCCAAAGCATCCGGGCGGGAAGCCACTTCCGGAAGGAGAAAGGGATTTTTAGAAGCTTGTACACCGACCAGGGCAATGTCGGTTTTTAAACCGCTTTCCGGATTGCGCCACTTGGCATAGATAATGTTATAAGGATAGATCGCTTCCACCTCCGGATCCGACAGAACCTGGTAAAGACGCCTTTCGGGAAATCCACCCGGAGAAAGCAAATACTGAAAATCCGGGCTGATCAGAATGATATCTCCCTTTACCGACACAATCGGTCGGATCACCATTTTATCAAAAGCCTGCGAAATCCCCAGCTGAAAAAGCATGATCACCACGCCAAAGGAAACACCGGCCAGTGCGGTGGCGAAACGCTTTTTATCGCCGCTCAACTGACGCCAGGCCAGGGGAATTCCACCCGGCATCCACCAGGATTGTATCCCATAAAATCTAAATTTCATTGGGCATTTAAAATAACCGTCACCTGGGCGTGCGTATAGGAAACCAGTCGCGCCGGGTGGTCGGGTTGAATGCGCACCAGTACGATGCGGCGGTCGGCATGACGGCGCGGATCAAGAGCGTAAACACGTCCGGCCTGGACCTGCCGCTCAATCTCCACAACTTTTCCCCCCATCTCCCCTGCAAAAACGGTGGAGCTAATCCGTGCGCGGCTGCCGATTTGCACCCGCGCAATATCCGTTTCATACACTTCGGCAAGAATCATCATATGGTCGGTATCGGCCAGGTCTAAAATTCCCGCCTCGCCGATGGCCTCTCCGGGATAGGCTTTAATCGCCAGAACTTTTCCGGCAATCGGCGCCCGGATACGCTGCGCTTCAAGGCGGGCCTGTTCCAGACGCAGGTTGGCCAAGGCCACTTCTACCTGGGCGGCGGCTTGGCGTATTTCTTCTGCGCGTCCGGAGAGCATCCCGGTGAGCAGATTCTTTTCACGCATGAAATCGGCGCGGGCTGCCTCATAATCATACAGAATGGCCTCGTAAGCATCGTCCGGAACAATGGATTTTTCATGCAACTGCCGGTAGCGCTCTTTTTTGGCCTGGTGAAGATTCAGCGACGCTTCCCGGGCCGCCACGACGGCTCGTTGCGCTTCAACCTCTTCCGGTCTTTTCCCGCGTTCAATCAATGTCAGACCCGCCCGGGCCAGAGTGATTTCCTTCTTAGCGGATTCGACCGCCGCCGCCTGTGTGTCGAAATCCCTCAGGCGCGCCAGTTCGGCGCCTCGCGCCACCCGGTCCCCCCGCTTCACCAGCAATTGTCCCAGTACAGAACCCTCCGGTGCGGAAAGGACAAAAGTTCTCTCTCCCGCAACAATCTGACCCAGGCAGGATATTTTGGGCGGGGGGGCGGCCCAGACAGGAAATGCGCAAGCGATCATCAATAGCCATAAAAACCATCGTTTTGTGGAAATCATCAACCGTCCTTTGAACCCCATTCCATTCTTATCCATCAAAATAACTTAAAATACAGGACCTTATCTGCGCTGCCTATGGCTGTTTCCGGGAATCGTTCCAGATGTCGCGGGCAATTTTCCAGCTTCCGTCTGCCTGCTTTTTGAAAACCATCAGATAATAGCCGCCATGAATCATCTTTTGGCCGCTTTGTTTATCCGCATCTTTTCTGTGCCAGGCGCCGTGGAGAAAAGCCCACTGTCCACTGATCTGGATGGCACCGGGCTGTAGTTCGAAAGCCGAACGGATTTTCTCAAAAAATTTCTTGTAGCGGGCGACAATCTTGTCCGCGCCAATAATGGCCTGCTCACCGGTGGGCGGCATCCAGACAGCATCGCGATCAATCAGAGCACCCATGGCCTGGGCATCGCCTTTGACATAAGCCGCGTTGAAGGCTAGACGGACATTGTCCACAGCCGCTTCATCGTTACCCGCAAAAACCGGCGATGTCACGGAAAAGATGGAAAAAAATGCAACCATGAAAAAAAGAACCACCTGATAAAATTTCTGTTTTTTCATCACTCTGCCTCCTGTCATGAATGGTTTTTCATTAAAAAAGTCTATTCAGAGCCACCGCATGGTGGTGAGTATAGGAAGATGCCCCATAGGTGTCAAGAACAAAGAAAAAGAACCAAGAAAAGGTTGTTGATATTATGCTCTGACTGTGTTGAAATTCATTCAAAATCCTCAAGGAGGTTTTGAGATGCCCAGAGTCGAACTCAACACACAGGCGCCCGACTTCACGCTGAACGATTTTCACGGCAAAAGCGTGTCCCTGAAGGATTACACCGGAAAGAAAAATGTTCTGGTCGTTTTTTAAATCCGGTGATCCACCTGTCGGACTATGCGCGGCAAGGACGGCTCATCAGCAACATCCGCGTCCTGCTTTGCCAGAAACCCGCGGAACCCGGGTTAAACAGCGGCGAATCGCTGTTTAACTGGTGGATTACCTCCCTGTAGACGACGCATTATTTCGATTTTGTGTCCGATCTGCTCAACGACGAGACACTGCAAAACACTACCGCTTCGATCGAAAAGCTGAATCAGCTGCTCTGGCCCACGGAAGACGTGGATTCCGCATCTTCTAAAATGACAGAGGAGAATGCGATCACCACGTTCTTCAAATATCCTCACAATTCCATGCTCGGGGTTGAGATCGCGAAAACGCTCTATTATCGAAAACGTTATTCGGAAGCGGCGGAGATCCCCCGAATCATTCTCTTCATCAACCCCAAGGACATGGTAGCGCGGACGCTGCGCACGATGGTGCTCCGAAGTATGGCGATCGATAAACCTTCGCACCGGACGGCGGCCGCCGTGTATCGCCAGGCCCGATAGGGAGCCGACAACGTCCTGGAATTTTGCGACTGCCGGACGGAAAAAATTTTATTGTAAAGACGCCATCATATTCATGACCGAAGCTCTGTCCACCGTCCGATATACGCGAGCACATCCGGAAGCCGTCGCCGATGCCCGAGAATTTCGCAAAATCAAACATGCCGTTTTTAAGGCGATGGACCAAGCAAAGCATCTTTTTGAAAAAGGAATTTCCGTTTCATCTTCCACAACCCGCCTCTGACTAACTTCCCCCAAAATTAGTTGTTCACAAAACTCCACCCCGTGGAGTGGACCGCTATTCATTGAAAAGCGCCATCATGCTGCAAGCGAGTTTGAGAAGCGACGATGAGCTGTTTATCGACCCGGAAAAACCGCTTGCCGCCGCTCCCGAAGTCGTCGGCCAGCAGGCGTCCATGAATGTGCAGTGGCAGGTCGGCCTGCGCCGCGGTGAATTGCACGTGCAGAAGCAGGATAAACTGGTTGTAAAGCTGACGATCCAAAAGGCACCATCCATGATGTCTCGAGCAACCTATGCAATTACCGGCCGACAACGCAGTTTTGCAATGCCGTCGTGCTTTGGGATTATTTTACGGTTCACACGGTACAGACGGCAAAGCTGGTTCGGAAAAAATTGGAGAATGCCATCACCGTTACCCGGCGGGCATAGCAGGAAAATGTCTGCATCTATTCGTTTACCCGCTCTTACGGCGAGATGTTTACCGCACAGGAATATATCGAGCACATGCAGAGGGCGCTGAAAATGATCGACGAAGAAATCGGCGGGGACTTGAGCGGTCGCGAAGATACGGAAATCATCGTATAATCGGCACAAGATAAACCGGCCAAACTGTTTACGCTCAATTTTTAACCGGTCGGACCACCCCATGCCTCTCGGGTGGACACGAATTCCGATAAATTGCGCTTTCCAGGAACGACTGCTTAATTCATTTCTGACGAAAAAAGCGGCTGAAGCACAACCTTCAGCCGCCGGGTAATAAGAAGTGAATTGGAGGAATCTGAAATCCTCCCCACTTACCAAATTATTTCACGCAGTTTTTGTTGCCGTCATAACGGAAACCTGCCTTTTCATCACAGCGGACGCAATTGTCTTTTCCATTGTACTTCGTATAACGGAAGCCTGCCTTTTCATCGCAGCGAACGCAATCGTCTTTTCCATTGTACTTCATATAACGAAAGCCTGCCTTTTCATCGCAGCGGACGCAATAGTCTTTCCCATTGTATTTTGTATAATGAAAGCCCGCCTTCTCATCACAGTAGACGCAATAGTCTTTTCCATTGTATTTATTGAAGTGGAAGCCAGCCTTAGTGTTGCAGAAATTCTTGGGACCGGGGCCTGAGAGGCCGGGACTGGAAAGACCGGGACTGGAAGTGCCGGGACTGGAAGTGCCGGGACTGGTAACACTACCGGAAAATACCAATGTGGCCGATAAACACATAGACACTGTTAAAACAACAACCATTGCAATTCCTTTCATGCCTTCCTCCTTAGTCTTAAGTTTTTATTTATGTTTACCCCATGCAACGGTGAGGCGGTGGACCTCACAATCCATGGAAGAAACACGCTCCGGCTCAACCACAAAACCAGTCCGCTGCTTGGGAAGCAGCTCCTAATAGTATCGCCGATAAGGACGCCCTTGCGTATCTTTGACGCTCCCGAGAAATATCCCTCCGGAGCTGGCTCAATTCCTGATCAAAGCGGGTCATCTCATCAAGGCTGATTCCGTCTTGTCCTGCCCGCTTCATATCCGACTCAATTCTTCTCCTTTCAGTCCGCAGGCGTTCAGCTTCTGGCCTTGTTAATGAACCTTCGAACACATTGAATTGATAAGAACTTCCTTTTTGTGGCTGAAGTATATTAAGCCGTCTCTTGTGTGTCAAGGAGATTTTCGCCACAGTCAAGCCAATTTAGAAATGTTCTATTCAAAACAAAAATGGAGATATCCACAGCCTTCTTTGCTCTTGCGGTTGGTTATTTCTTTGTATGTAAAGCTGTGTTCCTGCTGATGATAAGAGGGAACCGTCGATTCTCTCTTCAATATTAACCTTCCTGCCATCGTTCTTCTCTAATTGATAAAGCTTTGGGTTGTAGGCAATGGTGTTATCATTCCGGACAGTCCGTTGGTGTTTGATGCAGAGATACTTGTCCAGATCGCAATGATCAGGAAGCCCGACGTGAACATCGGTCTCATTGGCCAGGCACACCCTGCATTTCTCGTTATATCGGGGCCAATACGTTTCAAGAAACGCATTGGCTTCCTCTTTTGTCTTGATGCCCCGGAGTCTCATCTCTTTGACGAGACGATCCTGAAGCACGCCAAAAAGCCTTTCAACCCTTCCTTTTGCCTGATGAGACAAGGCGTGAATGACGTCCACCCCAAGCTCCTTGAGCGCTCTCTCAAACTGGTTGAGAAATTCCGTGCCTTCAACTTCATCCCATTCCGTAGGTTTCTTTGATGATTTGTAGGTCGTGTGACGATCAAGATAAACGCTAACGGGAAGACCGTATATCTTGACGTAACGCTTGAAGCTGTCCATAGCCAGCAGGGTCGCTTCATAATCGTAAAATCTTGCAAAAACGGTGTTCGTGGCATCATCGATATAATTCATCAATACAAGCTCCGGACCCCAACCTTCCAGCCAGTCATGATGAGAACCGTCCGATTGAACCATCTCGCCAAAGCAGGACCTACTGGGCCTCCACTGCCTGTGGACAGATCGCTTGCGTTACTTCTGCCACAAAACTGCCTCTATCAGCCACTTCCTCATCGTCTCGTCGCATATTCTGCGTTTTGAATGCAGGCCCCGCAATCCATGAACTAACCGCCGGTTCTGTCGCTCACTACCCCTATCATCGTTGATACTGTCTGCTCGGTGATTTCTCTGTCTATTGCCAATTGTATAAACTTCAGCCGCTTCAATTCTGTACTGATCATGACTATTATATCCTTTCAAGCCATAATTACCTCCCTCCTTCAGAAAATAATTACGGCCTTATTTTAGGACATTATCACTTTGGCGGAACAGAACAAAGAAAAAGAACCAAGAAAAGGTTGTTGATATTATGCTCTGACTGTGTTGAAATTCATTCAAAATCCTCAAGGAGGTTTTGAGATGCCCAGAGTCGAACTCAACACACAGGCGCCCGACTTCACGCTGAACGATTTTCACGGCAAAAGCGTGTCCCTGAAGGATTACACCGGAAAGAAAAATGTTCTGGTCGTTTTTAACCGGGGGTTTCTGTGACCGTTCTGCCGCGCGCACATGGCGCAGTTGCGCCGGGATTACAACGCTTTTTTGAAACTGGACACGGACATTCTGGTCGCGGGACCGGAAAAACCCGAAATCTTTCGGGACTATTGGGAAAAGCACGATCTGCCATTTGTCGGTCTGCCCGATCCGGATCACCGTGTTCTGAAACTTTACGGTCAGGAAGTGAAACTTTTCAAACTTGGCCGTTTGCCCGCGCAAATGTTGATTGACCGCACGGGAAAGGTCCGCTTCGTGCATTATGGCCATTCCATGACGGACATTCCTCCCAATGAGGAAATCCTTCAACTGATTCAGAACTTATAGCAAGAAAACCATCGCAAAGAGGAAAGCATGAGAAAAACTCAAATACCTGGATTACTTATCGTTTATGCCATCGCCTTTTTTGTTTTAATGTCCGGTTGCTCTCCATCCGGAAAAGAAATTGAACAAAAGTATATCTCGGAAACATCCAAATTCATCAATATTGACGGCCTGAACGTTCATTATCGTGACGAGGGACAAGGTCCCGTCCTTTTGTGTCTTCACGGGATTCAGTCCTCTTTGCATACCTGGGATGGCTGGGTGAAGGAAATGAAAAATGATTACCGCATTATCCGTCTGGATCTTCCCGGCTGGGGTTTTACCGGGGCTTCAAACTTTGGCTACCAGCCGGATGACACCATAGAATTTCTGAAAAAATTTGTTGATGCCCTGCATGTGCAGAAAATGAACATCGCGGGGAATTCTTACGGGGGTTTCCTGGCATGGAATTTTGTCGTAAAGCATCCGGACCGAGTGGACAAGCTTATCGTTATTGATGGCGGCGGGTATCCGTTTGAGCCGCCGCTGGCCGTCCGGCTTATGACCGCGCCGGTGGTAAAAAATCTCTATCCCCTGGTGACCCCCAGGTTCGTTGTCGCTAAATTCGTCGGTGATGTTTATGGGGAAAACAGCCGGATTCCGGAGGATACCATCGACCGCTATTATGATCTGATGATGTACAAAGACAACCGAAAAGAAAGTGTAAAATTTTTTGAGACGATGAAGGGAAAAATGAACAAGGAATCACCGGATATAAAAACCATCAAGATCCCGACGCTGATCCTGTGGGGCAGACAGGACAAATGGATTCCCATCAGCCTCATGCATCGTTTTAAAAGCGATATTCCTCATGCGCGCACGATTGCTTATGACGAAGCGGGGCATATTCCGATGGAACAGATTCCCGAAATCACCGCCAGGGACGCAGCCTTGTTTTTAAAGGGCAAGTAAACGGAAAAAAGGATTCCCCGGACTTTTTTGTTCGATTGGCCTCCACGGACTGCAGCAGGCCTATAAGATCATGACAGGATTACAGATTATGTCTTCTGGTTCGGGCTAAAAAAAACATAAATCTGATTTCTCCCGAGTTCTTTGGCTTTATACAGAGCCTTGTCGGCCATCTCCACCAGAATCTGCTGGTTTTCGTCTGTTTGCGGAGTCATGGCGGCAACACCGATGCTGATGGTAACATAAGAAGCAACACGGGAATATTGATGAGGAAGATATTCCAACTCAACGCTCGTTCGAATTTTTTCAGCGATCTGCCGGGCGTTTTCCCGGGTCGTATTGGGAAGAAGAACCACAAATTCTTCACCGCCATATCGGGCGCACAAATCATGGGAGCGGTGGACACTTTTCCGGAGAACGGCGGCAATTTTCTGGAGGCATACATCTCCGGCCTGATGCCCATAGTGGTCATTATAAGTCTTGAAATCATCCACGTCGATAAACAGAAGAGATAACGGTGTGCGATACCGGACCCCCATGCGCCATTCCGTGTCGATAAAATCATCAAAATGCCGCCGGTTGGCCAGACCCGTTAAAACATCCGACGAAGAAAGATGTTCAAGCTCGGTTTTGGCCTGTTCCAGTCGAATGGTCTCGATTTCCTTCAATAGATTGCGCAGGTAATTCCGGCGCAAGTCGTTTTCCATCTGATAATTGGCGATCAAACTGATGATATTGGCGGCAAACAGAACGACGCTGCTGTTGATCATTACGGGCGGCGGCATGGGGGTAATATGGGACACACAAAGGACATACAGCAGAAATGCTATCCACGAAACGCTGAAGGCATGCCAGAACCGCAAACGTACCACAATGTTGCCGAACATCACAATGAGAATGACCCCGGTGTGGTAGTGGACAACATTGGGATGATGACTTAGTCCCAACATGAGGATGATGCTGGCACAAGACAGAACAATAAGAAAATCGACAAAAACATCCAGGAAATGAATAAACGTCCGCCGACTCATCAACAAAAGAACGATCACCATGGCAGGAGTGACAATGCCCAGACGGATTTTCCAGGCCGTCAGATAGATGTCCGGGAGCATCTCCTTATCCGTAATGAGAAACAGGTTATAAATGAAGATGGCAATGACCGCCATGATAAAAAAACGGTTTTTGCGGATGTCCAGCGTATCGGCAAGGAAACGGCTTTCGAGATTGCCGGGAAAAACAAGAAAGGGAAATCCGGACTCCAGGGCCTTCTGAATATCACCTTCCAGATTCGTAATATCTTGACGATGGTCGGTCAACGGTTGGCGGACTGCGGTCAAATCTCCATCCTCCTGCAAACGACAAGCCTCACCGGAGAATTTTTGTCCGGGAATGGATTTTTGCCCAAATTCAGTTTCATGGAAAACCTCCTTTGAAGCATTATAGTCAACAAATGCGTTTGGGGAAAGAAAAATGTCATGCGAAAACCCCCTTGATTTGATATAAAGAATCCGGTGGGTAAACGACGATGGACACAAAAAAAAACTCCCTTCTGAAGCAAGTGCCGGGCCTCCTGCTCTTACTTGCCGCGCTTGTCCTGTTTCTGCCCCGGGATGCCGAAGCGGCCAGGAAACTGGTCATCGATCCTGAATTTGCAAAAAGCAACCTGAAAGGCATTCTACAGGTCTGCAAGGACCCGACAGGCAATCTGACGATCGATCAAATCGCCTCACCGGCTCTTGACGAATGCTTCCGGGATATCTCGATCGAACATCCCACTTTCGGCTATTCGGACGCAACCTTCTGGTTCCGGATCAAAGCCATCGCCACCCCGCAAGTTTCCCAATCTTTTTTCCTTGCCTATGATTATCCGGTCATTGATGAAATTGATCTGTATCTGCCGGACAGCAAAGGATACAAGGTATATTCGGCGGGCGATCGCCGCCCCTTTCACCTTTGGCCGGTCGCATACAGAAGCATTCTTTTCCCCGTCACAATAGATGCCGGAGAATCCTCCACCTGGATCATCCGCGTCAAAAGCGAAGGATCGATCACCGTTCCCATCACCCTGTGGTCGGAAGACGCATTCTCCCGGTACCGGAACAATTCCCTCGTCGCCCTGTGGTTTTTCTATGGCGCCATGATCTCCATCATTTTTTACAATCTTCTTTTCTTTGTTTCGTTCCGGGAAATCAGTTACATTTTTCTTTCTCTGTTTGCCATCAGCATGACGTCCTACTCCCTCATCAACAACGGCATCGCCTTCCAGTACCTCTGGCCGGATTATACGGAATGGGCAAATGCCGCCCACCCCTTTTCGCTGCTCATGAGCGGGATCTGGGGCACATTATTCACCCGCTATTTCCTGAATCTGAAACGAAAACATCCCTTATTCGATTACAGCCTCAAGGCGGTCGGCGTTTTGGGCATCCTTATGCTTGCAACCCCATTTCTGCTGAATTACCGGTATGCAACCCAGATTTCCATGATGATGGGACTGCTCTCTGTCACTTCCATGCTGGCCACCGGTTCGATCCTGGCGTTTCGTGGTTCCAGACCCGCACGTTTTCTCATTGTTTCGTGGATTGTCTTTTTCGTCTTCATGAGCATGGAAGTCTTGAGAGCCTACGGCGTCATCCCCAAAATCGCCATGTCGGACGCCAGCCTGAGCATCGGCACCAGCGCCATGATCCTCATCCTGTCTCTCGGAATCACGGACAAGATTAACGTCATCCGCCGGGAAAAAGACAGCGCCCTCGCGGCCCTGCGGGAAAGCGAAGAAAAATACCGAGATATCTTCAATAATGTTTCCGATGTTCTGTATATCCACGACCTCGAAGGACGTTTCACCGACATCAACCGTCAGGTGGCAAAGCTTGGGTATACTCCGGATGAACTCAAAGGAAAGAACATCCGGGATTTAATTCCGGAAGAACACCGTCAGGGCTTTGAAGATTATATCCATAGTCTGCATTCTCAAGGAAGCGGCTCAGGATTAATCAACATTATGACCAAAGACGGCGCCGTCCGGATCATGGAATTCATGAACAACCTTTACTACGATAAATCGGGCAGGCCCCTGGGAGCGAGAGGCTCCATCCGTGATGTAACGGAAAGGATCATCATGAATCGGGAAAAAAAGGAGCTGGAAGCCCGATTGCTGCAATCCCGAAAAATGGAAGCCCTGGGTATGCTGGCGGGCGGCGTCGCCCACGATCTGAACAACATTCTCTCGGCTGTCGTCACCTATCCGGAACTCCTTCTTCTTCAGCGCAGTCTGGATGAAAAGCAGCGGCGGATCATCAAGACGATCCATGAGGGAGGCCTGCGCGCCACCGCCATTGTGGGCGATCTGCTGACCATCGCCAGGGGCGTGGCTATCCGGAAGGAGTCTCTCGACCTCAATGACGTGGTTCGGGAATACCTTTCGTCTCCGGATTACCTGGCCTTAAAACAGCAAGCTCCCGACATCTCCGTAACAGTCCAAATGACGGATACACCGCTGATCATGGACGGTTCACCGATTCATCTCCGGAAGTCCCTCATGAACCTGCTCATCAACGCCTTTGAAGCCGTGGACAGGCACGTCGGAAAAATCACGGTAAAAACCGGCAAGGAAATTCTGGATAAGATGGAATCCGATGATGATCCGGAGGGCAGGGGAAAGTACATCGTTCTGACCGTGGCCGATAACGGTCATGGAATCGCGGAAGCGGATCTGGAAAGGATTTTCGAGCCTTTTTATTCGAAAAAGGTCATGGGCCGCAGCGGCTCCGGCCTGGGCCTTGCCGTCGTCTGGAATTCCGTGCAGGATCACGACGGTTTCGTGGATTTGAAAAGCAGCGACAAAGGCACGGTTTTCCGGCTCTGCTTTCCGGCGGCCAACCGGGCAGAATACTCGCAAGTACCTGAAATAACCGCTTTATCAGAATGCAGGGGACAGGGAGAATCCATTCTGGTCATTGACGATGACCCGGTGCAGCGCGAAATCGCCTCCCATTTTCTGGATACCCTCGGTTATAAGGTTCACACGGCTGCCTCCGGAGAGGAAGCCGTGAACTTCGTCAAAACACAATCGGTCGACCTGCTCATCCTGGACATGATCATGGAACCGGGCCTAAGCGGCAGAGAAACCTATCAAAGCATCGCCGAACTGCATCCCCAACAGAAAGCCATTATTGTCAGCGGCTATGCAGACGACGATGATGTCAAGGCCGCTCAATCTCTGGGCGCGGGCGAATATGTAAGTAAACCCTATACCCTGGAGAAACTGAGTCTGGCCGTACGGAAAGCCCTGTGCGACACTTGATGGATTTGATGTTTGGACAGTTGTTCCCGGGATCATCCGATCCAATCAGCACAAAACCCTTCCGGACGGGGAGTTAGCAGAATCCCCCTGCATTTTGATATTGAAGCTTCTTTCCAAGAACTTTTTCCAGAGATCGGGCAAGTCCGCGGTCCTCACCGGTAACAAAGGTAAAAGCATCGCCGGTTTTCGCTGCCCGTCCCGCCCGTCCGATGCGGTGGGTATAGGCATCGACTGTCGAGGGCATATCATCCTAAAAACGGCAGTTGAGCGGCTAAATGTGTGCCGGTAGCAGCGGTGGAGTATCGGATTTGGCAAGAAGATTTTGAAAAGCCTTCTTGACAATGATCGACATCCTTTGGACGAAAGGCAACTGC
>Ga0209096_1001124_pt1 | contig 30930 bp, 24 predicted proteins | sample AD_UKC034_MetaG_FD_184407 | JGI IMG/M metagenome (GOLD analysis project Ga0209096, IMG submission 184407) | Active sludge microbial communities of municipal wastewater-treating anaerobic digesters from USA - AD_UKC034_MetaG (SPAdes) (version 2) | ecosystem: Engineered > Bioreactor > Anaerobic >... | reverse complement strand
CCAAGAGCAAATCGGGCTACTTCCTGCGCAATTTCGGCTGGGCCGACCTGCTCTCCAGCTTGCCCTTTCCCCAGCTCAAGGTCCTGCGCCTCTTCCGGCTCTGGCGCGTTATCCGCCTCTTTACCCGCTTCGGCGTCCGCCATCTGCTGGATGAGTTCATTCAGCACCGCGCCGAAAACGCCATGTTGCTGGTGATCTTTCTGGTGATGTGTGTGCTGGAGTTCGGCGCGATGGCGGTGCTGAAAGCCGAGAATGCCTCGCCCGACGCCAACATCACCAGCGCCAGCGATGCCATCTGGTGGACCTACGTCACCATCACCACCGTCGGCTACGGCGATCAATTCCCTGTGACCATCTGGGGACGCATCATCGGCGTCCTGGTTATGACGGCCGGCGTGGGCTTGTTCGGCACCCTGGCCGGTTTCCTCTCCACCAAGCTGCTCAGCCCGCCGGCCAAGAAGAAGGCGCCGGCAACGTCCGGACCCGACGACCCCAAAGCGCGCATCGCCGAATTGAAGCAGATGATCGAGGCGCAGGAGAAGGCCACCGCCGACCTGCGCGCCAAGCTGAACGAGATCGACGCCCTGCTTTAGGACGCGTCGATCATCGCTTGTCGCTTCAGTCGGACTTTGTCCGGCCCCTGGAACCTGGCTCGCCGATTCTGAGAACACCTACGCCTGCGCGCGATGCAGGTGTAGACGAGGGGTCGGCCGAGCCAACGTTGGGAACTTGTTCGCAGACAAGATACACCTAAACTACATCCATTGTAATGTTGTGCGCCCAGTTCATTGGCGATATGCTGCGAAGGTCAGCACAACTGGCTGACCAGCAACTTTCGATCAAGGAGCAAACTCATGTCCGAGAACAAGAATGATCATGTGGTCGTCGCCTTCTATGACAGCGCAGAGATCGCCGATCAGGCCGTCGCATCCCTCAAGGCCTGGGACAAGGCCAGCGACGATATCAAGCTCGGCGCGGTCGGCGTCCTGGCTGCAGCGCCTGATGGCAAGATCAAGACGCACGTGGGACGCAAGTCGGGCAAGGGCGCCAAGACCGGCGCCATTGTAGGCGTCATCGCCGGTGTGCTCAGCGGCGGCGTGACGTTGGTCGGCGGGCTAATCGGCGGCGCGCTGGCCGGCGGCGTGTTGGGCGGCTTTTTCAAGAAGGGCACCAACCTGACCGAAGATGAGATCAACAACATCGGCGAAGAGCTGAAGCGCGGCAAGTATGCCGTGGTTGTCACCTGCGACGAGGACGAGCTACCGGCAACCAAAGATCAGTTGCAGATGGTCGGCGGCGTGATCTGGACCTATGAGGTGTCTGCCGAAGCGATGACAGCCGCCGCCGAGGCCGCAACCAGCGCCGAAATCGCGATGGATCAGGCTGCGGCTGTGGCCGGGCCGGCGGCCGGCGTTCTGGCTGTTGCTGGCGCCAGCGCAGCAGCAGCTCACGTCGGAGATTAGGCGTAGCGGCCCAGCCGCCGGGTGGGAGCAGGGTGGTTTCGATACGACGGCCTACTCAACCACCGTGCGTTCGCCTGGCGGCGGGTCAAGCGGTGGTTTCGATACGGCGGCCCACTCAACCACCGCAAGCCCGATCAACAACTGCCACATCCTGCCCATCACCGTGTGGGGGATGTGGCCATGACAACTGCATCCAGGACTATCCGCCGGCCTTTCACCTCCTGGCTAAGCCCAGCGGCGCGACCTGCAACCTGGACTGCGCCTACTGCTTCTTCCTCTCCTAAGGAGATGCTCTATCCCAGCAGCCGCGTCCGCATGGCCGACGCCATGCTGGAAAGCTACATTCGCCGCGCGCTGTGCTCGACCGCAGCGGCGCCGCTGAGAAGATCGGCGTCGAGAATTTGCACCCGTGGGTGATGGCGGCGGTGGCTATGCATCTGAACCGGGCCGCGAGCCACGAGGACGCGCTGATCATCGCAAGGGACAGCCTGCAGCGGCTGATCAGTGTGATCGACGCGCAGGTCGGGGCTGGCGGCGACGACCAGGAACGCCTGGACGCGCTGCGGCGGCGATTGCGGAATGCGCTGGATGCAATCGAGCCAGCGTGATATCGAGCATAATGCAACAACTCGCATCGGCCACCCAGGGCCTGAAGCCTGAACGCCGCCACCTCAACGCCGACCTCCTGGCCGGCCTGACCTTCGCCATCGTCAACGTGCCGCAGGCCATGGCCCACGCGTTGCTGGCCACGGTCAACCCGGTGCTGGGCATCTACACCCTGATGCTGGCCGTGCCGATTGGCGCGTTGTTCACCAGCTCGGTCTTCATGAATGTCTCCACCACCAGCGCGCTGTCGGTGGCGGCCGGCGCCGGACTGGCGGAGGTTGCTGCCGGCCAAAAGGCGCAGGCGCTGGTGGCGCTGGTGTTGCTGGTCGGGCTGATCCAGCTCCTGGCCGGCCTCTTCAAGCTGGGCTTCCTGGTGAACTTCGTCTCCAGCTCGGTGATGACCGGCTTCCTCAACGGCGTGGCCGTGCTGATCATCCTGGGCCAGTTCGGCGACCTGACCGGCTACGACAGCATCTTCTCCAACAAGATCGCCCAGTCGTTGGACCTGCTGCTGCATCTGGACAGCATCAACCCCTATGCGACCTTCATCGGCCTGCTGACTCTGGGGTTGATGGTGCTGTTGTTGCGAACGTCGCTCAGAAAATTCGCCTTCATCATCGCCATCGCCGCCGCGACGCTGCTGTTGGCTCTGCTGACCCTGCCCGCGCTGCCCAGCGCCGCCGGCTTCGCCTCCGTGCAGACGGTGGAAGATATCGCCGACATTCCGCGCGCTCTGCCCAGCCTGACCCTGCCAGAGCCGGCGTTGATCCTCAAGATGTTGTTGCCGGCCTTTTCGGTGGCGCTGATCGGCCTGATCCAGGGCGCGGGCGTCAGCCAGGGCTATCCCAATCCCGACGGCAAGTACCCGAACGTCTCGCGTGACTTTCTGGGCCAGGGCGCGGCCAATATGGCGACCAGCCTGGTGGGCGGCCTGCCGGCCGGCGGCTCCATCTCTGGCACGGCATTGATCATGAGCGCCGGCGCCAAATCGCGCTGGACCAACATCTCTGCGGGAATTTTCGTGGCGGTGATCGTCCTGGCGGCGGCGCCGCTGGTGGAGCTGGCGCCCATGCCCGCGCTGGCCGCGCTGTTGATCATGGCCGGTTTCCAGGGCTTGCGGGTGCAGCAGGCCATCACCGTCTGGAACACCGGCAGGGTGGCGGGTGTGGTGATGGTCATGACCTTCGCCGCCACGCTGCTGGTTCCCTTGCAGTATGCGGTCTTGCTGGGCGTGGCGCTCAGCATCCTGCTCTTCGTCTTCCGCCAGTCCAACAAGGTCATCGTCACCGAGCTGGTTCCAATGCCGGGCGGTTTTCCCGAGGAACGGCCGGCGCCGCGGCAACTGGCCAGCCATCAGCTCACCATGCTGATGGTCTACGGCAGCCTCTTCTTCGCCGCGGCCAAGAACCTGGAGGAGATGTTGCCCGCTGTGGACGAGGCCCGCGGCGCGGTGGTGGCCATCGGCCTGCGCGGCAAAACCGAGATCGGCAGCACCTTCGTCGGCGTCGTGCAGCGCTACGTGCAGGCGCTGCACGCGCATGACAGCAAGCTGATGCTGGTGGGCGTCGAGCCGGGCGTGCGCGATCAACTGGCTAAGACCGGGCTGATGGCGCTGATCGGCGAGGAGAACGTCTTCCTGTCGACGCCGCGTCTGGGCGAAGCCATGAACCAGGCCGCCGCGGCAGCCTACCTTTGGCTTGGGCAGTCGCCGGAGCGCTAAGAACGTGTCTGCCAAAAGTCTGATGCGTGATGCGTAATGCGTGATGCGTAATGCGTAATGCGTAATGCGTAACCGGATGGCTATGGACGATGTGTGTCAGGATGAACCACGCGTTGCGTGAACCACGCGCCGCGTGAACCACGCGTTGCGTGAACCACAGCCACAGTCCGCGCTTCCGGGTTACGCATTACGCATCACGCCTTACGGTTCGAAGGTTTCCCGCAAGCCGTCGCCGCCATGCGCAACACGGCTCTTTCACTGATGTCACTCAAGCAAATCCAAATCAACAAGGAGTAGGACCATGTCTAACCAACCCGATCGTCATGCACGCACGCACTTGCCCGTGCCGGAGATTCCGCCGTGGGGGATCACGACTTATGACGCCAAGGATCCGGACACGAAGTTTCCACCTATCATACCACTGCGTCCGCCGGCGGGCGCGCCCAACGTGCTCATTATCCTGCTGGACGACGTAGGTTTTGGCGCATCCAGCGCTTTTGGAGGTCCGTGCAACACGCCGAACTTCGAGAAGCTGGCCGACGACGGCCTCAAGTTCAATCGCTTCCACACCACCGCGCTGTGCGCTCCAACGCGCCAGGCCCTGATGACCGGACGCAATCACCACTCGGTCGGCATGGGCAATATCACCGAGACCGCCACGGCCGCCCCTGGCCAGAATTCCCTGCGCCCGAACACCAAGGCGCCCATCGCGCTGACGCTCAAGCTCAACGGCTATTCCACCGCCATGTTCGGCAAGTGCCACGAAGTCCCGGTCTGGGAGAACAATCCGATGGGGCCGTTCGATCGCTGGCCGGCCGGCGGCGGCGGATTTGAATACTTCTATGGCTTCGTTGGCGGCGAGAACAATCAGTGGGATCCGGCGCTCTTCGAGGGGCTGCGGGCCGTCGAACCGCCCGCGACACCCGAAGAGGGCTACCACCTCACCGAAGACCTGGCCGATCACGCCGTCAACTGGATTCGCCAGCAAAAGGCGCTGATGCCCGACAAGCCGTTCTTCATCTACTTTGCGCCGGGAGCAACCCACGCGCCGCACCACGTGCCGAAGGAATGGGCCGACAAGTACAAGGGCCAGTTCGCACATGGCTGGGACAAGCAGCGTGAGATCACCTTTGCACGGCAAAAGCAACTGGGCGTCATTTCAGCCGACTGCGAGTTGACCCCACGCCACGCCGAGATTCCCGCCTGGGACGAGATGCCAGCCGAGCTCAAACCGGTGCTGGAGCGCGAAATGGAAGTCTACGCCGGTTTCCTTGAACATACGGACTACCACACCGGCCGGGTCATCGACGCCATCGCCGAGTTGGGCATCCTCGACGACACGTTGATCTACGTGATCGTGGGCGACAACGGCGCATCGGCGGAAGGCACGCTGAACGGCGCCTTCAACGAGATGGCGAATTTCAACGGCATGGCCGACCTCGAAACGCCCGAGTTCCTGCTCTCCAAGATGGACGAGTTCGGCTCGCCTTCGTCGTACAATCACTACGCCGTCGGCTGGGCCTGGGCGATGGGCACGCCCTATCAGTGGACGAAGCAGGTTGCTTCACACTGGGGCGGCACGCGCAACGGTACCATCGTTCACTGGCCAAAGGGAATCGCCGAGAAGGGCGGTCTGCGCAACCAGTTCTGCCATGTGATCGACGTGGCGCCCACCATCCTTGAGGCCGCCGGCCTGCCGGAGCCAAATTTCGTCAACGGCGTGCAGCAATCGCCGATGGAAGGCGCCAGCATGCTCTACGCATTCAACCAGGCCGACGCGCCAGAACGCCACGATATCCAGTACTTCGAGATGTTCGGCAACCGAGGAATCTACTACAAGGGCTGGAGCGCGGTCACCAAACACCGCACGCCCTGGGTGATGGTCGGGCAAAAGATGCTGCCGTTCGATGAGGACGTCTGGGAGTTATACGACGGCAGCAAGGACTGGAGCCAGGCGCACGACCTGTCGAAAGACAATCCCGAGATGCTGGCCAAACTCCAGCGCCTTTGGCTGATCGAGGCTGTCAAGTACAACGTTCTGCCGCTCGACGATCGCCAGACCGAGCGCATCATCCCCGAATTGGCGGGCCGCCCGACCTTGATTCACGGCAATACCCAGATGTTCTTCCCGGGCATGGGCCGCCTGACCGAGCTGAGCGTGTTGAACATCAAGAACAAATCGTTCTCGGTCACATCCGAAATCGAGATTCCGGCCAACAAGACTGCCAGCGGCGTGATCGCCGCCCAGGGCGGCCAGTTCGGCGGGTGGAGTTTCTACGCGCACGAGGGCAAGCTCAAGTTTCTCTACAACGTCCTCGGCATCTACCACTTCCCGGTCGAGGCAACGTCGTCGCTGCCTGCGGGCCAGCATCAGGTCCGCGCTGAGTTCGCCTACGATGGCGGCGGATTGGGCAAAGGCGGCGACGTCACGCTGTATGTGGACGGTCAGGCCGTAGGCAGTGGCCGCGTCCAGGCCACGCAGGCGATGATCTTCTCAGCCGATGAGACGTTCGATGTCGGCTATGAGGCCGGCACGCCGGTATCGCCAGATTACACAACAGGAGGCAGCAAGTTCACTGGTAAGATTCATTGGGTACAATTGGATGCGGGCGTGGATGACCACGATCACCTGATCGCTCCCGAGGAGCGCTGGCGCGTGGCCATGGCGCGGCAGTAATGGCCCGCCGCTCAACTTCACTTTCTGACAGGAGATTCTACGATGGCAAAACAACTGGTACTCGCATATTTCGCGAACGAGACGGCCGCTGATCAGGCGGTGTATATCGTCAAGGATTGGGACAAGGCCAGCGACGAGATCAAGCTGGGCGCCATTGGCATCCTGGTCAAGGATGACCACGGCAAGATCAAGACCCACAAGCTGGGCAAGCGCAAGACTGGGACCGGCGCCGTCCTCTTTGCCTTGGTGGCCGCCCTGACCGGGGGCGCGTCGTTGCTGGCAGGCGCCATCTTCGGCGGCGTCCTTGGCTCCTTCTTCCACAAAGGGCTGGGACTGTCCAAGGATGACCTGGCCCACATCGACGGTCAGTTGGTCGATGGCCGGGCGGCCGTGTGCATCCTGGCTGCCGCGGACGAGGCGGACGCTGTCTCCGCCAAACTGGCTGAGCTGGGCGGCGTCTTGGAGTCATACGAGGTGACGAGCGAGGTCGTCGAAGAAGCGGAAGCCGCCGCCGAGGAGATGCCCGAAGAGGAAGCCGAGGCGCCCGCGGAAGCAGAAGCTGAAGCGCCCGCGGAAGCGTCACAGGAAACGCCAGCGGAAGAGCCGGCAGCGTAACATCGTTCCAACCGCCTGACTGCTGTGGTCGGCAGGCAAGCACGAGTCATGGCGCTTGTTGGCGACCAGTCGCCAACAAGCGCCATTGGATGGCCCAGATCGCGGGTCATTAATTTTCAGCGTTCAATCGAGGAGACAGATCATGTTAAGACGAGGAATCGGCGGCCCCGGCCGGGGCATGGCCAGACGAAGCGTCATGCGCAGGCATCGCCGCATGCGCCGGCGCATGCGCAGACGGCTGGTCGTCGGCGGCGCGGTGCTGCTGGCCGTGGGCGTCAGCGCCGTCAAGATGACGCCGAATGAGGTGCAGCAAATCGAGCAGCACACCGGCATGAAGGCGGAGGATCTCTCGGAAGAGCAGCTGGACGCCGCCATGGAAGAACTGGGCATCGAAGGCCAGGAGCCCACCGATCAGGAGATCGCCATGCTCGAGGCGGAAGAGGACAAGGCCGCCGGCCAGCCGGCGGCGGCTTCGGCCCAGGCTCAGCCGGCCCCGGCGTCGCAGGACGAGGTGATTGCGCAACTCGAACGCCTGGGCGCGCTCAAGGCTCAGGGGCTGCTGACTGAAGAGGAGTTCGCGGCCCAGAAGGCCAAGCTGCTGAGAAGCTGAGTTCTGTTCAGCAGCAACGCCGCGGGCTGGCTCGGTCAGTAGACCGGCCAGAGCAGCAACGCCGCGGGCTGGCTCGGTCAGGAGACCGGCCAGAGCAGCAACGCCGCGGGCAGGCTCGGTCAGGAGACCGGCCAGAGCGGCAACGTCGCGAGCAGGCTCGGTCGGGAAACCGGCCAGAGCAGCAACGCCGCGGGCAGGCTCGGTCGGGAAACCGGCCAGAGCAGCAACGCCGCGGGCAGGCTCGGTCAGGAGACCGGCCAGAGCGGCAATGCGCGGGCTGGCTCGGTCAGGAGACCGGCCAGAGCGGCAACGTCGCGAGCAGGCTCGGTCGGGAAACCGGCCAGAGCAGCAACGCCGCGGGCAGGCTCGGTCGGGAAACCGGCCAGAGCAGCAACGTCGCGGGCTGGCTCGGTCAGGAGACCGGCCAGAGCGGCAATGCGCGGGTTGGCTCGGTCAGGAGACCGGCCAGAGCGGCAATGCGCGGGCTGGCTCGGTCGGGAGACCGGCCAGAGCGCCCCTTGGATTGCGGACAGGTATTGAGGATCAAGACATGGATGCTCCGATGACGACCGATACACGCGCTACTGCCGAGGCCATTGGCATCAAGCGCTACATCCCTATCCTCTCGTGGCTGCCGCGCTATGATCGCTCCTGGCTGACCGCCGACGTCATTGCCGGCCTGACGCTGTGGGGGCTGGTGGTGCCGGAAGCCATGGCCTATGCCGGCATCGCTGGCCTGCCGCCGCAGGCCGGCCTGTACACGTTGCTGGCCGCGCTGTTGATCTACGCGCTGCTGGGCACGTCGCGCCACCTGGTGGTGGGTGGCACCTCGGCCACGGCCGCGCTGCTGGCGTCGTCTGTGGCGGCGGCGCTGGTGGCGACGGCCGCAGCCAACGCCTCCGATCCGGCGACCTACCAGGCCTATGCGTCGGCCTTCGTCCTGGTGACCGGCCTGGTCTTCCTGGCCGCTGGCCTGGCAAAGCTGGGCTTCATCACCCAGTTCCTGTCCAAGCCGGTGATGGACGGCTTCGTGATGGGCCTCGCCATCTTCGTGGCGGTGGGGCAGCTCAACAAGCTCTTCGGTGTGCCTAAGCCCGAAGGCAATACCGTTGAGAAGTTTTTTGGGATCATCAAGGAGCTGCCGCAGGCCAACTGGGTCGCGTTTGCCGTGGGCGCCGCAGCCCTGGCGCTGCTCTTTCTGCTGCCGCGCTGGAACAAGAAGATCCCGGCCGGCCTGGTGGTGCTGTTCGGGGCCATCGCATTAAGCGCGGTGCTCGATCTCAACGGCAACTACGGCGTGGAGATCGTAGGGGCGCTGCCGCAGGGGCTGCCCTCGCTGACCTTCCCGCGGGTCCCGATCACGACGTACCTGGCGATGGTGCTGCCGGCCATCGGCGTGTTGCTGGTGGCCTATAGTGAAGCGTTAGGCGTGGCCCTCGAGTTTGCCGAGAAGCACGGCTATGAGGTGGACGCGAACCAGGAATTGAACGCCCACGCAGTGGTCAACCTGGTGAGCGCGGTGTTCGGCGGCATGCTTGCCGCCGGCAGCATGTCGTCCTCGGCCGTCAAGGAAGGCGCCGGCGCCCGCTCCCAAGTGGCCAATCTGGTCACCTGGGTCGTGACGATCATCACCGTGCTCTTCCTCACGCCCCTGTTCAAGACGCTGCCGGAGGCCGTGCTGGGCGCGTTGATCATCCACGCGGTCTGGCACATCATCGCCTCGCCCAAGTTGCACAAGCTGCGCCTGGCGTCGCGGGTCGAGTTCTGGTTCGGCGTGCTGGCCCTGGCCGGCGTGCTGTTCATCGACGTGCTGCAAGGCATGATCATTGGGGTGGTGGCCTCGATGCTCTTCGTGATCTACAAGACCAGCCGGCCGCACATCTCGTCGCTGGGCCGCGCGCCGGGCGCATCCGGCGTTTACACCGACCTGGGTCGCCATCCTGAGAACACGCCGGTGCCGGGGGTGTTGATCGTGCGCCTCGATGCGCAGTTGTACTACGCCAACGCCCTCACCGTCAGGGACCGGGTGAAAGCCATGATCGCTGAGATGGAGACGCCGCCCCGGGCAGTGATCTTCGATGCCTCCAGTCAGGAACAGATCGATGTGACCAGCACGGACATCCTCAGGGGTCTGCTGAAGGAACTGCACGGCAAGGGCATCGCCGTGTATGTGGCAGAACTGCACCTGCCCGTGCTCGAGTACGGCCGCCAGACGGGGCTGCTGGAGGTTCTCGGCGAAGACCACGTCTTCCCGACCGTGGATGCCGCGGTGCGCGCCGTTGCGCCGGCGGCCGAATCTGATCAACCGTGAAGATAGCAGTACGTATGCAGTATTGCCACGGTTTGCTGGAGAGCCGTAACTCGTAACTCGTAACACGTAACACGTAACCCGGAATTGCGTGGGCAGGCTGTGGTGCGCAGGGTATATTTTTCATGCTTGAACCCAACGTTCATCTTCATCCGGTTACGCATTACGGCGGTAACACAAAGGAGTGCATAACCATGTTCAAATCAAGCCGTTTAGCTCTGCTGGCAGTTCTCAGCCTCGCGCTGATCGTCGCTGCCGCCTGCTTTCCGCCGTCCACGCCGGTTCCACCGGTGGTCCCAGCGCCGTCCACTGGCATCACGAACATCGTCTGGCAGTGGACCAGCGTCGCCAACCGGGTAAGCGGCCAAACGACCACCGTCCCCAACCCGCAGGCCTACACCATCACCTTCCACGACGACGGCACGGTAAGCGGCCAGGCCGACTGCAACACCTTCAGCGGGACGTACACCACCGATGGCGACTTCTCTATCGCTACGACGCCGGACGTGATGGCGGCCTGCGGCGGCGATTCGCTGGACATCCAGTACTTCGAGCTGCTGGATGCTATCGTGACCGGCGGCCCCGATGGCGCGGGCGGGCTGGCGCTGGAGACGGCCGGAGCCGAGCAGCGCATGACCTTCGTCAGCGGCCCCCTGCCCACGCCTACCGTCCCCGCAGCGGCCCCGGCCCCCTCCAGCGAGATCATCAATATCGTCTGGAAGTGGCAAACGCTGAACGATGTGGCGGCCGGCGCGTCAACCAGAGTCCCCGAGCCGGACAAGTACACCATCGTCTTCTATGCCGACGGGATCACCAAAGGACAGGCTGACTGCAATACGTTCTCGGGAACCTATGCGCAGGGCAGCGACTTCACCATCAGTGTGACGCCCGATGTCATGGCGGCCTGCGATCAGGGCTCCATGGATCAGGAGTTCCTGAACCTGTTGGATGAGGTTGCGGCGGGCGGCCCCGATGGCGCCGGCGGCCTGATGTTGCAGACTGCTGGCGGCGCCCAGAAGTTGCTGTTCAGCAACGGCGGCGCGGCGCAATAGGCTACCATCCGGCGCCATTGTCCGCCGGTAATCGACACGTCATGATCAAGGAGACAACTCTATGACACTTGCAGAATTCGTCGGTGCGATCGCCGGGCTATCTGGCTTGCTCTTCGTCGTCACCAGCATGTTGGGCATGGGCGCGTCCCTGACCATGCCGATGATCCTGCAGCCGCTCAAGAACGTGAAGCTGGTGATCCTGGCGCTCGTGGCCAACTTCATCCTGGTACCGGCGCTGGCCTACGCGCTCACCCTCTTCTTGCCCATCGCGGACGACCTGAAGATCGGCCTGATCGTGTTGGGCTGCGCGGCCGGCGCGCCCTTCCTGCCCAAGCTGGCGCAGAACGCCAAGGGCAGCCTCGGCTTCAGCGTCGGGTTGATGGTGCTGCTGATGGTGGTGACCATCTTCTACATGCCCATCGTGATGCCGCTGCTGCTGCAAGGCGTAGCGGTGAACCCCTGGGACATCGCCAAGTCGTTGATCGTGTTGATGTTGGTCCCGCTGGCCATCGGTCTCTTGGTTCGCTCCCATTCGGCGGAAGATGGCGCCAAATTGAGCCAGCTCATGAACAAGATCTCCGGCCTGGCCATCCTGGTAATGATGGTGGCGGCGCTTGCCACAAATCTCTCCAACATCATCGGCTTCATCGGCTCCTGGGGTATCCTGGCGCTGATTCTGTTCCTGGTCGGGTCGTTGCTCATCGGCATGCTGCTGGGCGGTCGCGATCAGGGGGTACGCGCCGTGATGGGGCTGGGCGCCGCCCAGCGCAACATCTCCGCCGCCATCGTGGTGGTCACTCAGAACTTCGCCGGGACTGACGCCCTGCCCTTCACACTGGTGGCGGCCATCCTGGGCTTGTTGATTCTGATGCCGGCTGCGAAGCGCATGGGAGGAAAACAGGAGAGTGGCCAGGGATTGGAAATCCCTGGCTGACAACGCAAAGCGCCCTCAGGCGCTGGGAGCCGGCCTGCAGCCGCTAACTCCGCAGCCGCTGAGGCGGCTTCGTGGTGTCAGACGGTGAATTCCATTCACCGGGCTGTGTGCCGTCAGACGGTGAATTCCATTCACCAGGCAAAAGTAACGATTGGAGCATGAACATGACGAATTTCGATCCCACATCCCTGCCTGCGCCGACGTTTTTTGGCGGAACCAAGGCCATCACCACGACGCCGATCGTCGGCGCGCCGCGACGAGAATACGCCGAAGCTTACATCCCCGGTAAGGAGCCGCTCGAAGACGGTGAGCTGCGCGTGACGGTGCTGGGCAGCGGCAACCCCTGGGTGACGCGCGCCCAGTCCTCGGGCAGCATCCTGGTCGAGGTCGGCAACCCTGAACGCGACCTGTTGATTTTCGACCTCGGCACCGGCTCGCTGGCCAACTATGCGAGTCTCAAGCTGCCGGTCAACTTGCTGGACAAGGTCTTTCTGACCCACCTGCACGCCGACCACATCGCCGACCTGATCACCCTTTCCGGCAGCTACTCCAAGGTGGGGCGGGCGGACGGGCCGGTCAGGGTGTGGGGGCCCAGCGGGACCGAGCCGCGCCTGGGCACAAAGCACTTCGTCGAGTCCATCCAGGAGGCGCTGGCCTGGGATACCGCGGCGGCGGGCGGGGCCATCAACCCGGAAAGCCTGAAGATCGGGGTGACCGAGTTCGACTTCATGCAGACCCAGGTGGTCTATGAAGCCAACGGCGTCAAGATCACCTCGTTTCCCGTCATCCATGCGTTGAGCGGCGCAGTCGGCTACCGGCTCGACTTCGCCGGCCTGACCTTCGTCCACTCGGGCGACACGCGCGCCGGCTGGCCGTTGGTGCGCGCCTGCGCAGGCGGCGTCGATCTGCTGATCCACGAATGCTTCCCGCCCGCGGCGGCGCTGGCCGCCTCATCGGGTCTTTCCATCGAGCGGGCGACGATGGCATTGAACGCGGCGCACACGTCACCCAAGGGCGCCGGCAAGGTATTCGGGCTGGTGCAGCCGCGCATGGCTGGCCTCGTGCATACGCCGCTGCTGGCGCCCCCGATCGGCCCCATGATCTTTGCCGAACTGCGCACGGTCTATGACGGCCCCGTCGTCCAGACCCAGGACATGACGGTTTTCAATCTCACGAAAGAAGCGGTCGTCGTTCGCCAGGCGCAGGTGACAGACCAGTTGCCGCCCATCCCAGGTGTACAACGTTCGCCGTTTACTCCGGTCCTGGCGCCGCCGCCCGCCTGGTGGGCCGAAGCGCTGATTCCACTCGACTGAGTGACGCTTGGCATAGGACTGAGGCCTGACCAGCGGCCAATGCGAGCCCTTACGAGGTAGATCGTGGGCAATGAGACACCGACACCAGGAGCATCAACGTGAAGAAGTTGTCCAATCACCTGCCGATCTACCTCGTAAGCCTGGCCGCCATCTTCATCATTCTCTTCGGCATCCGTGCGACCGCGCCGATCATCAACCCGATCCTGTTGGCGACCATGATCACCATCATGGCGCTGCCCATCCCCGCCCAGTTGACGCAGCGCGGGCTGCCGGGCTGGCTGTCGATGGTGCTGACCATTCTGGCGGTGGTGGTGATCATGGGGCTGGTCATCGTGCTGGTCTTCTTCATGGTGACCAAGTTGGCGGTCGAACTGCCAGCTTTCATGGCCGACGCGATGGCCAGCGCTGGCCAGGAACTGCCTTCCGAGGTGACCGGTTCGCAAGAGGCCACGTCCACCGCCGAATACCCGCTCCAACTGGGTCCCATCGCCCAGAGTGCAATCGCGACCACTGTGGACCTGTTGGTCCAGTTTGGCATGGCCCTGTTCATCTTCTTCTTCATGATCAGCGCGGCCCTCTCCCTTCCCGGCGCCGAGCGTCTCGGTCTGGACCCGCGGGCGCCGGCGGTTGGACGCATCGGCGCACTGACCGAGGATATCCGCCACTACATGACCATCCTGACCGGGATCAACTTCTTGGTGGGCCTGGGCGACACCGTGTTTCTCATGATCCTGGGCGTGGACTATGCCCGGCTGTGGGGATTGCTGGCCTGGATCATGGGCTATATCCCCTCCATTGGTTTCATCCTCGCCTTGATTCCACCGCTGCTGATAGCCTACGCCCAGTACGGTCTGGACACGGCGCTGGTGGTTCTGGTCGGCTACGTGCTGATCAACGGCGGCGTGCAGAACTTCATCCAGCCCAAGATGATGGGCCAGGGGCTGAAGATCAATCCGCTGGTGGTGTTTGTCGGCCTTTTTGTGTGGACCTTTCTGCTGGGAGGAATTGGCGCCATCCTCTCGGTGCCGCTCACGCTGTTGGTCCTGACGCTGATGGAGAATTTCCAAGGCACGCATATGGCCGCGGTCCTGATGCGCTACACCGGCGATGAGAAGAAAGAGGAGCGAAAGCAAGCCGCGGAGCAGGCCAAGGGTCTGTGGGAAAAGGCCAGGGTTGCCGTCGCCCCGACGGATGAGCATGAGGAACAAGGATGAGGCAACAAGTACGCGCCGATGGAATAGCTGTGGTTCATCACCACACAGATGTAAGATCAGCTTCGCACTTGAGGCGTGATCGATCACGACGTTGAATACTTTTTGAAGGAGATACTACGATGGCTACACAACCCGATAAGCATTTGCGTTCTGTATTGCCCATTCCCGAGGCGACTTACGCGGGACTGGTCAAGTATGACGCCAAGGATCCGGAGGCGAAATTCCCGCCCATTGAGCCGCTGCGCCCACCGGCCGGCGCGCCCAATGTGCTCATCATCATGCTCGATGACGTGGGCTTTGCCGCTTCCAGCGCCTTTGGCGGGCCATGCAATACACCTAACGTCGAGCGGCTGGCGGCGACAGGCCTCAGATACAACCGCTTCCATACCACTGCCCTCTGCTCACCGACGCGTTCGGCATTGCTCTCCGGGCGCAATCACCACACCGTCGGCGCGGGCGGCATCACTGAAATGGCTACCTCCGCGCCGGGCGCTACCTCAATGCGGCCCGATACCTGTGCACCGCTGGCTTTAACGCTGAAACTCAACGGCTACAGCACCGCTCAGTTTGGCAAATGCCACGAAGTACCGGTATGGGAAAACAGTGCGATGGGCCCGATGAATCACTGGCCAGCGGGCGGCAATGGCTTTGAGTATTTCTACGGTTTCCAGGCCGGCGAGACAAACCAGTACTATCCGGCTCTGACCGAAGGCACCATCGCGATTGAAGCTCCCAAGACACCTGAAGAGGGTTATACCCTCAATGAAGATCTGGCGAACCATGCGATCGCCTACATCCGCACGCAGAAGGCGCTGATGCCCGATAAGCCCTTCTTTGTCTACTATGTACCGGGCGGAACGCACGCACCACACCATGTACCGGTAGAGTGGTCGGACAAGTACAAGGGCAAATTCGACCAGGGCTGGGACAAGCTGCGCGAAGAGATCTTTGCCCGGCAAAAGGCATTGGGCGTCATTCCGCAAGACGCCGAATTGACCGCGCGCCCGGCCGAGATTCCCGCCTGGGATGAGATGGATCCAGCGCTCAAGCCTATCCTGGCGCGCCAGATGGAAGTGTATGCCGGATTCCTGGAACAAACCGACTACCACGCCGGCCGTGTGATCGATGCCTTGGAAGAGCTGGGGATCCTGGACGAAACCCTGATCTACTACATCGTCGGCGACAATGGCGCCAGCGCCGAGGGTACGGTGAACGGCACCTTCAACGAGATGCTGTCATTGAACGGCGCGGGTAGTCTTGAGACGGTCGAGTTCATGGCGTCGAGAATCGATCAATTCGGCACGCCCGCGGCCTATAACCATTACTCGGTAGCCTGGGCGCATGCCATGGACACGCCCTATCAGTGGACCAAGCAGGTTGCCTCACATTGGGGCGGCACGCGCAACGGCACCGTCGTGCACTGGCCGAATGGCATCAAGGCCAAGGGCGAGGTGCGGACGCAATTCCATCATGTGATCGACGTGGCTGCTACGGTGCTGGAAGCGGCCGGACTGCCCGAGCCCCTCTTTGTGAATGGCATTCAGCAAAAGCCCTACGAAGGGGTGAGCATGGTCTATAGCTTCGATGATGCCAAGGCAGCCGAACGGCACGAGACCCAGTACTTCGAGATGTTCGTCAACCGCGGCATCTACCACAAGGGTTGGACTGCGGTAACGCGCCACAGCGTCCCGTGGGTGTTTGATGCAAAAATGCCGGCGTATGATGATGACGTGTGGGAGCTGTACGCACCGACCGACTGGACGCAGGCGCACAACATCGCCGCCGAAAACCCGCAGATGCTCAAGGAGCTGCAGCGGCAATTCCTCATCGAAGCCGTCAGATACAATGTGCTGCCGCTCGACGACCGGCGCGTGGAGCGCTTCAACTCTGATCTGGCTGGCCGGCCTACATTGATCAAGGGCAAGTCGCAAATGCTCTTCCCTGGCATGGGGCGGCTCACCGAGAATGTGGTGCTCAACGTAAAGAACAAATCGCATGCCGTCACGGCGGAAGTAGTTCTGCCACAAACGGCGGCGAACGGTGTCATCGCCGCGCAGGGCGGTGAATTCGGCGGTTGGTCGTTGTATGCCAAAGAAGGCAAGCTCAAGTACTGCTACAACTTGTTTGGCATAAGGCAGTTTTATGCAGAGTCAGACGCTCCGCTACCTGCTGGCAAGCATCAGGTGCGCATGGAGTTTGCTTATGCAGGCGGCGGCCTGGCCAAGGGCGGTCAGGTTACGCTGTACGTGGACGGAAATCAGGTCGGTGAAGGCACGGTTGCCGCGACCCAGCCGATGATCTTCTCCGGCGATGAGAGCATGGATGTCGGAATTGAAACCGGCTCAACCGTCAGCCCAGACTATACTGCCGGAACGAGCAAGTTCAACGGGACCGTCAACTGGGTCCAACTCGATCTAGGCAATGACGACCATGATCATATGATCACTCCCGAAGAACGCCTGACCGTGGCCATGGCACGACAATGATGGCGCGCCCGTAACTGGGCTTTCCTCCTTGCGAGGGCTGGCTTTCCCTCGCAAGGAGGAGCAACAGAGCATCCCTGAATTGACAAAGGAGTAATGGGTGAGCCAGGCGGCCAATCGCAAGGCGACCCTCGAGTTTGGACCCGCCAATACGACCGTCCCCATCTTCGATGGGATCATCGACCCACGCTCGGTCATCCTCACTCCTAACAACAACACGCCCTATACATTGACCTTCGGAAGTTCGACAAATCCAGTACATTCACCCTAAGGAGACTATCCAATGAGCGATTCACAGCAGCAAGACGCAGCGCCGCAGGGCATACCCGCCATCGGGTTTCTGGTGGTGGCGTTCACCGATGCCACGGCCGCGGACCAGGCGTTGGACGCGATGAAAGACGCCAAGAAACAGCAGACGTTCTACTTCGAAGATGCCGCCGTCATCACGCAGGACGCGCAAGGCAAGGTGAAGTATCACGAGACCGGCGACATGAGCGCCGGCAAAGGCGCCGGCATCGGCGCGCTGGTCGGCGGCGTGCTCGGCATCCTGGGCGGCCCGGCTGGCGTCGCGTTGGGCGCCGGCGCCGGGGCAGCCATCGGCGCGGCCTTTGCTTCCGGCGACAAGGGGTTCAGAAACGAGAGCCTGGGGACGATCGGCGTGGCGTTAATGCCGGGAACCTCGGCCGTCGCAGCCATCACCAGCCATGACTTCCTGAAGGAGATGCAGAAGCAGGTGCCTGTCGATGAAATCCGCATGGTTGTCAGCAATCTGGCCGCCGAAATCTCGGCGCAGCTCGCGGCAGGCAAGTGCGTGGCAATCGGTGTGCTGTTAACCCCGGACGGGCTGGGCATCAAGGAAATCGCGGCCGACGAAACGTCTACCCAGGTTGTCGGCGCCGTGATTACCGCGGATGCCGTAGTTGCCGGCGCGGCTGTGGCCACGGCTGACGGCGCTGCCTATGAGGTCGTTGGGGCGACCGCAGAAGGCGCGGTAGGAGAAGCCGGCGTAGTTACGGCCGAAGGCGCCGTTGTCGTAGACGCTGTTGCCCTTCCTGAGGCCACCGACCCCGACGCCTCCGTAGAAGCGCCGGCAGCCGACGCGGCCAAGAGCTAACCCGTAACCGTTCAGGTAGGTGATTGCCCGCCGTCCAGGCGCAAGCCGGGGACAAGCACATCGCACTGTGCTGCTTTGTTGCATACCGATCCCCGGCTCCCTGATTCATGACCGGTTCCCGGTGAGCGGGATTCGTGGCGAGCCTGCCTGAACGGTTATAGGAGAACTGTGGACGCCAAAGAAAAACAAGGCTCCAGCGACAATGGAGGCGCCGAAGCTGCAGATCGCTTCTACCCGCTCGATCGCTTCAACGCGTTTTCCGATGGCGTGTTCGCGATTGTCATTACGCTGCTCGTGCTCGATCTCCCGGTCCCGCCGAGCACCGAGCCGCTGCTCCCTTTGGTCGCAGAGAGCTGGCCAGACTTTCTGGGCTACCTCATCAGTTTCGCATTCGTTGGCGGGATATGGCTTTCCCATGCCGGACTCACGAAGTACGTGCGGCGGGGCGATGCCGTGTCCTTCCGACTGAATCTCGTACTGTTGCTCTTCGTTTCGCTGCTGCCTTTCTCGACACGTGTTATGGTCACACACGTCAAAACGGCGGACGCGTCAGTAGCTGTGGTGCTATACGGAGTGAACCTGTGTGTGGCATTGGGCCTGATCACGGCCCTCCTGTACTACGCGGAGCACGACCGCCATCTCGTGATGAGTGACATAGCCGATGACAGGGTGAGGCAAGCCTACCGTCATCGGCGGGCGCAATTGGCTATAACTGCCCTGGTAATCGCCGTGGCCCTCGTTGCCCCGGTGGTTGCCCTGATCCTTTGCACTATCCTGACACTCGCGTTCCTCATCCAGCCGCTGACCCAGATACATCGAGGACACTGACTAATGTTCGATCTTCCCCTGGAATATGCATTGATCGCTTTCGAGAACGCCGAGCCTACCGGCAAGATCGTGCCCGAGTTACTGGATCTGGCCGAGCGGGGCATCGTGCGCTTCATCGACATCGTCTTCATCCACAAGGAGGAGGACGGCAGTATCCGCACCGTCGAGCTCAACGATCTCGACGACAAGTCATACGCGATGTTCGTCCCCATCGGCGAGCATGTCTCCAGCCTTTTCACCAACGACGACCTGGAGATCGCGGCGCGCAAGCTGCCCAACAAATCGGCAGCCATGCTTCTCCTGTGGGAGAACCTGTGGGTGGCCAACTTCCGCCAGGCCGTCGTGGATGCCGGCGGCGTTCTGGTGGAGCGCGCCCAGATCGCGCCCGAAATCGTCGAAGAGTTCGTTCAGGCCATGAGCGCGGAATAGCCCGCGCATTGCAACCAATACAAGGAGAAACACTATGCCAGGTAGAAGAGGACCCAATCCACCCGGACCGGTTGGCGGCGTCGGCGCGGGCAATCCGCCGGGGCCGGTTGGCGGCGTGGGCCGCGGGCCTAATCCACCGGGTCCGGTCGGCGGCGTCGGCGTCGGCAATCCCCCCGGCCCGGTCGGCGGCGTCGGTCGTGGACCCAATCCCCCCGGCCCGGTCGGCGGCGTCGGCGTGGGCCGCCGCAACGGCGTCGGGCTGTTGCGTTAGGACGCGTCTCATCAACCGGCACGTAACTCGTAACTCGTAACCGGAATCGCGAACGGTAGCTGTAGTGCATGAGGCGCGTCGTTCGTGTCGAAACACCGGTCCATGACCATCCGGTTACGGATTACGGATTACGGGTTACGAGTCACGGCTGCACCCCGCAACGCGCACCCCCCATGAACTAGTCAGGAGTTCTTCCCATGATCGATCCACAAGCCAACGCAAGATCCTACATCAAGCTCATGGCGCTCGTCGCCGTGCTTGGCCTGGTCAGCGCCCTGGTCACCTTTGCCTTTGTGGCTCTCGTCGATGTGGGCACAGGCGCGATCTGGGAGCAAGCCGCCGAGGCGCTGGGCCTGGATGCGCGCTTGTTCACTGTCTTGGTCTGCACCCTCGGCGGCCTGGTGGTTGGGCTGTTGGTCAAGCTCTTTGGCGACCACAACGCCATCTTCGCCGAACTGATGCAAGAATTCGGCAAGACCGGCCGCTTCGACTATCGCCATGCACCGGGGATCGTCATCACCGCGTTCGTCTCGCTCATCAGCGGCGGCAGCCTGGGCCCTGAAGCGCCCTTGGCCGACGCCTGCGGCGGCATCGGCACGCTGATAGCCGACAAGGTCAAGGCCGACGAGCAGCACACGCGCACGCTGGGCTTCTCCGGCGTCAGCGCCATGCTTGCTTCCTTCATCACCGAGCCGGTCGGTGGGGCGCTCCTCGGCCTGGAATCGGCGCAAAGTGAAAAAGGCGACAAGCATACCTATTTCTGGATCCTCTTCCCCAGCCTGTTGGCCTCGGCCGTCGCGACCGTGGCCTTCGTCATGCTCAGCGGGCAGTTCTTCGCGACATTGTACCAGTTCCCGGACTATACGCCCATGCTGCGGGATCTGTTCTATGCCGCGCCGCTGGGCTTCGTCGGCGCCGTGGTAGGCCTGCTGTTCATGATGTCGCTGCAACGCCTGCGTCAACTGCTCCAGCCCATGAAGGCGCACGTGGTGCTGCGCGGGCTGCTGGGCGGCCTGGCCATGGGCATCGTCGGCGCGCTGCTGCCGTTGACGCTCTTTTCGGGCGAGGAGCAGACTCTTGATCTGATCAACCATGCGGCCGAGATCGGCGTGTTGATGCTGATCGTGCTGGCGCTGGTCAAGCTGTTGATCACCGCCCTGCTGCTGACTACGGGCTGGAAGGGCGGCTACATCTTCCCCATCATGTTCGCCGGCGCCGCGCTGGGCCTGGCCATGAATCTGCTCTTCCCCGGCATTCCGGTGGCGGTTGCGGTCGCGGCGACCATGGGCGGCGCGCTGGTGGCGGCTTTGCGGGCGCCGCTGTTCTCGGTGCTGTTCCCCTTGGTTCTGGTGCAGAAGGAAACTGCGGCCGCGATTGCCGTCGCCGTGGTCGTTGGCGCCCTGCTGACGGCAGGGGTTGCACTGCGCGCCGCCCGCCGCGCCGCGGCGCAGGCGCAGTCCGCCACGCCCGATGCCGCAGCCTAGTAGACGGTGGCGTAAGTGCGCCCATAGTTACCGCTCTACCGCTCTAGCCGGTTCCGTGAACCGGCGGGGTGTTACTACCGCTCTAACCGGTTCCGTGAACCGGCGGGGTGTTACTACCGCTCTAACCGGTTCCGTGAACCGGCGGGGTTTGGCCGCCAACGCCGCCGGTTCACGGAACCGGCTAGAGCGAAATACACTAGGACAACTTACGCCCGATTGTACTAGCACACCTGCGCTCTGGCCGGTCTCCTGACCGAGCCAGCTCACCACGCCATTCCTTGGCCACCCTTCAGCCCTAGCCCGCCCATGCCGATCAACCCTCAGAACCTATACCGGCAAATCAGCCGCTATGTGCCGATCGCGGCCTGGCTGCTTGACTATCCGCGCGACTTCCTGCGCAGCGACCTTATCTCCGGCGTCACCGTCTGGGGCGTCATGGTGCCGGTGGCGATGGCGTATGCGCAGATGGCCGGCGCGCCGCCAGAGGCCGGGCTCTACGCGGCCTTTGCCGCGCTGCTGGCCTACGCCGTTTTCGGCACCAGCCGCCACCTCAAGGTGACTGCCAGCTCCACCATGGCCGCGATGTCGGCAGCGGTGATCGCGGCCATGGCCGGGGGAGACGCCGAGCGCTATCTGGCGCTCACCGCCGCCCTCGCCCTCACCGTCGGCGTCATTCTTCTGCTGGCCGGCATCGCACGTCTGGGTTTCATCTCGGACTTCCTCTCCAAGTCGGTGGTCACCGGCTTCGTCTTCGGCCTGGCCATCACCATCGCCATCGGCCAGTTGCCCAAGCTGTTCGGCGTGCCGGCCGCCAGCGGGAACTCGTTCCAGCAACTGGCTGGGCTGATCGCCGAACTGGACCAGACCAACCCGTGGACGCTTGCTCTTGGGGCCGGCTCGCTGGCGCTCATCTTCCTGATCAAGCGGTTCTACCGGCAGATCCCCGCCGGGCTGGTGGTCCTGGTCGTGGGCATTCTCGCGGTGACGCTCTTCAATCTCGACGAAAAAGGGGTCAGCATCGTCGGCGCCATTCCGACCGGCCTGCCCAAGCCCGGCTTGCCCCAGTTCTCGGTGACCGATCTGCCTTACCTGATCACCGGCGCGGTCGGCATCGTCTTCCTGGCCGTGGGGGAATCGTTGGGCAGCGCGCGCGCCTTTGCCGCCAAATATCGCTACGAGATCGACCCCGATCAGGAGCTGATCGCCTTGGGCGCTGCCAACATCAGCGCCGGGCTCTTCCAGGGCTTTACCGTGGACGCCAGCCTCTCATCCTCGGCCACTGCCGACGAAGCGGGTGCGCGCACTCAGCTTTCCTCCATCATCACGGCCCTCCTGATCATCGTCACCGTCCTGGTGTTGGCGCCCCTCTTTCGCAACCTGCCCAACGCCGTCCTCGGGGCCATTGTCATCACCTCCGTCATCGGGCTGATGGATGTGCCTGAGCTTCAACGCTATAACAGCTCCAACCGGGTCGATTTCGTGCTGGCTCTCGTGGCGCTGTTGGGGGTGATCAGCACCGATGTGCTCACCGGCCTGTTGATTGCCGTGTTTCTTTCGCTGCTTATCATCCTCTACCGGGCCAGCCGGCCCTACCTGGCGGTTCTGGGCCAGGTGCCGGGCGAGGTGGAGACCTATGGCGACCTTGTGCGCCACCCGGAGAACCTGGCCGTCCCCGGCTTGCTGATCGTGCGACTCGATGCGCCCCTCTACTTCCTGAATGCCAACGTGGCGCGCGGCCAGCTTCTCGGTTTGATTTCGTCGAGCCAGCCGGCGCCCGCTGCCGTACTCTTCGACCTGGGCGCCAGCGCCGATCTGGACATCGCCAGCCTGGACATGCTCAAGAATCTCGTCGTCGAATTGGATGAAATGGGCATCGACGTGCTGCTGGCGCAGGTACGCGGCGGCGTCCGCGACCGGCTGCGCCAGGCCAGCATCATGGCGGAGATCGGCGAGGACCGCGTTTATCTGAGCGTCGCCGCCGCAGTGCACGATTTCAAGCAGCGAGCGGCCAGCGCGGCCAACGCAGCGGTCGCGGTCGACAGCGCGGGTGCAGGAGATGAAGCAACTCCCAACGTGACGGCTGTCAATCCGGAGTCGAGCCTTTAGGCGGGTCGGCGCAAACCCGGCTAAAGCCTCGACTCCGCGCCAGATTTGCATTGAGAGCGAAGAAGTTCGACTTCTCGAAGAAGTCGAACTTCTGAGTCAGCCACCAAGTCGGAATCCACCCCATCGAAAAGGAGTGACATGAGTCCGTCACAACCGGTTTCCACAGGCGTCGCCCGGTTCATTCCTGGCCTGGCCCTTTTCAAAAGCTTCACGCCCGCGCTGCTTCGCACCGAGTTCGTCGTGGCGGTCACGGTGCTGGCCGTGCTGGTGCCCTCGGCCATGGCCTACGGCGACCTGGCCGGGGTCACGCCGGTCGCGGGGCTGTACGTGTCCCTCGGCGCGATGGTGATGTATGCCCTCTTTGGCACATCCAAACAGGTCATTACCGGTCCCGAGGCGACCAGCGCCATCATGACGGCCGCGGCCGTTGCGCCGCTGGCTGCCGGCGACCCTGAGCGCTATGCCGCCCTGGCTGCGCTGACCGCGATCCTGGTCGGCGCCCTGGCGATCCTCGCCCGCGTGGCGCGGCTGGGGTTCATCACCGACTTTCTGTCCAAGCCGGTTCTGGTCGGCTATATCTTCGGCGCGGCGCTGATCACCATCGGCAGCCAACTGGGCAAAATGTTCGGCATCAAGCTCGAGAGCGACGAATTCTTCCAGCAGATTGCCGAGCTCATCAGCCGTCTGGACGAAACGGATCTGCTCACTTTTGCCATCGGCGTCGTCTGCATGGCGGCGCTGTTCATCATCCGCCGCGTGAATCGCGCCCTGCCTGGCCCGCTGATCGTCGTCGTCGGCGCCATTGTCGCCTCGTACGTGCTGGGTTGGGAGGCCAAGGGGGTCGCGGTCGTCGGCGCAGTGCCGCCCGGCCTGCCGCAGGTGACGATCCCCGCCGTCGGTGTGCAAGATGTTTTGGCGCTGCTGCCCGCCGCCCTGGCCCTCACCATCCTGATCTACGCCGACGAGATCCTGACCGCGCGCGTCTTTGCGGCGAAACACGGCCAGAAGATCGACGCCAACCAGGAATTCGTCGCGCTCGGCATGGCCAATTTCGGCGCCGGACTCTTGACCGGGTTTCCGGCGGCCCTCAGCGCGTCACGCACGGCCGTCGTCGATCAGATGGGGGGCAAGACCCAGTGGGTCGGGCTGATCGCGGCCGCGCTGACCGTTGTCTTCCTGCTCTTCTTCACGCCGCTGCTGGCGCCGCTGCCCACCGTCGCGCTGGGCGCCGTCATTATCGTCGCCTCGATCGGGTTGATCGACCTGGCGGCGTTTCGCTTCCTGCGCCAGGTGCGTCCGGTCGAATTCTGGCTGGCGGTGGTGACCGCGATCGGCGTGCTCACCATCGGCATCTTGCAGGGCATCCTCGTTGCCGTGATGCTGTCGCTGATCTATGTGCTCTATCGCATTGCGCGGCCGCACGACGCGCTGCTGGACGATATGGATGCGGCCGGCGGCACGGTCTATCGCGGCGTCGCCGACAAAGAGACGGCGTTAACCGAGCCGGGCCTGATCGTCTATCGTTTCGATGCGCCCCTGGTGTTTGCCAATGCCGCCTATTTCACGGAACGATTGGAAGGGCTAATCGCAGAGGCCGGCCCCGGCTTGCGCTGCGTCATCCTGGACGCCGAGGCCATCAGCGACTTCGACTCGACGGCCGCGGAGGCGCTGGAGAACGTGGATGCAGACCTGGAACGCCTGGGCGTCGATCTGTGGATCGCCCGCGCCAACGAACCGCTGCGTGACCTGTTGACGGCGACCGACCTGATACAACGGCTGGGCGCCGAGCACATCTACCCCTCCGTGCGCGCCGCAGTGACGGCCTACCGCGCGGGAGTTTGGAGTTGACGGGATCTGGCGCCCGTCGCCTGGGTAGTTCGCTGGAGCGTAACACGGTATGCGTAACTCGTAACCGGAAACGCGGACGATGCCTGTGGTGCACATGGCGCGTCGTTCATGCTAAAACACAAGGGTCATAGCCATCCGAGTTACGCATTACGGCGTCACATTTGCCGCCGCCGCACAGATCAACCCAAAGGAGTTGGACTTCAAGATGAACCAGGCAACATCCAGCACTCGCGCGAAACTGACCGCACCGCGCTCGGCGGCTGTCGCGGGCATCCTCTTTTCGTTGCTGCTCATCGCCAGCCTGCTGCTGATTCGCTCCTCCGTCCCTGAAGACCCGTACGATGCCGGGCAGTGGCTGGCCAGCGGCTGGCGCAATGTGACGCTGGGCATGCACCTGATGCCCTTTGCCGGCATCGCCTTCCTCTGGTTCATCGGCGTGGTGCGCGATCGTCTGGGTGAATACGAGGACCGCTTCTTCGCCACGGTTTTCCTGGGCAGCGGCCTGTTGTTTCTGGCGATGACGTTCGCCTCGGCGGCCGTGTCCGGCGGCATCTTGAGCATGTACGGTACCACGCCCGACCAGTTGATCGAGTCCGGCGTGTACACCTTTGGCCGCACCGTGACCTATGAAATCACGAACGTCTATACCCTGAAGATGGCCGGCGTGTTCATGACCACAACCTGCACACTCGGGCTGCGCACCGGCATCATGCCACGCTGGATGGCCTTCTTCGGCCTGGGGCTGGCGCTGTTTCTGCTGCTCAGCATGGGATTCTTCTACTGGGCGCCGCTGGTCTTCCCCCTATGGACCTTGCTGATCAGCACGTACTTCCTGCTGACTAATCTCAAGCCTGCGCAGGGCGCCCCAACCCCAAGCGCGATAGATAAAACTCAATGACCGCCTCTCCTGCCCTTTCCCGGCCGCGCGGCAAACTGGTCCCCGACCTGATCGCCGGCCTGACCACCTCCCTGGTGACCATCCCCGATGGCATGGCCTCGGCCGTGCTGGCCGGCCTCAACCCGGTGCAGGGGTTGTATGCACTGATGGTCGGCACACCGCTGGCGGCGCTGACGTCCAGCTCCCAGTTCATGTACGTCGCCAACACCGGCGCGCTGGCCGTGGCCACAGGCAGCGCGCTGGCCGCCTATTCGGGCGACCGGCTGCTCCCGGCGCTGGTGGTTCTGGTGATTCTGGTCGGGCTGCTGCAACTGGCGCTGGGCCTGCTCAAGGCCGGCGGCATCGTGCGCTTTATCTCCAACGGCGTACTGGTGGGCTTCATGACCGGCATCGCGTTGCTGATCATCCTGGGCCAGTTGGGCGACTTCACCGGCTACCACAGCGAGTACAGCAACAAGGTGGTCAAGGCCATCGACCTGGTGCTGCACATCGGGCAGATCGACCTCCAGGCCACGACCATCGGGGTCACAGCCATCCTCTTGATCATCGTGCTGAATCGCACGCCGCTGGCCAAGTTCAACATGATCATCGCGTTGATCGGCGCGTCGCTGCTGGCCGCGCTGCTGGGTTGGACCGACGTCGAGCTGATCAAGGACATCGCCGACATCCCCAGCGGCCTGGGCAGCTTTCCCCGGCCGGTGCTGCCCGACATCACGTTGATCCCCGAGCTCCTGCCATCGGCCTTCGCCGTCGCCATCATTGGCCTGGTGCAGGCGTCGGGCGTCAGCAAGTCCGTGCCCAACCCCGACGGCAGCTACTCGGACGTGTCGCGGGACTTCACCGCCCAGGGTCTGGCCAACACCGCCGCCGGTTTCTTCCAGGGCATGCCCATCGGCGGCACCATGTCGGAGACAGCCGTCAACGTCAAGGCCGGCGCCCAGAGCCGTTGGGCCAACGTCTTCTCGGGCATCTTCATCATCGTGGCCGTGATGGTCTTCGGCAGCTTCATCGAATACCTGGCCATGCCCGCCATCGCCGCCCTGCTGATCGTGGCCGGCTACGAGGCCATCAAGCCGGACAACATCAAGGCGGTATGGGATACAGGCTGGGCGCCGCGCCTGATCATGGCGGCGACGTTGGTCGCCACACTGATCCTGCCGGTGCAGCAGGCTGTACTTTTTGGCGTTGTTGTGGCAACCTTACAGTATATCTACAGCGCCTCGGTCGACGTCCACATCGTGGAGCTCAGGGCGTTGGGCAGCGCCTCCTTCGAGGAATTGCCGGCCCCCAGCCAGTTGGCGCCCCGGCAGGTGATTGTCTTGCAGGTCTACGGCAGCCTCTTCTACGCCGCGGCCGCGCAGATCGAGCGCCTGCTGCCCTCGGTGCGGGACGCGGAGGGCGCAGTGTTGATCCTGCGCCTGCGCGGCGTGCAGCAGGTGGGCAGCACCTTCGTCAACATCGTCGAGCGCTACGCCGCCAGGCTGCACGCCGAAGGCGGCGATCTGCTGCTGGCCGAGGTGTCCGAGCCGGTCTACAGGCAGTTCGTGCGCACGGAGACGGTGGCGCTGGTGGGCGAGGGCAGCGTGTTCATGGCCGAGCCCGACCTGTTCGCCGCCACGCGCCAGGCCCTGGCCGCGGCTGAAACCATGGTCCAGGCCGAAACGCGCAACCACAGCAAGGCCAACCGCTAGGACTGACAGTCCTGAACACCAAGGACTGACAGTCCTGAACGCACAAGGACTGTCAGTCCTGACCGCCAAGGAAACACCACATGGCGCGCAAATCGAAGAACTCCACCAAAGGACAAGCGGGCAAAGAATTCGCCGTCATCGGCCTGGGGCGCTTCGGCGCCAGCCTGGCGCGGCGACTGGAGACCCTGGGCCACACCATCCTCGGCGTAGACAAAGATCTGGCCCGAGTGCAAGCGATCTCTGACGACATCACGTCAGCCGTGGCCATCGACGTGACCAACGAAGATGCCCTGGAGGAGGTGGACATCGCTTCCTTCGACACGGTGATCGTGGCGCTGGACGATGATTTTGAAACCAGCGCGTTGATCGTGGCCTACCTGAAAGGCCTGGGCATTGCCCGCGTCATCTGCCTGGCCAAAACGGGGCGTCACCGCGATATTCTGCTGCGCATCGGCGCCGACCACGTAATCGTCTCCGACGAGGACAGCGGCATACGCCTGGCCGAAAGGTTGGCCACCCCCAACATGCAAGAGCGCGTGCTGTTGGACGCCCACCACAGCCTGGCCGAGCTGAAGACGCCCGCCAGCCTGGCGACGCGGCCAGTGAGCAGCCTGGCGCAGTACGACAGCACGGTATTGCTGATCCAGCGCCAGGATCGCCTGCTTCCCTGTCCCAGCGCCGACACACGGATGGAGCCGGGCGACACCCTCTTCGTGGTCGGTCGGCGTGGAAACCTCCTGGAGGTGGCGTCGTTGCCATGACGTCGAATCTGGGCAGCCATCTGAGCCTCAGCGAAGCAACGGAAGAGGCGCTGCGCTTGCAGCGAAAGCGCCGCCTGCCGGTCCCGCTGCGCCTGTTGGTCGCGCTGGCCGGGCTGATCGCGATCGGCTCCGGATTGCTGCTCCTGCCAGGCATGACCACCCGTCCCATCAGCTTCATGGACGCGCTCTTCACGGCCACTTCAGCTTCCGCAGTCACCGGGCTGACCGTCCTCAACACCAGCACCGATTTCACCCGTCTGGGCCAGTGGGTGCTGCTCTTTCTGATGGAGGCGGGCGGGCTGGGCTTCATGGTGACGCTGGTGCTCACCATGCGTCTCATGGGCCGGCACATCTCGCTGGTCGACCGGCTGGCCGTCAGCAGCTCGCTGGGCCTGGCCAGCACCAAGGGCATCTTGCAGGTCCTGGGAGGCACGGTGGCCTTCATGCTGGCGGTCGAGGGGGTCGGCGCGCTGATCCTGTGGGTCTATTGGCGCCTGAGCGGCATCGTGCCGGCCGGCGACGCTTTCTTCTACGCCATCTTTCATTCGGTGGCGGCTTTCTGCAACGCCGGCTTCGATCTGTTCGCCGGGCTGCCGCAGTACCCCGAGGGCGTGCCGGCTGATCCTGTCACCTTGCTGACGCTGGGCTGGCTGGTGATCATCGGCGGGCTGGGCATCCCGGTCTACATGGAACTGCTGCACCGTCGCACCACGCGCAAGAGGGGCGCGCGGCTTCGGCGCCTGAGCCTGCAAACCCGGCTGACGCTGTGGTCGGCGCTGGCCCTGGTGTTGGTCGGCTGGGCAGGGTTGCTGCTCGAAGAGTATTGGCGGAGCGGCGTGCTCTCCGGCCTGCCCTTGGGCGAACGGCTGCTGCGCGCCTGGTTTCAGTCAGTGGCCGCGCGCACGGCTGGCTTCGCCGGCCTGAGCGATTTCGCCAGTCTGCACGAGGCCAGCCGGCTGTTGCTGATCTGCCTGATGTTCATCGGCAGCGCGCCGGCCTCCATGGGCGGCGGCATCACCACCGGTACCTTCTCGGTGCTGATGGTCGCCATGTGGAGCCTGGCGCGCGGCTACGACCGCGTGCGCGCCGGCCAGCGCGCGATCTCGATGGCGACGGTCTGGCGGGCGATCGTCGTGCTCTTCATCAGCCTGGGCGTGGTGGTCGTCGGCGCCTGGCTGCTGCTTTTCACTCAAGACCTCGACCTCAGCGCCGCGCTGTTCGAGGTGGTCTCCGCCTTCTCCACCACCGGCCTGTCAGTGGGCGTGACAGGGCAACTGGACACGTTTGGCCGGCTGGTGACCATCGCCCTCATGTTCTGGGGACGGCTGGGCGCGGTCACCATCGTGCTGATCCTGCTCAAGCGTCGGGGGCACGAGAGCCTGGCCAAGTACCCGGAAGAGATTGTGTTGGTCGGATGACCGTGCCGGAAACCCGTAACCCGTAACCCGTAACCGGAGTGGTGGACGGCGGCGGCGCCATTGCCTCAACGCGAGAGAGCTCACCGCCACAGATTCCACTTGCATTTTCGGCGCTTTTCGGCGATAATTGTTGCGTCACCTGGATCCATTCGTGGACCGGGATGGCCCAGACAGCACTTATCGCAGGCAACCAAGGATCGTTTGCCCGAAGCGCAACACATAACCGGTCGTTTCGGACTCTACCCCTGAAAGGAGGGTACCGTGTCAACCACCACCCCCACCCCTGCCGCCGCGCCCGCGGCGCGCAAAAAAGTCACCACCCGCACCTTCCGACAAAAGAAGCTGCGCGGCGAGCCGATCACCATGCTCACCGCGTATGATTTCATGACCGCCCGCGCCGTGGACCAGGCCGGCGTCGACTGCATCCTGGTCGGCGATTCGCTGGGCATGGTCGTCCTCGGCTACCCCAACACCCTGCCGGTCACCATGGAGGAGATGCTGCACCACTGCAAGGCGGTGGCGCGGGGCGCGTCCGCCGCGCTGCTGGTCGGCGACATGCCCTTCATGTCCTACCAGATCTCGGTTCCTGAGGCCGTGCGCAACGCGGGCCGTTTCCTGCAAGAGGCCGGCATGGAGGCGGTCAAGCTGGAGGGAGGCCGCGAGCGCGCCGAGGCGGTGCGCCAGATCGTGGCGGCCGGCATTCCGGTCATGGGCCACCTGGGTCTGACCCCCCAAAGCGTGGCCCAGTTCGGCGGCTTCGTGCCCCAGGGCAAGACCGCAGCCGCAGCACGGCGGCTGATCGAGGACGCGCAGATTCTGCAAGAGGCCGGCTGCTTCAGCCTGGTGCTCGAATCGGTGCCCGCCCAACTGGCCGAGCTGATCAGCCGGCAGCTCGAAATCCCCACCATCGGCATCGGCGCGGGCGTGGGCTGCGACGGCCAGGTGCTGGTGATCCATGACCTGCTGGGGCTGTTCGACCGCTTCACCCCCAAGTTCGTCAAACAATACCGCACCCTGCACCGCGACATCGTCAGCGCGCTGGCCGAGTACCGGGCGGAGGTCGAGGCGCGCGCCTTTCCGGCCGCCG
>Ga0209096_1001118_pt1 | contig 30995 bp, 14 predicted proteins | sample AD_UKC034_MetaG_FD_184407 | JGI IMG/M metagenome (GOLD analysis project Ga0209096, IMG submission 184407) | Active sludge microbial communities of municipal wastewater-treating anaerobic digesters from USA - AD_UKC034_MetaG (SPAdes) (version 2) | ecosystem: Engineered > Bioreactor > Anaerobic >... | reverse complement strand
CTCCCGGAGGCGTACGGCGACTTCCTGATCGCCGTCTACGAGGAGTGGGTCCGCCACGACGTGGGCGCCGTGTTCGTGATGAACTTCGAGTGGGCGCTCGGCGCCTGGGTCGGCAACCCGTCGCCGGTCTGCGTCCACGCGGCGCAGTGCGGCCGCACGCTGGCTGTGGAGCATGACGGCGACGTCTACGCCTGCGATCACGGGGTGTACCCGCAGTTTAAACTTGGGAACGTCCTGACCGACCGCCTCGTTGACCTGGCGGAACGCTCCCGCCGCTCCGGGTTCGGGGTCCGGAAGGAAACCGCGCTGCCGCTCCAGTGCCGGGAATGCGAGGTGTTGGCGGCATGCCGGGGCGGATGCCCCAAGCACCGCTTCGCCGAGTCCGGCCGTGGCGAACCCGGGCTGCACTACCTCTGCGAGGGGTACCGGAAATTCTTCCGCCACATCCGCAAGTACCTGCGGGCCATAACGCAGCTCCTGGAGCACGGATACCCGGCCGCCATGGTGATGCAGGCGCTGGACCGCCCTCTGCTCCTCCGGGCTGCCTCCGACCCCGCCCGGGATCCGTCGTAGGGGCAGCTATCCTCACACCGCTCGATCAGCGGCAGGCGCAACGGAAAATGGATCGAGCCGCCAGCCTCGAGTCTCGAGCCTCGATCCGCGAGTTTCGATTACGAGCACGATTACGATGACGATTACGACTGACGAGCACGAAGGATCAACCATCAACTGTCGATTGACGCCATGACGCACTCCGGCGCTTCGGACCGGGGAGTGGTGGGAACGCTGTCGGCGCCGGCGACGCAGCGGACGATGAGGGCGAGTTCCTCCACATCCACCGCACGTCCGCCCTGACCGGCGGCCTTGACGGCCTGGAGCACGTTCCGGGCCAGGTCGTCGTCCGCGGCCACGCCGATCCGGTCCAGGCCGTGGCGCACCGCGGCCAGCCCCGACATGTGGCCGAGGGCCACCTCGGCCCGCCGGCCCACCAGCTCCGGCGACAGACTGGCGTAATGGCCGTTGTGGACCAGGGCGGCCCGGACGTGGCCGCCGGCGCAGTGGGTGAAGGCGTAGCGGCCGGTCACGGGAAAATGCGCCGGCACCGGCCGCCGGGCGGCGCGGCTCACCAGGCGGTAAAGGGCCGGCAGCCGGGTCAGGTCCCAGCGGCCGTCGCCGCCGAAGTCGCCGGCCAGCACCGCCAGGAGCTGGCCCAGGTCCACGATGCCGGCCCGCTCGCCCAGACCCAGCACCGAGGCGTCGACGATGTCGGCGCCGGCGCGGACGCCGTCCAGGGCGTTGGCCAGGGCGAGGCCGCGGTCGTTGTGGCAATGGACGGCGATGAGCGGATGCGCGTCCCGCGCCGCCAGACCGTCGCGGACGCGGCGGACCATGTCGTGCATGTTGCGGGGCGTGCCCGGCACCAGGCAGCCGGTGGTGTCGGCGATGCTGACGATGTCGGCGCCGGCGCGTACCGCCTCGGCGGCCGCGATGACGACGTGGCGCAGGGGGCTGCGCACGGCGTCCTCGGGGGTGAACCGGATGAGCAGGCCGGGCCGCTGTGCGCGGGCCCGCGCCACCGCGACGGCGATGCGGTCGACGGCCTGGACCAGGCTGAGTCCCTGGTCCGCCAGCCGCGCGGGGGCGACGCAGAAATAGATACCGAGGAAATCGACACCGCAGGCCAGCGCCGCGTCGATATCGCCGGCCAGGGCCCGGGCGTGGGCGCCGATCCGGGTCGGCAGGCCGGCGCCGGCCAGCAGGGCCACCGACTGGCGGATCTCGGGGGTGACCACCGGATGGCCGGCCTCGATGATGTCCACGCCCACGGCGGCCAGGGCCTCGGCCACCGCCAGGCGCACGTGCGCGGGGAAGGCGACGCCGGGTGACTGCTCCCCCTCCCGCAAGGTGGAATCCAGGATGCGAACCATCGTTACCTCCCCGCCGGCGCCGCGGCGGCAGACCGGCTGCTGAACAGATGAACGTCAATCATGGGCAACCTCCCATCGCGAAGCTGGGGGCCAGTGTAGGGCCGTAAATCGGCGAAATATAATTTTTGGTTATATTTGACTAAAAAAGAATATAGTGTTAATTATTTAACATGATTCCCATCGCCGCAGTCGTGGAACGTATCGTCCGGGAATCGCCGCTCCTCGGCGAGGGGCTGGCGCAGGGCATCCTGAACCTGTCGGCGGTTGCCCGCCTCATCGGGCCGCAGGTGGCGGCGGAAACCCTCAAGCCGGCGGGCGAGGGGGCCATCGTCATGGCCCTCAAGCGGCTGGCGCCCCGCCTGGCCGGGCCGCCGGGAGACGCCAAAGGGATCCTCCGCCAGATCCGCGACATCACCGTGCGCTCCAACATCGCCGAGTTCACCTACCTCAACTCGCCGGGCATCGCCGGCTGCCTCCAACGCCTGCTCCGCGAGACGACCCGCAGCGGCGACGCGTTCCTCGCGGTCACCCAGGGGGTGCACGAGGTGACGGTGCTGGCGGCCGGCGGCCTGGAGAAGCGGGTGGAGGCGATCTTTGCCGGGGAGCGGCGCGTGTCGCGCCTGCCGGGGCTGGCTGCGGTGGGGATCCGCTACACGCCCAAGGTGGTGGGGATGCCCGGCGTGTATTACGCCATCCTCAAACAGTTGCTGTGGGCGGGCATCAACGTCGTGGAGGTGGTGTCCACGTACACCGAGCTGACGCTGATCCTGGAAAAACGCCACGTGGACCGGGCGTTCACGGTGTTGAAGCGGTTCCTCTGGCCGTAGGGGGGAGAGACGCCGGCTGGATCCATTCGGGGATTGTTCAAAGGTTTGAAAGTTGGAATGTTGAAAGGTTCCGCGAAAACCTTCAAACCTTCAAACCTTCACTTCCCCCTTGAAGTGGTCGGTCCTCACTTCCTCCCATCCACCCGCCGGCGTCCCTCGGCGCTCATGCGGCGGGACGCATCGCGCTTCAGCGTCCGGATCGCGCCCGCCTGCCGAAACCGGAGCGCTGACCAATCGTCGTCGATGGCCACCTGCCGGACGGCCTCGAAGCCGAGGTCGCCCAGCGGCTGCCAGCCGGCGTCGCGGGAGATGTCCGAGGTGCAGGTCCTGGATGTCTTCTTCGGATACGCAAACCAGAGCACCGCGTCGGGCTCCAGGGCGGCGGCCACGGGCGGGGCCAGCGCGGCCACCTCGGCGCAGGCGGTGACAAACACCAGGGCAAACGGATACGCCGCGCCGCCCGCCGGCCGGCGGTCCACCCGGGCGGAGCCCAGGTCGGCCAGCCGCGGCCGAAAGCTGTCCGGCGCGTTCAGCATCAGCACCGGGGCATGCCCCTCGTAGTTTAGCTTGGCCCAGACAGGATCCATGCGAAGACCTCCCGGCGCGTTGAGACGGACAGCCGGTCCGCGGCCGCGCCTACCTGGGCTTCGGCGCCGCCGCGGCGCCCTCCCGGTTCAGACGGCTGGAATGGAAGCTGTACAGGAAGTAGATCAGCAGGCCGAGCCCCATCCAGCCGAGAAACCGCCACCAGGTGACCAGGGGCAGGCTGAGCATGAGATACGCGCACAGCACGATGCCCAGTGCCGGCAGCACCGGGAAGAGCGGCACGCGGAAGGGGCGGGGCAGGTCCTTGCGGGTGTAGCGCAACACCAGCACGCCGGCGCAGACGATGATGAACGCGAACAGCGTGCCGATGGAGCACAGCTCCGAAGACACGTCGATGGGCGTCAGCGCCGCGAACACCGCCACGATGCCGCCCGTGATCAGGGTGGTGACCCATGGCGTCTTGAAGCGCTGGTGGACGTTGGACAGGAACGGCGGCAGGAGCCCGTCCCGCGACATGGCGAACAGGATCCGCGGCTGGCCCATGAGCAGCACCAGCAGCACGCTGGTGATGCCGGCGATGGCGCCGACGCTCACCAGGGCGCTGGCCCACGGCATGTCCAGGCGGTTCAGGACCAGCGCCACCGGGTCGGCCACGCCGAGCTCCTTGTACGGCACGATGCCGGTCATGATGGCGGCCACGGCCATGTACAGCAGCGTGGCCACCGCCAGCGACCCCATGATGCCGATAGGCATATCCCGCTGGGGATTGATCGCCTCCTCGGCGGTGGTGCTCACCGCGTCGAAGCCCACAAAAGCCAGAAACACGATGGCCGCGGCGGTCATGACCCCGGTGAATCCGAACGGCATGAACGGGCTCCACTTGGCCGGGTCCACGTGCCAGACGGTGAGCAGGATGAAGAAGAGGATGACGGCGATCTTCAGGATGACGATGAACAGGTTCACCCGGGAGCTCTCCTTGATGCCGCGCACCAGGAGGAACGTGAGCAGCAGCACGATGGCCACCGCCGGCAGGTTGAACAGGCCGGGCGGCTTGTCCCACGGCGAGGCGGTGTACGCGGTCGGGAGATGGATGTCTGCGCCGGTGCTCAGCATGTTTACGAAGTAGGCGCTCCAGCCGGTGGAAACAAGGATTGCCGCCACCATGTACTCCAGGATCAGGTCCCAGCCGATGATCCAGGCGAAGATCTCGCCCAGAGTGGCGTAGCCGTAGGTGTAGGCGCTGCCGGCCACGGGGATCATGGCGGCCAGCTCGGCGTAGCACAGCGCGCTGCAGGCGCAGGCCGCCGCGGCGATGGCGAACGACAGGATGATGCCCGGGCCGGCGTTTTTGGCGGCCTGGACGCCCGGCAGCACGAAGATCCCCACCCCGATAATGCAGCCGATGCCGATGGCGACGAGGTCGACGGCGCGGAGCGACTTCTTGAGACTGTGGTGCTCGTCCTGGGTGTCCGCCAGCAACGTCTGGACGGGTTTGGTTCGCAACAGCTTGTGGCTCATGTCCGTTCTCCCGGTGACCGCGGTGTGTCCCGCTATTGTAGCCGGGCGGACGGCAAAACTGAAGCCGGAATTGCGGCGCCGTTCCCGTCAGGCGCGCACGGACGGCGCGGTGCGGACCAGGTAATTGACAGCGGCCACGAACACGGGGGTCAGCACCAGGTTCAGGGCCAGGCTGAGCACCGCCACGGCCACGACGGGGCCGCCGATGCCGTAGCTCAGGCTCAGGAGAATGATCCCGGCGCCCACCTCGCCGCGGGGGCACATGCCGATGGCCACCGCCAGGCGTTCCCGCCAGTGCGCCTCCCGCCGGTAGCAGAAGGCCGGGAATATCTTGCCGATGTTGATGAGCAGGGTGAGCACAGCCACATGCGCCACCAGGGCGCCCACCGACAACGGCGGCTGGGCGGCGGTCACGGTGGCGGCGCCGCCTGCCGGCGCCGGCGCTGCCGAGCCGACGAACACGGGCATGCTCAAACCCACCAGCACCATGAACACGGCGGACACAATGGTGGACACGCGCTGCTCCACGGGCGACTCGGGCCCTTCCTGGTGGCCCTCGCGGGCGTCGTCGCAGTGGGGGTCGCACCCCGCCGGCCGCTTCATCATGCAGCCCAGGACAAACGCCGGCAGCAACACCTCGATGTGCACCGGGACACTTTCATCGAGAAGCTTGGTGAACTTGTAGACGAACTCGCTGGCGCCGGCGATGGCCAGCGCGTACCCCAGCACCCACGGCCAGCTCACCGGCAGGCGAACCCGGTGCAGCCACCGCCAGCCCGCGAACAGCAGGACGACCATCACCACCACGATGAGGCCAAGTTGCCAGGCCAGGCCGATCATGAGCATCTTGAGGGGGATCATGAGCAGGACCGTGTCCAGATCGTCAAATATGGCGAGGATGCGGGTTTTGCGGAAGGTCCAGGTGGCCGACAGCCCGGCGGCGGCCATCATGGAAAACAGGATGCCGGTGGCCGTGGGGGCAGCGAATCGTCCCGCCAGGATCAGCTCCTTCCACGTCTCCCAGTTCCCCCACTCGGCGGCGGGCAACAGGAGGTACATGAAATACACCGAGGCGATAATCCAGGGAAACGCCGCCGTGGTCATGGCGACCCCGTAGTCTTTGCCGAGCGTGCGCACCTGGGTCTGGTCCAGTTCGAACTCGTAGCCCACGTGAATCATGATGAAGGCCAGGCCGAACATGGTGAGGAAACGCACCGCTTCGGCCAGGGTGGCGTAGTCCGGTCCCAGCCAGGCCGGCAGCAGTTGGGAACCCACCAGGCCGGCCAGCAGGAGGGCTGAAAACAGGGTAATCTTTTTCATCAAACCGGCTCCTTATACAGCATCCGGGTTCCCGCGGGATCGGGTTGAACCGTCCCGACATTGGCTGCCAGCGGGAACCGATATATTCCAGTTTCGCGGACGAACCGATCACGCTCCAGCACTTGGTGGCGGGATCAGCGTCCGCCCGATCGAAGCGTCAGGTTGAAGCCATCGAGGACAACGCCCGCGGCGGACTCCGCCGCGCGGAGTTGATGTTGTGGCGGATCGCCCAGGTGGGAGAAGTCGAGCGGGTAGATGCGGCCCGTCTCGACGTCGCCCACAGCCAGCGACCGGCCGTCCGGGGTGAAGGCGATGCCCGTGATGCTCTGGCGGCTGCTGATCACCACGTCGGGCGTGCCGCCGTCCAGCGACCAGACGGCGGTGGACCCGTCATTGCCGGCGGCAGCCAGCCGCCGCGAGTCCGGGGCGAAGGCCAGTCGGTTCACCCCGCCGCTCGTCCAGGCGAGGTTGCGGACGACCAACCGGGACTTCATGTCCACCAGAACCAGCCGGTCGGCGAAATCGGCCGCCGCCAGCCAGCGGCCGTCGGCTGAAAAGGCTGTGGCGAAGAGGTCGGCATCACTCACGGTGATCCGCCCGGTGGTCGCGCCGGTCCGGGAGTCCCACAGATCCAGGGCGCCCTTGTTGCTCGCCGTGGCGATCAGGCGCCCGTCGGGTGAGTACGCCAGGCCGCGCACCGGTCCGCTCTTCGGTTCGAGGGTGCGCAGCGGCTCGCCCGTCGCCGGGTGCCAGATCCGGACGGTCCAATCGCTGCTGGAGGAAGCCAGCTCGGCGCCGTCCGGCGAGAAGGCCAGCTTTTGGACCAGGGACTTGTGCGCCAGCCAGGAACGTACCAGACGGCCGGATGCCGGATCCCAGATTCGGATTTGGCCATCGTAGCCGGCGGCGGCCAGCGTCCGGCCGTCGGGCGAGAATCGGATATCGGCGGTGATATCCCGGCTGGCGGTCAGGGTGCGCAACCACTGGCCGGAGGCGGAGTCGTAGAGCCGGACGCCGCCGTCGGTTCCGGCGACAGCGGCCAGCCGTCCGTCAGGCGAAAAGCTGATGGACCAGATGTACTCCTGTCCCGGAGCGGTGTAAGCGGGTGATCCCGGCCGGACGCCCCACGCCTGCATGCGTCCGTCCTCGCCGAAGGTGAGCAACTCCCGTCCGTCCGGTGTGAAGACCGCGTCCCAGACGGCCTGGGCGTGGCTGGTCACCTGCAGAAGCAGCCGGCCGGACCGGGCGTCCCAGAGACTGGTGACCGCGTCCCAGGCGCCCGCGGCTACTGTGCGGCCGTCGGGGGAGAAGGCGACGGTGAGCACCTCGTCGGCAAATTGCTCGCCCGTGACGAGCAGCCGGCCGGTGGAGGTTTCCCAGATCCGGAGGGTCTTGTCGGAGCTGACCGAGGCCAGGCGCGTGCCGTCGGGTGAAAGCGCCACGCCGCGCACCACGCCCTCATGGCCGTGCAGCACCCGCTCGGACCTCCCGCCGGGAAGCGACCAGAGGCGGATGACCCTGTCCCGTCCCGCCGAGGCCAGACGGCGGCCGTCGGTAGAGACGGCCAGGGAGAGGATGGGTGCGCCATGGCCGGTCAGGGCACTTCGCCGCCGACCCGTGGCGGCATCCCAGATGCCGATCGTCCCCGCCGCCTCGGCGGTGAAGAAGGACCGCCCGTCCGGCGCGTACACGATGTCGAAAATGGTACCCGGAGGACCGGATAGAGCCAGCGTTTCTTCACCCGACGGCAGATCCCAGGCGTGGATTTCGGCAGACACGCCGGCGGCGATCACCCGTCGACTGTCGGGCGAGAAGGCGAGGCCGCGGGGGCCCCGGCGGAATCCGCGCAAGGTGTGCGCCAGCCGGCCGGTGGCTGCCTCCCAGACCCGGACGGCCTGGTCGTCGCCCAACGCGGCCACCCAGCGGCCGTCCGGTGAAACCGCGGCGGCCAGCAGCGGCGTCCCGGCATCGAGTGTTCGGCGGTGCTCCAACCGCGCACCCGTCCGGGCCTGAAATACCCGAGACCGGGCCATGACCTGCAACCGCACGCTCTCCGCATGGTCTCGCGCGAATGCCGCCGAAGCGAACGGCCCCTCCGGATTGGCCGGATTGTGCAGCACCGACGCGGCGGCGAAGACCCGGGCCGTCAGGTACTGCTGCTCCTCCAGCAACCGGGCGGCCTTCTCGTTGAACCCCTGGGCGATATGGTAGTTGGCCAGCAGATGCTCCTGGTGTTCCCGGGCCCGGGCCTCGCGCAGGCGGGCGTTGGCGGCGCCAAGCAGGATCAGCGCCACCAGGATCACGCCGAGGATCACGCCGGCGGCGATGATGGCGGGCTTGTTCTTGGCGGCGAAGCGGCGGAGGTGCTGCCACGACGTGTATTCGTGGGCGATCACGCGCGCGCCGCTCTGGAAGGACTGGATTTCCCGGGCCAGCTCCCGGGCCGAGGCGTACCGGTCGGCGGGATCGCGCTGGAGGGCCTTGAGACAGATCGATTCAAGCTCGGCCGGGACGGACGGCTCAAGCTGGCGGGGCGGAGTGAAGCGGCCCTGCATCACCTCGAAGATGACCTGGACGGGGAACTCGCCGCTGAACAGCCGCCGGCCGATGAGGATCTCGTAGAGCACCGCGCCCAGGGCCCAGACGTCGGAGCGCTCGTCGAGCTGGTCGAGGTGTCCCTCGGCCTGTTCCGGCGACATGTAGTAGGGAGTGCCCACCACGGCGCCGTCAAGGGTGATGCCCTCGCGGCCGTCCTGCAGGGCCTGCATGTCCCGCGACATCTCCTGGCGGTGGATGTCCTTCTTGCCTTTCACCTTGGCCAGACCCCAATCCAGCACCACCGTCTCGCCGAATTCGCCGAGCATGACGTTGTCGGGTTTGATGTCGCGGTGGATCACGCCGCGGCTGTGAGCGTAGGCGATCGCCTGGCAGAGGTCGGTGAAATGGGACAGGAGATGCAGCCGGTCGGCCAGGGTCTCGCATGCCTGCAGTGCCTGGGTCATGGTCCGGCCGCGGACTCGCTTCATCGTGTAGTACAGGGTGCCGTCGGCGCGGATGCCCAGCTCGTAGACCGGCACGATGCTGGGGTGCTCCAGCTGGCCGGTAACCCGCGCCTCGCGCAGGAAACGGACGACGGTGAGCGGCGCGGTGCCGGCGGTACCGGCGGTGCCGGCCCCGGACGCGGAAAGCGTGTCGCGGTTCACCGTGAACTCGCCGAGCAGCTCCTTGAGCACGATCTCGCGACCCAGGTGCCGGTCGTGCACCAGCAGAATCCGGCCGATCCCTCCGCGGGCCAGCTCGGCCGATGCCGCCTCGCCGCCGGGATATGCGTAGCGGTCGCCGCATTCCGGTGTCACCGTGAACAGCTCCTGCCCGGATTCGGGCAGGTTGGGCTCGTCCGTCCGCCCGGACAGCTGGTTGTCGGGGGGTGTCCTCATGTCTGCATTGTAGCGATCCATCCCGCCGGGTTCAACGGCTAAGCACCGCGCTCCGCTGGTCACGAGGAGGATGGTGTACCTGAATCTGGCGGTTTCACGAGGTAGGGAGAGGTGACGCGAGGCGGGGAGATCCCGGCCGGCCGGCCGCCGGGGCGGCCGGTTCCGGCCGGGAGGAACGCGCTCAGTCGGCCAGGGGGATGTTGGCGGCCAGGTCCAGCCGGACCAGCGTCCGGATCTTGTTCTCGATCTGCAGTAAGCGCATCACCTGCGTGGCGGGGAGCACGGCTTCGAACTTGTGCAGGAATTGCTTTTTCAGATGGACCTCCGCCTCCTCGATGGCCATGGCCTCCGCGATGAGCTTTTTGGCGTCCTCGTCCTTCACGGCGCCCTTGTTCCAGACGTCGGCATAGGCGAGGACCAGCCGCTTGATCCGAAGGTTGATCGTGTCCATTTCCGCCTGGTAAGCGTCGTAGACCGGCCAGAACGCCCGGGCCTGCTCGGTGGTCATCGTCAGATTCTCGGCCACCAGGAGCTTCTTGTCCGCCTTCAGCTTTTCACGCAAAACCTGCCAATTGTCGGCCGGTTTCGCTTCGTCGGTCTGGGCCGCGACGAACGGCACAGCCAGCAGCATCAGCACGAGGCACACGGTGACGGTTCGAATCATGGGATCCTCCTTGATATTGGGTCAAACAGCTTGGCTTTCAATCTCGGGCGGGGATTTGGCATCCGCAAGCGGTGACATTATATGTGAGTGATCACGGAATGGCAGCAGATTTCTCCGGATGACCCCCCAATCCGTATCACCTGTGCTCGTGCTCGTGATTGTCATCGTAATCGTGCTCGTAATCGTGCTCGTATTCGAGGCCCGAGGCTCAATGCTCGTTCCCGATCATCGGACATCGGGCTTCGGAAATCGGACATCGGTGGCGCCACTGGCCAAGCGCTTTGGATGGCACGTAGTGCTCTGGAATGCGGCCCGGCGGCAACACCACGATCAGCAGATGCCTCGAGCTCTTCGCGCCGCTGCCGCGCGCGAGTTCAGCCGAATTGACAATTCTGTGCCATAAAATTATAATCAATGCACTATATTCCCTTGGCTCGTGAATCACAATCAGGCGGCGGGAGGTGTCCCATGACGGGACGAGGCATCCGCACGATCGGCCGATGGCTCGGCGTCTGCGCCGTCCTGGCGCTGCTGGCCGCCGGCGCGCCGGCCGCGATCCCGGAAACGGAGCGCCAGGCGCTCATCGACCTGTACCTGGCCACGGGGGGCGACGCCTGGACGCACAACGACAACTGGCTGTTGCCCGGCGATCCGGGCCAGTTCAACTTCCCCGGCACCGAAAACACATGGTACGGCGTGACCACCGACGCCGAGAACACCACCGTAGTGAAGCTGAACCTCTATTGGAACGGATTGTCCGGACCGCTCCCAGAAAGCGTGAGCGGTCTATCGAATTTGCAGGAACTGGATCTCTCCGCAAACGGGCTTGCCGGCGCCATCCCGGCGTCTTTCGGCACAATGACATCCCTGCAAGTCCTCAACCTGATGTCCAACCGGTTCTCCGGCGCCATCCCGGAGCCGCTCGGCAACCTGCCCCAGCTCAAAACACTCTATCTGGGCGGCAATCAACTCACCGGCGCCATTCCGGATTCGCTGGGCAATCTGTCCCAACTGGAGTTTTTATCTTTGAGGTTCAACCAACTCACCGGCGCCATCCCGGCGTCGCTGGGCCAGCTGTCCCAACTGTATTCGCTCAACCTGTCCGTGAACCGGTTGACCGAAATTCCCGAAGCGCTGAGCGCGCTGTCGGAATTGCGATGGCTCAACCTGGCAGGGAATCAGTTCAGCGGTCCCCTCCCGGCGTGGCTGGGCAACCTGAATCAGTTGGAGAGCCTGCACCTCTCCAACAATTCTTTCTCCGGTCCCATCCCCGCAAGCTTTCGGAATTTAGCCAACCTTCAGACGCTGTACCTCGATATCAATGGGGGACTGGACGGCGTTCTCCCCGCCGGCCTCGGTGATCTTTCACAACTCACAAGCTTATCGATCTCACGGACATCTATCAGCGGCCCCATCCCGCCCGAACTGGGCCGGCTCACCCAGTTGGAGTACCTCAACCTATACAGGAACGCGCTGTCGGGCGAGATTCCGCCCGAGCTGGGTGGACTGGCTGCACTCAAGAGCCTCAATCTTTCCATGAACCAGCTTACCGGCCCCCTGCCTGACACCTTCGGTGATTTGGCCAGCCTGACCTCCCTGGATCTGAGCGAAAACCGGCTGAGCGGTCCCATCCCCGACTCCTGGGCCGGCCTGACCGCACTGAGATACCTGACCCTGTACCGGAACCAGCTGAGCGGACCTCTGCCCGCGTGGCTGGGCGAGCTGTCAGAGCTGATCGCCTTGAACCTGTGGGTAAACGAATTCACCGGTCCGATCCCGGATTTTTTGGGCAATCTGTCGGGGCTGGTAACTCTCCAGCTGCATGGAAATTTGTTGAATGGGACCATCCCAGCTTCCTTGGGAAGCTTGCAAGAACTGCGGACCTTGCACCTGGGATGGAATGCGCTCGACGGCGTCATCCCGGAATCGCTGGGGAACCTGGCCGAACTCAATTACCTCAATCTGTCCTATTGCTCACTCAGTGGGTCCATCCCGGAATCGCTGGGCAACCTGTCCCAGCTCCGCGAATTGTATCTGTACGAAAACCAGTTGAGCGGTTCCGTACCGCCGTCGTTCGGCAACCTGTCCGAACTGCAGAAATTGAGTCTGGCCGGGAATCAGTTGAGCGGACCCCTGCCGGAGTATTTAAGCGACCTTGCCAGCCTTGAATATCTGAATTTGGGCAACAACCTCTTCCAAGGGACCATCCCGGAAACATGGGGAGCCTTGCCGGCGCTCCAAAGCCTCTATCTGGAAGGGAACCAGCTCGGTGGTCCGCTACCGGAATACCTGGGGAGCATGACCAGCCTGCGCAACCTGTCCCTCAGTGGAAACCAGTTCAGCGGGACCATCCCTACCACCCTGGGTGACCTGTCGCAACTCCAGGGATTGTACCTGGCCTGGAACGAGCTGAGCGGGACCATCCCCGCCGCCCTGGGCAATCTGACCAGCCTGTCCAATCTGGACCTGGAAGGAAACCGACTGAGCGGCTCCATCCCGTCCATTCTGGGTAATCTGCCGTCGCTCTGTTGGATCGACCTGTCCGCAAACCAGTTCAGCGGGGAGATCCCCCCGTCGCTCGGCAACCTGGACAATCTGTTCTGGCTGAAGATCGAGAGCAACCACCTCACCGGGACGATACCGGACACACTGACTGAGATGGCCGACATGATATACATGTCCTTTCGGGACAACCAGCTCAGCGGCAGCGTCCCGCCGACGCTGATGAACATGCCGAGGCTGAATTATCTATATTTGGACTACAATGCCCTCCACGGCGACACACCCGAGTTGGAGGAATTCCTGGACCGGCTGGGCTACCCGTGGCCGGAATACGGGTATCGATACCGGGGTTACCAGACCCTGGCGCCCACGCAACTGTACGTGGAGGAGGTGCAGCCCGGAGCGGTGCGGCTGGCTTGGACCCCGGACCCGCCGCCCGGCCAGAACTACACCGGAGCGGGCGGTTACGAGGTGTGGCACCGCGAGAAGCCGGGCGCCGTCTGGCGACTGCGCGGCGTGATCCAAGATAAAGCCGTCACCACCTGGACCGGCAACGTCATCCCCGGTCAGACCAACGCGTTCCGCTTGCGCACGTTCACCCCGCCGCAGTACTGGCGGGTGAACCGGGTGACCAGCGAGTTCACGCCGTCGCTGTCGGTTTCGCCTCCCGGGGGCGGGCAGGCCGTGCCCGTGTACGCGCAGGCCGGCCGGACCGGCGATGTCTACATTCACAGCCCGTCGCAGGTGGCGCCCGCCTCGCCGATCACCGTCCGGATCAAGCCGGCGGACTTCGCCGCCGCCGGCTCGAACCCCTGCACCCTGTGGATCACGCTTCCCCCGTACGTCACCTTGAGCCAGACCCTGGCCACCGGCCACCCTGACACGGCGGCGCCCGAACCGCTCGCCGGCGAGCGGGTGCTGGACCTGGCGGTGGTGGAATACCGCCTCGGCGAGGATGGGCTGCCGTATCCCGTGGAAGGGAACCAATTGACGGGGATCGGCCCCCACGCCGTCCAACTCCTCCGCTGCGTGGCCGGTGAGAGCGCCGTCCTGGTGCGCATCGTCGAGAGCACCGCCAGTTGGACGCCTCGAAACGGCGGCAATTTCCTGGGCTTCACCATCGGTCTCGCCTCCGGCGCCTGGCCCACCACCGAGGCGAGCAACTGGGGTCCCGGCGGCATGGGCATCCAGCCCTCCAGCCTGTTCTGTGTGGACCTGCGCGCCGCCGGGCTGGAATCCGGCGACGCGTTCCGGGTGACGATGTATGCCACGATGCAGCCCGGCGCGCAGCTCCTGCCCCTCACGTTCGCTGACGACGGCTACACCCTGTTCACCGTCGGGGAGCTGCTCACCGATGCGATACCCGTGACCACGGCCCTGGGCACGCCCATCGAGGATTTCGACACGGGCGACGTGGACGGCGACGGCGTGGACGACCTCGTGGCCGTCACCCCGGGTGAGCGCCGGGTGTACTGGAGCCTGGGCAGCCGGACGGGCGGTTTCTTCGGTATCGACTGGGCCGAGCTGACGGCGATCCCCGTCCGGGTGGACGTGGCCGACGTCGACGGCGATGCCCGTCCCGACGTTCTCGTTGCCGACGAAGCGGGCACGTTGAGCGTCTACCTGTGGGCCACGCTGTTCGGTGCGGACAAGGCCGGCGCCGGGCGCGCCGTCGTTCACAGGACCGCTCGCCTGGCGGGCATCGTCACCGATGCCCGTGTCTGTGATGTCACCGGCGACGGCCACCCCGACTACGTCTTCTGCGATGCCTTCGGCGGCCGGCTGCACGTGCTGACCGGCCCCGGTTTTTCAGGCGGCGATGCCTACGTCACCGAGCTGGAGCCGATTGCACTGGCCGCCGGAGACTTCAACGGAGACACGTGGCCGGATCTGGCGGTGGCCAACGCGGCCTCGGACTCGGTGTCGGTGCTCTGGAACGACGGCGGCGGCGAGTTCACCACGACGGTGCTGCCGGGAATAGGTGGCCGGCCGGTGGACCTGGACGCCGGTGACATCGACCGCGACGGACTGGAAGACCTGGTTGTGGTCCTGGCCGCCGACAAGGCGGTCGGTATCCTGCGGGCTGTATCCGGCAACGGCTTCGACACCGCCGCCGAGCAGAAGATTTACTTCCAAGCCGCGCCCTCGGCGGTCCTGGCCGAAAACTACGACGGCGCGGCGGGGGCCGACGCCCTGGTGGGATTCGCTGATTCCGCCCGCCTGGCGTTGTGCACGTCCGACGACGCCGGCACGATGCAGTACCGCTTCGCCATCGATATGCTGGGCGACGTGGTCATCGACTCGGCGGGCCGAACCACGACCCTGGCGGCGGATCAGGTCCTGTCCGTGGCGGGCGGCACGACGTGGGGAGGCATCTCCTCGCGCGAGGGCGTCGCGGTGGTGGCCAGCCGTGGGGTCAACCTGGTCCATTTCCCCCGGAGCGCGGCGCTGTCATTTTCGGTGGTCAATCTCGGCGCGGCGGACGCACTGGTCAACCTGGAGCTGTACGCGGATAGCGGCGGTGTGTTGCTGACCACCGCCACCGACGCCATCCCCGCCGGCGCCCAGTATGCCCGTTACCTGTCCGGCGTGCTCGGTCCGGCCGCCGAGGAGCCGGGACGTTGGGTCCGGGCCTTCCTCACTGAGCCGGACACCCACGGCATCTGGCTCGTCAACGATGCGGACCTGACCTATCTCGACGGCACCCGCATGCCCGAGGCGCGCGACGCCCGCGGGCGTTTCCTCTTCCCGGTGGTTCAAACCGGCGGCGGCCGTACGACCACCCTTGTCCTGATCAATCCCCTCAGGCTGGCCAGCCGTCTGGCCTTCACCGTGTACGGTCCGTCGGGTGCGGTGAAGGCCGTGCAGCACACCGTCCTTGAAGGCCGCGGCCGCCTGGAGCTCGACGTCGCCACCCACTTTTCCGGCATCGCTGCGGGCGACTCCATCGCGGTGGAATCCGAACGCGGCATCTTCGGCATGGAACTCTTCGGCAGCGTCGGTGCGGTGGCCTGCCTCGATGCTCTGGCAGGCGATGCCGAGGGCGATGTCCTCTATGCCCCGCATGTCGCCATCGGCAATCTGGGTGTCCCCTACGTGTCCGTCCTCACGCTGGTCAACACCGGGGCAACGCCTCTGAGCGTGGACTTGGCGCTGTACACCGACCGGGGCGAACAAGTCGCCGGCTCGCCCGTCAACCGGACCATCCCGCCCCACGGCAAACTCGAGACGGACGTCGCGACGCTGTTCGGCCTGGCCGATGCCTTCACCGGCTATCTCGCCGCCGATCCGGGCGAAGACCCCGGGCTGGACGGCTGCATCACCTTCGGCGAGGCCGGCGCCGGCGGTCGCTTCCTGTCGTGCCTGCCGCTGGCGCCCCGGCGGCACAATCGCTTTCTCATGGGCCACATCGCCAACGGGCGGATCGGCTCCGTCGACTATTTCACCGGCCTGGCCGTGCTCCATCCCGACAGTGAGAGCGGCGCCCGCATCCAGATCACCGCCTTCGACGCGCAGGGCCTCCTCCTCGACTCCCGCCAGCTCGTCCTGCAGCCGTACGATGAGTCGGAATGCCCCGAGTGTGTTTTGCGGCGCGTGTTCCTGCTGGACAGCTTCATGCCGGACCTCACCGCGATCTTCGGCGGCTACCTGCTGGTGGAGAACCAGTCCAGCTCCGCCGGGGTGCTGGTCTTCGAGTTGTTCGGCGACCTCGGCCTGAACGTGCTCGGCGCCGTGCCGGCGGTGCCTGTGAACGGTGAGCAGTGAGCGGTAAAGGTTGAGAGTTATGGGTTGAGCGTTGAGGGTTCGTACTCGCGATTCGTAATCGTAATCGTAATCGTACTCGTGATCGTAATTCGTAATCGTAATCGAGTCACCTTCCCGATCATCGGACATCGGAAGCCGGACATTGGACTTCGGAAATCGGACAGCGACGGCGTCGCGGGTCAGTGCCGGCGGCGGATATTTGAAACCTGTGAACCTGCGAACCTGCGAACCCGTGAACCTGCGAACGGTAGATCGTCGGTGCGATCACGATTACGAATTACGATGACGATTACGATGACGAGAATATGTTAAGGTCGGATGACGCGGGTGGCGGAGGCGAGCAATTCCACCGTCTCGGCCATGGCGCCGACGACGCCGACGCGCAGCGCCGCGCGGCGGCCATAGTGGTCCAGGCAGGTGCCGCAGGAGGCCACCTTCGCCCCGCGCGATTCGAGGGCGCGGATGCTCTCCAGCGCCTCGCCGTCGGCGGTGGTGAGGAAGACACCGGAGTTGACGCAGACCACGAAGTCGAGGGGAATCTCGGAGTCCACGATTTTCTTCAAGAAGCCCTGCAGCAGTTTCCGGCCCAGTTCCGCGTCGCCGGCGCCCATCTGATCCGAATTGAGATACAGCACCTGCATGGATCATGCCTCCCCGTGGATGATGCGGTCCATTTCAGCATAAGAACGAATCCGGTCCAAGCGCTTTCTGGACGGCGGGCTTCGATTCGGCTCTGGTTGGAAACCGGTCGATTCGTATATACTGAATGCATTGACAATCCGTTGGCGAGCATTCGGCTTTCGATTGATCCCGATCCGATGGAGGCGACCATGGTCGCAATCCGGCTGCGCATCATCGCGCTGTTCGCGACACTCAACCTGGCGGCGGGGCTCGCGGCGGCGCCGCCCCCGGGGCGGGCCGACGTGACCCTCACCGTGGACGGGCAGGCCATCCGGCTGGTCCATGCGTACGCCCGGGTGGAGCTGAATATGGACAGCGTCGCAGAGCTGGCGGTGCTCCTCACCGACCGGCCGCTCTCGGTGGAGCTGCTGGACCGGGGCATCCCGCTCCATGAGCTCCTGGCCAACGCCGGGCAGGCGCACGGACTCCATTTTTCGCTCACCGGCGAGGGGCGACCCGAGGGGTGGAACGTGGTCCACCCGTTGCTGAGCACGGGCTGCGTGCAATGCAGCGACTGGGATGCCGAGGCCACCCGGACCGCTGCCGCGGTGCGGGGGCGGGTGTTCACGCGGAAGCCCCAGCAAACCAACGGTCGCTCCTGGTCGTTCAGCGGCGAATTCAACGCCGTAGTGGAGCCGGGCTGGGAAGCGGCTGCCGAAGCCGCCGCCACACCGGCGCAGCGCGCACTCCGCAAGCAGCTTCGAGCCGAGGGATTGCATTTCACGCCGGATTGGTTCTTCACCGGCGCCCTCATGAACGCCGGCAATGTGATCCGGTACCTGGATGCGGGTATGCCGCCCGACACGCCCAATCCGTCGACCGGCGACACCCTGCTGCTGGAGATGCTGGGGGGTGATCTGAGTGACACCCAGCGGGTCGCGGTGAAGGAGCTCCTGCGGCGGGGCGCCGACGCCAACCGCGTGTCGCAGCAGGGCGGCGGGACCGCTCTGGCCCGGGTGTATTGCTGCGCCGACATCGCGGCGGCGCTGCTCGATGCCGGCGCCCGGCTGGACGCGCCCTCGGGGCAGAAAGGACGGACCGCCGGCCAGGCGCTCATGGACGCGGCCATCGCCCTGTCAAAGACGGACGTGGTCCGCCTGCTCGTGGCCCGCGGCTACCCGGTGGCCGCGGAGCGCGACCGGCTGCTGAAGGACGCGGTGGGCCGGCCGGAGGTTGAGAAGATCCTCCGGGAGGCGACGGGAGCCGGCGGCAGCCGGCCGCCTGCGGACGCCAGGCCGTCCCGGCCGCCCGCCGAAGCGGCGCCGGCGCGCGCACCCGTCCGGCCGATGCCGAGCCGGGCGGAGGCGGCGGCGACTTTGGAGGCGCGGGGCCTGCCCCCATCCCAGGATGCGCTCTGGCGGGCGCTCATGGATGACGACGCCGAGACGGTGCGGCTGCTGCTGGCGGCGGGGGTGAGCCCCAATGAGCCGCGGGCGCACGACGGCGCCACGCCGCTGCTCTTCGTGACCTTCCGCCAGTATGGCAAGAAGTCCGCCATTCAGACCGTACTGGTCGCGGATCTCATCGCCGCCGGCGCCGACGTGAACCGGGCCGACAGCAACAACGCGCCGCCCATTCTCCATGCCGCCCAGTACTGCGAGACGGCGGCGGTGCGCGCCCTGCTCAAGGCCGGCGCCCGCACTAATGTGAAGGCCAAGGGTGGCGCCACGCCCATGATGATGGCGGTGATCTTCAACCGGGCGGACAACGTGGCCGCGCTGCTCGAGGGTGGCTACGACGTCAAGCCGGAGCTGGACATGCTGCGCAGCGTCGCCGCCTCGTACCCGGAGACCCTGAGGATGATCGAGGCCGCCGCGAGGAAGTGACGGCCGCTACACCTGCCTTTCCAGGAGGAGCTCCCGCCCGTCGCGGCGGAAGCCGGCGGCGCGCAGCGCTTCGGCATACGGGCTGGCGGCGGCCGGCTCGCCGTTGATCTCCGCCACGCGGACGCGCGCCGGCGGCCGCACCGCCCGTTGCGTCCAGGCGGGGAACATGGCCAACGCGCGCGGCAGCACCGGGTCGTCCGGCGGCACCGCGATCGCCAGCGCCTCGCCCATCCGCCGGGAGACCAGCACCACGTCCGCGCCGCGGCAGACGACGTGGCTCGATGGCAGCCGCGCCGGCAGCGCCGGGGGCAATCCCGGCAGGCCCAACCCGCACGGCGAGGCCGGGTCGGCGGCGCTGAGCCAGTACACGGCGTCGGCGGGGAGCGGCTCGGCCAGCGCCCGCGCCGCCGCCGGCGCGGCGAACTGGATCCCGGGCACCCCGTCAAAGAAGCGCCCGGCCACCACCTCGCCGGAGAGCTCCATGAGGCGGAGCGCCGGGAAGACCGCCCCCCAGCGCAGCTCCGGCCGTTCGCCGGCCAGCAGCTCCCGGAACACCACGCCGTAGCGCTGCAGGAGCAGGCGGACCCGCTCCTTGGCGCGCTCCAGGCGCTCCAGGGCGTCGGCCGCCTCCGCCGACGCCGGCAGGCTGCGCCATTGGCCGGTCCACGGACGGCTGGTGCGCCAGCGGGCCAACCCCGTGCGGCGGCCGCGTCCGGCCAGGGCGGCGACGGACTCGGCCTCGAAGCGGTGCTCCAAGCCCCGCCGGACCGCGGCGAACGCGTCGTTGGTGAGGACACCCGCCCAAGCCAGCTGCCAGAGGCCGCGGGTGACGGCCTCGCTGGACAGGCCCGTCTCCGCGATCAGGTCGTCGAGGCGGAAGCGGCCGCGGTTGCCGCGGAAGAACGCCGCCAGCTGCGCCGGCGCCGGCTCCGCCGCCGGCCCAACCGCATCCGGCCGGGCGAACAGCGCCAGCTGGTCTTCGAACGAAAAGGCCAGCCGCTCCGCGCCGTCGCCGAACCAGGCCAGCCCCTCGCCGGCCATGAGCGCGTCGAGCCAGTCAGGCCGGTAGCCGGCGAGGCGGGCGGGGAGGATCTCCGTTTCCCAGAGCTCCACCCGCGCGCCCCAACCCATGAGCGCGTCGAGCCGCGCCCGCAGCGCGTCGGGTCCGTCGTCGTCAGCGAGTAGCCCCTGATGTGCCGCCAGGAAAAGCGGCAGTTCCACCAGCGGCCGCACCGGCGCCGCCGCCCGGGCCTCACGGCGGCGGAGCCGGAGCAGCGCGTCCAGGTTGCGCCGGTCGCAGACGGCGGCCGGATCCTCCTCCGGCGGCTCGCGGAAAGGGCCGACGACGAGGTGACCGTCGGCCAGCAGCCGCGCCACGGCGGGCGCCACCCGCTCCATGGGCACGCCCAGAGCCTCGCCGATTTGCCGCGGAGACACCGGGCCGTAGAACGCCAGCCACTCCCGCAGGAAGGCCGCAAGCTCCACCCCATTGCCGGCCAGGGCGTGGGTCACATGGTCTGCTTCCGTGGCGGAGACGCGCAGGGCGCCGCCGGCTGGTCCGGCCAGCCGCGCCACCCGGCCGGCGAGCTCCGCCTCCAGCGCCGCGGTGTCGGCGCCCGCATCCCGGTGGGCCGCCGCAAGGAGGGCCGCCCATTCGGCTTCGGGAATCGCCCGCCGCTCGCCCACCCAGAATGCCAGCTCCTCGGCGGTGCCGGGGGCGTAGCCCGGCGCCAGGCGGTGGAGCTTGGCCTGGAATGCGTCCAGCAGCTCGCCGGGCAGGCGCGGCCGCGCCGCCGGGTCCCGGGCCAGGGCGTCCAGGACGTTCGCGTCCGACGGCAGCTCCACCGGCGCCTCGGGGGCGTCGTCGCCGTACATGTAGGTCCCGGTCTGGCGCCAGAGCACTGCGGCGGCGAAGGGGGACGGCGCGCGCGTCGCCACCTCGGTGACGCGGATGGCGCCGGAGCCGAGCTCCGCCAGAAGCCGCTCCAGGGCGTCCAGGTCGAAGTCGGTCGCCAGGCACTCCCGCCACGCCTCGGCCAGGATGGGGAACTCGGGGTCGTCCCCCACCGCCGCCAGCAGCTCCTTGGCGCGCAGCCGATGCAGCCACAGCGGCGTCCGCTGGCGGAAGCCCGCGCGCCGCAGCAGCAGAGCGCGGCCGGCGCACTCGCGGAAGCGGGCGCCGAAATAGCCAGTGGCGCCGAGGCGCGCCCGGACCAGGTCGCGGACGGTGGCCGGCGTCACCCACTCCAGCAGGCGGGCGACGGTGACTTCCGGCGGCGCCTCCAGGAGCACGCAGTCGTCGCTCACGAAATAGGGGACCGCGCGGCCGAGGTGCGCCGCGCAGGCGGTGGCCACGGCCAGGGCAAAGGGGCGATTGACACGGCCGCCCCACCCGGTGTGGAGCAGCAGCTGGCGCCGGCGGTCGGGATGAACCGGATCGGGACAGCTCTCGGCCAGCAGGTGGTGGCGGTGGGGCAGCGGGGCGCCGGTGGCCTCGCGTTGGCGGCGCAGATAGGCGAGCAGGGCGCCAGCCGCCGCGGGTGTCAGGTGGTAGTGGGACGCCAGCTCGCCGGGGAAATCCGGATCGTCCAGCTGGCCGTCGGCGGCTTCAAGCAGGCCGCCGATCCGCTCCGCCAGCGACCAGGTGCGGCCCTGTTCCTCGGCGCGCCAAAACGGGACCAGGGAGTGGCCGCGGCCGCCGGGGACCGCCTCCACCTCGTTGGCGGTGATGCGGGTGATGCGCCAGATCTGGTTGCCCAGCGGGAAGGCGTCACCGAGCGACCGCTCCCAGACGAACTCCTCGTCGAGCTGGCCCACGGCCGCCTTCGTGTCGGCGGCGCGCAGGGTGAAGTAGCCGCGGTCGGGGATCACCCCGCCCGACAGGAGCAGCAACCCCCGCACGTGGGGCCGGGCGCGGGCGCGCCCGTCGGCGTCCAGCGCCAGCCGCGGCTGCAGCTCCCGGAGCCGCGTGCCGGCCCAGCGGCCGGCGAGCATGGCCACGACGCGCTCGAAGTCCCGCCGCTCCAGGTCGTGGTACGCGGCACAACAACGGACTTCGGTGAAGAGCTCATCCAGCGAGCGGGCGTCGTCCACGGTCATGGCCAGGATCACCTGGGCGAGCACGTCCAGCCCGCCGGGGCGGGGGATGACGGGCTCGATAGCGCCCTCGGCCACCGCCCGGGCCGTGGCCGCCGCGTGGACAAGCGCCGGCGGGTGCAGCGGCAGGAACCGGCCGCATGACGTCCGGCCCACGCCGTGGCCGGCCCGGCCGATGCGCTGCACCGCCGAGGTCACGGAGTAGGGCGGCTGGACCAGGACCACCGCCTCGACGCTGCCGATATCGATGCCGAGCTCCAGCGAGGAGGTGGCCACGATGGCGGCCAGCTCGCCTCGCTTGAAGCGCGCCTCCACCGCGGCGCGGATCTCGCGGGCCAGCGCCCCGTGGTGGGAGTAGGCCACGTCGCGGCCGGCCGACTCGTTGATGGAGCGGGTGAGCCGCTCCACGAGCCGGCGGCTGTTGGCGAAGCACAGGGTGGTGCGGTGGCGGTCGATCTCGCCGCGGCACCGCTCCGCCACCTGCAGCCACCAGTGGGCCGGGGGCTCGCCCGGCGCCGGCGCCGGCGGAGCGTCCACCTGCAGATCGTAGCGCTTGGCGCCGGGCGCGTCCACGTGCTCCACCGCCCGCGCCTCATGGATGGAGTCGGGGGACTCGGCCACGAGGCGGTAACCGCCCATGAACGCGGCCACCGCCGCCGCCGGCCGCACCGTGGCCGACAGCGCCACGCGCTGGAACTCGCCGCCGAGCAGTGCCAGCCGCTCCACTGCGGTCATTAAAAATAGGCCCCGCTTCTCGCCGGCCACGGCGTGGATTTCGTCCAGGATGACGGAGGCCGTACCCTGCAGGGCGCGCCGGCCCGAGGCCGACAACAGGAGGATGTTCAGGCTCTCGGGCGTGGTGATGAGGATCTCGGGTGGGCGGCGGATGATCCGGCGGCGCTCGCCGGGATCGGTGTCGCCGGTGCGCACCGCCACGCGGATCTCGGGGAAGGGGACGTCCCGCGCGGCGAACAGCTCCCGCAGCTCCGCCAGCGGCCGCTCCAAATTCTGCCGGATGTCGTTGCCCAGCGCCTTGAGGGGCGACACGTACAACACCCGGGCCGCCGCGGCCGGGACGGCGCCGGCGGCGAACCGGTTCACCGCCCAGAGGAACGCCGCCAGAGTTTTGCCGCTGCCGGTGGGCGCGGTGAGAAGCACGTGCCGCCCGGCGGCGATGGCGGGCCAGGCGAGCGCCTGCGCCGCCGTGGGCTGGCCGATGCGGGCGCGGAACCACTCCGCCACCAAGGGGTGGAACGCGGCCAGCGGATCGGGTGCGGCGGCGGGCGGTGGGGACGACTCGGTCATGGCGACGATGCGGTCTCCCAGTCTTTGCCGGAGATTATATCACCCGCGGCGCCGATGAGGCAGAATCACCACGGAGGCACGAAGAACACAAAGAGAAAATTCCATTTGTCATTGATCATTTTTTTATTTTGTCAGTTTTCATTTCAGATCGGTGAATGGGAGGAGATTATTGGTTATTGTTGATTGCTTATATCTTATTGGTTATTTGGAGCCGAGCCGGATTGTGCCGGGATCTGGGTTCCGGGACTTGGGTACTGGGTACTGGGACCTGGGGGCTGGGACCTGGGACCTGGGACCTGAGGCCTGGGATCCGGGACTCGGGGCCGAGATCCAGGACCCACAACCTAGGTCCCAGAACCAAGAACCCAGAACCAAGAACCGAGAACCAAGAAACCAGAACCGAGAACCCAGAACCAAGGACCCAGAACCGAGCTCCCAGGTCCGATGTCCGAAGTCCGATGTCCGAAGTCCGATTTCCGACCTTCGTGGTGAATCCGGCCGCGAGGCGGGCCATCCGGGATCCCGGTTCACCCCATCACCCCTCGTCTTTACAGTTTTGCCAACCTTCCAACCTTCCAACCTTCCAACATTCCAACCTTCAACCTCTTGCGGGTCCACCGAACCAGAAGTATAATAATCACAAATCTTCGGCTGAATTGTGAATTTATTAACGCGAACGCCAGGCCCCCATGATCGGCTGATTCAGGGGTGACGGGGCCGAAACCACCGGCCGCAAGGCCGGACCGACGCGAACCCATCACGCGCACAACGACCGAGGCGGGATCGGGTGGAGTGTCCCCCGCTCCGCTGGTCTGCCCGCACCGCCGGACCCTCCCGCCGCTCCCGCCCCCATGGGACGATACGACCCCTATTGGTTCCAAACCGACGGGCGCGGGCCGCCGCGGCGGCCCGGAAGGAGAGGGCTATGATGAGCATCCGGCGCAGCGTCTGGATCGGGGTGTGGGCGGTTCTGCTGGCGGCATCGGCGGCCGCCGCCGATCAGTCCATCAGCGGCTTCGTCCGCGACGCCTCGGGGGCCTTCGTCCCCGGCGCCGAAGTCACCCTCGTCGACGTGGAGCGGGGCCAAACCCGGAGCGCCGCCACGGACGACCGCGGCTACTTCCTCTTCGACCCCCTGCCGGCGGGCCGGTATCGCCTGAAGGCGGACCTAGCGGGGTTCAAGGCCCGGGTGGTGGAAGACATCACCGTCCACGTGGGCGACCGACTGGACTATACCCTGGAGCTGGAAGTGGGCGCGCCGGCCGACGAGGTGGTGGTGGCCGCCGCCGTCGAGCAGGTGCAGACCACGACGTCGGACCTGTCGGCGGTCATCGACTCCCGGCGCATCACCGACCTGCCCCTCAACGGCCGCAACCCCATGAACCTGTGCTTCCTGTCCCCGGGAGTCACCATCGGGTTCACCTGGAGCTTCGGGCCAGACAATATCCGGCCGCGAAACTACCCTTCGGTAAGCGGCGCGGAAGCAGGTGCCACTTCCTATCAGCTCGACGGTTTCGACAACAACTTCGGGTGGGTACCGGGGGTGAACCACGCCAACGTGAGCGTGGATGCCACCTCCGAGTTCCGGATCGTCCGCTCCAACGCCGACGCCGAGTACGGCCGCGGCTCGGCCAACATCGAGATGCTGACGAAGAGCGGCACCAATGCTTTCCACGGCACGGCCTACTGGTTCTACCGCAACGACGCCCTGGACGCCCGGACCTGGCGGCAGAACTACTACGGCCAGGACACGGGGGACTACAGCTGGAACCAGTACGGGGCGAGCCTGGGGGGGGCCATCGTGAAGGACAAGTGGTTCTTCTTCGGGAACGTCGAGCGGTTCCGCATCGCGGAGCGCCGGGTACAGGTGGCTCTGACGCCTACGCAAGCCTTCCGAGACCGGGTGACCAATCCCGACATCGCGCAAATCTTCCAGCAATACTACCCGTTGCCCAACGCCGACAATCCGTCGGTGTTCGACGACAGCGGGGTGGCCCTGAACGGGCAGTACGCCTACCTGGATCCGACGTCTGACTCCACCTACCAGTTCACCGTCAAGACAGACTACGTGATCTCCTCCGCGCACACCCTGAGCGGCCGCTTCTACTACAGCCACTACGACCAATTGACCCCCCAAGACATGGTGAGCCCATCAGGGGCGCTCCCCGATACTGGACTGGGGCGGGTTTGGCTTAAGGGCGGGAAGCCGGCGGTGGGGGTGGATTGGACTTGGATCGTGTCTCCCACCCTGGTGAATAGCCTGAAGTTCGGCTACACCCGGATGGACTCGGAAGAGGCCGCGCTGGAACGGCCGGCGGTGGACCTGGCCTTCCGCGGCGCCCTTGCCGATCTGACCGTCCTCTTCTCCGACTACGGCGGCCCGGTCTACTACGGGAGCGGGAGCATGCCCTACTACTATGCCCAGTGGAAGGACACACTCACTTGGTCGATGGGGGACCACCAGCTGAAAATGGGTGGTGAGTTCTGCCTCAAGGGCGCATCCGCCAAGATAACCAAATACCCGGCGCTCTTCTTCGACGACCCCTACGGCGTGACCGGCGGGGGTCTGATCGAAAACATCGCCGCCGGCCACGCCGGCTACAGCTTCCAGCACATCTTCGGAGACGGCCGGAGCTACATCCCTGGGTACCCCCTGGACTCCCGGGGGAGCAACTGGGAGCTCCACCTCTTCGCCCAGGACGACTGGCGGCTGCGGTCCAACCTGACCCTGAACCTGGGCCTGCGCTACGAGTACTACGCGGCCCCGTTCGATTCGCGCGGCCTCATGTCCAACTTGGACGACAGCGTCATGCTCAGCCAGGGCTACCGCCTGCCCAACCCCGGCAACTACTACGACCCGGCCAACTGGAGCGACGGGGACTGGCGGACGGGCGCACCGCTCTGGACAGGGGACGGCGTGGACATTTACATCATCGACGAAGACCACCCGCTGTACCATGCCTCCAAGGCCGACTTCGGGCCGCGGCTGGGCCTGTCCTGGGACCCGTTCGGCGACGGCAAGACCGCCCTGCGGGCCGGCTACGGACTGGCGTTCGAGGCCGCCGACCTCAATGGCTCCTTTCAGGGATACAATCCTCCGTTTGCATCTATGGGCTACCCGTTGGTGAACGAGGGGGGGCACAGCGGGATCTACCCCGATGTGTCCCTGTACGGAAGCGGCACGCCCCCACCCCCGGTGACGCTTCACCCGGCGGCCGAGGCGTGGACGTTTATTTATGTCTATCCCGGCGATTTCCCGCAGCCCTACGTCCAGACCTGGAGCGTGTCGCTGCAGCGGGAGCTGTGGCCGGGTCAGATCGTGACCCTGGCCTACGCCGGCAGCGCCGGAGTGCATCTGCGCAGCGTCTCGGCGCCCAACCAGATGGCCCCGCCGGGGGAGGAACTCATCGCCGCCATCGAGGCGAACACGCGCCAGGTCGTGGAGATTCCGTGGTATGTCCTGGCGGCGTCCGTGCCCAACACCCAGTACCAGATCAACGTATACTGGGACCCCCGCGGCCACTCCAGCTACCACGCCCTGGAGGCATCCTACAGCCGGCGGTTCCAGGCCGGCTGGCAGCTCCAGGCCAACTACACCTGGTCCAAAGCCCTGGACGACGCAGCGAGCATCGACGCCTATGACCCCGGCTACGCCCGCGGTTATGCCGGCTTCGACCGGCGGCACAACTTCAACGCCAGCATCCTCTGGGAACTGCCATTCGGACCCGGACGGCGCTGGGGCGCCAACACCTCCGGCTGGCAGGGCCAACTCCTGGGCGGCTGGCAGGTTAATGCCATCGTGGTGGCCACGAGCGGCGCCCCTCTCGACTACACGGTCTACGCAAACACAGTCGGTTCTCAGTATTTTTTTTACCCCCGCCCGTCGGTGAGGTCCGCGGACTACACCACAGTAGGCAACCGGACGGGGCCCACTGCGGCCAACTTCTACTGGACCAGCGAGCACATCAACCTGCGCCATCCCAAGGGGGATTACTACCGGGGGACCTTCCGCGGCCCGGGCTTCTGGAACGCGGACTTCTCCATCCTGAAGGAGTTCCAAATCCCCTGGTTCACCGCCGACGGCTCCAGGATCCAACTCCGCTTCGAGGCGTTCAACCTGTTCAACCACACCAACTACAAGGCTCCCAGCACCAGCTTCTACGACGCCAACATGGGTTACAGCTTCGACGCCTTCTTCAACCGCGAGATCCAGCTGGGGGTGAAGTTCATCTTCTAAGTATTCAATCGGGGTCGGTATCGGTATCGGTATCGGGGTCGAAACCCATCGGATCGATACCGATACCGATTCCGACCCCGATGCCGATGAAATCACTCCCTGACAGGATCAAGGATCGACCTGGTACATCTCGTCATCATTCATTGTCTCATGGACCGCATACCCCCTATGCCCAAGCTTGATGAGCATGGCCACGATCCGGTCGAGGAGAACCTTTGCTTTGGTGTTTTCCTCGGCGGGAAGGGCACCGCACACCTCCAGCACATCCTGGACCGCGCCGCATTCCAACGCGGAGCCCCGGGCAATCTCGAAGTATCGGCGGCGGTCGCCATCTGTCGCCTTGCCGTTGCCTTCGGCAATGTTCAGCGGGATCGCCTGTGACGCGCGCAGGAGTTGATCCTTCGCGTTGCGATGGCCCTTCAGCGTTTCGCAATACCGGTACGCCCAACCCACGTATTCGATGGCCGCCCGGTAGACGTCGAGCTTCACATGCCCGAATCCCATTGTTACTCCTTTTACCCTACCCCGGATTCCGTCGGGATCGGTATCGGAATCGGGATCGAAATTCTATCCGAATCGATCCCGATTCCGACCCCGACGCCGACAGGAGCAATCGGCGGTGCTCCCTCCAGAGGCTGCCCGCTACTTCCGCCGCCAGTCCGGGGGGACGTTCATCTTGTCCAGCAGGGCGATGTAGCGCGGGTCGTCGCGCAGGCGTGTCCAGATGGGTAGGTAGATGAGTTCCCTCATCGTTCTGGAATGTTCTTCGTACCCTCTCTCCAGCCAGGCGAACGCCTGGCCCCGCTCCCCCAGCCCCTCGTACACCAGAGCGATGCTGGTGGGGCTCATGTAGGCGGTGTTATCCTCTCGCACCGCCAGAAAATCGACCAGTATCCTTCGGGCCTCGTCCCGGCGGCCCAATCGCCCGTAGCAATAGGCCAACGAGCTTTTTATGTAGGGTAATTTCAGCCAGGAAGGATCCAATTGCTCGAGGCGTTCCACCGCCTCCTGAAACCGGCCATGGAGCATGTACGCGAGGCCGATATTCATTTTGCAATCTTCTTTTCCAAAATCGTCCTGGGCATATCGCAGCAAGGTCTGAAACCCCGCCACAGCCTCCTCCAGGGTTTCCGACCAGAATCCCATGTACGGACAGATGGTTCCCAGTTCCGGTGCATCCGGCCGTTCCAATTCCCACTTGCGGCGCTCCAAGGCGCACGCCTCGGAGAACCGGCCGGCGTGCATCCACATGAAGGCGAGATCGAACAACGCCTCAGGGTCTCCCGGGTGCAACGCGGCCGCAATTTCCAGCTCCCGCTCAGCGTTGAGCCAATCATATTCATAGAGGAATAGTTTACTCAAGGCGCCGTGCACTTTCGCGGAGTCGGGATCCAACTGCCGCGCCTTCTCTATTTCGGCCCGGGCCAGCGGCAGGGCTTCCAGCATGGAACGGTGGCTGTAGCCGGGCTCCATAGTTCCATCCACGATGCAAACTGCAAGGTCAGCTCGAGCGTCCACAAAGTTGGGATCGATCGCCAGCACATGGCGAAGTCCCTCCTCCCACTGCTTGTAGGGTAACCACAATAGCTTCCTTTCCCGATCTGCAACTTGCAGATACTGCTCGTACGCTGCCGGATTCACCCGGCGCTTGGTGTTCAGCCTCCGCCGGTCCGCCGGGGTCAGCGCCACCCGCACCTGCCCGGCGATCGCCCGCGCCACTTCGCTCTGCAGCATGAGTACGTCGCTCAGTGACCGGTCGTACTGCGCCGCCCAGAGGTGCTTGTCCTCCGCCGCCGCGATCAGCTGCGCCGTGATCCGCACCCGCTCCCCCACCTTCTGCGCCGACCCCTCCACGATGGCATCCAGGTGCAACTCTTTGGCAATCTCCGGGATCGACTTGTCCGTTTTCTTGTACCGCATCATCGTGGTCCGCGAGATCACCGTCAGCTTCTCGATTTTGCACAGCTCCATGATCAGCGCCTCGGTCATCGCGTCGGCGAAGTACTCCTGGCTCGGGTCCCCGCTCAGGTTCGAAAGCGGCAGCACCGCGATCTTCTCGAAGAGCGGGCCCGCCGGCGTCGGTGCGCCGACCTTCGGCCAGAACCAGTACGCCAACCCGGCCGCGGCGACAATCAGCAGCCCCGTCAGCAGCGCGGCCAGACGGTGCCGCCGCAGCCAGGGCCCGGTTCGGTTCAGGATCCGGGCCGGCACAGGTGGTCGTTGGCCCTTCGCTGCCAGTTCCCACACCATCTCGGCCATGCGCTGAAACCGCTGCCCCGGGTCCTTCGCCAGGCATCGCCGGATGACCCGCTCCAGCTCCGGCGGCACGGCCGGATTCACCTTGGACAGCGGCTCGGGCTCTTCGTTGATGATTCCGTACACCACCGCCTGCGGATACTCGCCGGCGAACGGCGGCCGCCCCGCCACCATCTCGTACAGCACCACCCCCAGCGACCAGATGTCCGTCCGCCCATCCACCGGTTGCCCTTTCGCCTGCTCCGGTGACATGTAGCCGGTCGTCCCCAGCGTCGTCCCCGTCTTCGTCACCGCCGACCCCGCCGCCAGCTTCGCCAGCCCGAAGTCCAGCACCTTCACCAGCCCGTCGGCGCACACGAAGATGTTGGCCGGCTTCACGTCCCGGTGCACGATCCCCCGCCCGTGCGCATGCGCCAGCCCCGTCGCCGCTTCCTTCGCGATCCGCAGCGCCTCCGGCAAGGGCAACGGGCCCTTCGCGATCCGCTCCCGCAGCGTCTCGCCGGCGTAGCACGCCATGGCGATGTACACCCGCCCCTCGGGGGTTTCATCCACTTCATGCACCGTGCAGATGTTCGGGTGGTCCAGCGCCGCGGCCGCCTGCGCCTCGTGCAGGAACCGCCGCCGCGCCTCCGCGTCCCGCGTCAACTCCGGCGGCAGGAACTTGAGCGCCACCGACCGCTTGAGTTTGGTGTCCTCCGCCCGGTACACCACGCCCATCCCGCCCGCGCCCAACTCCTCGACGATGTGGTAATGCCCGATGGTCTGCCCGATCATGGACACCCCCCGCCCGCCGCCAACGTCTCGCTCAACCGGTAGATGGTGCCATTATTTTAGCACAGGAGAACGAGGCTCGAGGCTCGTTCCCGTCCCCGCGTGCTCGTGCTCGGAACCGTAATTCGTAATCGTCATCGTCATCGTGCGCGTAATCGGACTTCGGGGGAGCCAGACATTCACCACAAAGATACTCCGTTAGAAGTCAAAAAGATTTTTCAGCATGATGAAAAATCGGGCGCATGATCTCCTTGGCACGAGGGCGTTCGGATTGGTATGATCAGCGCGGAAGGCGGCCGCTCGAACTCCGGTCTCT
>Ga0209096_1001085_pt1 | contig 31637 bp, 34 predicted proteins | sample AD_UKC034_MetaG_FD_184407 | JGI IMG/M metagenome (GOLD analysis project Ga0209096, IMG submission 184407) | Active sludge microbial communities of municipal wastewater-treating anaerobic digesters from USA - AD_UKC034_MetaG (SPAdes) (version 2) | ecosystem: Engineered > Bioreactor > Anaerobic >... | reverse complement strand
AAGCTCGGTTATCATCGAGCTTGTTGCGATCGCGGCTCCGCATCCGAAGGTCTTGAACTTTACATCTGTTATGATGTTGTCCTTGACCTTTATATACAGCTCCATTATGTCCCCGCATACCGGGTTGCCGATATGCCCGATCCCGTCCGCGTCCGGCATTTCCCCGACGTTCCTGGGGCTCTTGAAATGATCCATGACCTTTTCGCTGTAAGCAGGCAAGGCCTATCCTCCTTTACCTTTTATAAAGCGGCGACATCTTGCGCAGCTTTGAGACGATTTTAGGGAATACATCCAGTATTTTATCAATATCGCCGTCCGTTGTCATGCGGCCCAGAGTGAACCGTATCGACCCGTGCGCAATCGCATGAGGCCGACCTATTGCAAGAAGCACGTGTGAGGGCTCAAGCGTGGCGGATGAGCAGGCAGAGCCGGTCGAAGCGGCGATCCCTTCCATGTCGAGGTTGAGCAGCATAGATTCTCCCTCAACGAACTCGAAGCACATGCTGACGTTGTTCGGCAGCCTTTTTGACGGGTGCCCGTTCAATAAAGCGTTCCCGATCTTTTCGGAAAGCCCTTTGATAAGACGGTCTCTCAAAGGGATCAAATGCGCCCTTCTCTGGTCCAGTTCTTTGACAGCGAGTTCCGCGGCTTTTCCGAAGCCGACTATCCCGGGGACGTTCTCTGTGGACCCCCTGCGGTTTTTTTCCTGCCCTCCTCCGTGCATGAACGGGACCATTTTTGTTCCTTTTCTTATGTACAGGCAGCCGGCGCCTTTGGGGCCGTACAGCTTGTGCGCCGAAACAGAAAGCAGGTCTACGTTCATTTTGTCTACGTCCAAAGGGACCGCTCCCGCGGACTGTACGGCATCTGTATGCAGATAAACTCCCGCTTCGCGGGTTATTTTGCCTATTTCTTCTATGGGCTGGATGGTCCCGATCTCATTGTTGGAGTGCATTATCGAGACCAGGGCGGTCTTGTCGTTGAGATCTTTCTTTACGTCCGCGGGATCTACCATTCCATAGCCATCGACAGGGAGATAAGATATTTCAAATCCCAGCGTCTTCATGAATTCGCAGGGGCCAAGCACCGCGTGGTGCTCGATAGGCGTAGTCAAAATGCGGTTGCGTTTTGCTTTGTTCGCAAGGCAAGCTCCTTTGATCGCGAAATTGTCCGATTCGGTGCCCCCGCTTGTGAAGACGATCTCGTCTTTTTTTGCATTGATAAGGGCGGCTACTTTTTCCCGGGCTTCTTCTACCGCTGTCCGGGCTTCCTGTCCAAAGGAATGTATCGAAGAAGGGTTCCCGAAAACCTCGGAATAATACGGGGACATCGCTTCCGTTACTTCCGGATGAGCCGGAGTAGTAGCGGCATGGTCAAGGTAGATCCTTTTGCCGTTCACAAGAGCCCTCCTATAGTCGCGCTATCGAGAATATTTTCTATATCAGCGTTGATCTTTTGCCACATGGAGTGAGGCCTGCATGCAGAGGTCTTTTTGCAGGCTGAGCCGTTTCCGCAGCACTTGAGTATCGAAATAGGCCCTTCAATGCTTTTTATAATTTCCCCGATGCTTATCTTCTCCGGGCTTTTGGTAAGAAGATATCCCCCGGACCTTCCTCTGATGCTTTTGACCAGGCCGCTTTTTCTCAGGCGCATAAATACCTGGTCTATCAGAAACCTTGAAATGCCTTCTTTTTCCGATATCTCCCTTGTCTGCACGGGTTTGTCCCCGCCGGATTTAGCAAGGCAGATAATAGCCCTGACAGCATATTCGCTTTTTGTGGTGAATCTCACAGCCTTATTATATAATACCTGATAAAAACAGTCAAGTATAAGCAGGGGGGCTTTTGCTATGCAAGTTATGGGCAGGACGCAACGATAAATAACATGTAGAAAGGGTGACATTCAACAAATGAGCGAAGCGATAGGCAAAATAAACAGCTTCTCTGGAGGCTTGCAGGATGCTGACGGATTTGACAGCATAGTGAAAGAGTTGTCACATCTGATAGGCAAGGATAGCAACGGCGTGTCTATCGATATGGAAAGCGGATCTTCCTGCGGCTGCTCAAGCGGCGTTTCGGATATATTCAAAAGGATCGACACTTTAAGATAGCCCCCATCTTTCCGTTGTATAATTATCCCATGAACAACACCCCGGTATATATTTGTATCCTTGATGGCTTTGCATTGGGGAAAAATGACGACAGCAATGCGATCTACAGGGCAATGTCTGGCGGCAAAGCCCCCTTTATAAAAGAACTATTTGAAAAACACCCTTATTCTAAGCTTGAATGTTCAGGGCTTGCTGTGGGGCTTCCGGCCGGCACAATGGGCAACTCCGAAGTCAATCATCTCAACATGGGAGCAGGCAGAGTAGTTTATCAGTCGATCGAAAGAATAAATGTTGCTATACAGGACGGCAGCTTCTTTGATAACGAAGCGCTTCTTGCCGCAGTGAACAATTGCATAAAACACAAGTCGTCGCTGCATCTTATGGGATTGCTGCAGGGGCACGGAGGGACCGTTCACGCAAGCATCGCGCACCTTTTTGCCCTGCTCGAACTGGCTAAAAGATCAGGAGTGAGCAGGGTCTTTATACACATTTTTACTGACGGCCGCGACACCAACCCGAAAGCCGCCGGAGAGATATACCTCAAGATGCTCGAGGACAAGATATCCGAACTGGGCATGAAAGATTCGGCCCATATCGCCACGGTGATGGGCAGGGAAATATCCATGGACCGGGATACCGCCTGGGACAAGACCCTCATAGCCATGAAAGCGATCGCTTTAGGGGCGGGCGAGTTCAAAGCGGGCAGCGCGCGCGAAGCCATAGAGGGATCTTATAAACGCGGGGATACTGACGAGTTTATCAGGCCGACGATAATAGGCAATTATCAGGGCATTAAGCCAAATGATTCGGAGATATATTTCAATTTCAGGCAGGACCGCACCATACAGCTTACGGCGGCGTTCTGCGAGAGCGACCCGAAGTATTTTAACTATAAAAAAGGCACAAAACCGATAGATGCAAAGCTGCTCAAGGAAATAACAGAGCTTCAGAAGATAATTAAGGGGAGCGTATTTGTCGCGATGACCGAATATTATCCCGGCCTTCATGCGCTCACTGCCTTTCCCGAAAAAGAGATCCCGGATACGGTCGGGGAAATGGTCTCAAGGGCAGGGTTAAAACAACTTCGGCTGGCAGGCCCGGAAAAATTCGCCCATGTTACGGCTTGGTTCTCTGGTCGGAGGGCTGAGCCCTTCCCGGGAGAGGACAGGCATCTCGCACAGGACATGACGCTAAAGGAGCGGACCGAAGAAGGGAAGCATTATGACTGGGTCCCGGAAATGACGGCCTATCTTGAAACGGATTATTCGCTCAAGGCGATAGAAAGCGGCAAGTATCATCTGATCGTCCACAATTTTCAGAACGGCGACATGGTGGGCCATACCGGCAACCTTGATGCGGCGGCCGAAGCGATAGGGCATGTTTCAAAATGCCTCGAACGGCTGGTGCCGGCCTTTGTATCAATGGGCGGCGTATTCATAATAACTGCGGACCACGGGAACGCGGACGAGATGAGCTTCCACAAAAAAGACAAGGATATTGTCAGTACTCAGCATTCTCTTAATAAAGTGCCGTTCTGGGTTCTTGGCAAAGATATGAAACTCAAAAACGAGGGGATCATCCCTGACGTAGGGGTCACTGCTTTGAAGCTGATCGGCCTCGAACCGCCAAAGGACATGACGGCAGAAAGCTTAGCTTATAGCTTATAGCTGCTTGCGGCCACGGGCACAGCTTTTTCACAGGGCATATTTCGCATTTGGGTTTCTTGGCATCGCATATGTTGCGGCCGTGGTCGATCAAATAATGGTTTATTTTGCCCCACAACTTTCTCGGGAACAGCTTCAATAGGTCCTGTTCTATCTTGTTAGGGTCTTCGTTATTTGAGAGTCCCAGTCTTTGCGAAAGGCGTTTCACGTGAGTGTCCACGGCTATGCCCTCATTCTTGCCGAAGGCGTTGAACAGTATCACATTGGCAGTCTTTCTTGCCACGCCCGGCAATAGCAGCAGGTCTTCCATATTATCCGGCAGAACACCCTTGAATTTGGTCAGAACCATCTGCGCCATAGCTTTGACGTTCTTTGCTTTATTCCTAAAGAACCCGGTCGAATGGACGTATTGTTCAAGTTCTTTTTGGTCCGCCTCGGCCAGGGCTTTTATGGTTCTAAACCTTTTAAAAAGCGCCGGGGATATTTTGTTAACCTGTTTGTCGGTGGATTGCGCCGACAAAATTGTGACGACAGCCAGCTGAAAAGGGGTTTTGTATTCAAGAGCGATCTTGGCATGCGGGTATGTCTTTGCGAGCACGGAAATTATCTTGTTGGCGCGCGTTTTCAGGTCTTTTTCCGGCATTTGAAGTAGATTATAACATCATTATATAATGTACATATGCATATAGAACCTAAAGCCGGAAGAATGTTCATCGGCCGGTTTGAGTCGGGTGACGACCTCTTGGGGTCGCTGAACTCCTTCTGCAAAGAAAAAAACATCCTCCTGGGCGTCTTCAATCTTATCGGCGCGGTGCGCAATGCCAAGCTCGGCTACTATGACCAGAACCAGAAAAAATATACGGGTTGTGTCGAGCTGGACAAAAAGCTCGAGATCTCTTCTTGCATGGGCAATATTTCTCTACAGGACGGCGAGATATTTTGTCACGCGCATATAACGCTGGCTGATATGGACGGGAAAGCCTTCGGAGGGCATCTTATGCCCGGCACGGAGGTTTTTGCTGCGGAATTCTTTATTCAGGAGCTGACAGGGGCCGAGTTGGTCCGCGGCAAGGACGAGAAAACAGGGTTGCCGCTTTGGGAACAGAGCTGAACAGCCGAAGAGCTGAAGCAAAACAGAGCGATTATTTAAAAAGCTCCGCTATCTTTCCCGCCCAGATCTTTGCATCCAATGAGTTCCTCTGAGGATTCTTGAGGACACCCGCAAAATCATTCTCGCTGATTATATCGTTGTTTTCGAGTTCTTTTTTCATATCATCAAAGGTCTTTGCGGCGCTGCCTTCGTGAGTACAAAACAGAGCGATCTTTTTGTTCTTAAGTTTTACATCCTTAAAGAAGGTTCTGAGCGCGGGGGCAAAGGTAAACGCCCATACCGGCGTGCCGATGAAGATGATCTCGTAATCCTCCGGATTTTTGTCAAAAGGCAGAAGGTCCGGGGTTTTTTTCTGGAGGACCTGTTTTCCGCCCCACAGGAATTTTAAGAAGCCCTTTGTTTTGATATCGTTTTTGACCTTGAGTTCCAGGACATCCGACTTGATCTCCCGTGCGACCGCCTCCGCGATAAAACGGGTATTGCCTTCGAAAGAGTAATAGATCACCAGGGATTTCATTGATAGAGGATATTATGATATTGCAGGCGACAATTGTCAATCCGTGCCCCCCGTCTTGACAAAAGCACGACAATTGTGGTTAAATACTACTAAATCGATAGAAATGGTGGACAAGTGAAATTATCTACAAAGGGCCGTTATGGCACCAGAATAATGCTGGATATTGCTCTGAATGAGGATAAGGGGCCAGTGCTGCTCAGGGATATTGCCAAAAGGCAGGAAATCTCCGAGAAATATCTTGGCAACCTGGTGACTCTTCTGCGGAACTCTGGACTTTTGAAGTCCAGGCGCGGCTCAAAGGGAGGGTATAGCCTTGGCAGGCCGTCAAATGATATCAACCTTCATGACATATTGTCTTGTTTGGAGGGCGATCCTTGCCTTGTAGATTGCGTGGCCGACCCAAAGGAATGCGACAGGGCTGCCGGATGCGTATCCAGGCAGATGTGGGGGGCGATATCCGGTGGAATTAGGGATATGATGCGGGCCATAACACTGCAAAGCCTGGTCGAAAAACAAAAAAACATGTCCGGGAATCTTGACTACAATATATAGAAGGAGAAAGACGATGACAGAAAAGAAAGAACTAAGGCGGGAAACGATAGCGCTTCACGGGGGGCAGACCCCAGATCCGGTCACCGGGTCCAGAGCGGTTCCCATATACCAGACAACTTCTTATCAGTTCAAGGATTCCGAGCACGCGGCCAGCTTGTTCTCATTAAAGGAGTTCGGCAACATATATACGCGCCTAATGAACCCGACTACCGATGTCCTTGAAAAAAGGATCGCCCTTTTGGACGGCGCAGCCGGCGCACTGGCGGTGGCAAGCGGCCAGTCAGCGATAACGCTATCCCTTCTCAACATCGCGCAAGCCGGGGACGAGATCGTATCGGCGGATAATTTGTACGGAGGCACCTACAACCTGTTCCACTACACTTTCCCGCGGCTGGGGATCAAGGTAAAATTTGTTAATTCGAACGACCTGGAAGGCTTTAAGAAAGCCATAACGCCTGCGACAAAAGCTATTTATGCCGAGTCTATCGGCAATCCTAAGCTCGATATCGCGGATATTGAAGGCCTTTCAAAAATAGCCCATGATAACGGCATTCCTTTGGTCATAGATAATACGGTATCTCCCTATATCTTAAAGCCGATAGATTTTGGGGCAGATATCGTGGTGTATTCCGCCACGAAATTTATCGGCGGCCACGGGACATCTCTCGGCGGGCTTATCGTGGATTCGGGGAAATTTGACTGGACGCGCGGCAAATTTCCGCTGATATCAGGCCCTGACCCTAGCTATCACGGCATAGATTTTGTCGAGGCGCTCAAACCCATGGGCAACATAGCTTATATCATAAAGGCCCGCGTTGCCCTGCTCCGCGACCTGGGGCCGGCTCTTTCCCCATTCAACTCTTTTTTGTTCATTCAGGGGCTTGAGACCATTCATTTGAGAATGGCGCGCCACAGCAGCAACGCTCTTAAAGTCGCGGAACATCTGGAAAAGCATCCCAAGGTGTCATGGGTCAATTATCCCGGGCTCAAATCAAGTCCGGAAAAAGAACGCTGTAGAAAATACTTAAAGGACGGCGCGGGCGCGATACTGGGATTCGGGATCAAGGGCGGCGCGCAGGCCGGGAAAAAGTTCATAGACTCGCTGGAACTGGTGTCGCATCTCGCGAATGTCGGTGACGCGAAAACGCTGGCGATACATCCGGCAACGACCACTCACCAGCAGCTTTCGGCGGACGAACAGCTGGCCACGGGGGTGACGCCGGATTTTATAAGGCTTTCAATAGGCATAGAGAATGTTGACGATATTATCGAGGATTTAGATCAGGCGCTTGCAAAAGCCTGATCGGAAAGAGGCGGGTAATGGGAAAAATATATAACGATATAACAGAAACGATAGGCAGAACGCCGCTGGTCCGGCTGAAGACCCTCTCGGACGGACTGGGAGGCGAGATCATCGCTAAGATAGAATCATTCAACCCGCTGTCAAGCGTAAAAGACAGGATAGGCGTGGCGATGATAGACGACGCTGAAAAAAGGGGGATGCTCAAAAAAGGAGGCACGATAATCGAGCCGACAAGCGGCAATACCGGAATAGCCCTCGCATTTGTCGCGGCGGCGAGAGGATACAAGCTGGTGCTCACGATGCCCGAAACAATGAGCATCGAGCGCAGAAAACTTATTGCAATATTCGGCGCCGACATCGTATTGACCGAAGGGGCAAAAGGGATGAAAGGCGCTATCGAAAAAGCCGAGGAGCTCCACAGGAACACGCCGGGAAGTTTTATGCCGCAGCAGTTCAACAACCCGGCCAATCCGCAGATACACAGGGAGACAACGGCGCAGGAGATCCTGGCCGATACCGGCGGGAAGATAGACTATTTTGTCGCAGGAGTAGGAACGGGAGGCACAATAACGGGCGTCGGCGAGGTTTTGAAAAAAAGCGTTCCGGGGATTAAGGTTGTTGCCGTCGAGCCAGGCGATTCTCCCGTATTGTCCGGCGGCAAGCCGGGTCCGCACAAGATCCAGGGCATCGGGGCCGGATTTATACCGGGCGTGCTTGACATGGCGGTTGTAGATGAGATAATCCGGGTATCTAACGATGATTCTGGGGCCATGGCCAGGCTTGCGGCAAAGAAAGAGGGCATTCTGATCGGCATATCCTGCGGAGCAGCCCTTTGGGCAGCGGCAGAAATAGCAAAAAGGCCGGAGGCAAAGGGCAAGACAATACTCGCTGTTCTGCCGGACACAGGGGAAAGATATCTGTCAACTTGGCTATTTGAGGAGCAGCAGTGAAAATAGAGGAAAATAAGGCAATTTTATGGACTGGGGACAACCCTCTTGAGCTGGAAAGCGGAGGGAGCATCGGGCCGGTGGAGGTTTCGTACGAAACTTACGGCAATTTGAACGAAGACAAGTCTAACGCCGTCCTTGTTTTGCATGCTTTTTCAGGCAGCGCGTATGCTGCCGGGCACAAAAAAAAGGAAGATAAGCCAGGCTGGTGGGACTCCATTATAGGAGCTAAAAAAGCCTTTGATACGGACAAATATTTCGTTATCTGTTCAAACGTACTGGGAGGATGTTCAGGGACTACAGGGCCCTCGTCCATCGATCCGCGTACAGACAAGCCCTACGGCCTAAACTTCCCTTCGATCACGATCAATGACATGGTAGAGGTTCAAAAAAGGCTTGTGGATAACTTGGGGATAAAAAGGCTTCTATCAGTTTCCGGCGGTTCTATGGGCGGCATGCAGGCTCTTGCCTGGATGGTCAAATATCCGGATTCAATAAACAGCGCCATAGTGATCGCGGCGTCCCACAGGCACAGTCCCCAGCAGATAGCTTTTCACGAAGTGGGCAGGCAGGCAATAATGGCCGATCCTGATTGGAACGGCGGGAATTATTATGACAAAAGCGTTCCGGCAAAAGGGCTTGCAATCGCGAGAATGGTCGGGCACATTACATATATGAGCGAACAGTCTATGGAAGAGAAGTTTGGCAGACAAAGGAAAGACAAAGGTCAGCCGTTCAAGTTTAATGCGGATTTTGAAGTGGAGCATTATCTGCGCTACAGGGGCGACAGCTTTGTGAAAAGATTTGATGCAAACTCATATTTGTATATAAGCAAGGCAATGGACCAGTTCGACGCTTCAAAAGGCAAGACCCTTGAAAGCGCGCTTAAAGGGCATAAGTATAAAACAATGGTCATCTCGTTCAATTCAGACTGGCTGTATCCTTCGCATCATTCCAAAGAGATCGTAAAGGCATGCAAAAGAGCCGGGGTTGACGTAACATACTGTGATATCGATTCAAAATACGGGCATGATGCGTTTTTGCTGGAGACCGAAGACCAGGAGCATCTAATAAAACACTTTTTGGATAAAGTGCGGAAGGATTTATAGCGATATGAGAGATTGGTCCAAAATAAAGCCGGACCACCGGGCAATATTAGAGAACGTTGACGCGCGCTCCTCCGCGCTTGATCTGGGCTGCGGGAGCGGGGAGCTTATGGAAATATTGTCGGAAGAAAAATCCGTAAAAGTGCAGGGGATCGAGATAGATGAAAAAGAGATCAGGCGGTGCGTTGCCAAGGGCTTAAGCGTTTTTCACGGGGATATTGACACGGGGCTGTCGGAATTTTCGGATAGCGCTTTTGATTATGTGATACTCAATCAGACAATCCAGCAGGTAAAGAATATTGCAACGGTCATGTCGGAAGCGGCCAGGGTGGGCAGGACTGTAATTGTCGGCATCCCGAATTTTGCGCATTACATAGCAAGGCTCCAGCTGTTCTTCCTGGGCAGTGCTCCGGTAACCAGGTCGCTGCCGTACAAGTGGGACGAAACACCCAATATAAGGTCGCTGTCATTAAAAGACTTTCGAGAGTTTTGCGCCGAGCAAGGATTCCGCATAGACAAAGAGTTCTTTTTATCCGGGAAAAGAAGGGCGGCCGTTCTGCCGAACCTGCTGGCCGACACGGGCATATTTTTTCTTTCAAAGAGAGGATGAGGATGAGGTTGACGGTCAACGGCGAGAACATGGAATACGAAGGTGCTTCTTCTTTGGACGCGCTTCTTGAGCGTTTGAACATTAAGAAAGACGGCTCAGCGGTCGAGCTGAACGGCAAGATCCTCGGCAAAGAGGAGTGGGTGGCACAACTGAACGACGGCGACAAGATCGAAATAATCACTTTTGTCGGCGGAGGGTAAAATTGAACGAATTCGAAAAAGGTCTTGAGAAGTATTTTTCAGGCGAGCAGCTGCTCAAGATAAGAAGGACAAAGGTAGGGATTGCGGGTTGCGGCGGGCTGGGGTCGAATATCGCGAATGCTCTCGTGCGTTCGGGCTTCAAGGATTTTGAACTGATAGACCACGACGTGATAGAAGCCAGCAATCTTAACAGGCAGAACTATAATATGGGAGAGATAGGCGCGTCAAAAGTCGAAACAACGGCAAAAAAACTTATCGCCGTCAACCCCGGCATATATATAATGACAAAGATGCTGAAGCTCGACGAAAACAATATTGCCGGGCAATTCTCCGACCGCGACATAATCTTTGAGGCGTTTGACAGCGCCGCGTCCAAAAAGCTTTTCCTTGAGACTTTCGGCAGTTCCGGCAAGCTTCTTATCATGGGAAGCGGAATGGCGGGCATCTCGAACGTAAAACCGATAACGGTGCGCAAAGCTAGGGAAAATGTCTATATCGTCGGCGACGAAGAATCCGACATAGCAAAAGGGCTTCCTCCCCTTGCTCCGCGCGTGATCGCCTGTGCCGCGATGATGGCAGGCGTCGCGCTGGAGAGAGTTTTGTTATACAATTAACGCGGGGATCAAAATCTCTTTTTGAAGGAGAACTCCGATGCCAGCCATAAAACTTGACAAAGTCGTAAAGAACTATAAGGTCGGCAAAGTGGAGGTCCCCGCGCTGCGCGGGATCTCATTCTCCATAGAAAAAGGGGAGTTCACCGCGATAGCAGGCCCTTCGGGTTCGGGCAAGTCCACGCTGCTCAATCTCTTCGGGTGCCTAGATAAGCCCACCAGCGGCTCCGTGTTCGTGCAGGACAGCAACATATTGAGATTGTCTTCCGACGAGCTTGCCGATGTGCGGAACCGCCACATAGGGTTTATCTTTCAGAGCTTCAACCTGATCCCCGTGCTTACGGCGTTTGAGAACGTGGAATTTCCGCTGATACTTCTAAAAGAACATTCAGCCGCGCAGAGAAAAGACAGGGTCATGGCCATGCTGAAAAGCGTGGGGATAGACGAGCTGGCCGGCAGGAAACCCGCGGAGATGAGCGGCGGGCAGCAGCAGCGGGTAGCTATAGCGCGGGCTCTGGTGAAAAACCCGGACTATGTTCTGGCGGACGAGCCGACCGCCAACCTTGACACGAAGACAGGCCATGAGATCCTTGACCTGATGCAGAAGATCAACGAAGCCATTAGCACCACGTTCATTTTTTCGACACACGACCCCAAAGTAATGGAAATGGCCCGCAGGCTGATCAAGATCAGGGACGGCCAGATCGAAGACGATTCAAGGCAGTAAAAGATGATAATCAAGCTTGCATACAGGAACCTGTTCAGGAACTTCAGGCGTACCGCGCTTACGCTTTCTGCGATCGCATTCGGAATAATGATGCTGATAATATTCGATTCTCTTTTGAGCGGCGTTGATACGGATTCCTACAAAAAGATCATAGATCTGGAGACCGGCCACGTTAGGATATTTGCCAGGGGTTACAGGGATGATATGGATGAATATCCTCTGGATAGATCGATCAAAGAACCGCAGGCGGTCATCGCGGTGCTGGCGAAAGACCCGGACATAGAGGGGGTGGCCCCCAGAGTCAGCTTTAGAATAATGCTCTCCGACGGCATGGGGGAGCTTCCGGCGGTCGGCTACGGCGTAGACCCCGCGAAAGATCCCTCGGTTTTTACCCTAAAAAACAGTATCGACGGCAGCTTTCTTGCGGGTAGCGAAGAAGCAATGCTGTTGGGAGACGGCCTGATGGATGACTTTGGCCTGAAAGAGGGCGACTATCTTACGCTGCTCACAAGGACAAAATACGATACATATCAGGCCCTCGACCTGAAGATAAAAGGAGTGATCAGAACAGAAAATCCTAAGTTCGACTGGTCTTCCGCCGTGATCCCTCTGGGCCTGGCGCAAAGAGCGCTTGATATGGGCGCGGAAGTTACCGAGATAGATATCAGATTAAGAGACCCCGGCAAGCTGGAAGAAGTGAGGGCACGCCTGGAAAAACAATTCCCGCACCTTGAGATATCAACGTGGCTGGATTATATCGAGGATGTCAAGGCAATAGGCGCTGCCAAAAGGCAGGGGAGGCTATTTCTTTTCAGCTCGCTTTTTCTGATCGCATTGATCGGCATAGCCAATACCATTCTTCTGTCGGCGTTTGAGAGGATAAAAGAAATAGGGATGATGGCCGCGCTCGGCATGAAGCGCAGGCAGATCATGGCGCTTTTTGTGACCGAGGGGGCAATGATAGGATTTTTAGGCAGCTTCATAGGGGCCATGCTGGCTTCTGCCGCGATATTGCTGTACCTTGCGCCGGTGGGCGTTGATTTTAGCGGCCTGAATTTTAAGGAGCTGGGAGACTTTGGCTACAGGATGACTAACAAGATGTACGGAGAATGGGACCCGCCCATGGTGGCTCTGACTTTCTTTATGGGGATCATCATATCGGCCGTCACCAGCATATATCCGGCCTGGGTCGCTTCAAGGATGCAGCCGACAGAAGCATTGAGGAAAAACTGATGATAAAGCTTGCTTTACGGAATATTTTCAGGAACGGCCGGCGTACCGTACTGACAGGCATGTCGATCTGTTTTGCGGTAATGATCGTGATCTACCTGTGGTCCCTGGTAATGGGGATACTCGAAGGATCTTTCAACTATTCCATCCTTTCTGACTACGGGCATATAAAAATAACGGATGCCGGATATGTAAAACGCGAGAAGATGATGCCGGTCTCATGCAACATCCCTTCATGGGCGGATATTGCAGCCGCGGCATCAAAGGACCCCGAAGCGGTCCTTTATTCCGGCAGGATAAAATTCGGCGTGCTTTTGGAAAACAAAGGCAGCACCAAGCCGGCGCTGGGGATTGGAGTGGACCCGGAAAGAGAAAAGCCGTTTTTGGACCTTTCGGAAAAGGTTTTTAATGGAAAGCTGATATCTCCAGATGCCCCGGAAATAAATATCGGCCATGCTCTGGCGCAGGAGCTGGGCCTCAAGGTCGGGGACGAAATAACTTTGGTGACCCAGACGCAGTATAATTCCATAACGGCCATGAACCTGAAAGTCGCGGGGCTGATAAGCTTTGGCATCGCGACCGTCGACAAAAAGGTGTTTTATCTTCCTCTGGTAAAAGCTCAGGAGCTTTTGGACATGCCGGGTGCGGTTACGGAGATACTCCTTATGACAAAGGACAAAGAAACAGCCAGGGCAACAGCGGCCAGGATCCAGGCGGGCCTTGATAAAAAAGATCCCGGCGCTTTAAAAGCGCGCGCCTGGCAGGATCAGATGAAGTTCTATCCATGGCTTAAGCTTACACGCCGGATATACGCGTTTATCTACGCTATAGTGCTTATCCTGGCCAGTTTTACCATATTGAACACCATGTTCATGGCTGCGCTTGAGCGCACCAAAGAGATAGGAATGATGAAAGCGCTGGGCATGAAGAACAAAGAAATAGTCCTGCTGGTGATCTGCGAAGCCGCGATAATAGGTGTAATTGCCAGCTTTATAGGCGCGATACTCGGGGCCCTGATCAGCTATTATCTCAGCGTTTACGGCATCGATTTTTCCGCCGCGTTCGAAAAGGTTGACATGAATGTTGCCGTGCCTTATGTCTACAAGGCTCTTTTCCGCTGGTCGTATGTGGTCACGGGATTTTTGTTCGGCGTTTTCTTTTCCACCCTGGCGGCGTTGCCTCCTGCGCTGAGAGCGGCTAAAATGGAGCCTACGGAGGCGCTGCATGAGAGTTAAATTCAAAATCTTAAATCCTAAACACCAAACCGTGGTCGCCGTGGCGAGGTTTGTAGCTGCGACATTCATTTTTTTCTGTGCGCAGAATTCATTCGCCCTGACCGGGGAAGAGATCATGCGCAGGGTGGACGCGAACATGACTTACGGGACATCCAGGTTTGAATCCAGGATGGTCATAAACGTGGACGGCGAGCTGAGGACAAAGAACATGGTCTCGTACAGCAGGGGCAGGGACACTTCATACAGCGAGTTCACATATCCGCCTCGCGACAAGGGAGTCAAATATTTGAAGATCGAAAATAATATGTGGATGTATCTTCCGTCCGTAGATAAAGTCATCAAGATATCCGGCAGTATGCTCAGGCAGTCGATGATGGGCTCCGACTTCAGCTACGAAGACGCTATGGAAAGCAACAGGCTGCTGGATAAATACAGCGCCAGGCTTGTGAGGAGCGAGACGGTCCCCGTAACGTTCAGAGCCGCGGGCGATCCGGTCACAAGACAGCGCGACTGTTATGTCGTAGAGCTGGAAGCAAAGGTAAAAGACGTGACCTATTATAAACGCCTAACCTGGATAGACAAGGAACTGCTTGTCCCGGTGAGGGAAGACCTCTTTGCCATGTCCGGAAAGCTTCTTAAAACGATGACGCTGGGGGATGTCCGCTCTTTCGGCTCGCGCAATTTCCCCACATATATGAAGATGGTCAATCACCTCAGAAGGAACTCATTCACCGAGATGCACATAGAAAAGATCGCCTTTGATATTTATGTCCCTGATTCCGTGTTCAGCCAGAGCGCGCTGACCAAATAAATGAAAAGACCTGCAATATTTCTTTCTCTATTCCTTCTTTTGTCGTCTGGCGCCTTTGCGCTTTCCGTGAACGGATATTATGAGAACGATCTGGTCATCATAAACAAACCTTCAGGCGGCGCAAATCCAGGCGATCTCAACAAGCTGCGGCTGAAATTAGATCTTAATATTTCGGAAAGCCTGGCGGCGCATATCGAACCCAGGTATTATTTTTTTATCAGGGACGACAATTTGCCGGTTGCTGGCGCCACGGGGCTTGACGAGCTTGCCCTTGACAGCGCTTATATAAAATATTACGGTGCGGCCAACGTCACGCTGGGCAAGCAGCGCATTGCCTGGGGTACAGGATATATATGGAACCCGACCGACATCTTTAATCCGTTCGTCCTGTCGTTTGCCGTGAACAATGACGAGGAGGTAAACGTCAAGGCCGCGAGGATAGAGGTCCCGCTGGGAATGACCGGAATACTCGACGGCTATGTGGTACCCGAAGAGGACCGCGGATTTTCGCGCAAAGGCATCCGCGCCAAGACCAACATCGGGCTCTTCGATGTTTCCGCGAGCATAGCGGCCCCGGAGCCGGACAGGACCTTGTACGGGGTGGATTTTGCCGGCGATGTTCTCGGGTTTGGCGTCATTGGCGAGGCCGCTTTAAATACGCGGACCAGCTCATCCGGCTACGTGCAGGCAGTGATCGGCGGAGATTATACGCTGGACAACGGCATAAACATCCAGGCGCAGTATTATTACAACGAGCCGGGCAAAACTTCAAAGGCCGATTACGACTGGGCGGCATTATATGCGGGAAATATCAGCCAGCTCGCAAAAAGCTACATTTTTGTAGGATTCAGCAAAATAATAGACGAGTTGGCCGCGGTGAAGCTTTCTACGATCATCAATCTCGACGACCAAAGTTTCATGCTCTATCCGGCATACACCCGGAGCATCGCCCAGTACGTGGACCTGTCGCTTGAGGCCATGATAACCGGCGGCACCGAAGGCTCCGAGTTCAAACCGGGCACGATAGACCCGACGGGCTTTGGCGGCAGCAATATGCTGTTGTGCAGAGTAATATATAATTTCTAGGATCGGAGCCCGGGGACGAATTCTTGGCTCAGGTTTTACCAATCCAAGCCCTCTATCCCTTTATCCCCCAGATCATAATAGTGTTTTATCTTTTTCATCTGTGTGACAAGGTCTATCTTTCGCGACAGTTCCGGCGGCAGGACGCGGCCGGTTAGGATCAGATTGGCGCCGGGGAGGGGCGAGCGGCCGCTCGCCCGTACAATATCTATCAGGTCTTCAATATCGTTGTTGGATATCAATCCTGCCGCCGCGGCGTCGAATATCTCGTCAAGCACGATGAGAAAGTATTTGCCCGAGTTGATAAGTTTTTTGGCAAGCGCCAGGCCTTCGGCGGCTTTTTTCGCATGAGGTTCTTTTTTTGACGGGTCAAGAAAGAACGACGGGTCACCCACAAGATGAATATCTATCCTGTCGCATTTTTTAAGATATTTGTATTCACCGCAGCGTTCCTGGCCTTTTAAAAATTGTATGACAGCGACCCTTTTGCCGTGGCCCGCCGCGCGGACGGCGTGTCCTATCGCGGCAGAGGTTTTGCCCTCGCCGTCGCCGATGAAGGCGAGGATCTTGTTGGATGTGTTTGTCATAATTGGATTAAAATTACCGTAGAGGTCGGTCGCGACCGACCTCTACGGGTAATAGCAATCTACCAGCACTTTGAATATCCGCAGGATTTGCAGACGATGCAGCCTTCGGAGTAATCTACCATGCTGCCGCAATCGGGGCACTGCGGGCACATGTCGGTTCTTATCTCGCGCTCTTCCATCACGGCTACAGCGGCGGGCGCGGCTTCTATGGCTTTGGCCACTACGGGATCTACCAAAGCTATCTCGTCCTCAATATGGCTGGTTCCGTTCCCGTTTCCATTGCCGTTGCCGTTCGAGCTTTCTATAAAGCGCTCAATCGTCTTTGCGATGGCGTCAGGGCAGGAAAGGACCATGCCACCGTTCACCCAGATGGGCGACGGGCATCTGATCCCCTTGACCTGCTTGAGGATGGCTTCTTTGTCTATGCCGCAGCGCAGGCAAAGCGAAATAAGACGGCTTATCGCCTCCGACTGGGATGACGCGCACCCTCCGGACTTGCCCATCTTGGCGAAAACCTCGCAAAGCCCGGCCTTGTCCTCGTTTATCGTGACATAAAGATTCCCGCAGCCGGTATTCATGCGCAATGTCCTGCCCAAGGTTTCTGACGGCCTTTCTCTCGGGACTATGCCGTGCGGCTTTTTGTCCTGTTTGTTCTTGCTCTCGATATTGAGCACCTGGGTCTCGCGGCTCTTGTCGCGGTATATCGTTATGCCTTTGCACCCTTCCTTGTAGGAGAGCATATAGGCGTTCTTTATTTCTTCCGTTGTGGCCGTATTGGAGAAATTGATCGTCTTGGATACGGCGTTATCCGTATGTTTCTGGAAAGCCGCCTGCATCCTGATGTGCCACTCGGCGCTTATATCGTGGGCTGTTACAAAAACCCTTTTAACATCATCCGGGACTTCGTCTATATCGTGAAGGGTCCCGTGCTCGGCGATCTTTCTCATCAGCTCCTCGCTGTAGAACCCTCTTTCTTTTGCGAGGCGCTTGAATATGGGGTGCACTTCGACAAGCTCGGTGTTGTCCATCACCCGCCTGATATAAGAGATGGCAAAAAGCGGCTCGATGCCGGAAGAGCAGCTCCCGATGATGCTTATAGTACCCGTGGGCGCAAGCGTTGTCGTTGTGGCGTTCCTGTACCTGGGGCCGCTGGGGATATCGTATATGCTCCCTTTGAAATTCGGGAACTCCCCGCGCTCTATCGCCAGTTTTTCGGAGGCTTTTTTGCTCTCATCCTGGATGAACTTCATCACTTTTTCCGCCAGCGCGATCGCCTTCTTTGTGTTGTAGGGTATGTTCAGGCGGATCAGCATATCGGCAAAGCCCATGACGCCGAGACCGATCTTGCGGTTGGACTTGGTGGTTTCTTCGATCTTTTTGAGCGGGTATTTATTCATCTCTATCACATCGTCCAGGAACCTGACCGCCAGGTGCACCGTGCGGCGCAGCTTTTCCCAGTTCATCTCGAACTGGCCGTTGGTCGTCAGCTTAACCATCTTAGCGAGATTTATGGAGCCTAGATTGCAGGATTCGTACGGCAGAAGAGGCTGTTCCCCGCAAGGGTTCGTGGCTTCGATATCTCCGACCAGCGGGGTGGGGTTGAAGGCATTTATCCTGTCGATGAACACGATGCCGGGATCGCCGTTCTTCCAGGCCATGTCGCACATAAGGTCAAAGATCTCTTTCGCGTTGTACTGGCGGGTCTTTTCCTTAGTCCTTGGGTTGACCAGGTCGTACATTCTGCCTTCGTCCACCGCCTCCATGAATTCGTCCGTCACGGCAACGGAGATATTGAAGTTGTTGATCTTGTTATTGTCCCTTTTGCACGTGATAAAGTCCAGAATGTCGGGATGGTCCACCCTGAGGATGCCCATGTTGGCGCCTCTGCGGGTCCCGCCCTGCTTTACGGCCTCGGTGGCGGCGTCGAATACCGTCATAAAGGATACGGGGCCGGAAGAAACGCCCTTTGTGGTGAGAACGATGTCGTCTTTAGGCCTTAAGTGGGAAAATGAGAACCCTGTTCCTCCGCCGCTCTTATGGATTATCGCGGTCTCTTTTACAGTTTCAAAGATGCTTTCGAGCGAATCGTCAACAGGCAGCACAAAACAGGCGGAGAGCTGCTGAAGATCGCGGCCGGCGTTCATCAGGGTGGGGGAATTGGGCAAAAAATCAAGGGAAGAGATCATTTTGAAGAACTCCTCCTCGCACTGCTTTGCCTCGATTGTCGAGGTGTATTTTACTTCCGCGGAGGCGATGTTCTGCGCGACCCTTCTGAAAAGGTCAAGCGGTTTTTCTATGACCCCGCCTTTCTCGTCCCGCTTTAAATATCTTTTTTCAAGCACTTTCAGGGCGTTTTCGGTCAGAAGCATTTCGTCTTTCTGCATAGCGGTCCCCTTTCGAAGATTATTTGGAGTAGCGGCCCGAACATGTCCGCCGAAAAGCTTGACTGTAGAAGCTGGAGACTGGCGTTCTTGTTTTACGCCATTATCAAACCCCTAAGAACAAACCCCGACAAAACATAATTCTACCACTTTTTACTCCGCTTTTAAGATAAGCTCCTGATCTCTTTTACGAAATCAGAAACGCTCTCAAACTGCCTGTAAACGGACGCGAACCGGACATACGCTACCTGGTCCAGGGCATGAAGTTTTTCCATTATTATTTCGCCTATTATCCCGGTCGGGACTTCTCGGCCGTACTCGGCGTAGAGATACTTTTCCACGTCATCGCCGATCTGCTCTATTGATTCAACGCTCACCGGCCGCTTCTCGCACGCCTTCCTTATCCCGGTAAGAAGTTTTTTTCTGTCGTATCCCTGCCTGGTCCCGTCCTTTTTGAGCACCATGAGCGGTTTTTCTTCGACCCGCTCATACGAGGTGAACCTGGAGCCGCAGAGTATGCACTCTCTTCTTCTTCTGATGGCGGAGCCCTCGTCAATTGCGCGGGATTCTATCACTTTGTCGTCGTCTTTTCCGCAGCCCGGACACTTCATATTTGCACGATTCCTTTGCTTAAGCTGACTTCCAAAGCCCCTTTATGTAGCGGGGAATTGAAGTATATCACACCATATGTGTGGGGTGTCAAGCGTTGAAGGCAGGATTTTTACATTTTAAAAAAAGCGGTCAATCCACGCAGTAGCTGACAGGGCAGCCGCCCGCGAATTCGCTCTCAACTGCGATTCGTCCGGTGTCCTCCGGCCTGATAGAAAGGGCGGATTCTTTTTTGCAGCCGGCCCTGAATACGGTTATCCCTTTGCATTTTAGTTTGTGGGCCGTCAGAAAAACATCCCTGATGTCTTCCTCCGTGGCAGTGTTTGGCAGGTTCACTGTTTTTGATAAGCCGGCATCGGTGAATTTTTGAAAGGCCGCCGCTATCTGTACATGCCATTGCCAGGAGATGTCCTGGGCTGAGACAAAAAGCTTTTTTGTCTCTTCCGAGATCTTTTGGACCTGGGAGATCCCTCCTTCATTCAGGATCTCTTTGCAAAGCTCGTTGCTCCATATTTTTGCTTTTCTTGCCTCCTCCTCGAACACCCCGTTGCACTCGATAAATTCATCCCCCTCCGCGGTCTTTCTGACATATGCAACGGCAAACAGCGGCTCTATCCCGGAGGAACATCCCGCGATTATGCTGAGCGTGCCGGTTGGCGCGATCGTGGTCACCGAGGCATTGCGCATGTGCTTTGCCTTGTTTTTGTATATGCTGATCTTTTTATCAGGAAAAGAGCCGCGTTCTTTTCCGAGTTCCTGAGAAGCTTTATGCGCTTCTTCCTGGACCAGCTTCATCACCTTTTCGGCGGCCAGAACGGCTTTTTGGCTGTTGTAGGCGATGCCGAGCTTTATCAGCATGTCGGCAAAACCCATGACCCCCAGCCCGATCTTTCTTCGGGCAAGGGATGCGGCCTCAATTTCGGGCAGGGGATATTTGTTGATATCTATCATGTTGTCGAGAAAACGGACCGCGGCGTGAACGGTCTCCTTGAGCCGTGCGGTATCGATCGAGCCGGCTTTAACGAATTTGGAAAGGTTGACCGAGCCGAGGATGCAGGACTCATTCGGCAAGAGCGGTTGTTCTCCGCAAGGGTTCGTTGCTTCGATCTTGCCGGAACCGGGAGTGGGATTGTCCTTGTTTATTCTGTCGATAAATAAGATCCCCGGGTCGCCGTATTCCCCGGCTGACCGGCATATGCGCGACAACACTTCGCTTGCGCTCATCTTGCCGGAGACCTTGCCGGTGTATGGATCCCTGATATTGTACTTGAGCCCTTTCTTTGCCGATTCCATGAACTGGTCTGTTACGGCAACGGACAGATTGAAATTATTCAATTTTTCCGGAGAGTTCTTTGCCTCTATGAATTCTATGATATCCGGGTGGTCCACCGGGAGTATCCCCATATTGGCGCCTCGGCGGCGCCCTCCCTGTCTAACCACCTGTGTCGCATCGTCGAACAATTTCATGAAAGAAACAGGGCCGGAAGATACTCCGTGCGTAGTTTTTACAGAAGAAGATCTGGGCCTGAGGCTGCCGAAATTAAAACCCGTTCCTCCGCCGCTTTGATGAATCAGCGCCATGTTCTTGAGAGTTTCAAAGATATCTTTCAGCGAATCTTTCACCGGAAGAACAAAGCACGCGGAAAGCTGTCCGATCTCGGTCCCCGCGTTCATCAGGGCGGGGGAATTGGGCAGGAATAATCCCTCCGAAAGCAGTTCAAAAAAGATGTTTTCGTATTTTTTATCCCCAAGGGATACTGTTTTTGCGACCCGGCGGAACATGTGGTGAGGAGTTTCTGAGGTTTTTCCTGACGCGTCCTTTAAAAGGTACCTTTGCTTCAGTATATGCTCGGCGTTCTTGGAAAGATGCATCTTAAGCCCGCCTTTCCCCGCGCTATTTGATCCCCAGCGCTGACCTGATCTTTTCTTTGTCAAACCCCAGAACGATGATTTCCCCTATTTCAAGCACCGGGACCCCTGTCTGTCCGGTTTTTTCTATGAGGGTGATGGCCGCTCCTTTATCAGCGGATACGTCTATGTTCTCGTAAGAAATATTGTGTTCGGCAAGAAAACCCTTTGCCTCCCGGCAAAAAGAACAGGTTGGGGTCGAGTATAGCTTTATCGCCAAATATTACTCACACCTTTTCGATGGCATTGACAGGGCAAGCCTGAACGCAATTGCCGCAATCCGTGCATTTTTCGGGGTCGATGGTATATATCGGATCCCCCGAGCTTATGGCATTAACCGGGCATTCTCCTTCGCAAGTGCCGCAGGCTATGCAGGTTTCATTGATCTTGTGAGTCATGTCATGGTCTCCTTTCGATTTCTAATATATATTCTACGCCAAAACAGAAAATATTCAAGTACCGCTTTATTTTGGCTAAATTCAGCCTATTTTTTGTTTGCAAAAGCTGAAATGCCTTTGAAAACAGCTTCGCTTCCTATCTCCTCCTCGATCCTTAGCAGCTGGTTATATTTACATACCCTGTCTGTGCGGGCGGGAGCGCCGGTCTTTATCATTCCTGCGTTTGTCGCGACGACCAGATCGGCTATCGTGGTGTCTTCGGATTCGCCGCTCCTGTGGGATACTACCGAAGTATATTTTGCTTTTCTGGCCATTTCCATGGCAAGAAGCGTTTCGCTGAGAGAGCCTATCTGGTTAAATTTTATCAGTATGGAATTTCCGACCCCGGCCTCGATGCCTTTTGAAAGGAGCTTTATGTTCGTAACGAATAGGTCATCTCCGACCAGCTGGACTTTTTTTCCTATCTTCTTGGTCAGCAGCGCCCATCCGTCCCAATCGTTCTCGGCCATCCCGTCCTCAATGGATATTATCGGGTATTTGCTGCAGATGTCTTCGTAAAAAGCGACCATTTCATCTGAAGAAAGCGATTTTCCCTCGCTTTTAAGCTCATATTTTCCGTTCTTATAGAATTCCGAGGATGCGGGATCCAGGCATATGTTGATCTGTTCCCCGGGCTTGTATCCGGCTTTTTCCACGGCTTCGATTATGAGCTTGAGAGCCCCTTCGTTGCTGCCCAGCGCAGGAGCAAAGCCTCCTTCGTCCCCTACGGTGGTGGGCTGGCCTTTTTCTTTTACAACTCCTTTGAGCGTCTGGTAGACCTCGGCGCACATCCTGAGAGCTTCTTTAAAAGTTGCCGCGCCTGTAGGAGCTATCATATATTCCTGGAATTCGGTATTCCATCCGGCGTGGGCTCCGCCGTTGAGCACGTTCATCATAGGGACCGGCAGGGTCACGGCTTTTTTTCCGCCGATATACCTGAAAAGAGAGATGCCCAGGCCGTTTGCTGCGGCATGCGCGGCAGCAAGCGAGACGGCCAGTATCGCATTTGCTCCGAGCTTGCTTTTATTGTCCGTTCCGTCAAGCTTGATCATCAATTCGTCCAATTCGAACTGGCTTGTCACCGGCTTGCCTTTTAGGGCGGGCGCGATAATATCGTTAACATTGGCAACGGCCTTTTGAACGCCCTTGCCCAGATAGCGCGCCTTGTCCCCATCGCGAAGTTCAAGAGCCTCGTTTGTGCCGGTGGACGCGCCTGAAGGAGCAATAGCCCTTCCAACGGTCCCATTCTTTGTCGTGACTTCTGCCTCTATTGTCGGATTCCCTCGCGAGTCCATGACTTCCCGGGCTTTCACGCTTTCTATGGTCATTCCGGCTGATTTTGAAGCCTTTTTGCAGTACTTTTTTGAGATCTCTTCGAACATTTTCTGTCTCCTTTCAATATTTTGTCAGATCACGAGTTAATTTTAGCAGAAATCAGCGCCGCATGTCCGGACATCCGGAGCTATGCAAGGACATCCCTCTTTTTTAATCGGAGCTCGCCGAGGAAACAGGTGCTGTTGAGCAGGCTTACTTTGTATCCTTTTGATCCCGGCTCTATAATGTTTATGCAGCAGTTGTCCTGCTTGATCTTCCAGAAGTTATTAAGCGGCATACCGAGGAAATGGAAAAGTATGGTCCGGTTTATGCCGCCGTGACCCACTATAAGAATGGTCTGTCCTCTGTGTTCCTTCATCAGCCTTCTTATCTCTGCGACTGCTCTGGTTTGCAACTCCTTGAGCGTCTCGGCGCGGGGTATTTTGGCCGAATTGGGAGATCTGTGCCATTTTTTATACAGCTTCCCATGTTTTTTTTCGATCTCGTCAAACCTAAGCCCTTCCCAGCAGCCGTAATATCTTTCCCTTAAACCTTTTAGGGCCCTTGGCCGGAGCCCTTTGTGTTCTTTTGCGATCCTGCGTGCAGTATCACGGGACCTGGTCAGGTCGGAGCAATATACTGCTTCTATTTTCATGTCTTTCAAAAAACAGGCAGCCGCAGAAGCCTGGGCTTTGCCGTTCTTGGAAAGCCGGCTGTTGCCCTGTCCCTGATATATCTGGGCTATATTGGCCTCAGTTTCTCCGTGCCTCATAAGTATGATCGTCGACATATTTTAAGTATATCATCTCCTCTCTTTTGGCCGTATGTTATAATCTTGGCAAACTCGCACGGGAGGGGGCCAGCATGGTTAAGGCAAAAAAGAAAAAGGCCGCAAAAAATGCTAAAAAGATAAAAAGCCAACGCTCCAAAAAGGCGGCAAATAAAGAAAAAATAGCCGGGAAGATAGAGCACATATTCGAAAAGATACAGGTGGTGACTACGACGCTGAAAAACCCGTTAAAAGCAGGGGACATAATCAGGATAAAAGGCCATACGACGGATATTGTCCAGGAAGTCGCCTCGATGCAGATCGAACACAAGGATGTACAGAAAGCAAAAAAAGGGGACGGGATAGGTATAAAAGTAAACGGCTATGTCCGGGACAATGACGTGATATATTTTGCGGACAAAAAAACTGCGGCTGAATTCCGCAAGAACAATAAGGATAGCAGGCCAGAGCCCGAAACCTGCCAAAAACAGGTCTTTCCGGTAAAATTCCCGGGCACCCCCCTGGCCCCTAAATCCGCCGACAAGTCTTTCAGGGAGTCCGAAAATGCATCTTCGTCGAAGCCGAGATTTTTCAGCTTTTAGGTTTGTATTGGACTGATAGAAGTTGTAATATTTAGGCATGTTTGCATCTCAAGACAATATCGGCATCTGGCACAGGCTGCCGAAAGCTTTCGCATCTTTAAGGTATCCAAATTACCGGAATTTCTGGTTGAATGAAAGCGTTTCTCTGATCGGATTGTGGATGCAAATGACAGCCCAGGGATGGCTTGTATATGACATGACAGGGTCAAAATTCCTTTTGGGCCTGATAAACACCATCGCCGGCATCCCGATAATCCTTTTCACTCCCTTGGGCGGGGTGATCGCTGACCATCACAACAAGAAAAACCTGCTGGTAGCCACTCAGATCATTTTTACCGTGCTGTCTTTTTTGGTAGGCTTGCTCATCTTTACCGGCGGGATCAACTTCTATAATCTTTCCGTGATAGTGTTTTTGATCGGCACGGCCAACGCCATTGATTCCCCGACCCGCCAGTCATTTGTGGCAGAACTCGTCGGCCCGGGTTCTTTGGGGAACGCAATAGCTCTTAACTCTCTGGCTTTTAATACCGCCCGAATGATAGGACCTGCCGTAGCCGGATATATAATCGGGCTAGTCGGCGTAGAATCATGTTATTTCATAAATGCCGCAACGTTTCTTGGGGTGATACTGGCTCTTCTGATGCTGAAAGGCGATTTCAGTCCAAAATCAACGCCCGTCGCATCGGCTTCCAAGGCTTTTGCCGAAGGCATGCAATATATAACATCCAATAAAAGATTGCTTTTCTCTCTTATTCTGGTAGCATTTACTTCAATTTTCGTTATGCCATATTCGGTGATGATGCCCGTGTTCGCAAGGGATATATTTCAAACTGGAGCAAGAGGTCTGGGTACGTTGATGGCTTTTTCAGGGTTTGGCGCCTTAACCGGGGCTTTGATGCTCGCGCAGTTCAGTGAAGGGATCGACCTTAAACGGCTGATATACGGAAGCACTTTTCTTATAGCGGCCGCTCTATTTGTATTTGCGGTTTCGGACATCTACAATCTTTCTCTGGCAGCCTTGGCAATGCTGGGGTGGGGCATCGTGTCCCAAGGAGCATCAGTCAACACGTATATCCAGAGATCGGTGCCGAACCAATTGAGAGGAAGAATAATGGGTTTTTATGTGATCTCTTTTGTCGGATTTATGCCGGCTGGTTCGTTCTTGTCCGGAGTGGCGGCGCATTATTTTGGAGTGAGAGCGGCCCTTTCTCTAGGCGCACTCATAAGCCTGCTTCCGATAACGGCCCTGTTCCTGCTGGTCGCCGCAAAAAAGATCAAGTACTAGTTCTTGTTCTTTTGGAAAAGGCCGAGATACATCATTTCAAGCAGTCCCAGCGTGTTTATTACAAGTATCGCTATAAACCACCCCGGCTGGTTATTCCTGGAAGCCTTCCACATTGCTATGCCTTTCCAGGAGAATGCCCAGATCAGCGCAAGGATTATTAAGATATTCTGCTGCATGCTCGTCACCTGTTCATCACCTTTCCGGGAACATTATCCCGATCCCTATAAGGACGAGGATGACCGCCCACATATACCGCCAGATATTGCCCGTGACAAGGCCGGCGGCTTCAAGGAAAAGCAATGCGCCGATCAGAACCACGAAACCGCCCCAAAAATACCGTCTGTTCATTTATTAACTCCCTTCCTTTACAGGATTATATATTACAGCTTGTCCGCTGTAAACCTTTAGAAAGCAAGTTCAATTATTTTATTTCTTATCAGCTCGGCTGCTTCAGCGTATACTTCGTATGCAGGGAGCGAATGCTTCTTGTCAAAAAGTCCGGACATTTCTATCGGCCTGCCGAATGCAAGGCTGATCTTGCCCTTTCTTGGGATAACGCCGCCTCTGGGTAGCACTTTGTCGGCGCCTTTGATGAATACCGGGACTACCGGAGACTTTGTTTCTACGGCCACGGTACCCACGCCGGCTTTAAATGGCAGCATCTCTCCGTTCGGGCTCCTGGTTCCCTCCGGTGCGATATAGATGCAGCTGCCGGACCTTAGCACGCTGGCCGCAGCGGATAGGGCATCCCAAGGTTTTTTGTCCATATCCACCGGAAGAGACTTGGTAAAAAGCCTGATAAAAAATCTTGTAACCGGATTTTTGTCGTAACGAGCCTTGTATATTGCTACGGTCTTTTCTCTCAGGCGCCTGGGCAGGCAGAAGTGCACGGCAGGAAAATCCAGGATGCTGGAATGGTTGGACGCAATTATGAACGGCGGGTCGGGGATGTTGTCTGCGCCCGTGCATGAAAGTCCGGCAAGGGTCCGGGCAATAGCTTCGATTGCGAGGTTGAACAGAGGTCTCGGATATTTGAGCAATGAATCCGTCTTGTCAAGAAAATCCGCCGGCACGGGCTCGTCGACCTTGAGGAGCTTTCTCCAGTATTGCGAAGTGTCCCCGCAGGAGCCGCTACTTTGCATTCAATCGTTCTTTTGCTATTGCTATCATATCGTTCAGGGTCCGGATCTTTTCGAGCTTATTTTCAGGTATGTCGATATTGAACCTTTTGTCGAGAGAAGCAAATATCTCAACTCCTAGGAGCGAATCAACGCCAAGATCTTTAAAAAGGTCGGCGTTGGGGTCTATCTTGTCTACAGGGACCTTTATTACACGCGAGACGATTTCTGCGATCTCCTTCTCGATATTCTCCATCTTGCCCTCCTTTTATTCCTGCTGGCAGTAGGTCTTTTTTACGATGCCTCTTTTTATCTTTCGGGTCGTGGTCTTAGGCAGAGGATCCTGGGATACAAAGCATCTTGCCGGTCTTTTGTAGTTTGTCAGCTCAGCGCTCATTCTGTCTATCTCTTTCCCGATGATATCGTTAATAAGCTCGTCGGTGATCTTTGTCTCGTTCTTCATTGCCCAGTCGGCAAAATATTCCATGTTCGGCACTACCGCACAATGGACCTCTTCCATGCCAGAGCGGACCCCGCTTGCTATCTGATGGCCGAAAACGCAGACTTCCGCAATGAAAGGGCTTTTTGCAAGGGTGAACTCTACTTCATCGGGATAAACGTTGACGCCGGAACCCAGCACAATGACATCCTTGCATCTTCCGGTGATATAGAGATTGCCGCCGGCATCAAGGCGGCCCAGGTCCCCTGTATGGAACCATCCGTTCCTTATCACTTCTTTGGTAGCCTCCGGGTTCTTATAATAACCGAGCATTATGTTGGGTCCCTTGGCCAGGATCTCTCCTATGCCTTCTTTTGAAGGGTCGTTTATCTTGATCTCGATTCCGGGGAGAGGCTTTCCGACGGAACCGAAGACATTGTTTTCAAGCGTGCAGGCACAAAGGATCGGGGCTGTCTCTGTCAGGCCGTACCCTTGAAGTATGGTGAATCCCATAAGATCGAATTTTTTGATCAGTTCAGGATCAAGGGCCGCCCCTCCGCTTACAAAGAATTTGATGTTGCCGCCGAATTTTCTGTGGACCATGCCGAAGAAAAGCCGCCCGAAGTTCTTGCGCAGTACCATCCTGAAAAGCTTGGCCAGGCCGGTGAGCACGCCGAAAAGGATCTTTGCCGGAACGCCTTTTTCATCGATCTGCCTGTCTATGCCCTCGGCGAAGAGCTTGTAAAGCAGAGGAACCCCGCACATTACCGAGGTCCGCGTCTCCTGCATGTTCCTGAGCAGGTTGTGGGACTTGAGGCTTTCCGCGTAAGTGATGCAGCAGCCCTTGTAGAGAGCGCAAAACATCCCGGCAGTAGTCTCAAACGCATGGTAATTGGGCAGCACCGAAAGGAAGCCGTCCCCGGGCCCCAGCATCCAGAATATCGGAGCTATCATGTTCACATCGGACAAAATATTGCCGTGCGACAGCATTACTCCCTTTGGATTGCCGGTGGTGCCGGAAGTGTAGATAATTGAGAGCAGGTCCTGCGGCCCGACCTCTTTTGCCATGATGCGCGCTTTTTCGAGCTGTTCTGTGCCGGCCTCCGAGCTAATGATGTTCTGAAGCTCTCCGTCGACATTCACAATCCTTCTGATATTGGGAATGTTGCTTTTTATGGCGTCAATTTTTTCCATAAGGGCAGCGGAGGAAAACAGCATGACCGAATCGCTGTTCATGACCAGGTTCCTTATTTCTTCCGGCTCGAGCTTGGGGTCTAATGGCACCGTTACCGCGCCGATATTTGCAATTCCGAAATATACTATAGGCCACTCGTTTCGGTTTTCGCTGACAAGGATCACTTTATCGTCCTTTTTGACGCCCTGCGATACCAAAAAAGCGCTTATCTTTTCGACAGCACCAACAAAACCCTTATAAGTGAAGGTGCGGTAGTCCCCGCTTTCCTGCCTCATTTTTATGGCGGGATGGACGGAAAACTCCCTGAGGATCATATCAAGCATTTCAGGGACGCACATGATTTGTTTGTTCATAATGATGTATTATAACAATATTCGTGACTTTGTAAAGGGAAGATGCGGACGTGTCCGCTGGATGTGCGTTCTACGCGATATTGCGAAAAGGCCTGAAGCAGATCTTTTTGTATATTCCGCTGTTGTGGTCGAATGACCTTATCAGCTGTTCGCGGTAGAAGTACTGTTCTTCAAAAGGAAAAATGAATTCGGCGGCCGCATTTATTTTTTCCGGATCGTTCATGGCCTTGTGTATCCTGATCAGATCAAGGTAAAGCTCTTCGTCCATGAAACGCGTCCGGTCAACAATGTCTTTGTACAGCCATTTCGTTACAGATTTAACGCTGATAAGGTAGGCGAGGTTTATTGCCGCCATTGCGTATCGCAGGTCTTCGGGCATCCTGTAATTAGCGATATTCAGCACTCTGTCCAAGGCATCTTTCCTTTCAGCCTGTTTTTCGGAACGTTTCGCATTGGCCTCAACGTAGCCGGAAAATGACTCCGCGAAGACCTTTCTGGAAAGGAGATAAAGAAATCCGCTTCCCAACAATGCCGGTGAGGCCAGAGAAAGGGCCAGCGCTCCCAGATCACCCGCGACCGGTCTGAGCGTATCTTTTATTGCCACCGAATCTCCAAAACCCCTTAACTTTCTGGAAATATACTGCAGCCCTGAGTCAGCGGCGCATATCGTTGCCGAGGTGATATACGGCTCTATCGGATTTCCGCCGAAATTTGCATGAAGGCCTTCTTTTATTCCGTATAGTATCGGAAAGCAGAGGGCGGTGATAAGAACGGAATCGGTAAGCTTATCCAGCTTTATATGATGAAGGTTTCTTCCCCATGCTTTGATATCAAGTCCGTGCTTGGAGATCAGGTCGCTAAAGGCGTTCCTTGCAGCGTTCAGGCTCAGATATAACCCCGTTTTCCACAGTTCCGTAGCCCCCTCGAACATCAGAGCATTGCCTGACGGCAGGCCTTTTGTCATAAAATACGCGCTTGCGCCCAGCTTAAAGATAAGCCCGCCCCAGGTTATGGGAGCTTCTATTGTGATGTCCAGCCCTTCGGGCACTTCCGGGAAAGAAACATTTACCAGGGGTCTGTCGATCTTTTGCAATGCGGAATATATTGCTCCCCCGTATGATACGATGCCTTTCCAATCATAATTGCCGGGATGCAGATCAAGGTCGTGCATTCCTTTGATCAGCTGCCGGGACATCGCATCATTTTGTGATGGCAGAGATACGGCGGTGTTATACCGGAACATCACGTCCCTTTTTAGGGGGAAGCGCGACATCGCGGAGTATATGCCTCCGGAAAGGTTCGAGTTTTTTATTGAAAGTGCCATAATTTAGAGCCTCAGATAATTATCGTCAGATGCGGGGGCTGATTTCAGAAGGAGGTGTACTTATTGGTCAGCGGCATCCGGCGGTCCCTTCCGTAGGCTTTTGGGGTGATCTTTATTCCGGGGGCGGCCTGGCGCCTTTTATATTCGCTTTTGTCAATCATGCGCACGGCCTTCTTTATTATTGACGGTTTAATGCCTCTTCTTGCGATTTTTTCCGCTCCCAAGTCTTCCTCGACGTATGCGGATATTATCCTGTCGAGCACATGATATGGCGGAAGCGTGTCCTGATCTTTTTGTCCGGGCCTCAGCTCCGCTGTCGGGGCGCGGTCGATTATGCTTTTTGGAATGACAGGGGAAATGGTATTTCGGTAACGGGCCAGATCGTAGACCATGGTTTTGGGCACGTCCTTTATAATCGATATCCCGCCCGCCATGTCCCCGTATAGCGTGGAATATCCGGTGCTCACTTCGCTTTTGTTGCCGGTAGCCAGCACAAGATGCCCGAATTTATTAGAGAAGGCCATAAGCAGTGTTCCTCTTATCCTTGCCTGCAGGTTTTCTTCAGCGATGTTCTCTGAAGTGCCCTTGAAGTGAGGTTTGAGAGCTTTTAGAAAAGACAAGAAGATATTATCTATCCCGATATTTTCCATTTTTATCCCGAGATTTGCCGCCAGCTTTTCTGAATCGACGAGGCTCTTTTTTGAGGTGTACCGTGACGGCATGAACACCGCGAGAACATTTTCTTTTCCCAGGCTGTCGGCAGCGATAGCGGCCACGAGCGCAGAATCAATTCCTCCGGACAGCCCAAGCACTGCTCTTGAGAAGCCGTTCTTTTCTACATAATCTTTTAGTCCGAGGCATAGAGCTTTATATATCTCTTCGATCTTTCCTGCCGGCCTGTTCACCGGCCCGGCGCAGGGGACATCGACCACAAGCAAGTCTTCCTCGAACTGTTTTGCCCTTGCAGCCAGTTTCCCGTTTTTGTCAACTACAAAAGAATGTCCGTCAAATACAAGCTCATCCTGTCCGCCGACAAGATTAACGTAGATTATCGCGGTTTTTTTTGTTTTTGCAAGACACGCTACGGCTTTTTCCCTTTCTTTCCATTTCCCGGCGTAATATGGCGAGGCATTAAGCGAGATAAGAAGGTCTAGGCTCCCGGTCTTTAGCAGCGTGCTTGCGCCTTTTCTGTCCCACAGGTCTTCGCATATTGCCAGCGAATAGGCCGTCCGGCCTATTTTTATCTTCAGCATGCCCTTGCCCTTGTCAAAGTATCTTTTTTCGTCGAAAACTCCGTAGTTGGGCAGGCAGATCTTGTCGTACACATAGGAGATCTTTTTGTCCCTGATGACGGCCGCGCTGTTGAAAAGACGGCCCCCTTTTCTGTTCACAAAGCCGACAATCGCAGTTATGTCCGAACAGAAAAGGCGGATATTATCGAGCGCTTCCAGATTCCCAGAGATAAAATCTGATTTAAGCAGGAGGTCTTCCGGCGGATA
>Ga0209096_1001084_pt1 | contig 31661 bp, 43 predicted proteins | sample AD_UKC034_MetaG_FD_184407 | JGI IMG/M metagenome (GOLD analysis project Ga0209096, IMG submission 184407) | Active sludge microbial communities of municipal wastewater-treating anaerobic digesters from USA - AD_UKC034_MetaG (SPAdes) (version 2) | ecosystem: Engineered > Bioreactor > Anaerobic >... | reverse complement strand
TTGATGGTTACAAACACGAACCTCTCTGGTATCACAAGCGTAACTTGATGCAGACTGCTACAGGTTATGGTGGGCGGATTGTTACTGAACACATGATCTGTATTGGTAAACGATGGCATCGTGTTTACTGTGCATGTTTTTCAAACTCTGGAACAAACTACATTATCAAGAATGGTAAGCACATTGTTATAGACCTTGATGATGTAGTTTGTTAATTAAAAAGGAGTATAATGACAATGGATAATAAAAATATTGTTGAAATGTTAATAGCACTGTTGGTTATGAAGCTCTTACTCGGCACATAACTGACATATATAAAGGATTTGTACCACAAGAAGTAACGGATATTTTTGATCGTGTAAGATGCACAGAAGATCGGTGCTATCTTATAGAAGAATAATTTACAAAGACCTACCAGTCAAAAGCTGGTAGGTCTTTTCGTATGTAGAGACAAGTTTATTTGTCTTAATTTATCCCAAGGAGAATTGTAATGCTTTCTGATCAAACTGCTGTTCTTTTACTCAAACTGGCGCTAGAAAAAGGTCTTGGTAGAAAGAATCTCACATCTGCTTCTGTAAGTGGTGGTTATCTTTTTTACAAACTGAAAAATGCTTCATATGCTGTAGATATAGCAACACTTGAAGTATTCCGAACATTTGCCGAAGAAAACGACACAAGATTGTTCGTTGATGATTACTCGATGATGACTCAGGAATACCTGAAAAATCTTCTCAACGACGAGCAGGCTGTTATGAAGCTTGCAGATGAATACATGAAAGGAAACTGATATGAGAAACATTACATATGGTGTTGATGGAGAAAGCTTTTACGCTCGTTGTGGTGATCGGGTTGCTTTCTTGGAACTTGATTATGTAAATATGACCAAAGAAAACAATTTTGAATCGAAATACATAATATTTGATGTATTTATACACAATATTCTACCAGATGTTTGGAATGATATCCGTTGGACGAAGAAGATACCGCTTTCAATCAAGAACCAGTTCAGAAAGTACTTTAAGTTACCTGAACTTAAAATGACACCTTCTTACTACCTTGTCATTGATATTGAAAGCGGTAAATATCTTTCTGGTATGTTCATCGACAAAAACACATATACCCAATCACTATCAAAGGCAATTAAGTTCAATACAAACATAGAATTACCAACAATCACCGATAACATAATGATTGTAGAAATGAAATAGGAGAATAGCCATGAGTAGACCAAAAATCTGGAGTAGTTCTTCTGGAGAAATTGAAATACCTCTTTATAAAAAAGAATACATGTCACTTCCACGTATCGGCCCTGCTGACTCAGCAATAAACGAGTTGTATAAACAGAGCAACATTGTTAGTCGTTTTGATAAATATGACGACGAAACAATTGCAAATGTATTAACAGAATATGGTGCTTGGGAACCATCAAAACTCACAAACAGAGAAGATAATATAAAATACATTCTCTGGATTGCTTGTAATGATCTAATTGATCAAATGTGAATATTACAATATAGAAATCAGTGAATGATTTCAAATACAAAAGGAGAATTATATGTATATACAGATCACGAACCGTTGTAATATGCGATGTGCTCATTGTTGCTTTGCTTGTACCGAAGTCGGTGAAGATATGACGCTTGAAACATGGGAAAATGTAAAAAATAAAATTCTTCGTGATGAAGAATATGCTTTTATTGGTGGTGGTGAACCAACATTACACAAATATTTCAACACAATTCTTATTGAGTGTATTGCTATATGTGATGATGTTGGTATAGTAACAAATGGTTCTATTAAAGATAAGGCTATACTTCTTGCCAAACTTACAGAAAAAGGCGTTATTCACGCAAACCTCTCAATTGATGATTACCATGATATGTATATGGTAGATGAAGAAGTAATCTCAAAATTTGAATCATTGAATGCAATAAGAAGTGTTACAAGGATATCTCCAGCCGGAAGAGCATTAGAAAATGAAGAATACACCGAAGATTCTGGTTGTGGTTGTGATGATATCATTGTAAAACCAGATGGAAGCGTGTATCAATGCAACTGCCCAGACGCAACTTGTTTCGGTAACGTCAATGATGCTGGCTTCATTCTTTCTGTAGAAAATTTTGGTTGTATGAGAGAAATAGAATCAATGAAAGGGGAATCCGAAGATGATTGAAAAAACATTTATATGGGTGTATAATCCAATGACAAAGCATTACGAATTGGTTGAAAGGAAAATAAATGCACAAAACAGGTGATATAGTTATCACAAAAGAAGGCAATCGGCTACTTGTTCTGGCAGAAACAGATGTCATAAAAGAAGAAATGACTGAGTTTCTACAAACGATGGAGCCTATCATTATCGCAATTCCTGTTAGATTTGAAACATTCACAAAAGATGGTTTTCTTGTTACTCATCAACATTCAAGTATTAAAGAACCATTTATTGCTGAGTATTACAATCGCGTCTATCTTTATCAGAAAGAGATCGAAAAGGAAATTGGATTTGTAACAAATCCAAAGATCATGTCAGATATTCTTGAGTTGATGAAGATAGAAATTCTTGATACAAAAAAGAAACCAGATCAGCAAAGAAGAGCAGTGCGGATTTGTAGAACATTGCTCAATGGCCTTACTCAATTCCAAAAAGACCTACAAGAAAATGATATCAATGGTATTCTTTACCATTAAATTGAAAGGAGAACCTTAGTGTATAAGCACATTAAACTCATAAAAATCTCTAATAATCGGATAGAATTTGAAACAAATGTAACATCACTAACCATAATATTAAAAGAAAAGTTTGATTTCGATAACAAAAGATATGAAGAAAAGCTTGTATATAAAGACGATTTTGGTCATGTGTTAACAATCAATCGGTCATTTCTAACAATAACAAAAGCAGACAGTTGCTTATTAAAATTCTACATACCAAAACCAGTTCGGTACTACATTCAGAAAGACATTCAAATAAAAGGACATTTCGATCTTGAATACCGCAAACACCTTCGTTCTGAGTATGATAATTCAAAACATGTTCTTGTAAGTCTGAATGGTGTCGATCTTGAATCTGATTCTTTCTTTAAGATATCGAAGAGAGTAGAGCAGTATTCAAGAGGAATTCACAGTCAACCAATTCTTGTTGTGTTCTATGACGGACTAGAAGACGTGATCAGATATTCAATTGTACACAACAATATTGTTGTGGAATCTGGATATGAACCAATGGTAGAAAAAGGGGGAAATCTACCAAATATCTTTGATATGGAAGATGAACAGCTATGATTAAAGTTGTATCAGCCATTCTATCACACTGTGCTGATATAATCGGAGTCATATTTCTGTTATTACAATTAGCATGGAACTTGTATGTTGTTTATCTAATCTTAAAATTCACAGTTTTCATATTCAGTAATATCGTTCTATGCTTAATATTGGTGATTATTTGGCCGACATTTCTATACACTGTTTATGGTTTTCTAACAAATGCCATAATTACAGTAAGAGCCAGAGAAAGACATTGACTACAATAAATAACCCCGGAGCCTAACGGTTCCGGGGTATTTTTTTTTGATTCAATCCAAGTCGATTTTACTCAACTGTGCATCCAAATCTTCCATCGTTTTTTCTTCTGATTCTTTTACATCTTCTATATTTACATTTTCAGGTATTTCACCATCATCCAGTTCTAATTCTTTGTCTATTTCTTTGAATGCTTTATCTCTTTCTGGATCAACAACTACGGCATCACTCATATTTGATTTTAATATACCGGAAAGCTTTTCCATTATTTCGCCTTTCAGCTTTTTGATGTCTGCTGTTTTTGCGTTATCTTTATTCATTTCTGCATTCAATTCCATTGCACCGGATTGAATATAGTTGTTTAAGACTATTTCAAGCCTATCGGTTTCGATCAATGCCTTTAGGTTGAGGTTGTTTATATATTTGAATAATGCAATCGCTCTGGACGGCGAAAGATCATTTATAAACACAGGATTAAAAATCTTGCGTTCCATTTCAGCTAACCATTTTTGTGTATTTTGAATCATGCTTACTCTGGCTGACGTTGCAGCACTCAATGCTTGAAATATTGCTTTCTTTCTTACATCAATGAGCTGTCTATCAACAGCCGACATTTTATCAACTGACTTATCTAATACACTCAAATCGTTTTTTGTTAATTTTATCGAACTCATATTCAACTTCCAATCGCTGATTTTTTGTAAGCGGCAAATATCTTAAACACTGTCTTACATATTTCATCAGATTTTTTTGATTAAATAAAGACTGTGTATATAATTCATTATCATGAAAAAATCTTAACAACGCAAGCTTTTGTTTATTTGTTAAATAATTGCTATGTTTTATATCAGAAACTATTTCTTTATATGTTTTACACAAAGAAATAGTGTTAATTGCCCGGATCAAAACATCGTTCTTTATTTCATCTTTACAGTCAATACCTATTAGTTTTTGTAAACTTAGGTTTTGCATTTATCAAACTCAGCTATCATATGAGATATGTTGTATTCACACAAACACTTAAACAACTCATTTCTTTCGTATTTTGTTTGCTTGACTTTATCCCGGATAAGACCACGCAGAATCATGTCTGTTTTTACAATAGATAAGTCCATCAGTTCTTTGTTTTGTTTTATCAAATCACCAGATTCGATTATTCTGGTTTCTAATACAGATGGTTTCTTTTTTGTGCTATTCTTTTCTTTCAGTGCTTCAACAATTTGATTGTATGAGCCATATTCGGTGATATATTCAATTGCTTTATCTTCGCCAAGACCTTTGATCTTTGGTATGTTGTCGGATTTATCACCAATCATGCACTTGTAGTCAAGATAAAATTCCTTGCTAATTCCATAGATGTTACGAAAGTTTCTATAATTTGCTTCTACTTTAGTATTTGGGTTATATATAGAAATTCTTTCATCTATTAGTTGAGGAAAGTCACCATCTGTAGAAATAATTGTGACAAGGTGATTGTTACGAAGCATAAATGATAACAATGCTATGTAATCATCTGCTTCGTAACCATCACCTTCTAGTACAGAAAGTCCAGCTTTTTTACAAATTTCTATAAAGATTGGAAATATCTTTACAAACATCTCATATTGCTCAGGGCTTAAAGATGTTTTTCTATGGCCTTTGTAATCTGGGTAAATATTGAGTCTGCGTTCACTTTTACAAGTATCAAAACACATTATAACTCTCTGACCTTTCAGAGAATTTTGTCTCATTGTTAACCAAGACTTAACAATACCTTCTAAGGATTTTTGGAAACTCTTAACATCACATATTTTCCAAAATATCCTATGAAAAAAGTTATTACCATCAACAATAGAAATTCGTATACTCACGCTTTACCTTTCTTACTTCTTCTGTTGAGCCGCCAGCTTCTTTGCTTTCTTTTCATCGAAAGTTTTTTGTCGTTTTGCGGCCATTTCTTTGAGCTTTTCAGGTGTGATGTTTTTCTTTACTACTGGCAAAGCTCTAACATCTTCCTGAATCAGCTTGCGCATCGCATGACTTGACTTGATAATCACCATCAAAGCCTTACGAGACACAAGACCGGCTTTCTTGATTTTGTTATTTCTGAGTTTATATAACTCACCTTTTACAACATCAAGATTTGTTTCTATTGTTGATATATAGGTATCCAGATTATTCATAAATTACTCCTTACGAAAAGTTTCTGAATCCAATATAACAATGTAAGAAATTGTTGTCAAGAAGTCTTGTTGTTTTCTTTTTCTTTCTTCTCAGTCTTTTCAATTATTTCTTTTAATGCATTTTGTATAGACTGATAAAATTCTTCATTGTCCTGATTAACAACATTGATTGTTTCAACATTTTTAATATTGTGAAATGTCTGTGTAAGATTTATGCTTGTACTTATGACAAATTTTCGTTCTTTTCTGGTTGTCATAATATGTGCATCTTCGAGTTTAAGTCTTCTTATTACAGCATCACCAATATCTACTCTCACAAATCCACTTTCGAAAATGGAACTTGGATTTACATATGGCATAACAAGATCAAACATATCACCACGACCATCTGTGATTGTGATACTTATCAATTTTTCTTTTTTGTTTACTGCATCAACTATTGGGTATTTAATCATCTGGATTCTCCTTATCGAATCTAAATCTTTCAAAAACAGGATGCCTTAAACTTCCTGTTCGTGTCTCTTCCATATAACTAATTTCAGAAATTTTGTCAAGCAAATCTTCTTTTATTAACCAATAATCATTTCTTTCTTTCTCCGAAAAACCAGAACCACAACGAAGTTCTGTATTTTTATATTTGAGGATTAAACCACCCAAACAGTTTTCAAATTCTGTTCCGGGTTCTCCGGGGTAATATCCAATAATCTTTAAATCTATTGTGTTTTTATCTTTAAATTTCAACCAATCATTACTCCTCTTTGTTTGATAGATTGAATATGGGTTTTTTATAATAATACCTTCAGCACCCATCGAAATATATTTTCTAGCTATCGACGCTATTAAGTTATAATCTAATTTGACTTTAAAATATTTTACAAATTTTATCTTTGGTGAATCTATTTTTGTTGTTAAGTTCTCCATATATTTTACACGATTTTCTAATGGTAAATGACCAATTGTTATGATGTCAAAAATATTCAACTTTGTTGTATTTCGTATGTAAATAGATGACATGTCCACATTTTTTCTATTTACAATTCTCATTAACTTTTGAAAATAATTGCTTGATATTTCACAATCCAATTCAAGACCAGTCAAATGATCTATATTTTTTATTATCTCTTTTTTGATATCTTCTACAAGAAAGCTCTGTAATTCTTTACCATCTCTTGAGAAAAATTCTATTTTGTCTGCTGAATGTACTTGAACAATACAACGAATTCCATCTATTTTTACATTATAATAACACCAAGGTAGTGCTTCAAATGAAAGTTTGAATCTTTTTTCGTCTTGTTTGAATGCAAGCATACAACCAAAATCTGGTACTAATTCTTCGTCAAAAGCTCGGTTTATTAACTTTCTGTTAATACCAACATTAAGGTCTTTATCTAATGCTTTTAAAACATAGTCAATTAGTTCTTTTTTCTTGAAATTTAATGCATTTTTTATGTATTCAATCTTATCATTACGACCAGATATTGTTTTGATCTTTTCAAACAATTCAAATGGTATTGTTTCATCAATACCATAACGCCAATTTATTTTAATTGCATTTGATGTAATGCCATAAATTTCTCGGTTCGAATATGAATATTTTAAAAATTTCTTCAAGTCTTCCTGATTTTCATACGCCCGAAGAATATTTAATTTTATACTCGTTCTTGGTTCATTTTTAAGATCATTAAGACACTTTATTATGCTCATTTTTGTTTTTAAACCTTCTATAGACTCTATGTAATATGTAAATATCTTTTGAGCGTAGGACAATTCTACCCTTCATTACTTTTTTTCTATGTTTTTTAACAAAATCAAAAAACTTAGCTCGTTCTGTTTTGTTGTAACTCATTAGTGCCGAACGACTATTATAAATAGCTTCTAGCGTTGTAATAGTCTCTTCTTTATAATATAATCTCATAAGTTCATTAAGATTATTAAATAAAAATTCACGAACCCGCAAGAATTCAACAAATGACGTGACCTTGTATTTTGTTTTTAATGTCCAAAATAAATCAATACCAAACTGAAAAATAAATGACGTAAACGCTGTTATTGTTGTGGCATCTTTGAATATTGTTTCATAAAGAATAACTATCTTCTTATAAAACAATGTAGGAACCAGTATAACTCTTGGAATCCACTTTGCATAACCAAGAGATGATAATATTTTATCCTTTGTTGACTTCGTAGACTTTGCTGATACCATTGACTTGTTCCACGCGTATTGCTTTATCTGCACAGTCGATAAGATCAACCAGATGTGTGACAATTATCAACTGGATTCCCATTTCTTTTGCCGTTGTAGCTAACCACTCAATTGCAGTTGGTCTTCGTAAATCATCTAAGTTTTTGAATGGTTCGTCCAATATTAACACCTGTCTAAGCGTGCCTTTAAATATCCTTAAATATGATATTCGTAGACACAGGCTTATTATATCTAAAACACCACCACCCTTACAATCTTCTAATGGTGTTATCATCCCATCTGTACTTATATAAAGATCATAAAACAATCCTTTTTTATTTCTATTCGGAATAACACGAAATTCCATTTTTTTGTCTACAAATACAGAACTAAGTGCGAGATTAGCAAGCGTTTCTAATTTTGTTTTTACTTCATTTCTTGTAAATTCAGAAAATTTATACAAGAAATCAAGAGCATCGGAAAACTTAGACAGATTTGATTCATTGAGAATTACCTGTTCTTTGCTATCCTTAGCCGTTTTTTCTAAATATTCTTTATGTGATTTTATTTTTAAAAATCTTGTATTCAAATCAGACATTTATGATTTTTTCAACCTTTGTAATGGCATCTTCAAATGAAACCAATGCTGTTTTGAGGGAATCTTTTGTTTTGTTGATATGTGTTTGCATATTATCTATTGTCTCTTGAAGTTTATCTGGCGTAATGTCATACTCTTTTTTCAAACGAGTTTCAATGTCTTTTTTCTGACTTTCTGCTACAGCCACAACTTTTTCTATATTTGAAAGTCTTTTTTTAAGAGCTTCAAATTTTTCTTTCATCTCTTTAATTTCCATTGTTTAGCCTTTCTTTTATAAACTTTATTACATCTTCATTTGTTTGAACTTTTTGCGAAAATATATCAATTGCATCTAATAGATTTGCACTCATTATATTTGTGTCCATAAGTTCAATCATTTGTTTTACATTATCCAACACATCAACATTTGCTGTCTTTGCGTCAACTTTTTCCACAAAAACATCTTTTTCGCATGGTATTTCCTTTAACACAATACAATTTTGTGATAAATAGGCAAATTTTGGTATTCTATCAACATCATGGCTTACATTTTTTCTTCTAGCCAACGCACCGGTTGATATGAAAACCACACCATCATCTCGTTTTATTATACCCTGTTCTGGATGATAATCAGCAAGCAATACATAATCGGCCTTTGTTTGTATGTCATTTATAAGAAAATGCTTGTAGATAACAGGTTCGTTGACAATGATATGATGTGTTATTAAAACATTTGTTTTTGTCTTATGTAAAAATTCATCTCTTTTATTTGGGTCTGTTACATTATCACAAAATATTAATCTTGTTTGTGGTAAATCATAATAATCTTTCCCATCACTCAACACAATATTTGTCATAAATAAACCAAGCATTGTAAGGGGTGATGACTCTGGCGAACCATCATGATAATAATTTCCTCTAAGAATTATCACATTAACAGAACGATATTTTTCAAACAATACAAGCAAATTGATGAATGCTTGCATGTTCAAGGTTGGTCTATCGAACAAATCGCCGCATATAATAAGATAACAATTATTCTTCCTCGCTACCTTAAAACAGTGTTCTAGTTTTGACAAAATACTTAAATTGTAATTGTCTTTTCTTGCAACTGGTTTTGCCCCATAATGAGGGTCAGAGATCGAGATTATTTTGTCCATGTCTTGCCTTTAATACGCTTATAAATGATATTAGTTTATTCTCGCTTGCTGTTGCAAATACCATCGAAACTATAGATGATTGACAATCACGACATAATGCAATCCAGTGATCCTTTTTTGTATGAAAGTGATTTATTGTTGTTTTTGACCCACAACTATCACAGATATTTGGTTTTTGATTCTCATACAAATTCATTTTTTATAGCCTCGATACAATCTACACAAAATGGCTTATTTGTAATTGGACAGATTGTTTTATCATTATCAAATTCCAGTTTTAATAGATCAATTTCATTTTTTATTTTATGCGATTCTGTTTCATTTTCAGATATTCGTTTGTTCAGAGTTTCATAATTGTATTTTAAACATTCCATTTGACTTAACTTAAACTCTTCAATCTCTGGGAAATCCATTGTTGGCACGTCAGGTAACTCAACTGTTTTAATGTCTGTTAATTTTGTTTTATATGATTCCAACAATGCTAGTTTGTCAGTCTGTGATTTGAGATTCGCAATTTCATCATATATGGACTCAAATAACACAAATTCCATTAAATCAATATTATCATAGTTATTTAATGATTGCAAGCTTAAATCCAATGATTTTAACGTTTTAATAGCTATTTCATTGTCTTGTGTTGTTTCAATCAATCGTTCGGCTGTGGATATTTTTTTATTTATCGTGTCAATGGTTGGAGTCAATTTAAGCAATGGAGAAATCAGTTTTAATTGCGCCAGCATCGCCAGCATTGCGTCCAATTTATGTTCAGCTTGTCTGATATCCAACTCAAGTTCAGAAAGCAAATTAAACGTGGTTTCTGCTTCCGCAAAATCACCATGAATCATATTCAAAATTTCTTCTGTTGTTGTCTGTTGTTTTGAATACACTTTAATATTTGCAGACGCATTTAATTTTTCAGAATTTAATTCTTTAATCAAAACGTCTACCTTGTCTGAATCTGGCAACAACATAGAAATCATTTTGTTTCTCAATGAACCAGTGTATTTATCAGAAACAAAAAACATAGGTTCATGTTGTTTAGCAAAATTCAAAAATATTTCTGTGTCGAAAATTTCAAATGGTGTTATACGTGTAAAGTCTGTGATAAATTCTGGTAATGTCTTACCAAATCTATCACGACGTTCATCATTTATCATGTAAAATTCTTCTGAACTTTTAACAGAAAGAAACTCACCACATGATTCACATACTTGCGAATCTGAAGAAACTTTACTTTTACATGCAGGGCATTTATTTATTTTGGTCTTTGTGAAATTTCTCGATATTACATCACCATTATCGAATGTAATTTCACTTTTACCAGAATCTTTATGATGTGTTAAATAAAATGGTGCTCTTCTTAATACAGCATCAATCCCACGCAATAAAGCTGATTTACCAGAATCAGACAATCCCTGAATAACATTAACACAATCATGTAATTCTATTATTGTCTTGTGGTGTGGTTGGAAATTTACCAATTCTATTTTTTTAATCATAACGACATTCTCATATGCTTTGCATACATAGCCAAACAGATACTCTCAGCCATTCCATCGTGTGGTGTCTTTTTAACAACAATGTTGAAATTTGGAAATCGTTTCATTACAAATTCACAAGATACCATTTTTGCATCTTTTTTTGCTTTGTTGTTTTTACTACCATTTAACTTTTTAAATTCTGCTTTTAATCGTTCATTTTCTTCTTTTGAAAGAGTTTTATCATTTTTATATTTTGCTGTTTCAGCTTTCCAAGGCATACCAGCAAGTACTACTGATTTCCATGCGGTTGGTGTAGGTTCAAAATATGCAATTGACAATATCTTTAATGCAGCAACCAATTGACCAACAGTTTTTCCAAACGTATACATTGCGCAAACCCCTTGGCCCGGCCTTGCGCCGACTTTTTCAAATGCAGCAAACAGTTGGTGTGTTTTTTTAAAATGATTTATAACAGATGCTACTTTACGAACATCCATTTCATCCCCTATATATGGTATTGGTTGGCAGTATAAAATTTTTTCATCTTTATCTATTACTGCCAGACCACCTTTTGCTCCGGGGTCTATTCCTATGAATGCAAATGGTAATTCCATATAAAAAACTTCCTTAAATGATGATTTTATTTATTCTATCATAATTAAGGAAGTCTTTTCAAGAATTTATTAAGCTTTTAAAAGAATTTCTATTGCATCTAGTTTTTGCTTACAACGTAACAATTCATTTTGGAGTTCATCAATAACGTCTTTTTGTTTCAATATTGTTCGATATTGATCAATAAGGGCTTCGTCTTTTATATTGTGATCTATTTCAACCACTGTATAATGACTACCATTAAAATGATCACTAACAACGTTTAATGACTTGGTTTTAAGAACGGTTATGTTTGTTGGTAATTTAACGTTATTCAGAATAGGATTCTGTGGGCTTATTGCCAATAATATCTGTTGTTCTGGGTGAGCTAATGCATGTTCAATAACTTTCTGAACAATGAATGTTGTTTTACCCACATTTCTTAACTGATTACATATCAAACTACCAACACACATTATAAAATCTCCTTAATTATTGAGACAGCTTTTTGGTAATCTGGATGTGTTGCATTTTTTATAGCAAGATTACGAGACAACCATCGGATATTATCAGAGCTTTTGATTGTCTTTCTGTAAAAAGGAATATCCATTTTTGAAATCAATTTTTCAAGTTCTGTGATACGTTCTGTTCTGTTCATACGCCCTCTATATCATCACTACCACAATATGGACACATATCATCAATGAGTTCATCCTGTTTAAATTCTTCTCCACAGTTATTACAGTAATGTTTCATGTTTTTTATCCTAACATTTATTAAACTTTGGTTTTTCGGCTGGCCCTTTTTTACCTTCTGCAATTTCTCCATATACAAAGTTTGGTGGTATCATAACAACACCATTATGAATGATTTCGAGTCTTGCAACATCAAACCAATGCTGCTCATGTAATTTACCACTGGAATCAACACCCGGATGTATAATTACCTGAATACATCCATAAAGGTCGAAGCCAACCGATGTAACAACACCGGTTAATCCAGTTACTTTGTCTTTTACTTTTTTACCAAGTAATGATAAGTGCTTTTTTACGTTCAATTCCATTATTATAATCCTTTTAAATTATTAGATTGGTGGTGTAGATTTCTCCACACCACCAATCGCGATTACATTCCCGCTTCTTCCTGCTTGATCATATTTTCAATCTCGGCGACTGACATATTTTCAAGCGTTTTGTTTTCAGCACGTTCTTTCAGTTCATACAGTTTAGCCAACTTTTCCCGCTTGGCCTTAGCGTCGAGCCTTGCCTTCGCTTCCGCCTGTTTGGTGACGACAATGTACTTGATGATTTCGATTTTGTTTTCGATTTCTTCAGTAGCTTTTGTCTTGGTATTCAGGAGCGATTCTTCGGCAGAAGCTTTGATTTCTTTGTTCAGATTCTTGAAGATTGTATCAAGAGCTTCAAGAGACAAATCCCACAAGTCTTCAACAGAGAGTTGTCCTTTGTAAGTGAAACGATACTTCATTCTGGTTGCAATTTCGAACATTTTCATTGTAATTTCTCCTTAGAAATTGATTTTAATCGTTCTGTTGAACGAACCTTTACATTTAACGACAAGTGAATTTCTCTGGGTTGAACTGAAACCAATACCAGAAAGCTGGTCTTCTGTTGGTTCAACCTTCATTTTACCACCAAGAGCTTCGAATACTCTCTTGTGTTTCATAAACTCTTCTTTCAGGAATTCATTGAAGAATCCATTTGGTGCTGTATCATTCTGACAATCTTTCAGCATGAAGAAGTAATGCTTATGACCGATTCCGGTCTGTTCATCCCAGTAATTCGGCGAGAACATAACAACCGACACCGGAACAAACTGAGAAGTCTTGATATTCCATTCTGTTCTGGTGCTTGATTGATGATCAAGTGATTTTACCAACTTGAAGCCATCTTTCTTTGTGTAGTTGACCACAGCAACAATTACATTTTCACCAGAACGAGTATCTTTGTTGTGGTCAAATTCAAATATCTGACCATCGAATTCGATCTGCGCCCGGAATCCACTTCTACCAATGCGGTATGAATATGTATTGGTGTAGAACGTGTAATCACCTTCCGGCATCTTCATTTTGTCCGAATATGTGATATTTTCAACAGCGATTGTTTTACCTGGGTTTATAATATCAACATCCAACATACCACTACTTGGATGTCTATAGCCACGATTTGTAAAATTGATATCCAACCCACTTGGTTCTTTAACATGAGCATCGAAATCATTCTGATTGTCACCATTTTCATTCCATTGTATTGAAAAACGCAGAACGCCTTCTACATTGCCACCAGCAGCTTTTACACGCTCTTTCATTGAGTCTGTAATGTTTCCGTTGTAAGCCCATGAGAAACCATTGTGCCACTTGAACAGGGATGGGACATCTTTTACTGCCGGGGCAATCAGAGATACCAGATTTGAAACGTGTTTATTTTCAATCAAAGCTTCAAGATCAGTAACATTCGGGAGAATGTTCTTCAGGAAATCTTCAATTGTAACTTCTTCAACCTTGCTCAGTGTCTTGACATTTACACCAGATTCTTCTTTCATGTCATCAAAGATAGAACCTTTGATACGCTTTCCAGCATCTTTATTGCTGAAAAGAATATTATTCACGGTAATATCATCAAGTGTTGCATGTCTGCGTTTAAGTGATTCCAACAGACCAGCATCTACCAACGTCTTTTCGGCATCTTCGATCATCTTTTTGGTAAAGATGGCTTTTGGTCTTTTGTAATTGGCTGGTGCTGCGGCTGCTTCATACTTGCGAACAGCTTCATCGAGTTCGGTACCAGAGCTGATTTCAACCAGCAACATGCCAATCAAATGATTTCTAACTCTTGAAACAGCTTCACCGACTTCAATTGACTTTACCCATGCGTAGTTATCGCGTTCTTTTTCTGGAACCTTTGCGTATTCTTTATTCAGCCTCAAAAGCTTTTCCAGAATAGCTTTGTGTTCTTCACCCTTATACAACGATTTCTGTGCAATCAGTTCAAGAACCGTTTCGATTGAGTCTCTGGTAATTTCTACCATAGCTCTTTGGTAACAGTTCTTTGAATCACGGTATTTTGCCTGTTCAGCTTCAATGGAGGTTGTCCGGGTATTCAAAACAAAACGACTTGGAAGAGTGTAAGCGTAATGTTCCCATTTGATTTTTGGGTCGAGATTGTCTACATTTCTCTCAACACCAATCAGGGATTCTTTGGCGAAATATACGTTCTTGATTGCTTCACTCTTTACCAATTTAGCAAGAGCTTTGAATGAAGGCGAGTATTCTGCATCTGTAATATCAACATCCCAGATCGAAACTAGTTTATTGGCTCTGATAGCTACAACAGAACCAAACTGACGAATAAACCGGCGACAGGCAGAACATTCATGTTCACCTTTTTTACGGAAAAGCGGATTTGCACCAGCGGGGAAATTATTGATGTATGTTTCCCAGAGAACATCTGTAATTTCACCATTTGGTTGTTTACCGATTTCAACGGTAAACAGATGAGTTGCATCTTTAACCATTTTGTTAATGTGTTTAATGAGCAGTGATTTGACTTCTTTAAATTCCATTTTAAAAGCTCCTATTAATTTTAAAGTTCATTTAACCATCGACATATAAAGATTAACACATTTAATGTTTGTTTGTCAAGAAAAAAGTTTGTTAAAATTCTTTAAACGATGATTTTAAATAAATTATTGTGGGTTTCGGTGTTAGGTGTTCTGCCTCGACGCATTAACCGGTTGTGTGTCTTGCGGAATCTTAGGTTAGCCCCGGATGGATAATCCGTCCACCGATAACCTATAAAACCTTTGTCCAAAAGGACACCCACTTTACATTGCTAAGAGCGGGGGTCGAACCCGCACGCCGTAAGGCGGGAGATTTTAAGTCTCCTGAGTCTACCAATTTCTCCATCCTAGCTAAAAAGAAAGGGATTCACCAAACACTTAAAAGTTCCTGCTTGCAAGTGATCAATTTATCCCTTTCTTCAATCTGGGTAGTAGGACTTGAACCTACGACCTCTGGTTCCCAAAACCAGCGTTCGACCACTGAACTATACCCAGTTACAACAGGGGTGGATTGATTTGAACAATCGTATGCCTGCTCCAAAGGCAGGTGCCTTACCGCTTGGCTACACCCCTATATTACGGTGCTAGATGTCGGACTTGAACCAACATGGTATTTCTACCGCAAGCTTTTGAAACTTGTACGTCTACCAATTTCGCCAATCTAGCATTTGGAAAAGGGTGCTTTTTACACACCCTTTAAAAAACTGAGTTTATAATAATTAATCAATAACTAATTAAATCAGAAATTAGGGCGGGTCACGAACGCGGATGTATTTTGTCACTTGCGTATTACACCTACCTTTTATGCGACGAATATAGATTTATGCTTGGTGCCTAGTCCTATTTACAACCATAACTAATAGGCATATGCATGTTATGGCTTTTGTAGCCTACATCACACCAATGGGCTACCTACGCTGCGGAAAGTGAAGGATTTGAACCTTCGATACCATAAATGGTATACAAGTTTAGCAAACTTGCGGTTTCGGCCACTCACCCAACTTTCCAAAATGCTAGGGCAGGACTAGCAAATACTCTGCCATTAACTGCTTAAACACGAAGGAGAATAATGGATTTGAACCATTGACCATCCGGTTAACAGCCGGAAGCTCTACCACTGAGCTAATTCTCCAATACATTTATTTTCGTTTGATATTCTTCAATGATTGTTTCAATTGATTTGACTCACAAATAATTATCTGTAACGCTTCTTCTCTTGAAAAACCATTATCACACAATAAATTGAATTTTTCTGTCGTATATTCAACAGATTTTGTGATGAATATCTTTTTGATGGTTGGTTCCAATAACAGCCCAAGTTCTTCAAGACATTCGATCACTTCATTTATGATTGGTTTTACCCTTTCTTTTTCCTGTTTCAATTCTTTCAAAACTTCATATGCCTGTTTATAATCCATAATAACCTCTTGTAATCAATTTAGAAAGGACATCCTACCAACATACCGTCAGCAGATTATTGTGTTGGGCCATGAATCCAGTCAACAATCCACAAGGATGAATCACGATCACCCAATCGACACGAGTATGTGAAGTATTGCGCAACAGGGTATATGGGATTCGAACCCATGACCTTCGGACTGACAACCCGATGCTCTAACCGACTGAGCTAATACCCTTTGAGAAAAGTTGTAAATGATGCGACCAGCCATATTATAACTACATTGTGGATAGTGCATCATATTTACAACTTCGGTGGAAGTGACGGGAGTCGAACCCGTGTCCGAACAGATTTACATTCATCCATCTACATCGTTATCTTTTTTGTTATCTTTTGGAACACAGGATAAAAAGCTAAAGTTCCAATGTTTCCAGCAACCACAGTAGGCACTCATGTAGGGTCACAGTGATAATCTCCCCTAGCCACTAGCTGCTTTTATGTTACACCTAGCCCAAATCGTCGCAGCAACTATTTAGGTAGATGGTTGTAGCGGCTTACGCGGCTACAGCGTTGTATGATTCTTCGTTGGCGTTTAAAGCCTGACCGACTTTTAACGTAGCCTATCGGTCAACTACGCGATGCAAGATGAGTTTCAACTGCCCGTCGAAACCATTTCACCCCCATAAATTATACACTTGTCTATCAAATTTGTTAAAAAGTGAGAGACAACTGTATTTGTCCATCATATATTGTTATCAAAGATCAAAGGTCGATGTCAGTGTGTTGTTACACCAAAAGAACCTACCGACTATTGGTAAATCGGTGGAGGTCATTAACCTCGCTTATCTCATTTTCCCGCTGGCACATCATATTTGTATACCATCGGCGAGTAAGCCTAGATATTTTAATACATTTCGCACCAAGCGGTGATTCCGTCCTACTCTTTAAATGCTGGCTACTTCTAAGCCTACATTCTAACATCAACAATTGCGGGTATTGGATTTGAACCAATGACCTTTAGCTTATGAAACTAACGAGCTACCATCTGCTCTAACCCGCATCATCAGTGGAGAGTGATGGATTTGAACCACCGTGCCTTTGTGGGGAACTGAGCTACAATCAGTTGCATTCGGCCACTCTGCCAACTCTCCAGAGGTTACACAATCATGGACTGTTATGTAACCAATTAAAACATCACCGTGACACTCTTCAAGAAACGGTGTTATTTTACACCCTTATAACTATTAATCCGTGCTTTCATTTTAACCAATTCATTATTGACTCTTTTTGTAAAATTGTCAATCTTTTTGGTTGAATCCTGATGAATTTGTTTTTGAGTACCAAGAACGATACTCGCAACAATTTTGGAAAACTTGAGTTTCGCAAGACGCATACCCTTTTCAATAACATTTGTATCTTCTGGGTTGCACTTAGCCACACCTGCTGCTCTTGCCAGTTGCTTACACAAAGAAGCAAGATGTCTGTGTTTTATCTGCTTGCTATTCGCATGAAGCATTTTTACAGTAAATGGATCAAATTTTACAACTGTTACTCGATCATTAACAATTGCTTCATACGAAATATTTGGCGAAATCTGACCAAACTGTGACAACATTTCATCAAGAAACGCTGCCTGTTTTTTTGAAAAACTAATTTTCATGAATTTATCCTTTCGTTTCGATATTTTGATTCTAACATTAAATTATAATGATTGTCAACAAAATTCTTTATTATTTTTTAAGGCTGGTGAAAATGTCTTCTCACCAGCCTTAAAAACAATTAGCCGATCAGTTCAACAGACAATTTGCGATATTCTTTGAAGAGCTTTGTCAGTTCATTGGTTGCGCCTCTGGCGCGGCGTGCTGCTGCTTTGTTGTCTTTCTCGGCGGCTTTTGCTGAGTCAGTCTTATAGATCAAAATCTGAGCATCAATCTTTTTGAGCAATTCGGTCATTTCTGGTTTCATAAAATACACTCCTTGTTATATTGGTATGCTTTCTTCAAGCAACGATTCCGGTACTTCCACATCATTTGTTTTGATATGTTTGTTAATGGCATTCACATCTTTACTGAGATCATTTTCAGACTTTACAATGTTATTATCATTGAAGTATTCAACAATCTGTGAAAGAAGTGTTCTATTTTTAAGATTCTTTGCGATAAAATCTTTCGGCATTACAACCATTTTTACTTTTGGTTGTGTATCAATATCATCAAGACTCAATTCTTCGCCTTCCAGAGAAAGATTATCAAGTGATAAATCATCATCACCATCCAGAGAAAGATTGTCGAGTGATAAATCATCTTCTTTTGGTGGTGCTGCCTGTTGTTTTGGTGGTGTAGCTGCTTTCGATGCATTCAATTTATGATCTGGTTTAGATGTAGAAACATCTTCAAGACTCATGGTTTCATCTTCATCGAGTTCTGCATCATCATCGGCGCTTTTCTTTGTCAGGTAGTTATGAAGTTGTTCATATGTCTGTTGTTTGCCATATGCTTTTTCAAGGTCTACTGGCCCACCTTCTTCAAATGAACGACCCCACAAGAATTCATAATTCTGTGCAAGTTCATTGGCTTTTGGTGAATCAGTATCTTCTGTGAGACTATATGAAACACGTTCACTGTTGTCTTTGTTTTTGCTGATTGATTTCTTGTAAGACCAGATAATTGTATTGATAGGATGTTTTTCGATGATTGTTAGAATTTCTCTAACTCTGGAAGCTGTGAACTTTACTGCAATGAATTTTTGTTCACCATCACTGATATCAATAGCATTAATCCAGTACTTTTCATCAACGAGTTTATTGATAATACCTTGAATTTTCTGTTTATCTTTATCGCTGGCTTCTCTCCACTGCTTCCAGAGAGCCTGAATATCATCACAAACATCGCATTTTTCGGTGAGCTGTGGGCTTGTATTTGTACACCAACAGCTTTTTACACCACTTTTTACACTCGGTGCCAAATGGAGATTGAAATGTTTTCTTGCGTAGAAAAATTCTTCATTAGGAATCCAGAGCTTTACTGTTCCCTCATGCTTGAGTTCTCTAACATTTCGACTACCACCAGACATCTTTTCCTTGAGTTCTCTTGCGTTAAAATAAGCCATATTATTCTACCTCCATTGTATGTATGTTAAAAAAGTAATCCTTGCCATTTGTAAGAAGCCATGAAGTGTCATGGATATAAAGTTTAATCTTGTCTTTTGGGTTGCTATCTTTAATGGCTTTGACCATTTCCTTAAAACCCATCCCGACCATTGTAACAGGGATTGCATCAAGACTTCCGATGAAGTCTTTGTCTGCAATCGTTCTTGTAAAATTTTCACCAGTTGAATTGTTTTCGATTCTACATTTCAATGTACCCTTTACTGGTGTCATTTTAAATGTTTCATAACTGAATGCCTTGGCATCATCAACAACATCTTGAAGAATACCAACAGACAATTCAACCCCATTTTCATACACAATCTTGCCACGATTATAGGTTAGGGCATCTTTGTCAAAGTAGTCAAGAATACCATCAACAGCTTGATATGATTCAACGATTTCAGCATCAGATGATTGCGCCATATTGCTATGTATCTTTCCAACACCAGCACCATCTGTTAATACAAATGCATCTGTGTTGGATTTGATGCGAATGAGTTCGGAATCTGTTCTGTTGACCGTATCAATAAGTTTTTTCAGATTTGGTACTCTGATATTTCCCTCTTCTGTTATTTTAACCCCATCCTGATAAACTTCGGCATACATTGTGACCATTTTATCAGTAACACGACCAAGAATTTTGTTATTTGGTGCAGTGTGGATAACAAGATCACGAACAATACCACCAACAGCACATCGCAATAGAAACTGTTTAAAACTTTCAGTGTTTATTTGAATATCCATTAAAAACCTCCATTGAATCTATAAAAGCATGAATTTGTTAAATTAATCAAGAAGATTTATTTCTTCTTCTTCAATTGTTTTCTTCTTCGTTTCTTCTTTAGAACTGATGCTTGTTTCCGTTTCTTTCTCTCCGGCTTCTTTAACCTTCCTTTTGTTGGTTTTCATACTTGTGAATCCAACAGCAATCATTTCATCTTGCTCTTTTTCAATAAATGTCATTTTATGAAATTGTGGTATAACTTGTGTTTTACATTTTGGTATATTTCTCCCCTTTATAATACTTACACTCATTCGTCCATTGTAAACTACGCCCTCAAACTCTGTCATAAAATCTTCATCTTCTTTTGTAATTTCAAGAGCGACCATTATATCTGCTTTGTGTGAAGCTATGTCAGACCAAGAACCAGATTCGGTATCTACTTTTTTAACACCGCGTTTTGTTTGTTGTGCTGAATACATTACACAATTAAATTCACCTGCAAATTCTTTCAATGATGAGTAAATAACACCAAAAGAACCAGCATCATAATCACTAACACCAGAGATACCGGATTTCATATCACCAGCATAATCTACAATTACAAAATCTGGTGTAAATGGGTTATTTGCTATTATACTCCTAACTTTTGCTGGAGTACAATTACTTGGTACCCAATAAACAAGCAAATCTTCATCTCTTGTGCTAACACACGATATTCTATTTTCCCACCGGTTCATCATATCACAATCTTGAGTGATAGAACCCGAAGCAAATTGTTTATGTTCTATCCCAGTAATATTTGAATCCATGCGATATAAATATTGACTGGCACTCATTTCAATTGTTATAATAATGCCTTTTAGCCCACGCTTGTAATTATGCAATGCTGTATGCATAAGAAACATAGACTTACCTGTGTTTGTTCTTGCTTGGTATAGAACAAATTCTCCCGGTGCTTGTCTTCCGATGTATTTGTCTAAGTTTTTAAAACCAAGTTCACACATCCCGACCTTTTCTGGATGTTCATGTATATCTTTTGCGAGTTGTTGGCGATCAGATAGACTGCTTTTTAATCCCATTACAGTTTGAACCTGCTTTGGGTTTTTCATACGTCGAATATCGGAAAAGGTCTTTTCTAAATTAGACAATGTACCATCAAAGTCTCTATCAACATAATCAATTGAATTGTTTAATGCTCCCAAAAATTTTCGACGGCAAGCAAATTCGGTTAGTGCGATACAATGAACTTTAAAATCTTCAATCGTACATGGTCTGTTTTTTAATTCATTAAGAGACTCACGTACTTTAAGAACTTCTTTTTCTGGACGCTCTTTTAGATTCTTATAGTATGTTAAAAATCCATTTAAAGACAATGTATCTCCTTTTCGTAATCTTTCACATAAAACAAGTGCAATATCCCGATTAACCAAATTAGCAAAGTGTTCTTCTTTTGCAGGAGAGGCATCGAATTGTTTTATGGCATCTTTTCCATATCTAAATAAACCATATAAGAGCGAGTGTTCAGTATCTATACATTCTACTTTCATAGTACTCTTCCCCTGTTTGGTTTATTATTTTTTGGTTTTACATTTTCACCTTCACTTGGTGATACTTTTTTATTAGAAAATATATTCACAATATCTGGGTTTGTTTTTCCCAACCGATCAATTGCGTTTTCTTTTTTCTTTTTCACCACAGTTTCGAACTTTAAACAATCACAAACCAAATAGTTCATGATTGTGTTGCAGTATTTTCCTTTTAAATCATCAAGAACAATATCCCCAGAAATAATTGTAATTGTATTCAAAGATTCTCTAAGACTAAGAAAATTGAGAAATCTTGTTGCTACAAAGGATTCTTCTTCGGATAATTGTCTATTATTTTCCTGACCAAAACCATCAATAATAAGTATTTTTGTCTCACATAACTCATCCCACCCCGTTTCATTTCTTTCGAAATTAAAGAAAGTATCAATAAGTTCGTGTGATTTTACTATACCTACATCAATTTCAACATCGACCAAATTTATTGCAATTAAACTTGCCAAAAGCGATGTTGAATGATCTTTGCGTTCTTTTGTGTGAATAAAAATATTATGAGATTCATTCAATTGCCGAATAAATTTTACCAATAATTTGAAATTTTCCTGACATTTATCTTCAAATATTTCAGAAAATTTCAAATTACCATTTTTGAAATTAACTACAGGAACACCGACCTTTATATATTCCTTGTTTTTAAGAAATAATTTTGTACATTCACAATCTCTGTATGTAATTTCATCAACCATTATATGGCCGCTGTTACCGCACAATGTACATTCTTTCTTTAATTGACTATAATAGCTTTGTAATACACTAAAATACTTTTCAGAAAAGAACAGAGGTAGCATCAGAATGTCCTTTAATTATTGTCTATTTGAGCACATTCATGAAAAATTCCGACATTTTTTAATCTTTTGATCTGGTCTTCGCAGTATTTTTTTGAAACATCAATGCTGATATAGTATCGATTCATTGATTTTGCCATAACTGCTGTTGTACCAGAACCACCAAAAGGATCAATAACAATATCCCCCGGATTAGACCATGTAAGAATATGATCTCTTACAAGTTCTTCTGGAAATACTGCTGGATGGTCATTGGACATTTTCAAATACCTATCCCATGTATTTTTAACAGCCCATACATCACATCTTTTACCATTTGGGTCTAAAATTACATAACCACGATTTACATAACTGAGAATTTCGGCAGCAGTTATTTCTTTGGGATCACTTAAACCATCAATTGGGTAAGCCCAAACATTCCAACGAGCACCAATTTCTTTATATTTTTTACCGGTATTACACGCTTCTTTCTTAGTTCCATCGGCTTGTCTTTCTCTACCAGGTACCAAAGCACCGCCCCAGAAGTTTTGTCTATCTTCGATAATATTAATTGTTTTTGGTTTACCCTTGCTAAATACAAACATATATTCAAATGAATTGTGATATCTTATTTTTTCTGGGTATTTCAAAAATGTTTTTTGCCAAATCATTGTATCGTGTATATTTAATCCAGCTTTTTGTTTAAAATAAAGAGCTTGTTTAAATGATGTTCCCGATTCTGAACCATCTATTACTGTGTCTTGTACTACCCAAACCAAAACACCACCCGGTTTTAACACTCTAGCCAATTCGATAGCCATAGTGCAAAAATCAAACTCATAACCTTCGTATTTTCGAGCATAGTCATAGGGTGGAGACATTACACCCATATCAATTGATTCATCTGGTAATAATTTCAAAACTGCCGCTGAGTCACCATGATAAACTTTGTTTACAAGTTTCTTCATTTCTTCAGAAAGATTCATTTAAAAGATTCCTTTATTTAGTGTTTAATAATGGGGTTTTGGTGATGATGCACTATGATAGCACATCATCACCATCTAAATCAATTAAGACCAAAGAAAACTTCGACCGGCTTTCGTTGAACCACCCCGACCGCCTTTGATATAATATTCACTCCAGTTAATATTTGGATAGATCACCGAAAGAATGCGCTCAAACGCCGGGAAAATCTTATTATTCCAATAATATGATTCATTATATTTGCCTTTAAATGAATATAATGGTTTTGGTAGTGGTTTTTGTCTGGTGTCTAAACTCTCGATAAAATATTGAACTTTATCACCAACCCAAAAATCCTTACCATCTTTCAATAATTGCGTTGCTACTTTAACATGCATCAGTGGCTTGTCATATTGATCAATTGGTTTTGTTACCTTCTGAGCAAACATCAATTCATCTGTTGGGAGTTTTCCTGAAAATACTTTACTTTGTTTATCAAGAACCCAAGAGCGTATTTGCATTGCGGTTGGTTGTTCATCAGCAAGAATCCATTCAAGAATTTCTTTTTGGTACTTTTTAACAAAACCACACTGGTCTGTTCTGACGTATTCAAATCCAGTGATCTTCAGTTTGCAAGGATTAACTTCATGACCATCAAGGTAGTCGAGATAACCAGCATAACGCTTCTTTGCATTAACGATTAAGAACGTTTTAAATCCTTTATCATAAGACATTTCCAGAGTACAAATATCTGCATTAAATTCATCTTTTGCTATTTTTTCACACAACACTTTGATATTTTCTAACAAATCAATGACTTCATCATCTGATTTTATTTTATCAACAAATAATGAATCTGTGTTATGTAATAGAATTGAACCCATTGCATCAACAAAATTATTATTATCAGATACCGATAAATCATAAAGATAGTCATCATATTCAATTGGTTTGCAAATATTTTCTATTAAGTGTTTGCCATATTCTTCATTTATCAGATTTTTAACAGTATATGTCTTTTTATTAAAATTACTTTGACAGACAACATTCATACCAACCTGTTTCATGAGAGTAGACAATCCAGAAATTAACTTAATTGAAGCGGATTCGAAATCATAATTCGTGCCGCTTTTTATTTCAGTAATTGATCCATCACCAAGCATTAACTGTTGGATGAAATGTTTCTTTTGTTCCAACGACAATCTGTAAACAAAGTCTGGTATTCTTTTTTTGTCATATTTTTGCCCACAAAGTTGTTTAAATACAATTGCTTGTAAACATGTCATCATCTGTAATTTATTATTACCATCGTTTTGGCATAATATACCATTTTCTGCATTTTTGAATAGCCAATCTGTTGTTTGTTTTAATTGATTTAACAACCAGAAATCTCTTGATGCAATTGATGCTCCTTTACGACTTTGTGTTGTTTCCGGTGTTGATGATGATCCATTACATATATAATGTGCTATTAAACTTAAAAATCCACTAAACATCGGATCATTAACATCAATATACCGCAACATTGTTGTCTTTTTAACACGATTATGTGACAAGAAAATCTTTTCATCGTCGGCGGTTAAATAAACATTCCCACCGCGTTTTCTTCCGTAAGAATATGGTTCCATATAATTTAACAGGTCGATTGTTGTAATTGGTTTTATGTCTGGTAATTTACTTAAACTGAATGCATCAAAGCTATCTGTTGGTTTAAAGCATTGTCCTTCTGAATTTATCAATGAATGATCTTTTGATACTTCAGTAACACCATGCCTGTATCTATAATGATAGACTTCTTTTTTAACTTTGTGTCTTACAACACAATCAATCGGCTTCCACTCAGAATCATGTGTTTGAAAGTTATATGAGAGTGTTGTTACATTTTCATCAAAACTTCCATATTCTTTTCCACCCTTGATATATCGTTTAGTTGTTTTATTAAACAATTCCTCAAAGGATATAACAGAAACATCATTGTTTGTTTTAATAATAGTACATCTATCTTTAGTTACACTATCACCATAAAGGATAATATATCCCTGTTCCTCTAAGAACTTTGCACCTGCTTTATTGAAATACTGACCACCAAGAGTTACACTTTCGGCAACACGAACATCATAGAATCTTGTATGTGTTTCTCCAAGTGCGCCATAAAATGAAAGACCAAACGATTTATAAACATATTGTAAATTATCATAAGTTTTGTGCATCAAAGAACCCGGCGTTTCTTTGCTCATAAGGTCTTTGTAGTAATCACGCTTTTCTTTCATCATTGTGATTACTTTTGGAAGAATGCCAACAAAATCTTTCCTGAATCTATGACCACTTGGTGTTTTAATGCACATCTCATCAGGAACACTATCATCTTCTACAAGAGTATCTGGTGATATGTTCAGTGTTTTTATTACGTTTGGATAAAGAGATGAATAGTCAAATACTTTTGTGTTCTTATATCGACCGGGTTTTGGTGGGAAAACATAAGCACCTTCAAATTTGTCATCATCTTCCTCATCAACTATTAAACAACCATCTTCATCATACTCACGAATAATTGAATCAAAATGATAATGCTTATCTTCCTGTGCTTGTTTAACAACAAGATTATCAATCTTTCGAGTTATAAAAAGATCATCACATGGGCATCTACCAATTGCATTTACGTTTCTTGCAACGGCAAGATATTTTGTTTTCTGTTCTAGTTGGAAACATCGCCGAACGTCAACCCTGTTATATTTTTCAAGGAGTTCTGGATGATTTTTCCACATTTCATAAATACCAATACCTTCATGTTCGATCTTACCTTCACCAAGATATTCTTGTGAAACATTTTCAAGTGAATAAGAACGAAGAGATACTGACTTTTGGAAAATCTTCATCTGATCCTGTGGAAATAGTTTACGCCAATCTAACTGTATTCCATATCGTATCATTCTCGATTTGATATATGGTATATCAAAGGCATTTCCATTCCATGAAATTAATACATCATATGTATTAAATAACTTTGCAAGCTTTGTAAGCATCGCCTTCTCTTCTTCATCTGTATCTTCTTTAATAACAAGATATGCTTCTTTGCCAGTCTCTCCATCCTTTAACGCAACCGACAATATCCTATATTCTCCGGGTATTGGTTGTCCAACTCTGATACGATCATCCGTTTCGATATCAAGAAACAAAACTTTATAATCTTGTTCGAATTCTACATTATCCTGTAAAGCAAATCTCTTATGTGGTAATATATCGGCTTCAAATGTGCGACATTCTACCATATTCAATTTTTCTAGCATGTCATTGAACGCAAATGTTTTGTAACTCCAATCACGTTCCATGTCTTTATCCAAAGATTCCGTTTTATGTGGGTAATCAGCATAAATTCTAGTGTATTTGCCTTCTTCCTCAATAGAATTTATGACATTGTTGTTTATAAATCGGTTAAAATGTGTTTTTAGTCTATGATAATCTTCTGTTAAGACATAAAACCACCAAGCAAACTTTGTTTCACCAATTACCTTTTTGCCTGTTTCTGGGTTTCTGTAAATATAAGCTATTTTATTTAAGCCTCTATCCCATGCTCTCATTATTTTGAATCGTTCGGCCATAACAAACATCCTTTCTATTTAATCTATAAAGCCAGCAAAGCAGTCATCTGTAGTAAGTTCTGTGAAAAATGGTTCTGGAATGTTCTTACCACGTTCTATTTTAAAGGTAATCTTGTTATTTTTATAGATGTGTCTGCGTTCACCATGTTCAAATCCAATACACATCGCCTCTTGGTCTTTTGTATCGAACCAAATACATGTATGAAGCTCTTCTCCATTGTGAAATACATGAATATATTTATTAAATGGATACTCTGTTGATATAAACAAGTTATTTACCTCACTTGGTTAATACAAAATTTACCCAATCATATTCTTTTGCCATTTTATTATTTTCAAAACGCTTTTTATAAAAACCAAAAGCATCTCTGAACTTAGCTGTCAGGAAAAACTGTTCCCACTTTTCTCTTGTGAAAAGAGATACATGCGTAGGATCAATATCAGTTGTTCCTGGTAACAAAGGCCCAACGGTTGCTATATACAAAATACCACCCGGCATTAAAACTCTGTAAAGTTCTGACAAAATATCATTCATTTTATCTTCAGGAATATGTTCTATTACCTGAGACATATGAATGAAATAAAATGTATCATTTGAAAATGGTAACTTACCAGATTCTATATTGAGCATTCTATTTTTAATACTATCAAATGGTGAATTTTCTATATACCAATCAGAAACATCACCACCCCACATATTTTCGTAACCATTTCTACGAAATGCTTCAATAGTTACTCCTGTGGCACATCCCATATCAAACATTTTATGTTTTTTGGTGATATGTTCTTCAAAAATATCTTTCAACATATGAAAGTATTTATTTTGCCATTCACCAATAACATTCATATCGAAGTTATTTACTTCTTTGCAAAAATCGAAATATTCCTGACCGAATTTCATTTTAATTTCTCCTGCTTATAACATTCGTGTTCTTTGTACAAAGAAACTTCCATACCCAATTCGATTGCACGTTTTTTATGTTTTTCAGAAAAATAAATATCACATTCATGTCTTTTCACACAATCATCCTGAGTACAAAAAGAACGATCTCGATAAATTGGTTTCATAATAAATCTCCATCAATTGGTAAATCATCATCAAACACAGTTATTTTTGGTCGTACTTTTACTGCTGTTGGTTCTGGTTTGATTGGCTCTACAGAAATCTCCACCGATTCGATTTGTTCTAATTCTACTCTAAATGGATATAAAGGGCAATCCTTAATCGGGCAATTAAGAATCTCTTCTTTTTGTCCGTTAGAACATTCCTTACACTTTAATCGAATTGCTTCTAGTGGTGTTTTTGCTTTTTTCATCTCATTAAAAATGTGCCTCTAATAGATTGGCCAGAAACAGTGTTTTATGCACTGCATTATTCATCTTGTGGTTACAATCAGCCAGAGGAACAAGCTTATCCCATGCTTTTTCCTTCTGAACCATTTCCCAAATTTTACCAAACACATAATCCGGGTCAGCCGAAAAAGCGATTGATATCTTCTGGTCTTTATCCATTTCTTTGATCTTGTCAAGAGTCAATGTATCAATGAATTCAGAAGCAGAGCTGTTTACATTTCCTTCCAGATTGTTAATGGCAAGGCGCATATCACCATTTGCCATTTTTGCAAACTGGATAAGCTGTTGATCTGTAAAGGAAAGTTTGTGTTTAGCCGCAATCCGTTTAAGGTGCATTGCAATTGTTTTGGTATCAATAGGCTCAAATGCTATTGATACACAACGAGAAAGCAACGGCGCAATCAATTTGAATGGATAATTTGCAGTAAGGATGAATCGTGTAAACTTATGATTTATTTCCATGATTCGACGCATACACATCTGAGCATCGGGTGTAATGTTATCGGCTTCATCCAGAAGGATGATCTTGTAAGGTGCGCCACCCATTGGTCTACGTTTGGCTATTTCTGAGATTTCATTTCTTACAAAATCAATACCTCTTGTTGATGAAGCATTGAATTCAAAGAAGTTTGATTTCTTGGCATCACCAAGAACTTCTGTAGCAATTACATTTGCTGTTGCCGTTTTACCAGTTCCCTGTTTACCAGAAAGGATGATATGTGGAATACCATCTGGTTTTTCGATCATTGCTTTGATCTGTGTAATTTCTTTATCACGACCCACAATTTCTGACAGCTTGGTTGGTCTTTCAGTTTCAAATAACATGTATCTACTCCTTTTTTATTCGTGTTCTGCTTCGTTTTTATCTACAATAACCGACAAGGAACGAATTCTTCTGTTTACAATATTGTACAATTCTTGAGATATTGCTGGTTTTCCAAGAATAATAAAACCACACAATTCCAGTCCTAGAGCATTGACACCATTTCCAGATTTGTCAACAAACACAGGATTTTTAACCTTGTTTTCTTTTATGAACCGATTATACTGATTCACATTATCAGCAAATACGACGAAATGAGATTCGATATGTTTTTCCATTTTACAAACTCCTTTATTTAATAGCCTTATTCGCAAGGTAATCAGCACGTTCATTCATTCTGTTACCAGCATGTCCTTTAACCCAAATCCATTCTATTTCATGTTTACGAGACAGGCCATAAAGAGTTTTCCAAAGATCATCATTCTTCAGCTCTTTTGTACCAATTCTCCAACCATTAATACGCCATTTTGTAATCCAATCCAATATAAATGCATTTATTACATATTTGCTATCACTATAGATTGTGACACTACATTCTTCTTTTAGTGATTCAAGTGCTTTTATTACAGCTGTTAATTCCATTCTATTATTTGTTGTGTGTTTTTCACACCCAAATATCTCTTTTTTGTGTTCGCCATGAATTAAAATAGCAGCCCAACCACCAGAACCCGGATTATTTTTGCAAGCACCATCCGTATAAATCTTAACTTGCTTCAGGTCGTTAATTGGTTTGATTGGCTTTTCAAGAAAGCTTTTACCTTGCCTGTTATACATCTCGACCCCTTCCGCTATCTTAATCCATTCAGACATAGCTTTTAATCTGCTTGTACTTTTTTGGGAAATAACCACGGAAGAAATCTGATTTCTGGTTGTGGTTTCATTTTGTGTGCAATTACAGCATAAAGAATTTCTGGGTTTACTTTCCATTGATACATATCAAGCCAAGCAACCCATTGTCTGTTCGATTTGTTAATCTTGCTCATACCACCAATCAATGCTTTGATCAGCATATACATTTGTGGTTTGTTTGCCATCAAAAAATTGAATAGGTAATCGCGATCTGAGATATTTAAACAAGCTGCTGCAAGAGCAAATGGTGTCAGGTCTTTTGAATTACCATCTTCGTAATGAATCTTCAGATTCTTTCCCTGTCTTAATCCAGAAACAAGTGTTGGTGTCTGTAAAATGACCTTAACATTTTTAGTAGCAGCTTTTGCAATAAATTGTATCTGTTCTTTGTTTAATCCAAGATAATCAGCAAAAAGAACGATGGAATTACCATCATCTATTTTCTTTTTGTAAACAATATCTGGATAAAAGAAATCATGCACAATTTCACCCTTTTTGGGCGAATAGTCACCAATGATGATATCGACCATAACTAATAACTCCCTTGATTATAAATGTTTAACACAAAAAAGTTTATTTGTCAATGATTTGATGAATTATCCTTCATTTATCCCTTCAAATCTGGGAATGTTGTTGTCTGGGATATAAAGATTGATGGGGTTATCTGGTTGGATATCAATATCAAATGCTTTCTTGAACTGAGCTTTATCAAATGGTGTTGTGATCAAGTGAATACCATTCTTGGTTTCCAGTTGCATAATTGTCTTTTTCTCACCAAGAGGTCTACATTCATTATTGATAAAGTCAGAAACTACGTTTACAAGCGTCTGGTCTTTCTCATCAATGTCCACAATCCACTTTTTAACCGGGTCGTTATGCGTCTGACCAGCAGCTTTTGAAAAAGCCTGTTTGGTCGATGAAAAATCTTCCTGCATTATCTGTGCAGTAATATTCATCAATGTTCTGAACGTGCATTTCTGGAACGATCTTTTATTCAATCGTAGACCAGCCCTTGCTCCATAAAATTCACAAAGAGCTTTAATCTCTGGGTATTTCTTTTCGAAATATTCCATTGAATGAATGTAATAATCCTTGATGATGATTGTGTTCTTCTTGGCACCATTTACCATATCTTTTCTACGTTGAAATACCTGTAGAAAGTAAAAATCATCATGAGTGTTGAAAGA
>Ga0209096_1001081_pt1 | contig 31700 bp, 19 predicted proteins | sample AD_UKC034_MetaG_FD_184407 | JGI IMG/M metagenome (GOLD analysis project Ga0209096, IMG submission 184407) | Active sludge microbial communities of municipal wastewater-treating anaerobic digesters from USA - AD_UKC034_MetaG (SPAdes) (version 2) | ecosystem: Engineered > Bioreactor > Anaerobic >... | reverse complement strand
TCCCCGTCAAAATCGCAGGGCCTCACATTGGAACCGCTGAATAGGAGTTCAGGTAAAATGCCTTCACCCTTTGTAAACCGGCCTTTTCCGTCATTGACGTAGATCCGGTCCTGGTAGGACTTGGAACCCGGCCTGAATTCATTGCCTCCGCTGACCACATAAAGGTCCAAGTCTCCGTCCAGGTCAAAATCCAGGAAGGCCGAGCCCATATCTTCATGATTTTTATCCCTGGTAAAACAATCATTGATCAGTTCCTCAAAACTGCCGTCCGCCTTCTGGCAATAAAGCACCCCCGGTGTGCCTGCCGCTCCGCCGACAAACAGGTCCGCCAGGCCATCCGCATTGACGTCCCCGGTGGACAATACCGGCCCGAAGGAGGACATTTTATGGGGAAGCAGGACCTGGACTTTATAATCATCGAAGCTGTTTTCAATGTGCCGGTGGGAAAAGTTGATCTCTTTATTGATTTCCGTAAAAAGCGGCGCCGGGACCGTTTTGGTTTCCGGTTCGGGGAAGGCTGCGGTCGAATAATTTATTTTGAGCACCTGGTCGGCTTTGACGTCGGTAAACAAATTTTCTTTCCCATCCGGCCAGCGCACTTTTACTTTTTTTATGATCGGGTTTTTGCCCGTTCCGAAATGGGCAATGGTTTCGGAAGTGGAATACATGCCCCGCACTCCCGTAATCTCAAAAAACTGGGGACCGGCGGTGGTTTCAATCCAGATCTTGGTACCCATGGCCGTGATATTCCCGGCATCGGCTACCGGCTGGATGCGCAGGTAGTGGTTGTTTTCGGTGGCATTGTTGCGGTAAATGGAAGCGAGGTCGTTGATATTGCTGACGACCAGGTCCAGGTCTCCGTCATTATCGAGGTCCGCGTAGGCGGCTCCGTTGGAAAAGGTTTTTTCCGTCAGGCCCCATTCTTCCATTTGTTTGGAAAAACGGAGGTCGCCTTCATTTTTAAAAATATAGTTCCTCAGTTTGACGGAAGGGGTCAGGGAAAGCGCTTTGTTGATATCCACGATATCCCAGATGGATACTTTCTGATCCAGGGTGGGATGCTCCGCCATATATTCGGCCATGGCAGCCTGGATGTTGTCTACAAAGGCTTTGTGCGCGTCCTTATTCCGGATGTCCCGCATAAGGCCGTTGGTTATAAACAAATCCTTCCAGCCGTCATTGTCAAAATCCGCAAAAAGCGAAGACCAGCTCCAGTCCGTGGTAGCCGTCCCGGCTAGCTGCGCGATATCGCTGAAATGGGCCCCTCCCGAATTCAACTGGAGGGTATTGAACATGTACTGGTAATGCCCGCTGTCCTGGACCACTTTCCAGAACGCGGCGGGATTCATACCGCTCATATTGGCCTTCAGCCGGTAGTTGTCCTCCGCAACCATATCCACGACGACGAGGTCGAGCCTGCCGTCGTTGTTGATATCCCCGGCATCCACTCCCATGCTGAAATAGGAAATGTGCTTCAGGTTGTCGTGAATTTTATTGGTGAAGGTGCCATCGCCATTATTGATAAAAAGCCAGTCGGGGATCCAGAAATCATTGGAAATATACAGGTCGGTCCAGCCGTCCCCGTTCAGGTCGCTCGCAGATACACTGTTGGGGAAACCCGTTTTTTTCAGGCCGGCCTTTTCCGTGATGTCCACGAAACGATCCCCCAGGTTTTCAAGCAGTTTGATGCTGTATTCCTCTTTGATGAGTTCGGTGCCGTAATAACTGGAATAGTCACCCGGATTGGGCGGTTGGTTGAGCAGGAGGAGGTCCGGGTCGCCGTCCTTGTCGTAATCGATAAAACTGGCGTGCCGCGTCCGGGCGGAATCCGCCACCCCATATTGTTCCGACTTTTCAGTAAAGGTGCTGTTCCCGTTGTTGATGTACAATTTGTTTTTACGCAGTTCCGGTTTGTCGTCGTACAATTCCCGGGTGATGTAAATATCAATATACCCATCCTTATTGATGTCTTCCATGAGAACTCCCGAAGACCATCCACCATTGCTGAGGATGCCCGCTTTTTTGGTAATGTCTTCAAACTGGAGGTTGCCCTTGTTGAGATAAAGTTTATCCTCCACCAGGTTGCCGGCCATAAATATATCCTGGAGGCCATCGTTGTTGATGTCCGCGATCCCCACCCCGGCGCCGCCATAAAAATTGGAATAGATGGTGATGTTGGCTTCCTTGGTGTCCTTGATCTGGTTGTTGAACCGGATCCGGGTGTGGTCGGGTGAAAGCAGGGTGAACAGTTTTTTCTCGGGAGGCGCGGAAGAGGGGGCCACCTCAAACGAAATACTTCCGGAGAATACCAGTAAAAGAAAAAGAAAGTACTTCATAATACGGGGTTACGGAAATTTAAAGTTTTCAAAAATAGGATATTCGGCCTACATTGCCTGGAGAATTTTGTTCAATTCAATCGATGCCTTAATTATGAAACGAATGATGGTCCCCAGATGCGTGTTGATGCTCTTTTTTTGTCCTCCATTCCTGTTCAAGGTCTTTGCTACCGGACCCGCTGTGCTTTTTTTCAGGGCCAACGCGGACACGGTGGCTAAATTCGAAAAATTTGAGATCAGCCTCGATTTTAAAGCCGATTTTACCAATCCCTTTGATCCGGCCCAGGTGGACCTCCGGGCTTCGTTCACTTCCCCGACAGGAAAGGTCTGGCAGATTCCCGGCTTCTATAATTACAGCAGCTGGACGGCCGTCTGGATGATCCGTTTCTCCCCCGATGAAACCGGGACCTGGAAATACACGGTGAGCATCAAAGACAAAACGGGCGTAAACGACAGCATCAACCGGGTGTTCCAGGTGCGCCCTTCCGCTCACAAGGGCCCGGTAAAAATAGCTGCAAACAAACGTTTTCTCCAGCATGCCAACGGCGACTCCTATTTCGGGGTCGGCCTTTGGTATAACGACAGTTACGCGGCCTATAACCAGGGCAGGATCAACCCGCAGGAACTGGATGAGCTCAAACGACTTGGGGTAAATTTTATCAGCACCTTCATCACCCCGCTTGAAACCCATGGAAGCGGGCTGGGACGGTACGATCAAAGCATCTGCGGCAGGCTGGATGAAGTGCTGCAGCTTTGTGAGGAAAGGGACATCCAGCTCAGCCTCAATATCTGGTTTCATTCCTACCTCTCCGAAACCGTATGGGGAGGGGGCAATATCCGGTGGAATACCAACCCCTATAAACAAATCACCTCAGCCAAAGATTTTTATCGCAGTGAAGAAGCCTGGAAATTCCAGCAACTGCTGTACCGATATATGATCGCCCGCTGGGCATACAGCCGGTCCCTCTTGCTTTGGTTTGTCATCGATGAAGTCAACGGCACCGACGGCTGGGTTTCCGGCGACAGCCTGATGGCTGCCCAATGGGGTAAAAAAGTACATGATTATTTTAAGGCCCACGATCCTTATGGCCACCTCACCACGGGTACCCGCAGCGGAGGCATTGGTGAATTCTGGCATGAAGGCTACCAGATCTTTGATTTGTCCAACCGGGAAATATATGAAGCCCAGGGATTTCCCATTGTCCGGAGCGGCAGGCTGGACAGCGCCGATACCCATCCCCTGGCCCTGAGTTATATGAATTATGCCGGCCAAATAGAAAGGCTCTGGAAAGGTTATGAAAAACCGGCCATCATAGGGGAAACCGGCTGGGACCACACTTTCTATGAACCCAGCATGCCGGGTTACCAGGCCATGTATCACAATGCCCTGTGGGTAACCCTCGCAAAAGGCACCGCCATGACGCCTTTTTGGTGGGCCCACTCCGGCTACCTCAATGACAACATCATCACCAACCAGGTCCGGAATATCGCCCGGTTTTCCCAGGAAATTCCCTTTGCAAAACTCAGCAAGCCAAAACCGGTGGAAGCCATCACGGGAGGCAGTAATGCCTACGCCATGAGCAGTGACCAGCTGATCTATGGCTGGGTGGTCAATCCGGATTCCGATGTCAGCGGGGCACAGGTAAGTTTGACGTTGACAGGCAGTCCCGCCTCAAAATATAAGGTCAGGATTTACCATACCTGGCGGGGGGCTTTTATCCAGGAATCCGAGGTGGTCCCGCAGGGCAATCAGATCCGGTTTGAAATACCGGTGCTGAAGATCCAGGGCGGACGGGGATTTTACATTGGACAGGACGCGGCTTTTATCCTAAGCCCCATAGAATAAGCCGTGGCGAACTCGAAGTCTTCCCAACTGCTAACTTGCCAACTAGCCAACTAGCCAACTTACTAACTAATTAACCTTCCACATACATCCTCTCAATCGCATCCTTGTATTTCTCCAGCAATAACCTTCGCTTGAGTTTTAAGGTTGGTGTCAGTTCTCCCTCCCGGCCATCGGATTTGATGGGAACCCATACCTCGGGCACCAATGTGAATTTTTTTATTTGTTCGATATGTCCAAAAAGCGGATTGTATTGGTCCACGATCTGTTGATAGAGTTTAATAACCTCGGGAAGCTTCACCGCCTCTTTAAGGCCGGTCCAGGGTATTTTTTCTTCTTCAAACCAGTTTTTAAGGCTTTCTTCCGCAGGGACGATGAGGGCGGTCACAAATTTCATCCGGTCGCCGACCAGCATGATATTATCTAACAGGAAATCTTCCTTTAATTTGTTTTCAATGGGGCTGGGCGCTACATATTTCCCACCTGAAGTTTTGAACAATTCTTTTTTGCGGTCCGTAATCTTCAGAAAACGGATGCCGTCCTTGCCGGTGACAAAAGTGCCGACATCTCCGGTGCACAGCCAGGTTTTTCCATCAATGACCTTAAGCGATTCGGCGGTCCACTCCGGGTGCTTGTAATAACCGATCATGATATTGGGACCGGAAGCGAGAATTTCCCCCTCCCCTTCCTTATATATGGCTTCGCTGTTGTCGAGCCGCACCTCCACGTTTGACATCAGGGGGCCGACCGTCCCGATCAGGGCTTTATGGGGTTCAAACAGGCTGATGCTGATGCCGGGCGAAGCTTCCGTAAGTCCATAGGCTTCCCGGACCGGGATGCCCGCTGCCGAAAAAACGCGGATGATCCGGGTGGGGCAGGGCGCCGAACCGGTGACCACCCCCTTGACTTGTCCTCCCAGGGCAGCCCTCCATTTTGAAAAAATCAGTTTATCGGCGATGGCCCACTGGATGGCTTTCAGTCCTGTGGGTTTGAAATCGAATTCATATTCTTCGGTGAGGCTGATGGCCCAAAAAAATAATTTCTTTTTAATCCCGGTGAGGTCTGAACCCTTATTGTATATTTTTTCATAAACCTTTTCCAGCAAACGCGGAACACAGGTAAAAAAATGAGGACTGACCGATTTGAGATCGCCTTGGTCTCCACCCAGGTTGTCCGTCCCGGTCTGGTATACATTGAGCCCGACATAAACAAAGGCATAGGTCGCAGCCCTTTCGAAGATATGACAGATGGGCAGGAAGCTGAGTACTTTTTCCCCGCAGCTTACCGGAAGGATGTCTTTGACTTCCCGGATGCAACTGGCCAGGTTGAAATGGGACAACATCACTCCTTTGGGCTTCCCGGTGGTGCCGCTGGTATAAATGATGGTCACCAGGTCTGAAGGTTTTATGCGGGCGATGCTTTGGTCCACTTCACCGGTGCGGTCGCTGCGCAATAAATCCTTCCAGTGGATTTCGCCGACTCCTTCATCGATGCCTATGATTTGTTTTAGCGCAGGAAGGTTTGCCCGGACATTTCCGATTTTTTGGTCGAGGTCGCCTTTTCCGATAAAAACGGCCTTGCAGGCGGATTCGGTCAGGATATATTCATATTCACCCGGGCTGATGGTCGGATAAAGCGGCACGGAGACCATGCCCGCGTATTGAATGGCGAGGTCAATGACGATCCATTCGGGCTGGTTTTTATAGGAGATGATGGCCATATTGTCCCCCGGTTCGTAACCGGAGTCCAGAAGACCCTGGGCCAATTGGCGGGCCAGTTCAATGATCTGAGCGGTGCTGTAAAATTTCCATTCCCCATTCTGGCGCGATCCGAACGATTTTTCCTGCGGGTAGTGTTTTAACTGGTAATCAAAAAATTCAAAAACGCGCTCAATCGTCATGGGTCAGAATTTAATTGGATTCATGCAGTATCCGGATCTGGTTCAATCGTAGCAATATAGCGAAATTTAGAAAAAAGTAAGTCCCTACTTTGTCGGTTTCCACCATATCATTGAAAAACAGGATGACGAGGATGGAGGACATGGACATGGTGGCCGCAAAGCCCCAATGTCGCAGCGCCGGAAGCTTTGCCCGGAGCAGGGGCTGGGCTTCCAGAAAAAACAACCAGATCAGTACCAGGAAAAAGATCAGTCCGGGGAGGCCTTGCTCCACCGCGGTCATCAGGTAATAATTATGAATCCCGCTCCGGTCCGGGTTTTCACTCACATAGGTTGAAAAACGGTGAAGCGTATAGGCGGGATAAGCGGAATAAAAACCTGCCGGGCCAAATCCCACCAGGTATTTTTCTCCCACCATTCTCACCCCGGCCACCCAGCGGTAAAGCCTTTCCATGGTGGAGATATCCTTTCCCTGCGGAGTGGCTTCAAGCAGGGTGCCGAATTCCACGTGGGTCACGGCTTTGTTGTAATCCGGAGCCAGTTCCAGGTAACGGTTACCCGAAGTAAAATAAATCATGGCCGCAATGCCCAGGGCCGGCAGGATCAACATAGCCCTGTTGACCCATTTCCATCTTACTACAGGATAAACCAGGATCACCGCCGGCAGGGCCAGGTAGGCCGCCCGGGTATAAGAAAAAAAAATACCGGCAAGCAGGACCAGGACCAGTCCGATCCATACCATTCTGAAAAAAGCCTTACGCTTTAACAGATGCCAGACCGGCCAGGCGTAAGGAAGAAGACAGACGAGCAGGCAGGCGTAATTCACATGGTTCCGGTAAAAGGGCCGCACCGCGGTATTGATCTGGTCAAAGGCAAATCCCGAACCGGCATGTTTCCACTCGATGATCATCACCGTGAGGGCAGCCGTGCCGATGGAAAGAAGAGCGAAACGGAAAAGCCTTTTTTCATTTTTCAGAAAAAGATAGGCCAGGATATAGAATACAAAAAGATACCAGGTTTTGGATATCCAGTATTTCAACGAAACCCATACGTCCTGGCTGGAAAGGCTGGTAAATAATATCCACAACCAATGTACGGCCAGGGCAACCGTGATGGGGTGTTTCAGAATTTTCCGGATATCCGCGGTCGCAGGATGGAGCACATACACCAGGCCGAAGCCAAACAACCACCACATCAAAAGTTCATCCGGAAAATCCGTGGCAAAACCGCCCGGCAGGTCCACTTCGGTACTCAAGGGGATACTGATCAATAACAGGTAAAATATCCAGTGAAGACGGTGAACGCTGATCTGGAAAAAAAGCAAAAACAGGGGGGCCAGAAAACACCAGGTTTCCTGAAAAACGATTCCCGCCAAGGCGGAAATCAATACAAATACCGGAAATCCGTTTCGGTCAATCCACAGCCGGAATCCCTCAGCCTGCATAAAAACTATTTCCAGAAGGATTTCAGAATATAATACAGGCTGAGCGAAAGGGCGGAAAACAAGGCAGCGGCGATTACCAGGAGACTGCGTGTCGGCCTCGATTTGTAGATGGGTATTTCGGCCTGGGATACGGTGATCAGGGCGGGGGCTGCAGCGCCAGCCGTATTGACCGCATGCTGATAGCGGATCCGGTCTTCATTTAACTGGGCATTCAACCTTTCAATATTGAGGTCAAGCGACTGGATCCGTGAAACCCCTTCATTAAAATTTTCAAGACTGAAGGAAGCCACCCCTGCGTTTGACCTGGTGATGTTCCGCCATTGCGTTTCCAGGCCTTTAATGCGGGCGGCCAGGTACATGAGGGTATCCCTGGGGGCATTGCTTTTTTTCAATACTTCATAGCGGGCTTGTTCTCCGGCCAGGTCGCTGGACACTTGTGCGGCAATGGCGGACATGGATTCCGTCTGGGCCTCAATATTGTAAATGGGGTAAATTTTCCTCAACCGGTACAAACTGTCGTTGAGCGCATGCAGCAAAGCCTGCTTTTCCTGGATGCTCGCCCGGTAGGTGACCGATACGGCACTCAGGCGATCGGTGATCAGTTTGACCGCAGCCCGGTTTACCGATTCCCGCGCTTCATTGGACATGCTGGCAGCCAGGGCTTTGTCCTGGTCTTCTATGCTCAGTTCGATGGCATCGTATTTGGTTTTCACGACTTCCATCCTTTTGTCCAGTTTTTTCCGGATTTTATGATGGGCAAAAGGACGGGTGGAATCCATCTTATAATGCCGGTAGAGGTCAAAAGTGGAAATCAGGTGATCTTTGATTTCGTTGGAATGACAAAGAGTGAGGAGCCGGTCCAGGTCTTCCCCGCTGCCATAAAACTCAGGGTCGGATAAGGAATTGCCGAAGATGAGCTCGGGCTTGGCCAGGTCGGGGCTGGCCGCATAAAATACCGTAGTGGCCTTATAATAATTTTTTAAAGTCAGGGAAAGCAGCGCCGCACAGATCCCGACCAGGAGTGCCCAGGTGAAAATCGGTTTTTTTTTATCCCAGAGGATTCGGATAGCGTCCCTGATTTGCTCCGGTTCTTCCATACAACGAAAGTATGAATTTCTGGTCAGCCGACGCCCGGGCTCAATCGACGCCTGGTTTAAAGACTAAACGGAAAACTTGGGCCAGGGGCAACAAATTTGAGGAGAACACCAAAATCAACAGGGCCAGCACATGAACCGGAATCGCAGCCGGTGCAGGAAGCCCTGAATAAAGCACTCCTGTCCCGGTCAACACAGCCATCCCCAGAACCAATACCATAAGGCCGAAGTGCTTCCATTGAAACCGGATGATCTTGCGTAAATGGATCAAACCGGCGAGTAAAAAGGCAGTGATGGTTTGGGTGACCAGGGCCACCCCTGCCGCCCCGGCGGCTCCATAGCTGCGCGTGACCAGCAAATGACCGGCTGCGTTGATGCAGATGGAAATTAAAAACAACCGGTTCATGGCACCGGCTTCCTTCACCGCGGTTAACAGGGTGCTGAGCAGGTAGTTGATGGTTAGGGGAACCAGGTTCAGAATCGTAAGGTGGAGAATGTCTTCCGCCGGATCGGTATAAAGGGCCTGCATGATATACCGGTGCTGGAAAGCCAGGGGCATTGCGATCAGAGAGGCAAGCACAATCATCAGTTTCCAGGCGAGGTCAAAAAGGGACTGGCGCTGTTCCCACAATTTCTGGCCGGTCGCATGGGCAAACATGGGCATCAGAATTCCGGCAAATAAAAAACCGAGCATATTGGCCGCATCGAGGAGGCGGTAGGCGGCCGCATAAATCCCGGATTGTTGGGCTCCGTCGTTCCGCAGCCCATTTAGCCAGACCGGCTCCATCCTGGAAAAGAGGACCATAAGGATAAAAATCATGGCATAAGGAAAGCATTGCCTTAAAATCCCTATTGCCGCCGGCAAGGTGCCCATCCGTAATCCCGGCTTTGTTTTAAACCAAAACCAAAACAATCCGGTAACCAGGGGAATCACCAGGGAATAAAACTGGATGGACAGGAAAATAAAAACAGGCTGACCTTCAAAGGCAGGGAAAATAAACAAGGCAAGAAGGATAAAAATTAATTTATCCGCAACTGAAAAGAGGCTGTCCAGACGGTAATGACCCAGGCCGGACACAAAGGCCCTGAGGTACAAGATTCCTGCCAGTAAGATCTGGTTGATCGCGATACCCAGGATGAGGAAAGGTTGTGACCGCATGGAGTTCCCGGCCAAAAGGAAATATAAAACCAGGAAAGCCAGAGCAAAGAAAGGCCTCAGCCAAGCCGTATTTTTCCAGATTTCCAGGGCTGCGGACCGGTCAGAGGAGATTTTTTGATTGACATAAACCGTCATGCCCAAATCCAGCAGGATCTGGGGTATCATGGACAGGGAAAACAAAGTGAAATACAGGCCCCAGGCTTCATTGCCGGCCTGGTTTTGAAAATCCCTTTCTATAAAAAGAACATAGAACGGTTTGATCAACAGGTTGGCAAGCAGGAGAAAACCGATATTGAGGACAAATTCACGCCGGTAAATGGCCATGCGAACGGGAGTGTCCGCAAAGGTATCATTTAGGTTTAAGAAAACATTAGCACTTGATGGCATTGCGTTTGGATACCCAGGGGACCAGCGAATTCGTTTTATTGGTCTATTCGTACCTTTGACCCTTTTATGTTCAAAAGCCGGCTTCTGCTTCCATGCATCCTGATTTCTTTGGGTCTTTCGGCCCAGCCCCAGCGTGGTTTTGAAGCGGGACCCTGGCTGGGAGGGGCACATTATTTCGGCGATCTTAATACCACTTATAAAATTAACAGGCCCGGTCCGCTGGGCAGTCTTGCCCTGCGGTATAATTTTAATCAGCGGCTCGCCGCCATGGCCAAATTGAACGCTTTCCGCGTGTCGGCGGACGACGCTTTATCCACCAATGCCTTTGAAAAAAACCGCAATCTCAGTTTTTTCTCTACCGTTTTTGAAGGCAGCGCCCAGTTTGAATTTAATTTTTTCCCCTATAAACACGGTGATAAGGAACGTTACTTCACCCCCTATCTCTTTGCAGGAGCATCCGCCTTCAACTACAATCCCAAAACGAGGTACAACGGAGCCGTCGTTAAATTGCAGCCCCTCGGTACGGAAGGCCAGCCCATCGGTGAGGAATACAGCCTCTTTCAACCCGCCCTGCTCTATGGCATGGGATTCAAATACGATCTCAGTCCGTCCTGGAGCCTCAATATCGAAATCAGCGCCCGGACCTTATACACCGATTATATCGATGATGTGAGCACCGTCTATCCTTCACCGGATCAACTGGCAAACCGGGACCCGCTTTCCGCCATCCTGAGCGACCGCAGCCTACAAGCGGACACGGAACCCGGAAGACAGCGGGGCGACCGGAGGGAGAGCGACGGCTTTGGCATGCTCAGTATCGGCCTCATGTATTTTTTTAATCCCCTGCCCTGTCCGAAGATCCTTAAGTGATGCGGAATTGTGGAATTGTAAAATTGTGGAATTGTTTTGTGTCTACATTTTTATAACTGTGTAACCACAACCTACTAACCACTATCCACCGCCCACTATCCACGCCCACTGCCCACCCCTTTGCTTTTCAAACGGATTGTCTCTATCTTTCACGCTTACCGATAACCGATAGACGATCATGCGCCAGATTATAACTCTTTTATATTTTTTGACCGCTCTTTCCCTCCACGCCCAGGTCCATATCCGGACCAACCTGGTCGGATACCAGCCTGCAGACCATAAATCCGCCATCGCGTTCACAGACCTGGACCTGTCCGGGGAATTCCAGGTCGTGGATGTTTCCGGTAAACTTGTTTTTTCAGGTCCGATCCTTCCTGCCAAAGCCCCCGGCTACGGGCCTTTTAAAAATTATTATGAATTGGATTTTTCCGGGCTGACTGCAGGCGGGCAATACCAGCTGGTGATTCCCGGCCGCTTGCAGGCGACCTCACCCTCCTTCCACATTGATCCCGGCTTATATAAAAATCTCCCCGACGTGTTGCTTGAATTCATGCGGCAGCAGCGATGTGGATACAATCCATTTTTTGACCACGTCTGTCACCAGAAGGACGGCCGCATCATGGATGGACCCATACCGGACTCAACCTATGTCGATGTGACCGGAGGCTGGCACGATGCCGGGGACCAGCTCAAATACCTGATCACCGGGAGCAATGCCACCGCCCGCATGATCATGGCTTACCAGCATTTTCCCCAGGTGTTCAAGGACCAATTTAACGCCCTGGGCCAGCCCGGCGCCAATAAGATCCCGGATGTGCTGGATGAAGCCAAATGGGGACTGGACTGGATTCTCCGTTTGCATTACGCCCCCGGCCACCTGATCCATATGGTGGCGGACGACCGCGATCATGTAGGCTGGAAACTGCCAATGTACGACCCCTCCAATTTTGGCTGGGGCAAGGATTCTTACCGGGTTGCCTATTATGCCACGGGCAAACCCCAGGGACTTGGCAAATATAAAAGCCAGGCTACGGGCATTGCAAATGTGGCCGGGCGGTCGGCCGCTGCCCTGGCCCTGGGTCACCAGGTCTGGAAACAAAAGGGTTATGACCCGGCCTTTGCCCTCAAATGCCTGCAGGCCGCGGAAGATTTGTACCGCATGGCCAAACAACAAGCCGGATACCAACAGGGCAATTCCTATGGGGCGCCATACCGGTACAACGAGGATACCTGGACGGACGATATGGAATGGGCCGCCGCTGAATTGTACCGGGCCACCCGCAAGCCCTCTTATCTCACCGATGCCAAAACGTATGCCACCCAAACCGGGGAACTGTCCTGGATCCAGCACGATACCTCCGCCCACTACCAGTTTTATCCTTTTATGAATATTGCGCATTATGCCCTGTACAACCTGGTGGATCCGGCTTTTAAAGCCAAACTGGCAGGCTACTACCGAAACGGGATAAAACAAACACTGAAACAACGGGCCGGACTCAACGCCTTCCAGCATGGAGTACCCTTTATCTGGTGTTCCAACAACCTGCTCATCGACCTGGTGCTGCAAATCCATCTTTATGAAAAAATGACCGGGGACAAACAATTCAGCGCATACAAATTAAACATGCGGGACTGGCTCTTCGGCCGCAATCCCTGGGGCAGCAGCATGTTTATGAATATCCCCACGCAGGGTCCGTACCCGCGTGATGTCCATACCTCCACCTGGGCCCTGACCAAAAAGGAGGTCCCGGGCGGACTGGTGGACGGACCGATTTATTATACCACTTACCAAAAACAAATCGGCCTCCAACTCACTCATGCGGATCCCTATGCCGCCTTTCAAAACGGTTACGTAGTCTATCACGACGATATCGGTGACTACTGTACCAATGAACCGACCATGGACGGCACTGCCTGCGCCGTTTTTTTCATGGCCCTGTTTACGGAATGATCTTAGGGGTGAGGAGTGAGGTTTGAGGTTTGAGGTCCCGAGCCCTAACCCTTGGGAGAAGATGGGCAGTTCTCCTCCTTTGACTATTGACTATTGACTATTGACTATTGACTATTGACTGTTGGCTGTTGACCAACTTATGTCATGGATTCTCATAATTTCCTGACTTTTTGGCAGGATACTGATAAGGGAATATTATTTGATGCTTCTATTTGAATCGACTAATACGTTTTAAGTAATAACCATGTTTGACTCGTTAAAATTTTCAGCTCCTGAAGAAATTGAATTCCCCCTGTTGGCGACCGAAGAAGAAGAGGAGCCTTCAAGGGAAACCGATGAACCGGAGATTTTGGGAGTGCTTCCCCTGAAAAACACCGTGCAGTTTCCGGGTATTGTACTGCCCATCACCATAGGCCGGGACAAGTCCATACAGGCTGTGAATGAAGCCTATAAACACGACAAGCGCATAGCGGTCGTCACGCAAAAGGAAGCCGGCAATGAGGACCCCAATTTTAACGGCCTATACCGGATCGGGACCATCGCCCGCATCCTCAAAGTGCTGAAAATGCCGGACGGAACGACCACGGCCATTCTCCAGGGACGCAAAAGGATAAAAATCCTCGAGGAGCTGACGGAGGAGCCCATCATGAAAGCAAGGGTGGCCGCCCTGGTGTACAAACCCGTGAGCAACAAGCTTGAATTTGAAGCCCTCATCGCCACCATCAAGGATCTGGGCAAACGCATCATCGACCTTTCGCCGCATATCCCGGGAGAAGCCGCCACCATGCTCCGAAATATCAGCGACGACAGTTTCCTGCTCAATTTTATAGCTTCCAACCTGGGCGTCAACCTCCAGCAAAGGCAGCAATTGCTGGAAATGAACGACCTGCTTAAAAAAGGACAGGCCATCCTGGAGTACATGCACAAAGACCTCCAGCTGCTCGAGCTCAAAGAACAGATAGAAAGCAAGGTGAGGGGGGATATCGAAAAACAACAAAGGGATTATTTCCTCAATCAGCAACTCAAAACGATCCAGGATGAACTGGGCCAAAATCCGCAGGAAGACGAGCTTAAAAAACTGGAAGTACGCGCCGCCGCAAAAAAATGGCCCACAGCAGCTAAAGATGCTTTTGACCGCGAACTGGCCAAACTGCGCAGGTCCAATCCCCAGATGGCCGAGTATGGGGTAACCCTGAATTATGTGGAATTTCTCCTGGATCTGCCCTGGCAGGAGTACACCAAGGATAATTTTGACCTCAATAAAGTCAAGGCCGTCCTGGACCAGGATCATTTTGGACTGGATGATGTGAAGGAAAGAATCCTGGAGCACCTGGCCGTTCTCAAACTCAAGGGGGATATGAAATCGCCCATCCTTTGCCTGGTAGGCCCTCCCGGAGTGGGCAAAACGTCACTGGGCAAGTCCGTTTCCAAAGCCCTCAAGCGGAAATTCGTGAGAATGTCCCTGGGAGGGCTTCACGATGAAGCCGAGATCCGGGGTCACCGCAAAACTTATATCGGCGCCCTTCCCGGCCGGATCCTGCAGTCCATTAAAAAATCCGCCTCTTCCAACCCGGTATTCATCCTCGACGAAATCGACAAACTGGGCAAGGACTTTCGCGGCGACCCTTCATCGGCTCTCCTGGAAGTATTGGACCCGGAACAAAACACGACTTTTTACGACAATTATCTCGAGCTCGAATACGACCTGTCCAAGGTATTATTCATCGCCACCGCCAATTCCCTGCAAAACATCCAGCCCGCCCTGCTCGACCGGATGGAGATCATTGAGCTCAGCGGTTATTCGACTGAAGAAAAAATTGAGATTGCCAAAAGGCACCTGATCCCCAAACAGCTTGCAGCCCACGGCCTCAAACCCAAACACATCAAGTGGAACGACGAGGTGATTGCCCAGGTGATCGACAATTATACCCGGGAATCCGGCGTCCGGGCCCTGGATCGCCAGATCGCAGGACTGATGCGCCGGGTGGCCAAGGAGGTAGCCCTGAAATCCTCCTATTCCATCACCCTCACCAAGGCGGATGTGACCCGGATGCTCGGCCTGGAAAAGGTCAACCCGGATACCTATCAGGATGTGACCATGCCCGGCGTTGCCATAGGACTGGCCTGGACCCGAGTGGGCGGAGACATCCTCTACATCGAGTCCAGCCTGAGCAAGGGGAAAGGAAAACTCACCCTCACCGGAAACCTGGGGGATGTCATGAAGGAATCGGCGACCACGGCCCTCAGCTTCGTTAAATCCAAAAGCAAGTCCCTGGGCATCGATGAAAACATTTTCGAAACGCACGATATCCATATCCACATTCCGGAAGGCGCCATACCCAAGGACGGGCCTTCGGCCGGGATTACGATGCTGACCAGCCTGGTTTCCGCCTTTACCAATACGCCGGTCAAGGCCCACCTGGCCATGAGCGGGGAAATCACTCTTCGCGGAAAAGTACTGCCGGTCGGCGGGATCAAGGAAAAAGTGCTGGCTGCCAAAAGGGCCGGCATCAAAGAAATCATTCTCTGCCGGGAAAATGAAAAAGACATCCGGGAAATCAAACCCGAGTACATCGCCGGATTGCAGTTTAAATATGTAGACCGGATGGAGGAGGTGATTGGTTTGGCGATATAGTGAGGATTGAGGATTGAGGATTGAGGATTGAGGTTAGTCCTTGGTGTTAGAGGCCGATTGGAATACTGACCAGCAGAGTATCCCAGCCAAGGTACATGATCGCATTTTTATCATCCACCTTTTCAAATACGATTGAAAAATTTTCGAGTGTTTTGGTATTTGTCCTCACCGGTACTTTAATCCGCAACACATCCTGTTCTGCCTTATAACTATAAGCACCCCAGTGATCCAAAGCGGAGTTGAGGATGATCGTCCATTCATTGGTTTCAGGAATAGTAAACAGGGCATAGGTACCTGCTTTTAATTCCATCCCGCCAAATAGCAGATCCCGGTAGAATTTTATTTCAGTGGCTTCGTTGGCTCCTGTTCGCCATACTTTACCATACGGAATCAGTTTACCTAAAAGTTCCCTGCCGTTTTTTGCAGGCCGGCTGTAAATCACCCGGATCATGGCCGTATCCGAACCTATGCGTTGGGGTGCAAATCGCCGGTCGTGGGCGTAATCGTTCGGATAATAGACCATATCCAGGGGGCTTTTATCCAGCTCGAAAAAATTTTGCGCAGCTAATCCGGAAAAATTCAGGGCGACCAGGATAACGATGAAAAGGTTCTTCATGCCTTAAAGATAAAAATTAGCAGTGGCATGGTTTGATCACCAAAGGATGGTTTCGCCCTGCCAGTCGGGGAAAAGAGGCCGGCGCTCACCGGCATGGTTAGATACCGGACGAATTGATTTATAAGTGATCGAACATAAAGTTTATGAAGTTCAACCAGGGGGGTGTCTAAAAAGTACAAAATTCACATGAATGGCCAAACAAAGGCGAGGTTGCTTCAGTGCCTGCCCGACTGATCAATAAGATAACGGTGTGGTCAGGCGGGCGTCCCGCCTGAAGCGTTTTAGCAGTATGTCATAAGAGAGTTTAAAATACAATTTCATATTGCATTTCTGATGGCATTAAAATATTGCGAACCAGTTTCAGGCGAGGACGCCCTGAAACAACCTCGTTTGTGCTGATCATTCTATACACTAACTGGACAATATCTTGAATTTTTAGACCCCCCAACCATAGTCCGCCTCGCCATCCAAGGACGGCAAGGGAGGTCAACCTAAATGGGCACAGATGGAAACCGGGCTTAGATCCTTAGCCCATGGATGGATGGCTTTTTCGATTTTGGCTCCTCGTCTTGCCGTTGAAAATTTTGATCCCTGCGCCTATTGTCACAAGAGGGATGGTTTGAGTGATGCCAGCGTTGCCACTTGGGTAACGTTGAGTGCTTCGAAATGGCTGAAGAAAGCGCTGATATCGTAAACGTGGTTAAATTCGATTTCACCGATACCATAAAAATCCAACAAGGTCTTCCTGATTTTCTTTGACAATCTGACGGTTCCTCAGTTGGTTCCTTTAGGCGTCCTCGCCTAAAGGAGTATAATTATTAACCGGTTTCAGGCGGGGACGCCAGAAACAAGCATTCAACGACCTTTTAATTTAAACTCAGTACTTAAAGGTTCTGATGGTGCCCTGAAGCTGTAATTTTGCCTTTATAGTTTACTGTTTTAACTGCAAACGGCTATTGTAACTTTTCTGTTACCAAAAAATCAAAGCATCGCTTTAAAATGAATTTGAAATAAGCATGAAACAACATTTGGCCCATATCGCCTTATTGGTAAATGACTATGATGAAGCCATACAATACTATACTCAGCAGCTCCACTTTACCTTAAAGGAGGATACCCCCTTGAGTGAAACCAAACGCTGGGTAGTGGTGGCTCCTCCGGGATCCGGCCAAACTTCTTTGCTCCTGGCCCGGGCCGCCGATGACTACCAGGCGGGCTTTGTAGGCAACCAATCCGGCGGCCGGGTCTTTCTGTTCCTGCATACGGACGATTTCTGGAGGGATTACCGGGAGATGGTGGTTAAAAACATCGAGTTTGTAAGACCCCCTTCGGTGGAATCCTATGGTACCGTGGCCGTGTTCAGAGATCTTTATGGGAACCTCTGGGATTTGATACAACCGGCCGGAACCGATGATTGAGAAAACCGGATTGAAATAAATGAAAAGTCTCCAATCCATCCCAGCTCCGTGTATCTCATAAACAGATGGTATTTTTAGATATGAAATCATTGCCCCGGGGAATTGCTCTTTTAATCATATCAGGCTGTCTTTTCCCGGCGTGTAAACCACCCGACCCGAACATGCCTCCGACGCAAAAGTCATCCAATGCAACTCCGTATACCAGCGACCCCGCCTGGTGGAAAGAAGCCGTCGTGTACCAGATCTATCCCCGAAGCTTTAAGGATACGGACGGAGATGGCATAGGCGATTTGAAAGGCATCATTGAAAAACTGGATTATATCAAAAGCCTGGGCATTGACATGGTCTGGCTGAATCCGGTCTATGCCTCCCCCAATAAGGACAACGGATACGATATCAGCGATTACCGGGATATCATGGAGGAGTTTGGCAGCATGGCCGATTTCGACAGTCTGTTGAGGGGTTTTCATGAACGGAATATCCGGGTATTCATGGACCTGGTCGTCAACCATTGCAGCAATCAACATGCCTGGTTTCAATCCGCCAGCCGGGACCGCAACAGCCCCTATTACCGGTATTTTCACTGGTGGCCGGCGGAAAAAGGCAAACCGCCTTACCGGTGGAGCATATTTGACGAAAAAGGTGATGCCTGGGAATACAACGCGGCGACCAGCTCCTATTACCTGCATTATTTTTCGGATTTTCAACCCGACCTCAACTGGGAGAACCCGGCTTTGCGGCAGGAAATTTATAAAATGATGCGTTTCTGGCTGGACAAGGGCATTGACGGATTCCGTCTGGATGCCATTGCCTTTTGTTCCAAAGACACGACCTGGCCGGCCTTACCGGAAGAATATCATGGAAACTGGCCCTTGTATTATGCCAGCGGCCCCCATCTGCATGACTATATGCAGGAGATGAACCGCGAGGTGTTCAGTAAATACGATATCGCCACAGTGGCTGAAGCTATGGGCGATGTGGAGCGGGTGATGAAATTTGTGGATCCTGCACGGAAAGAACTGAATATGGCCTATTCCTTTGAAGCCATCGATTTTGGTTATCTGCCCAATGAATACAAAATGCCTGACCCGAAAGGATTTGACCTGGTGCAATGGAAAAAAATTCATGCCAAATGGACGGATGCTTTTTCGGAAAGGGGTTGGGGCACCATTTACCTGGGCAATCACGATCAGCCGCGCATGCTCAGCCGGTGGGGCGACGATCGTCCCGAATATAGGGTCCTTTCTTCTAAAATGCTCACCACTTTCATCCTGAGCATGCGGGGCACGCCCTATTATTATTACGGGGACGAAATCGGCATGGACAATATCCGCTTTGATAAAATAGAAGATTACAAAGATATCGAGCTGCTTACCAACTATGCCCAGGTGAAAGCAAAAGGAGGCGACCTGAAACGGTTTTTGGAAGGCATGAAAATTTCTTCCCGCGACAACGGACGCACCCCCATGCAATGGAATGATAAGGAACAGGGCGGATTCACCGCAGGCAGGCCCTGGTTAAAGGTGAATCCCAATTATCCGGCCGTAAATGTATCTGTACAGGAAAACGACCCGAATTCAATACTCAACCATTTCAGAAAAATGGTGCAGTTGCGGAAACACAATCCAGTACTGATCTATGGGGATTGGAAACTGGTCGATCCTGAAAACCCTTCTATTTTTGCTTACAGCCGGGAGTGGGAAGGAAAAAAAGTATTGGTCGTTTTGAATTTCAAAAATACCAGGGCCACGCTCCGGACGGACCTGGATCTGAGTCATGCCAGGGTCTGGACCGGAAATTATCCGGATCCGCCCGGAAAAAAGGAATTGAGGCCCTATGAGGCGGTGATCTGGGAGCTTTAAAAGGTATGAAGACCTGGTCCCGCATCCGGAGGGTTTAAATCGTTCATTCGCATCCCCTGATTTTTATATATTGTCTTGAAATAACCTTTTATACGAATGTCGATCATCAAAACTCCGGATCAGCGGGTCAGGGTATTTATCAGTTCTACGATAAACGAATTGGCAGATGAACGCAAAGCCGCCCGGGAAGCCATCGGTAACCTTCGTTTAATTCCCGTATTTTTTGAAGCGGGCGCCCGCCCCCACCCCCCCCGGGACCTTTATTCCGCCTATCTGGACCAAAGCCATATTTTCCTGGGCATCTACTGGAACAGTTACGGCTGGGTTGCCCCCGGTGCAAAGATTTCCGGTCTGGAAGATGAGTACCGCCTATGCGGGAATGATAAACCGAAATTGATCTATGTGAAACGTTCTTCCGAACGGCAATCCAGATTGCAGGAATTGCTGGCCGATATCGAAAAAAGCGAAACCGCCTGTTACCAGACTTTCTCGGATGCGGACGAATTGCAAAGACTCATTGAAAACGACCTCTCCGTTCTCCTTTCTGAATCTTTCGAAAACGCTTTGTCGGCCCGGCAGCCAAAGGGAGGGAGCGACGGGGACTGGTCCCTCGCCCCGCATCATCGGTTTGAAGAAATCCCTAATCTCCGTTCGGAGATTTATGGCCGGGAGGAGGACCTGGCCAGGGTAAATGAACTCCTGATCAAGCCGGGTGTCGGCCTGCTTACCCTTCTGGGCGCCGGAGGTACGGGTAAAACCACCCTTTCGGTACATGTTGCCCACGCTGTAAAAGACCGATTCCGGAACGGAGCGATATTTGTCCCCCTGGCTCCGGTCACGGACCATCGCCTGGTCGGAGCTACCCTTGCCGGGGTAATGGGCATCCAGGACAGCGGCAAACAACCCATTGAACAGACCCTGGTGGACTTCCTGTCGGATAAACAAATCCTGATGGTCCTGGACAATTTCGAACAGGTGGTGGAAGCCTCGCGATTTCTGAGTGATATCCTCGGCCAATGTAAAGACGTCAAAATCCTGGTGACCAGCCGGACTTCCCTTCATATCCGGAATGAACGCATTTACAACCTGGCCCCCCTGGTTTTACCGGGCGAACACCAGATTCTAAGCCCGGAGGAACTGAGAAAATATCCCGCCACCCTGCTGTTTGTCGAGCGGGCCCTTGAGGTCAATCAGGGACTCCGGCTTAATAAAGAAAATACCGAAGCCATCCTGGAGATTTGCAGGCGGTTGGATGGTTTACCCCTGGCCATCGAACTGGCTGCGGCCCGGACAAAATTTTTCCAGCCCGCCGCCATGATGGCCCGCATAGAAAAAAGCCTGGACCTCGTATCCAAAGGCCAAAAGGACCTGCCCGAAAGGCAGCAAACCCTCCGCGCGGCTATAGAATGGAGTTATGGTCTGCTGGCCGAGGATACCCGCAAGGCATTTCGCCAATTGGGCATTTTTAAAAGAAGCTGGACCCTCGATGCCATGGATGTCGTCCTGAATGGCGAAAAGCCAACCGTGGATGTGGAAGAGATGACGGAACGCTTATTGGATGTCAGCCTGATCAAACCATCCATGGCAGGCCACGCTTCAGAACCCCGGTTCAATATGCTGCAAACGGTGCATGAATATGCAATGGAAATGCTGGAACAAGCTCCGGAAGCATTGGAAACTAAAAAACGCTACGCGGATTACTTTCTGGATTTAAGTAAAGCGGCCTCTGAATATGCCTGGTGGGCTCATGGAGAATCCTGGTTGGACAAGCTGGAAACGGAATATCAAAACATCCGTTCTGCCTTCTATTTTTTTATTGAGCAAAAAGAATATGAGAAGGCATGGGATCTGTTTTATTACATGGTAGTATACTGGAATATCCGGGGGGGATTTTCGGAAGGCCTGAAATGGATTGAAGACGCCGGAATTTTAAATCCTGAGCTCCAGGAATCCGAACTCATAAGTGTCGAGTCCCGGGGAAGAACCCTCACATGGGCAGCCCTGGTGCGCCTTATGCTCATGCAAATTGATGAAGGATACCAACTGTTGCATAAAGCGGAAGAAATGTTAGCACCCACCGATAACCGCAGGGATTACGCCTATGCCCTACTGTTTGACGGCTGTTTCGGTGCCTTCCTGGGCTTTCCGGATGCCCCGGTTAAAATAGAACAAGCCAGGGTGCTTTGCGAGGGGCTAAAGGAACCCCTTCCGTTGACCATGTTTTATGTATGGGGCTATGAATACTACCGGCAACAAAACCGGATGGACCTGGTAAATAAACACTTTGAACAAGCCCAAAAAATTGCCTCCGAACTCGGAATTACCTATATCCTTGGTGCTTTGTTTATACAAAAGTTCAGTTTGGATGTCATGAATCCGGAAAACGATTGGGAGCAGACGGCCCGGGAGGCCCAGTCCATGTATAAGTTATTGCCCGAAAAGGGATATAAAGGACTCAAATCAGCCGCTATGAATGCTTACGCTTACGCCCAGCTTATGCAAGGCAAACCGGAAGCAAGCCACCTTCCCCTGATGAAAGCGCTGGAATTTGCCAGGGAATGCGGAGAAAAAGAAAGCGAGTTTTATGGCATCATGCTGGCCATTGGATATTTTAAAGTCGTCCAAAACAATGAAAAGGCCTACAAACTTTTCGGAGCGTTGGACACCTTCCTGGAAGTAACCCAATACCCGCTGATTGGCGCATCAGAAGTCCAATATGCCCAAGTCAAATCTAAACTTGAACCCAATTTTACACTGGCCGAAAACAATCGATGGTACGATGAAGGGCGAAAATGGAGAATTGAAGAAGCCGTGATGTACGCCATGCAGGAACAGACCTGATCAAAAACCTTAGGCTAAAGGCCCTTTACAACTTACTGTTGCTTACAAAGGCAACCTTTTTCCCATCCGGCGACCAGCTGGGTACATTGATGGTCCCCTGGCCTCCGTATATGTAGGCGATCGTTCTGGGCACCCCGCCACTTGCCGGCATGATCCTCAGGTACACCCTTTGGTAAAAAGGATGGGTGGTCGGATCAATTTCTTTGGGAAAGGAAATAAAAAGGATTTGTTTGCCGTCGGGTGAAAAATGGGGAAACCAATCGTTGTACTCATCAAAGGTCACCTGCTGCTGACCGCTGCCATCGGGTTTCATCCGCCAGAGTTTCATGGTGCCCGTGCGGACTGAATTGAAATAGATCCACTGGCCGTTGGGGCTGTACTCCGGCCCGTCATCCAGGGTGGGGCTGTTGGTGATCTGGGTTTCTTTCCGGGTGGCAATGTCCACGGCCCAGATATCATATTGTCCTTTTCGTTGGCCGGTAAAGATGAGTTTGCGGCCATCGGGAGACCAACTGTGCAGGTAAGAATGACCGGAATCCGGGGAAGTGATCTGAACCGGTTTATCGGAACCGGTGATGGGCAAAGTGTACAAAGTGGAGATCCTTCTTTCCCCCACATGATTGCTGATGGCCAGTTTGGTCCCATCGAAGGAAATCACATGATCGTTATTGTTGGACCGGGCCTCCCCCGTGTTCAGTTCCGTGATCTTTCCGTCCGCCAGGGCGTACTTGTACAAGAGCCCGGCGGAACTGTTGTAAATCAGATGTTTCCCGTCTTTGGTCCAGTTGGGAGCCTGGATGGAATTGGGTACGCTGTATAAAATTTTCCGGTGACCGGTGGCCACCTCCATCACTTCCAGGTGGCTGCCGATATAATCCCGGTAAGGGCGGTAATCCGGGTTCACGGGAATGATGATCCGCACATTGCTGAATACCGCGGTCTCCAGCACATCCTCTACATGAGAGCAAATAAACAGGCCTGCATAGACTTCTTCATTGAGTTCGATTTCCTTTGAAACCGATTTATAATTCTCCCCGAAGGTCCCGGCAGAGAAAGTAAACAGATTGCCTCTGCGCGAAAATTCAATATCCGTCGGATGATAGGAGGACAGGACGACCTGGTAGGTGTTGGAGGTATCCGTGGGCCGGTATTGCAGGGAACTGAGGATATCCCCGTGTACGCAGGCGTCGGCATACCGGGAATTAGTGGTCAGTTCATCCCGGGCGATGATGCCTATTTTGCGGTGCTCCGCGGCGCCTTTGCCAATAAACTTTATGGTGGCGCTGATCGTAAAATCCCCTTTGATTTTTTTCCATAAAAAATGAAACTGGTCCGCCTTGGCCCACATATTGATTCCTGCTCCCGTGACGGTATACGTCTGCTCTTTTTCATCGTACACGGCCGAACCCGGCAGTTTAGGGTTTCCCACGTCCTGGTGATGGTCAAACTGCCCGATGGGATTCATTTGCCCGAAGCCGGCAATCGAGAATAACAAAAGGATTACAGAAATGCTTTTCTTCATGATTAAATGATTGGGCCACTAAGTTAGGACGGGATCTGCAAAGGGGGCTATACCGCCTTGGGATTTCGGCCTGAAATCGTTGGCCCATATCACATTCTTAATCCAAAATGAAACAAAACCCTCAAAAAAGGCGAGTGGTCTTGAGTGGCCTCAAATAATAATTTTCACGGGTTTTGATTTGTTGTCTAATTTTGGTCACTCGCTGAATCACCGATTCATTTCCTTTATTAAAGTTTAAAACCTTATTTTATGACCTCAGAAACCAACAGCATCAACTGGTTTGAGATTTCCGTGAGCGATTTGCCGCGTGCCCGGAAATTTTACGAAACTCTTTTCGGCATAGAAATGCCCACCGACACCATGATGGGCATGGAAATGGCCTTTTTCCCCTATGAAAATGGAAGCGGGAAAGCATCCGGCGCATTGGTCAAAAGCGACTATCACATTCCCAGTGAAAACGGGGTAAAAATTTATCTCAACGGTAACCCGGACCTTCAAAATGCCTTGTCTAAAGTGGAAGGAGCGGGTGGACGAATCACCATGCCCAAAACCCATATAGGGGACGACGTCGGGTACATGGCCTTCTTTTTGGATACGGAAGGGAATTCGATTGCCCTGCATTCGAATGGTTGAATTGTGGAATTGTTGAAGTGCGGAATTGTTTTAAGGCTACCTGCCTCGATCCAAGCACCAATCACAACTAAGGGAATGTTTGGAAAAGGGAGGATGGGGGAAAGGGAGGAAGAAGACGACCTATCTGTCGTGCAGTTCAATCTGCTAATTTTGTCCAATGTCCCAATTCCAAACTCTCGAAGATTTTAAGTCAAGCCTTAGCCTGGCCGAGCCACCGAAGGAGATGAGTCTTCACCTCAAGGCCTTGTGGTATGATGCCAATGAGGATTGGGATTCAGCCCATAAAGCTATCCAGGATGAGGGGGATGCCTTTTCAGCCCGGATCCATGCCTATCTCCACCGAAAGGAAGGCGACCTGGGGAATGCAGATTACTGGTACCGGAGAAGCGGCAGCTCCAGGCCCAGGCTCAGCCTGGAGGAGGAGTGGATGGAGTTGGTCCGTCATGGAGTTCAGATCGATACAGGGCATTAGCGCCCAGGTATCGATCACCCGATGTCCAAAGAGAGTGTAGAGGCCTGTTTGTCTCGCACGGAGCAAAGGAGCACACGGAGATTATATAACAAAGAAGGGAAAGGCGAGTGAGCTTTGGGGTTTTATTTATTGACCAACCCTGATCAAAACTCCGTGTTCTCCATCCCTCCGCGCGACAACGATATGGAAGTCGTTCCCCATCGGAGATAGTAGCGGAGTGAAGGGGTGATTGCGAGTCACCCCTTCACTCCCACCCCAGATTCCCCCCATCCGGGGGAAATGCGATCTTTCCAAACCGGGTTTATTTGCCTCTTTGCTTCCAAACTCCGGTTCATCCAATGACAAAGTCCCTGAAAAATCGAATACGCCCATACGCCGCCACTCTCCAATCAATATCAAATAAAGGTTTTAACCTCCTTCTGATCTCCATTTTTGGACTCAATATGGCTTTTGCCCAGGAATCCATTCAAATTAAAATGCAGGTCATGGATGAGAATCAGCGTCCCCTGGAAGGAGCCAATGTCCTGATTTACCGGCTGCCGGATTCCGTTTTTGTCAAGGGGGACATTACCAATGAAACGGGGGAAGCGAAGGAACTCACGGGTTTTAAGAGTGGTCCGTATTTTTCCAAAGTGAGCATGCTGGGGTATAGTCCTTCGGTCAGCGGGTCTTTTACCCTTCAGGCCGGATCCGCCGTCCACGATTTAGGAATTATACAATTAAAAGATCAGGCCGTCAACCTTTCCACGGTAACGGTGACCGCACAGAAGCCCTTTATTGAGCGCAGGCTGGACCGGCTGATTGTGAATGTAGATGGCAGCATCGTCGGGGCGGGCAGTTCTGCCTTTGATGTACTCGAAAGATCTCCGGGCATCCTTATCGATGCCAACGACAATATATCCATGAGGGGCCGCAGCGGGGTCATCATCTATGTGGACGGCAAACCATCCCCCATGTCCGGGGCCGACCTGGCCAATTTCCTGAGAGGTTTGCCGGCCAATGCCATCGACCGCATCGACCTGATCACCAATCCTTCCGCCCGGTACGATGCGGCAGGGAATGCAGGGATCATCGACATCAAAATGAAAAAGGACCAGCGGCTGGGCACCAACGGGACTTTTTCGGCAGGTTATGGCCAGGGAGTGTATCCCAAGGCCAATACCGGACTGAGCCTGAATCACCGCAATAAAAAAATCAATGTCTTCGGCAATTACAATTACGCTTACCGCCTCGGACTCAACCACTTGTTGCTGGACCGCAATTTTTACGACAATTTTGAATTCAGCGGAAAGGACGAAAAGGACAACTATACCAAGATCCCCGGCCATTTTCACGCCCTCCGCTGGGGAGCGGATTTTTCTCCCAATGAAAAAACCATCCTCGGGGTGGTTTTGAATGCCAATTTTAATGCCTTCAATCCTTTTAACCGGAATTCCTCCCGGGTCTTTGATCAAAACCGGAATCCCGTTTTTAACTTCAATACGAATACCGACAATCACAATCAAAACAACAACCTGATCGCCAACCTCAATTTTAAAAGAAGCCTGGACAGTACCGGCAGGGAAATCACGGCGGATATCGACTATGGCCGGTTCTCCACCCTGGGCACTTCATCCAATACCACCCGCTATTTCCAGCTCAACGGTGAAGTGCTGCGCCCGGATTACACCCTCCTGGGGGACCAGGACGGCCTGCTGGACTTCATCACCGCGAAGGCAGACTATACCCACCCGATCAATAAGACCACCAAGTGGGAGGCCGGTTTCAAAACTTCCTTTGTCTCCTCGGACCAGGATGCCAAATTTTGGGAAAAGAACGGCCAGGAAGTCACCGTGGATGAAACCAAAACCAACCGGTTTTATTATAAGGAAGGCAATAACGCGGGCTATCTGAACTGGAGCAAAGAATTTAAAAAATTCAGTTTGCTGGTCGGTTTGCGGGGAGAACACACGCAAATCAATACCCGGCAGGAAAAGGGAAACATCCGTTTCGATTCCTCTTATTTCCAATTGTTCCCCAGCGCCTTCCTGAATTACCGCCTGGACAAAAACCAGACCTTCAGCCTTTCGGTCAGCCGCAGGATCGACCGCCCCGGATACAATTCTCTGAATCCCTTTTTATTCCTGATCGACGTGACCACCTATGCCACGGGCAATCCCGTCCTGCTGCCCCAGTTTACCTGGAATTTTGAAGCCGGGTATACGAGAAAAACGGTCAACCTGACCCTGGCTTACAGCAGGACCCTGCAAAATCAAACCGTGATCCTTTCCAGGTTCAAAGACGTTTTCCCCCATATTCCCTCAGAAGAAAATGTGACGGTCCAGATCCCGGTCAACCTGATCTCCTCGGACTATTACGGCCTCACAATGTCCACTCCCCTGGCCGTAAAATCCTGGTGGAACATGATCAATAATTATTCCCTGTTCTACAACCATTTCAACGGCAATTTGTCCGGCACCTCGCTCAACAACGGGAAAGCCGTGTTTTCCGGGAGCACCAACAACAATTTCACTATGAAAAAAGGCTGGGCGGCCGAACTTTCATTTAATTTCAATACCGGGAATCAGTATGGATACCTCACCTTTGAACCTCAGTGGGCCCTGGGTGCCGGCATCCAGAAAAAAGTGCTCAAAGAACAGGGGACCCTGCGTTTCAACGTAACCGATATCTTCTGGACCAATCTGCCCAAGGCCACCATCCGGTTTAACAATTATATCGAAAACTGGCATGCCTACCGGGAAACCCGGGTGGCTAACCTGAATTTTACCTACCGTTTTGGAAACACTAAAGTGGCCCAGGCCAGGAGAAGGACTACAGGTTCCGAAGAGGAAAGACAAAGGGCTGGAAACTGAGCGCTTCCTTTCCTCCCTTCCTCCCTCCCGCGGCCGCTGGACTCCTTTTCGAAGAAAACGTCCTATCTTGTTTTTATGAAAATAAAATTTCTTTTGTTCCTGCTGTTCATTCAGGCTGTGCCGGGATTCTGTCAATACCAAGCCAAATCCAAGGCTGAGCAATCCATCCTGGATAATTTTAATGAACAGGTCCGCTGCTGGAACGCCGGTGATATAGAATGTTATTGCCAGGGCTACCTCAAAAGCGGCGAAACCCGGATCGTCTCCAGCCGCGGCATCACCAGCGGTTATGAGGCCATTTTAGCAAGTTATCAAAAAAACTGGCCAAAGGAGAGGATGGGACAACTGCATTTCGATCAGCTAAGAATGGATAAACTTTCTTCCAAAGCTTACCTGGTCCATGGCCGTTTTAACCTGACTTATCCGGAGGCCAAAGCCCTTTCCGGTTATTTTACGGTGGTCATGAAAAAAGTCGGGGGAAAATGGCTGATGTTCGCGGATCATTCATCATAGGGTGTGGAATTGTGGAATTACAGAATTGGTAAATGGTTACACGGGCTTCCATCCATTAAATTCAAAAGAAAATAATCAAATCGCGTAACCCTTTCCCGGTCAGGAAGTATATAACAGGCGACCTGGTCTCTGCAACCTTGCACAGAGTTTAATTGTCTTTCATTTATTTCCAACATACTCCACCGCCATGCCTGTCAAATTTAGATACCTGACTGCCTTTTGGGGCCTACTGATTTGTTGCCCACTTTTGCCAGAACGGTTGATGGCAAACAATGGGGCCTTAGCCATTGCCTATCCCATCCATCAAATCAAAATCGATGGAGACCTCTCCGACTGGTCCTGGATAAAAACCAGTTATCCGATCGCCATCCACCTTTCAGATATCAAACCGCGGGACGCCTCTGATTTCCAGGCCTGGTTCAAGATCGGGTACCACCTGGAGTCCCGATCCCTTTACATCGCGGTCGAAGTCACCGATGACGACCACATCCGGGATACGGCAAAAAATGCATCCTGGAACTCGCGGGATGCGGTAGAACTTGACCTTGATTTGCTGCACCTTCCCGGACGTTCGGGTGTGACTTCTTATTTGTTGTCCGTAGATCATAAAAACTACAACAAGTCAAGGTGGGACCCGGTGACCCCAGCCGGTTGGGACAAGACAGAAGGTGCGGTCATCCGACAGGGCAATAAATCCTTTTATGAATGGCGCGTGGTGCTGGAAGGACCTTTATCCACTCCGAAATCCATTGGCCTGGATCTACAGGTTTTTGACAAAGATGCCGGCGGGGATTTTAGTTATTCGGCCTGGGGACCGGAAGGTTATAAATACAGAAATCCCAACAGCCTGGGTGACCTCATCCTGTTGAAAGAAGGCGAAGAACCCCATCCTCTTTCGGGCAGGGTAAAATGGGCTGGTGAAAAGAAAATTAATTTTCCGGCCACCATCGGCCTGAACTCCGAAAAGGAGCCTGGTGTGTTCCTGGACCTGGCCCTGGATTCAACCGGAAGGTACAGCGCCTCGGTTCCGGCCGGGTCTTACCGTATGGCCGTCCGGAATCCTTACCTGTCATTTGAAAATAAATGGTATGTTCTTTCAGCCAGCCCTTCGCCTTCCATTCGGGTCTCTCCGGGCGCGAGGGTAGAAAGTCCGGACCTGGAATTGGTATATACTCCGGTGCCCGATTTAATCCCGGCCAAAGGCATCCTTCATGATTTCAATGACCTGAGGGCCAAAGAACTGGATGCCTTCATTGAAACCTACCAAAAACAATATCAGATCCCCGGTGTATCCCTGGCCCTGATCAAAGACGGGAAAGTGATTTACAGCCGGGCTTATGGCGTCAAGAACAGCCAGACCCGGGAAAAAACCGATGAAAATACCCTTTATGAGGCCGCTTCCGTCACCAAGCCCGTCTTTGCCTATGCGGTCATGCGGCTGGTGGAAAAAGGAAAGATCGATCTGGACAAACCCCTGTATGAATATCTGCCTTATCCGGACATTGCACACGATGCCCGCTATAAAAAGATCACAGCCAGGCATGTGCTTTCCCACCGGACCGGTTTCCCCAACTGGCGGTATATGAATGCGGACGGAAAACTGGATATCAAATTTGAACCGGGCAGCCGTTACGGCTACTCCGGGGAAGGATTTGAATACCTGAAAAAGGTGGTTGAAAAAATCACAGGTAAAAAAGTGGAAAAAATTTTACGGGAAGAAGTCCTGGATCCCCTGGGTCTATACCATACCTATTTTTCCAAAAACGATACCCTGGCCAAACTGGTAGCCACAGGGCATAACGACAATATCCCCTCGAACGACGGGTTGCCGGAAGAACCGGGCATGGCTTACAGCATGCATACCGAAGCAAAAGCGTTTACCCGGTTTATGCTCGCCCTGCTGCATCAACAAGGGCTAAAACCGGAAACCTTTCGTGAAATGCTCAGCCTGCAATCGGAATATAATACCCCTGAAGGACAGGAGAAACCAAAATTCAGGGAGTATATGGGAATCAGCCTGGCTATAAGGGAATCCCCCTACGGCCTGGTTTTTGGCCACGGAGGGAACAACGGGGACTTCCGTTGCGGCTTTGAACTTTATAAGGACCTGAAAATGGGATATGTGATTTTTACCAATGCCAATTCGGCTTTGCCTTTGATTGAGGCGATGCCAAAAGTATTGGTGGAGGGGAAAGAATAGATATTCCAATTTTTGAAAATTTGGAATATCTAAAACACCCCATTTACCGTATGACCCAGGAAACGCAGCACCGTCTCCCCCCAGATGATGATCATGATCCAGCTGATCACCATCATCGTAAACCCGAATTTAAAGGAATCGATGACGCTGTATTGATTGGTCGTATACAGGAGGGCCGCCGGCTTGCTGTTGAAGGGGAGCACATAGACGTGCTCGATCAGGAGAGCTACCGGAAATGCCAGGCTCATGACCGGGTAATTGAATTTTTGGGCAATGCCGATGGCAATCGGTACAAAGATCAGCGTCCTCATGGTTTTGGCCTGGAACAATATGCCGCTGAACAGCATGATAAAAGTCAGGGAGAGGTATAAAACCCAAAACGGCGTCTCCGCGGAAATGCCAAAATACCTGAACAGGGCATCCACCAGGCTGGAAGGCAGGCCCGTGGAGTCGAGGCCGGTCCCCAATGCATAGGCGCCTGCCGAAAACAACATGAGGTGCCAGGGAATGTCCACATCATTCCATTTGACCACCCCTATCCCCGGCAGCAGAGCCACTACGGCTCCCATAAAGGCCACCGCGGTCTGTGAAATCCCATGCTGTTTATCGGTTGCCCATAAGGCCAGGACCACCAGAAAGATTGCGATGGATTTGTATTCATTCCTATTCATTTTACCCAGGGATTCATACTCCTGCTTCAACCGGGCCATGCCTCCCTCTATCTGGGGCCTTTGTTCTTCCGGCTTCATGGGGAAAATGATTTTAGTGCCCAGCCACCAGCCGGCCAGGATCAGGATCATCGCAAGCGGAAAGGCCGCCACAAACCAGTCCTGGTATCCAAAAATGGATATCCCCATGGCCCCGGCAATCAGGGAACCGGCCAGGAGGTTTGCTCCCGATCCCGTGATGAATCCGGTGGCCCCCATGTTGATTTGAAAAAGGTTTTGCAGGACGATGTTCCGTCCAAAATTGTTTCTCTTGCCCGGGGTCGCCCCGTAAATAGCGGCGATCACCATAAAAATGGGCAGCAGGATGGTGGCCTTGGCCGTGGTGGCCGAAATAAAAACGGACAATACAATATTGATCACAATAAAACTGAAAAAGATCCAGAACGCATTTTTCCCAAAACGCAGCACGAACCACAAGGCAAACCGT